>Ga0137397_10002100_pt1 | contig 13967 bp, 16 predicted proteins | sample czorhiz116metaG_FD_106658 | JGI IMG/M metagenome (GOLD analysis project Ga0137397, IMG submission 106658) | Vadose zone soil microbial communities from Angelo Coast Range Reserve, California, USA - czorhiz1.16 metaG | ecosystem: Environmental > Terrestrial > Soil > Vadose zone | place: USA... | reverse complement strand
TAAGGGCAGCTTCCGGTGCAACGTTCAGCTGCCTCGAAGAACCAAGGAGAGCGTACACAATCGGGGGTATTGATGCTGAAAACTGTCAAACAGACTGCAGGATGAGTAGTGCGCCTCGTTGCCAGCACATGATGATCCGGGCGAACTATGAACTCACCAGGCCGGTAACGGGACTCATTTTTGCGAGAGAAGTCGCATAACTGACAGATTGTGGGATAAGCATAGCCGCAACCGTGAAACCTGCTGTCAAGTCACCAGCGAATCTGTGGACACACAACCACAACAATAACAATTAGAGATACATATGGGAGAAATAAAGAATTCCGTACAGCGAAAGAGTATAATTCGGAATCCAATACAACGAGGGTATGTAGTATTGTGCCTTGGCCCAGATTGTGGACGTCTGCGCAGGCTTCACTATGTCGGCCTCAATGTCAACGTTAGGGTTGCCTGGTCAGGGAGGCCGTGAGTGGGGAGTACAGTTGCAAGTGCTTTGGGACCTACGTGCGTCACTGTATGCGGCAGGCTCAATGTCACCGGGGCGCAGTAACGGGGCGTGTTCATCGTCCTCATGCAAAGGAGTACCTGGGTCGGAGTCACGAAGAGAGGACGTAGCAATTAAGATGTGTGCTTGGTGGCGGGGGTGATGAGGGTTTGGGCCTGAGGCCATTGGTGAGAGGGTTGAAAGAGTGAGGGGGGGCATAAGTAGCTCAACTAGTACTGCGCTGCGCAGATTTACAGCATATACCTCGCGTCGTTAAAAAAATTCGACATTTTCCAATTCGAATTCATTTGGCCAGGGCCAGCTCACGTGAACGGCAGCACTTTCACTGCGTTTCTCTTCTCTTCACTAGTACTGTCCACCATGTCCATCGTCCACGGCATCAAAACTCTGGGCGTCATTGGCGCAGGTCAAATGGGTACACTCTTTCCCGCGTATCAACTAGTACCGGAAATCTAATATCAATCCAGGACTCGGCATCGCCTATGTAGCCGCTTTAAGAGCAAAAGTGGCCGTGCGGCTATATGACCGCTCCCCTGAGCAAATCTCAAAGGGTTTGAACCTCATGGATAAGTTACTGGCCAAGGATGTCGCAAAGGGAAAGGTCCAAGAAGCAGACGCGCGACATGCACGAGAACGTGTGTCCGTCATCGACCAGTCCATGGGAGTGCGAGCGTTGCGAGATGTTGACATGGTCATCGAGGTACGCAGGCAAACCGACTGGCCCCTTCCAGTCCGCTAAACGTACACACAAGGCTGTTTCGGAGAACCTTGAAGTCAAGCAGCGCATATTCAGGGAGCTGGCAGCCGAAACGAGGCCCGACACCATCTTGGCCACTAATACGTCTTCTATCTCTATAACTAAAATTGCCACTTCTGTTGTGCCACAGGGCGAGTCTGCTGCGTCGGCACTGGCCAAAAGCAGTGCAGGGCGCGTTGTCGGTAAGGTCTATGTGTGTGCGATATTTTCACGCTCAAACTACGGTTGGTCAGGGCTCCATTTTTTTAACCCAGTCCCAGCGATGGTAAGTCTAACATGCATCCAACTTGACGCTCGAAGTCTCACTTCAATCGTATAGAAACTGGTCGAACTGATCTCGGCGTTGCAAACGTCGGAGGACACGTTGTCACGTGCCCGGGCGTTTGCGGTTGCATGTGATAAAGAAGTCACGGTGTCTAGAGACGTGCCTGGTTTTGTATCGAACGCTTTGCTAATGCCATTCATAAACGAGGTCAACGTGGTCTATTTTTTCATCTCTCCTGCTTCTGAACAACTTGGATAGGCAGTTATGTGGCTCGAAAGGGTAATTTCGGTTGGGTGATCTTCAAATTTGAACCACCTGATGATGGTGGCCAGGGCGTTGCGACTCGAGATGACATCGATAAAACACTTCGTTTGGGAATGAACCATCCAATGGGTCCTCTGCAACTCGGTAAGGTCCTCATATTTTCCACGTTGTGCTCCCATCCTGATTCCTCATCTTCGAAGCTGATTTGTGCGAATCCCATTTCATGTTTCCCCTTGTCGCTGACTTCCGCCAACTTGTAGCATCGGCCTCGACACATGTCTCGCCATCCAGAAGACCCTCTATGCTGGTACTGGGGACTCAAAGTATCGTCCAAGTGTCCTTCTTGAGCGCATGGTCGACGCGGGGTGGTTTGGGCGCAAAAGCGGAAAAGGCTTCTACGAGTACGATGACTAACCTGAGCATGTCTTAGTCCAATTCTGTGCGCCATCTCTTTCCAGCGTGCCCTCGAACTCTTCAAGGAGCTTTGCGCTTCCCCGATCATATATATTCTCTCAAAGTCAGCCTCGACTCGCAAGACGGTATGTCACCACTTTTGCCTGAAACGATGGACTTGGGAGTTTGTCCGCTCCTGATAATTAAGTGTGGCTTTACAAATATGTTTCGATCTCCCGTTGTGCTCAGAGCAGAGCATCTCCCCAATCCCCTTAAACCAAACCCCTGCACCCGCTGCCTATTCAGGACTAACTGCAGGTGAACACACTGCGAGCTGCTGACGAGATCCTGCGCCTCAAGGCAGCGCGAAAACCGGCCGGCTTTCCCGAAGCAACGGCGTGATGAATCACGATCGGTTCCGTCTCTGATTCGTCTGCGAGCATACTCGAGCGCGCGCCGCCGATGACCACACCCGTAGCCGATGGTAGCGGAAGCCCCTTTTCATCAAAGATAGCCGCGTACCGGCGCGTCCTTCCACGGGGTTCCGGAACGCGGGCGCGACTTCCTTGTATGATCTGTTTGGGTGTACGGGCGCGCACGCGCAAGCAAGGGTCAGCAGTGGGTCGACTCACGGAGCCGGGTGCGAGATGTGGAGGAAACAGCCCCTCCTCCCCACATCCCTTCCTCCGGTATGGGACTCACTGAATGTAGGATTTCTTTGTTTTCGGACGAAAGGTCCTCTATCGCCACCGGCGGCGGATGTGGATAGCTACGATACACGCCCTCATTGGTTTCTTTTTCCCCGTCCAGCTGCGGGTATGGCATGTAAGCGAACTGTTCAGCGTGCATCATCTGGAGCGTAGCAGGGTGGAGAGATTTTTACAGGTGCCAAAGATAAGGGAAGGGGTATATAACGGAAGGGGTCGATTTATGGTCAATAGTTTTTTTTCGTTGGTCCGGACTCATCACCTGTGGTCTTCTTATAGATCACCTTGTGGCACATCCACAAGGCTTGCGGCCGCAGCCCAATACGAACTGTGGTCGATAAGTTAAACACGCGGCAGAAGGGACGATTATGTGGCGCGCATGTTTCCTTTGTTATGGGGAACCGAGCGCTTAAGAGCGGAACAATTCCCCCGTCAGGAACCTGACACCCTACGCCACCACACCTCCCTCCGAGACACATTTTCAGTAAGGCATGGGTACCATGGAAAGGACCATTTCGCTCTCCGCACGGTATACTGTATTCGTAGACAGGCGCCACTACACTGTGATCCGAATGGCCCAATCGGCAGCGACGCCAAGGGCCGGATCCTTGATCGTCAGTACGCTCGCGACATCACCCTCTCCGCTCCTCTTCCCTCCCGCAGCTGCGCTTGTACCTGGGGCGTATTCCCACTCTAGCTCCCGACCACCCTCGACTGACACACGTTTGGGCTTGCTAGGTAGCCCGAGGATGACGACGTGCTCGACCCGCACGGAGGCGATGCTCGTTTGGAACGGGTTCTCCGGCTGGAACTCGGCAAGGGCAGTGCCCTCGACAGCGGTGTGAGGGGTGGTGGCGACCAGGTCTATGTTGGAAAGGCGCAACTCGGCGCCTTTCGAGATCTTTTCTAAGGCCAGACCGCGCCACGTGAGGTGACCCTCCTTATACCCGTATGTCACACCGTCGTCGAGGTAGATCTCACCCCGCGCGGTTAGTGAACTGTGGAGCGCGATGCGTAGGGTGAATGGGTCGCGGTGCATAAGCGAGGATGCGCGGCGCGGGCGCTCACGCGTTGAGATGATGGATCCACCGCGAACGAGCAACGGAATTTGATGCAAGTCCGCAGGAACGGTCACATTCTTGCCCTTCGGGGAACCCCGGTACGTCCGATACGTGAAATAGTCATAGTAGATCTTGAAACCATGGAGTAAGCAAAATATTGGATTGGAGCCATAAACCTTGTGTGAAATCACAATTACATACGTTATCCTCAGGGAGGTAGATGGTTTCTTCGGTTACCGCTGGCCGCGTAACGGGTTTCACGAGCAAACCGGAACTGCCGACGTAGAACTGATCGTCGATGGAGAAGCCTGCTTCGTCTTGAGGGAACATCACATAGTGGGGCCTGAGAATCGTGACCCGTAAACAAGTAGGCTAGAGGGTTCTGTGAAGACATGAAGCACGCACCGTAAAACGGGAAGCCCAGTTACGCTCGTCTCGCGGAACGCAGTATACCACACAGGAAGGAGCGCATATCGAAGGCGAAGTATGTTGCGCACGGTGCTCTTGTGGGGCTCGTCGAGGAGGTACGGTTCACGGCGTTTGCTATCCAGGTGTGCGTGCGCGCGGAAGAACGGCGAGAATGCGCCGACCCAATACCAACGCACGAGCATCTCCGGTTGCGGATTGCCGAAGAAGCCGCCAACGTCAGCTACGTTTCGTATTGCATGTCAGCACGACAAAGAGCAGAAGCGGTAGGAGGCAGAGAAAAGAAGGGGAAAGGAACACTGACATCCGGCAAAACTCATGCCCGCAATACCGTTCGTGAGGACCATCTTGATGCCAACGGCCATGTGTTCCCAGGTGCCGAGGTTGTCACCTGTCCACATTGCGCCATAGCGCTGCGAGCCAGCAAAGAAGGAGCGCGTAAGTACGAACGGTCGCTTGGGCGTCTCGCCTCGCGCGACGAGGCCTTCAGAGGTGATCTTCGGAAGGAACATGCCGTTGATATTGTGGACGTCGCGGTGCTCCCAGCCACCATAGTGGATAAGATCTTTTGGCATGGTAATTTCGGGTCCGTTGAAAACTGACGGCTGGATGTAGCCAGGCGATTGGGATCAAACCTGAAGCGATGGCAACTGACATATTGCACATACCTCATTCATATCGTTCCAGATGTGGATGTCTTCTGTGCTCTCCGTCCATGACCAGCTGGATCCTTTGCTCGTCTTGAAAAGAGACTTCCAGAAGTCCCAGCTGGCAGGATCGAAGAAGTCAACCCAAGAACTGCTACCTGGCCAGCACCATCCCTCATAGTTGTCGTTTCCATTCTTATCCTTTACGAGAACGCCAAGCTCCTTCGCCTCCTTATAGACGGGGTAATCATCCGTGCGCTTCAGGTGTGGGTCCACAATCACAACCATCTGCAGAGGGGAATGTTAGGGGGATCATTTAGACAGAGAGGAAGGCGACCAACTTTACGGCCCAAAGCGGCAACTTCGTTTGTCATTTCTACCGGGTCAGGGAAGTTCTTCTTATCCCATATCATATATTGGTGATCCTTGGAGTACTCGATGTCTAACCAAAGAACATCGAATGGCATGTCCTCTTCGTCGAAGCGTTTCTGCACACCACGCACATCATCTGAGCTGACGTAATTCCAGCGGCACTGGTGGTAACCAAGCGCCCAATGCGCGGGCAATGGAGCCACGCCTGTGAGACCACTGTACTGGCGGAATATATCCGTAGGGGAAGGGCCGGGAAGGATAAAGAGATCAAGGATACCCGACTCAGAGACCCAATGTGTGCCAGTCGACTGGGCCGTTGGATGAGCGACATCAATCCACGTCTCGGAGCCGACGGCGTGGAAGATAGCGACGGTCGAGTCAGCGGAGTGCGCGTGCATAACCGGGATTGAACCATAAAGGGAAGTCGTTGCCGATGCAAGATATTCGAAAACATCAGCGTTATACAAACGATAGGGGTCGCTAAAGAAGGGTTTCTCTCCGTTCGCGCTAGTGGTGGTAGGCAGATCAAGGGAAGTCGCGTGTTGGGCAATACCGTAAACATGGCCGTGGTGAGGGAAATCAATGTCGAGGGATAAGGACTCGGGACCTAATGACTACTGTCGGGAGGGAGTAAGAAGGCGATCGAGATTACTTACCTTTTGGTTTACTGTCTGTCCAGGAGCTGAAGGTTTCTTCCCAATGTGCATCCTCGGAGTCACCCTCAAACCAGGCGTTTGGGTTAACCCAGAGCACTTCCTGAGTTTCCGCGCCCTCTTCGGCTGCTTCAACTTTGGGTTCTTCGACGGTCTTGTTTCTAAAATGCTCCATGTGTAGCAACCCGCGCCCATTGACGACGACCTGTTCCTTCCCATTCTTGTTGAGAACGACGCGGAGGGGCTTGAAATCCACCACGATTTCGTGTTCCAGCATATTCCCAAACTTTGCGCGTGCCTCGGACGCGCCCACTTTCCACTGTATGTGTGTGCTAACGGAGGGTTCCGCAACCAACGCCCATTTAGCAGCCTCGTCGTAGCGCTTCCTCAGGCCGCCGACCTCGTCCATGCGCACGCGGACCACGCCATCTTCGTGTACGTGTACCTCGAGGCTGAACTTGATGTTCGGGTGAAGTTCGGACTTGACTGCAGCGGTGAGCGACGCCCTGTCCGAGGCAAGAAGCAGGGACTGTGCGTCGACGGAGTAGGGCGAGCGCCAGGTGTCGGCGTTGTCTTTTGCGCGCGCGGCGAGGGCGCGTCCACGGCGACAGAAGCCGGATTGAGAGCAGGTCTTGAAGTCATTGGCCTTGAATGCGACAACAGTAGCTATGGATGAGAGTAAGAGAAAGGTGGCTGAGAGTGCCGAAAGCACCTTCATCGTTGCCCTTGTTGATGGACTTGCTGTCGAAGAGCGTGCTTACGTCACTCTTCACTGTCTCTACCGGCTACACCGGGCCGCGGCCCGCTTCTCGTCCGGAAAAGTACATTCACTTTCTCTAAGACTTTTCATAGCAACTCGGTAATAGGAATGCGGCCCCAGAGCCCTCGACCCCAACCCTGCAACTGACGCCCTTTCTTATCAGAATGTTCCTGAGTCTAGGTCGAGCGAACATTATGATGAAACACGTACTTCCACATTATTCACATTCTCCAAGCGACTGCCCGAATTGGGGACCCGTCACATCCCCGTATGTTTAATGGAAGAAGGCTGACCGAGTAGGCGCTACCATCAAGAAGCGCTTCCACGTTGGCCAGATTTTCCGCAATAAGTGCACCGTTCCCGAGAAGTAGGCGATGTACTCCGTTAGCTTCACTGGAGTTTTGGGGGCCGTCTCCATCAATGTTGAACACGTCGATCCCGACGACGCGCACCCCACGTTCCAGTATCTTCTGAGCGGCCTCTACGCTGAGGTGCGGGCTTTTCGTGTACTCCTCTCCGCCCCAGTGCTGTGACCAGCCGGTGCAGAGCAGTAAGGTGACCTCGGAACTGAGCTCTTCCGCTTGCGGTGCTATATCTTCCCAGGTGATGGCACCATGGAACTCCTTCCCGCGTACGTCTACCACGACGGCTGGCCCGACCAGTGGTGAGATGTCCACGTCGGAGACTGAAGCGGCACCTTCAATAAAGTGGAGGGGGGCGTCAAGGTGAGTGCCGGTGTGTGAACCTAGGGTGAGCCGCGAGACGTTGGATCCATCTCGGGCAAGGGACATAACCTGCTCGGAGGTGAACGTTGGGTGACCAGCGCAAATACTGAGGCCGGTATGTGAGAGTGGATGGCTCAGGTCAATGACCCTCTTGCTGGTGGGGGCTGACATTTGGGATTCAGAGAGATCGGAAATACATTGTTTTTGAATAAGGTGGATGGCGATGTCCAAGTATGGTTAGCGAGCGGATCGAATTCCGAGCAACAGAACATTCTTGATTATTGACAGGCTGCGTCGCCTTTATATGCCATGGTTAATGTCCGAGCTCAAGCCCCGAAACAAATGCAAAAAATGAAAGGGCAAAGGAGATAACAAATCACTGCAGTTGATCGATATGGCTATTTGCTATCGTCGAAAGGGTGATGGTACCAGCGAAACTGTATACCACTATCGTCCAAACACATGACCAGGATCTGCGACCCTTTTCTGTAAGAGAGGTCAACGTTAGCATCGAGCCATAGGACAAAAGTGCAAGAGGAGTTGAGAATGTCAGAGAGAAGATATTGCACCCATGAGTTTAGAGGGCGCCATCATGCACGGACATAGGCATCGCAAGACGCCGACTCCATGTCGAGAATTAAACGGTATCGATACGTGTACCGCTCATCACTTGGTGGTGTTATCAGGCACATGAATCAATGAACATTTCTCACCTGAGTGATTGGTTATGGTAAGGGGTCCACTGTAGTGTTCATATTGCGCCTAGATGGATCATGGTGTTCTCTTTCTGACATCCCAGAAATCTGAACGCGAAAACATGGGCTCCATATGACCAATGTCAGCATGCGTAGATAGGCACCAGAAGCGTCTAGACTGGAGTGAAAGGGAGCCACGGAGACCCACAATGGAAATCCTCAATCAGCAGAAGGTTCAAGATACCGCCTCCCTAACCCACCGGACGTAACACGAGAGGAAACCAAAGAGTTGGCGTCCTGGCCGCACACTCATCGTGCGATCACCACGAATGCATTGCGCCGTCCTTCTAATTCAGCATAAAACCCTTGTCGACCAATCACAGAATTGAAGGTAATTTCTGAAGAAAAAAAAAAAACACGAGTCACGAAAAAGAGCCCCGAGGCTGCAGCCATGCCACCGCCCGTACAGGAGACCCGTCGCACTCCGCAATTTTTAGAGGGAGTACACTGACGATCACTTTTTTATCGGGCCCCGCCGCGTCCTGTGCGGCAAGTAACGTGTCCAAGTTTGTCAGATTCTCCGCGATGAGCGCGCCGGCGCCGAGAACCGCTCTATGGACACCAAAGTCAGAAACCGGCTCCTCTCCATCCGTCCCCGTCCCCACACTGCTGCCGCTGCCGCTGAGTGCGGGGGGGACAGGCGAGGGGGACTGGTCGGGACTCATCGTATCGATGCCGACGATGCGCACGCCGAGCGCGAGCAGGCGCTCAGCGACGTCTGTCGCCAGCCAGGGATGGTCGAAGTAGTGATGCGTTGGCCGCCCGGATTCGGAGTTGGGGGGGGCTGTGGGAGAGGCTGTAGATTTGGTGGACCGGGACTGGCCCTGGTCCCAGTACCGGCTCCAGCCAGTGTGGAAGAGTACCGCGGTGCTGGGGCGGATGCGATGGGCCATAAGCTTGACGTCGTCCCAGACAATGCACTCGCGCGCCTCCTTGTGAGAGACGTCCAGGACGAGGGCGGGGAGTATGAATGCACTCGGTGGGAGCTGGTCGACGGTGGCTCCGTCAATAAAAAAGTGCGAAGGCGCGTCGATGTGAGTGCCAGTGTGGGATGAACATGAGAGGGTGTGGACAGAGAACCCGTCTCTGGGGACGGAGGAAGACTGCTGGCATGAAAAGAGTGGATCCCCCGGGTAAACAGGGACATTAGAGTCGAGCAGGTGAGTGAGACCAATCATTCAGTTGTGCGTCCCGTGTACGTAATTAGCTGGCGGCCAACAAATCTCGGAGGTTCAAAAGTTTCATGAACGTTCATATCATGAGCCATTATCATGGGCATCAATACTACTACATCTGTTTCGTCCCTCCTGAACTCCGCTAGATCCTCCTGGAATTGTTCTCTTGACATACATCTCGGCGTGCACCTTTGCAAACTTTTCCGCGGCCCGGCTCTCTATTGCACGTGACTGCATTTGCCCTCTCTGCGCGTGCTTCTCAGCTTTGTCTCATGGACATGGACGAGGAGACAGACTCACCAAAGCAAATTCAGTCCCACGATATACGAAACCCCAGATTTCTTTGAAGTCTACATTGGCCTTGTGAATTCCGTGTTTAGCGAGGCAATCACTTGCAGCGCGCTTGACCACCTTATGTGGAGCCAGTTAAGTGGGAAAAAGAAAAGAAAACGTGCATGATGACTAACCGCTTTGTTCGCCTTCTCGAGCTCCTTGGCAATATCTAGCACTTTGCCCTTACCCTTCAAATCAGGCAGCGGTGGAACTTTGAATACGTCATCATCTTGCGGCGCAATTTTCACCTGCGAAAGCGCCTTTGGTCTGTTGGCGTTCCCGATCACATCGGCTGAAGGTATGCGCCTCATGACGTCGCGTGCGTTCTGGAGTACCGCTTCCTCTTTCCGCCGTTTGAGCCTGGTAGAGGGTGATTCCTCAGCGCGACGCTTTTTGGTGCACATGAGCGTGGGCGGGAATCGAGGGACAGGGTCATCGGGCCGGGGCGGTCTTGTTTGTTGCAAAGGAGGTGCGGTGAGGATGCGGGCGGCGCGGAGCTGCAGTATGGAGGGCGGATCTTGGGATGTGGAGGAGGATGGAGAAGAGTGATCTGTTTCGAGAAGTTTACCATATATGAGGATGTCCGACGCGTCCTGGCAGCCTGCAGGACTGAGCGTTTACACGGCCGACAATTGAGTCTGGCTAAACAAAGGCGCACCTAAGTCGCCGAGCGTGACGCGAATGCCAATATCCGTATGGCCATGAGAAGAGGTGATCCGAGCCGAGCCGAGCTGGTTCTTAAAGTAGAGACGGCTGATAAACGCGGACGGGTGAACATCTCTGTCGATGCAGGTCAGGGATCTCTACGTCTGCGCTCGTGGGAAAGATCATCGACCCACACGTCGACCTCGGCCGTCTTGTCCAAGTGGACAGAATCGATCCTGCTGGTCCCAGACAAGGCCAATGCCCGCCCGCGCATGCTTTCGAGTGCGAGCGCTAGAGGATTTTGGAGCAAGTTGACGCCGGGGCTGCGAGTGTTGTCGATGGGGACTGTGAAGGACACGCCCTCAAGAAGAAGCCGGGAGTCTGGGACCGATAGAGAGCCTCGGAAAAGGAGACGGTGGCTTGGAGGGGTGTACACATAGCTCGTCAGCTTGGACGGTCCATCTGGACCTTGTTTTGATTGCTGCATTGAGATTCAGAAGGGCCAACTGAACACGAAGGGCGTTTACAGGTTCCACGTAAGAACACGTGACCGTGTCATGTATATCGATTAACTGTGGCCAATACAATACAGGGAAAGTCAGAAGAATAAGTCTATTCTACATGGATTGGGCGTAGCTGGTCTGAATGGGAAACGGGAATTGTTAGATCGATAAGCCCGAAGGAGACAGGGGAACACGATGTGGCTGTAGTGCGATGATCCACGCACGAAACACGCGTTGTCTGTCCCTGCATCTTGTGGCCAACTCGTGTCCAATTGTCGGACCAACATCTTTAAAAACATGGCCACATGTGCAAAACGTCGCACAATTTCCCATGCTTCACATCGCTCCGTCACCCGCCCTCAAACAACGCAGTCCTCAAGCCATGTCGATCGATCCCGAGTCGGTGCGTCTCTCGCCTTTTTCTGCAACGTACCACCCACCGATTGACGGATATGCCGCGCACGTGCTCCACCCTACCCCGGGCTCTTGCATCGCTCGCATCGCCCTGCAGGAATGTTCACCCAGCGCCACGCGTCGACCATACATTTGCCCTCCCTTGTGGGTCAATTGCACCCCCGTTCCCCAGCACTGGGATATTTCATCTGGAGATAACCACCTCGACATCGACGAAGAAGACGGTTATGTTCTCTCTGCGAACGGAGAAGGTTCCACATGCGGTGCATTCGTAGCCTGCGAACCCCTAACGGCAGTAAGGCGAGCGCGTCCTGGACGCCTACGCATCAAACCTTGGATCCTACACCGCCGGCGTATTTCACCCACAGCCACGACTGTGAGTTTCCTTCAATCCCCTCTCCTCTCTCCAGCTACCGATCAGTCTTCTCAACCAATCGATTACTTCTCAGCCTTCCTCCGATTTCCGCATCTACGATCGCCTCCCTCCGACTCTCGCGACGCCCAACACGGACTTCAAGAACCTGTTCAACAGCCTCCGTCAACGCGATGCACTCCCTCCCCACACCGCAAAGGCAGCGCCTCCCGAGGTGGTCTCACTACCCATCTCACCTTCCCTTTCACCTGCGGTGTCGCACACGTCATCTCCTTCGCGCCAGCAGCGACCCGTGCTCTACGTGCAGACGAGTTCGCCCGTGGGGACGAGCGCCCCGCCCCCTACGCCAGCGCTATCCTCCCCTTGTCCCAGCGCTTCCCAGTTCCGGCCCTCTGGGCGGCTGCCTAAGCGCCCGCCCCTCCCGGTTTGGTCCGCAGAGTATTATCCTCGGGCTGTTGTGGTTTGATAGTCGGATCAACCACGGTTTTCCTCTCCGCGGACCTCTTATCATGAGTGTTGCATGTGTCATGGATTTTCCCATAGTTATGTGTATCCGCGCTTGTACCCGGTTGTACTCACACCTTAATGTGTATTGTTATCGCATTTCCGTTTGGAGATGCCGCTCATCCAGAATTGGCCAACGTGCCATTCCCTTTCGGTTATCCGCTGGATCTACAAAGTGGTCGCGATTCCATTCGAAACTTCTGCTGTCACAATTTATAGATATTTGATCGTGGAAAGCCATCGTAGACCGAGACACAAGATAATCAAAAGTTTTGCATATCAGGAACAAGAACTGCACAATAAAGACGATAGGAAGAAACGAAGACGTCGAACTTGGCAATGAGCATGCGAGAGAGGAGTCAAGAGATCAAAACATAGGGGTACACAGTAATAAGTAAGGAGGCATGAAAGTCCGTGCAGCGATGGGTGAACGATGATGTTGGAGGACAGACGACAAAGATTGCTGAGAAAACACATAGTGAAATTTTACCACTGCGCATGGCGAATGCCCGTCGAGCCAGTGATAACTGGAACATTTGCATATGGAGCACGGTGTTGGGGTTGTGGATACAGTTGGGGTTGTGAAAATGCGTGCTGATGTTGAGGCGAGAAGGCGCTTGTGAATGGGGTATATCCTCCACGGGAAGGATACCCCGGATATGGTGGCACACCGAATGATGCCATCGGCACATACTGCGGGACCGCGTGATTCGGGTACGCGTAGTACGCAGGCGGTGGAAACGTGAACGTGCCAACCGATGCGGGCGCAGCGGGCTGCGCGATCTGGGGCAGTCGATGGCCATGGGTACCGCGCGGAGGACACCCGGATGTCACAGTAGGATGTGTGACTGCCACCGAAGCAGATAACGGCGGTCCCTCCATCTGGCCAGAAGCGCGTCTAGGCTTGTTCTGGGCCTGCTTTTTCCTCGAATCACGCGTTGACTTGGGCATGGGTTGGGCGAAGATCGCTTCGTCACTCTCGGATGGCTCCGAGTCATCGTGGTCAGCTTGAAAATGATCCTTCGTCCTCGGTGCGGTGTGCTCGGTGTCATCTGCCAGACAGATCCAGCCATCGCTGCCCTTCTGAAAGAGTTGCTTGACCGCCGCATTGTTGAGTCCGGCACGCCGATTCTTGACGGGGGTGCTCGGTTTGCCATTCCCGCGTGTCGTTAATGTCTTCGAACGCCCCCTCGGAACAGTAGCAGAGCGTAATCTATCAATGATCTCCCGAGTACGCGAGTGCTGCCTGACCAGGCGGTCCGAGGACGTAACCAGGAAAAGAGGGATATCTGCGTCCTCCGATAACGTAGATTCCGACACAACCTCGACGTCTTCGTCCTCTTTATGGAGGTCACCACCGGGTGGTAGGGAGCTGCATCGCGTGTGCGATGACTCGGAGCGCAATCCGTCGGAGGTGAGGGGCGAACTGGAGGAGTATGATATTGAAGGAGATGATGGGACTCGCGGAAAGTGGGACTTGGATAGATCTCCTGTGAGGGACACGAGGAGGGGTATGCATGGGTCGGAATTTGAGAATCGGCGTAGCGCCGATAACGTACCGGACGTTGTGCCGTCACCCCCATTGGAGGGAAATGAATGCACGGGTTTCGGCGTGGCAGGCGGCGCCCTCGATGCCACCGATTCCTCCGAGTCAGTAAGGTCGGTGACCCCACGAGAAAAGCGAGGAGACTTCCTTCGTGGGGGATCGAGGTCGAGGTCGAGTATCGAAG
>Ga0137397_10002099_pt1 | contig 13969 bp, 15 predicted proteins | sample czorhiz116metaG_FD_106658 | JGI IMG/M metagenome (GOLD analysis project Ga0137397, IMG submission 106658) | Vadose zone soil microbial communities from Angelo Coast Range Reserve, California, USA - czorhiz1.16 metaG | ecosystem: Environmental > Terrestrial > Soil > Vadose zone | place: USA... | reverse complement strand
CGGCCCCCACCACTGCATCACATATTGCGGGTCTGTCCACGCCTTCCAAACCAATGCGCGTGGAGCGTCAAAAACTCTAGTGATCACCATCCGCTCTTTCTCGTTAACCGTGTTTTTTGTCATCTCTGACCTCCGCTTTTTTCATTTGATTCACAACCACATCGAGCTTGTCGAAACTCTCTTCCCAGAATCGGCGATAGCTAATCGCCCAGTCGCTGACTGTCTTTATCGCCTCTGGCCTGAGCGTGCACACGCTCTCTCTTCCACGCTTCGTCTTGATCACAATCCGCGCCCGCACCAGGTAGGCAATATGTTTTGAAATCATCTGCTGCGATAGTGCAAACGGTTCCGTCAATCCATGCACAGAGGCAGGCCCATGGGAGAGTCGTTCGATCATCGCCCGCAGTGTAGTTCGCCGATCACGTAGTCCGCATAAATTTCCTTCTGACCAGCGTGATCGACCATCACCCACATCCATTCGCTTTCTCCCGTGCTGTCGTCCTTGAATTCCACTTTGATATAGTCTCCCTGCTCATAGACCGCCATATCCCCTCCTCTCGTCGCGCTCATCTCCCAACCAGACTACTCTTCACACGACAAAGGCATTGTCCAACTCTCGCTCATCTGGTTTCTTGCCGGCGATCATTTTCTTGGCAAGATAATCCAGTTCACGCAGCCAGCCCTTGAGCACCGTCTCGTTTCTTGACTCGCGCTGCGGGTATGCGGCCTGAAGCCTCATTAGGCATCTGAACACCTGCCGGCAGACCGTGCGAAGTTGATCCAGAGGAAGTTTATCCGCGATCTCAGAGCCCGAATGAACGTACCGGCTGCGCAATTCGTAGATCTGCTCAATCCACTCGCGCTGCTGATCGAATGACTTTCCGTTCTCGCGACAGGTGATAAGGGCCACACGCTCGGCTACGCTCCTTTGAATCGCCTGCTGTTCGCCGAAGACCAGCTCCAGCGCGATCACAAAGTGCAGCAGTGCCTCGTTCGCACGCCCATCTATTTCGTGTCGAAGCGCGCGAGCCACGAATTCCGTAAACACACGGATGCTGCGATGCAGTGGAGAATCATCGAAAAACTGAAATTTATACGACTGTTCGAGTTCTCTGACAGCATTCGGTATACGCTCATGAGCGTTTGCAAGATCCACGGACATGAGCCCGGGACCGGAACCGGCCGGAGAAACGAAACCCGCTCTCTCAGACCCAAGATTCAGGAAGACGGCAATTTGATGGCTGCTGATGAAGGAACCCAATGGCCGGGGATCGAAGAAGGGAGCCCCCAGCGCAACAAGAGGCGTTTGTACCGACGTGAGCTCCGTCCAAAAGGCGTCAAACAGCACGCTGTTCTGCAGAGAAAAATACCCTTCGACAATCGATTCCCACGCCCGGAGTTCCCACGCCTCACGGCTCGAAGTGTTTGCAGGGTTTTGGAATATCGATTTCCTGATAAGCGGCACGTCGAAGACACGCACTGTCCGCGGTGCTCTTTCGATTGCCCACGCATGACCGATCACATTCTCATATCGGGAATAGTAATCGGAGGCGGCCTTTTCGCAATTGTATCTTAGCTTGTCGGCACGCAGCGGCCCCACTCGGAAAGGCGGCATTTCAAACCTGTGATACTCAGGAAATTCGGCGGCCAGCGTGTAGTAGAGACTTACGTCCGCGTCACAAATCGCCGCGACGATTTGATTGACCCTGACTACGGCATTTTCTTGGCTCGACGGCATTAGCATCGCGAGTGCGATGACGAACTGCGCGAAACCTTCATTCCCGGCGTGGCCTGCCGCCTCTAGTTCCTTGCTGATCCGCTCAACCAGACGACCAAACGGCAACTTTGTTTTGGCGGAGTAATGCAACCACAACGGTGAATCCTGCGCGACCCGCCCCTTTTCGTCTACAGCCGGACGGAACGCAATCTGAACAGCAGGATCATCGTCAGAACCTTTCCTTAGGGAAAGTTCAACAAGTGACAAGGTCTCACGAATTTCCTGCACGTCAGGAAGCGGCATTGTTTTCCTCTAATGTCTTCGCCAACGTACGTTCATGTCCCCGCATATCTCTCACGCCTGCCCTTCCGCTTCGCCAGCTCGCCCGAGTGAATAAGGACGGACCCGTCCGTCTCTGTGTCGCCGGCAGCGTACTTCTGCCGTACGCCCTGCTCAATGGCGGCGCGGTTTTCCCGGAACACTTCGACTTTGTCGCGGCCGTCTCCCCGGAAATCGTCGTCCAGGGCTTCTCTGCTGATGGCGCACCGCACGCGGCTGTCTCCATCCTGCCCGAAGAAGAGAACGACCTCACGGTCAAAATCAAACTTCTCTTCCTGTTCGGGGAATTTCAGGTCGTGTTTCTCCAGGACCCAGCGTACCCGTTGCGCTATGAGCGTCGTGAAGGGACCGAGGTCCACGTCGATGCTCGCCCGGTCCAGCGCGGCGAGATAGGCCTTGCGATCCCTCATCCGAATGACCGTCCACGGATATCCACTCGACGCCAGCATCACGTTCATCAGGAAGCGGGCCATGCGGCCGTTCCCGTCCGGGTACGGATGTATGTATCCGAACAGCCAGTGTCCGAGCACGGCGCGAACGGAGGGCTCGGTTTCTTTTTCCAGGAGATCGAAGAACGCCGGCATGGCGTCGCGCACCGCTTCCCACCGCGGCGGCGCATAACGCGACGTTCGCAGGTAAACAGCATTGTTCCGGTATCCCGCCAAGTCGCCCGCACGGAGCAGGCCTGCCGCCACGCAGGGCTGGAACAATTCCCCGTACCACTCCTTGTGTTCCGCGCGCGCGAGTGCGCCGGGATTTTTGCCGGCGAGAACCTTGCTCACAGATTCTTTCACGACCTGGAATGCCTGCCAGTAGCCGCGCGCGGCCAGCGCGTCGCGGCTCTTGCGGTCCGCTTCATTGTTGTCCGGGTTCCAGTTCCCTTGCCGCACTCTGTCGATTATTTCCGGCGTCACCGAGTAGCCTTCGATCGACAGCGAGTGGTAGGCGTCGCTCTGGTAGATTTCATCGACGTTCCGCAGGTACGCGCCGCTGTCTTTCGGCAGCCCAGGCGCCTTCGGGAAATTCTTGATGACCGTGTCGCGCGTCGCTTCCCACATCATCTCAAGGCGGCCCACGATAGGCGCCGCCCCCGGCCGCGGCCTGCCCAGCGTCTGGCCCGCGTCGAAGGGATCGCTTTCACGAACGTCATATCCGGCGCGCTTCATCGCGCGGACTATTTCTTCCGCCAGTTCGGCGCGCCCGAGACGCCGGAATGCGCCGGCGAGATAACCGGCCTTTGTCGAATTGCCGCCGTCGAGGAGGAGCCGCAGCAGGTCCGATACATCGGCGAGGCTCGCCAGCACTACCTGCGACTCGAGCGGATTTCGTGCGAAGAAACTCTCTCCCACTCCCACCAGTGACGCCGCCGCCGAGAACAGGCGCAGCCCGTCTCTCATCACAAGATTTCCAGCCGCCGGCATCTCCGGCACTTTCAGGTCATAGAGCGACGTGCCATACAAAAGTTTGATCAGGTGATTGGTGCCCTTCGGGCTGCACACCACGATCTGCTCCGGGATGACTGTCTTTTCGCCGTGCAGCCAGAGCGACTCCTCGGCGGACAGGTGCCATTCATCTCCAAACCTTTCGGCACTGTAGCGCGCGCAGAATTCCCAGAATGACGCATACCAAGGCGTGCTGTCGCCAGCGCGCGCGCCGGGGCTCGCAGAGATCAGCCAGCCTCTTATGACCTCCTGCAGAAACCCGTTCTCCGCGAGGCGTTCGCGATGAACGCGGCTTAAGTCGTCGGAGCGGAACACACGACTCCCGCCTTCCTGAAGGGCCTTGAGCACATCGAGGGACTCAGCCAGTTTTTCGTTGGGTGCCGCCATAGACTTTCACCATCTTCCGGGCCATTACAAGCTTGTCATGCTGTGCCGACACAAGCATATAGTGCCGTGTCATTACAAGCAAATGATGCCGTGCGAATACAAGCATATCATGCTCTAATAGAAATAAACCACAAAAATACAACAGCTTATGAAGCTCGGCTCAGGCTCAGAATCACCCTGAAAATCGCCTCTTCGAGCCTGAGTTCCTCTCCGTCCTGGACTCCCTACCCCTCACCTACCCTCGCAAAAAGGTCATTTTTCTCAAGGGGCAAGCATCAAGCGTGTCCCGGCTGCCGCCGGACCGGGCTCTATGGCGCGCGCGTCACCGGGCCTGAAGTCCCGGCCATCCGGTAGCGCGGAGATGACCGCTGCAATGCTGTGCGGCATAGCAGGAATCAAGCAGAAGACTCTTGAAAACTCAGCCGCCTACCTCAAGAGCTGGATTGCCCGGCTTAAGTCGGATTCTCGCTTGCTAGTCTGTACCGCCTCACAGGCCAAGAAGGCTGCCGACTTTATCCAAGGCAAAGCTCCGCACCTGCCAGCCGCGCCATAGGCCATTCAAGATTTTAACGGAAGGCTTGCTGGCTGACCGTCCCGCACCGCTGGCAAATAAAAGACTCGTTCCACTGAGCGTACCTCTGCTCGTAAGTCAAGTGATTATGACGCCAGACAATTCCTACGAGTAGAAACAAGACAACCGGAGCAGATATCACGTAAACTTTAACAGGCAACGAAGATGCGGGCACGGAACTCGACATGACATGTTGGACGTAAAGTACGAGGGCGATAAAAGTCAAAACTCCCGACCACAAGACAAGTTTAACATACGACCACTTCGAGGGAGGGCTAAGACGCTTTGAAAGCGCAGATTGCTCCGAGCCGCGCGTGGTCGTTCTACCGACCAATACATTTGGTCCCCCACCGGCAAACAGAAGCCCTCGAATTCTAGACCGCGTGGCTATGTGATAGATGCCTTCTTTGTAGGCGAGCGATGCCTTCTTGAGATCACTGCTGTTGCACTTCGGGCAGCGCAACTCCATCTTGTCACCCCTTGCAGCCCCACTTCTGTGTGGCTATACATCCTTCCTGATCACCCGGAGGCACCGCCTTTCGTAAGTCGTTTCGTGCCGGAAGCGTGGTTCGATATGATTGGCTCATGTGCAAGTAATACAACGAGCGCTCGTTGTTTTTCAATGAGGTTTTAGCGGAATTTCTTGGACTTGGGAGGCCGACCGCCCTTGCGATTCTTGCGTTTAGCTTGCAGTTGGCTAAAGTATTCCGAGCCTCGCTTGGCGATCTTCTCCCCACCCTTCCGTCCAAGCTTGACGGCGGCGGGATCTTTCTTTTTTGTCAAAATTTAGAAGGTGTAGCTTCAACTCCCGACGGTATTATGCATGAGCAGCAACACGCCAGCTAAAACTGAATCCGAAAAGCTGCAAGGTCCTAGCACTCGGTTTTTGATTGACTGGGGTTATTGGGAGTATCGGTCCTAGTGCCCGCCCGCGTAATCGGAAACTTGAAATCCACATGGACTCACGTAGTGAGCTGTCTTGAATTAGTTGAGTGGTTTAATTGCCGCCGCAGGGTTTCCACCACTAGACCGACCAGTGCATACGTGGCGACATTTGCAACAAGAGTCGAATATAGGCTAACGGGGTAATGCGAGCCGACAATCGCAACGGGGCAGGTTAGCCGGACAAGAGTGGAAACAATCGGCTCTATCGGATGGTCCTTGCTTGCCACTAAGAAATAAATCGCCCAGCCGCTCGCAACGAGAAAGCCCGCAGTCGCCCACGTTGCAATTCGGTATTTCACACTGCACCTCCCGCTTTTCTGGTCGAATAATCTCACAAAGTCCTGCATCTGTCAGGCCAACTCCCGATTCGGGTAATCGGACATCACGTGGCGCGCTGTGCCCAGCCCCGTCCTTTACATTTCGCTTTTTATTCGCCTACCATGACGTAGGCTTTCCCGGGCCAACGGTAGGTCAATATGAATTTACCCCTCGCAGCAAGCAGCGGGGAAGGACAGTCGTCCCCGAGACCATGGGTGCTTCCCAATAGTGCGCTGACGCTTTATTACGGCTGTCCGGAAATGCCGCGACTCTCGCACTACTTCCTTCCGAGAGTTCTGCTTGAAGAAAAGCGAATCCTCTATCTTGACGGTGCAAATCAGATCAGCCCGCTGTTGATAGCCCGTTTTGCGAGGGAGCGCGGTCTCGACCCTTCCGCGTTCAACTGCCTCATTCGCGTTTCCCGTGCATTTACCTGTTTTCAACTGACGGAACTTATCCGGCGTGTCCCCAAATTTCTGGAGACATTTGATCCCAACGTTCTGATTGTCACTGCCCTGCCTGATTTGTTTTTCGACGAGGACGTTCGCGACCGAGAGGCTAGGGCATCGTTTGAACACGCGCTCGAAGCGCTAGCAAAGCTCGCGGCACTTCCCCTATCTATCGCCATTTTCTCAGATGCCACTTCATTCAAAACAAGTAGACGGGACTTCCTCCACAGGCTCTGCAAACAGGCAAATGAAGTTGTGAAGGTTGAACCACGGCCCGGCGACGAACTCTCCTTTACCTGCGAGAAACCCGCACCACTTTTAACTATTTGAACTGAACCTTTGGAGGCGCACTATGGGCAGGACCGTCCCTACTTTCGTCCAACTAATTCAACAAGCAGCAGAACGATGGAAGAAGTTCAGGCGCGCCCTGAGACGCGAGGATCAGCCGCACTTCGACAGACTCTTTGTCCGCGTGCGCTACTACACGCAGGCAGCCACGTACCAGTGCCACGACAATCCGATGGAAGCCATTCTTCTTTCTATCGCACTCGACCAGGAGAAGCGTCTGTCCGCGGTCGAAAAAGTCCTTCAGAATGCAGGGGTGCTTTGTGAAATTGCTGCAAGGATGGATTCTCGACCTCTACCCGAACAAACAGGGGATGACGCTCTGGCTCATCGACAGGAATCAAGCGCACTACCGTTTGACTGACACATTTACCCCAGCGTTTTTTGTATCGGGGAGCGAGGAGAGACTTGCCCGCCTCCAAGACGCTGCTCAGAAACAAAGCGCGAAACTTCGAGCCCGGCAGACGGAGAGGATCGATCTGTGGCTCAATACGCCACGTCAAGTCCTCGAACTTTCCGTGCTTTGTCCCACCGACTTCGTGGGCTGGGGACGATGGGTGCATCGCTTCGATTCGCGGCTACAGCTCTATAACAGCGACCTTATGGTCGCATCGCTCTATTGTTGGGGGAAGCGAGTGTTTCCTCTTGCCTTCGTGCAAGTGGAAGCGGACGAAGAGGGAAGAATCCAAACTATCGAATGCCGCGATAGTGAATGGACGCTGGACTATGAGATGCCGCCGCTCAAGATCATGCAGATTCGTTTGGCGGGATTATTGCGCATTGATCCCACTCATGGCCGGCGAGCCGCCCTAGAAATCGAAATGGATGGGACGTGTTGGGAACTCGACGAAGCTGGTGAACCTCCGGGCTTGGATTTGCCCGATTGCTCAAGCGCGAAGACCCAGACGTAATTCTTTCTGAGTGGGGTGACTCAACCATTCTCCCGTTGCTCCGTCAGCAGGCGGAGCGTTTGAAATTCTCCCTGAACTTGAATCGCGATCAGGCTGCGTCAGTTCAGCAATCGAGAGCGCGTAGCTATACGAGCTACGGGCGGATACTCTTCAAAGCCAGCGCAACAACCCTGTTTGGACGCATTCACGTCGACAAGCAGAATTCTTTTATTTCGGAAAAGTGCGACTTCGCTGGTCTCTGGGAACTCGCACGAGTCACCAAACTACCCATCCAATATGCGGCTAGGACTACAACTGGAACCGGTATTTCGTACATGCAAATGGAACTGGCTCACCGCGACGGAGTCCTGATACCGGAACAGAAGGCAGAGCCGGAAGATCCCAAATCGCCCGATGAGCTTCTGGCCGCAGATCGGGGCGGCCTAGTCTTTGTGCCCAAGTTAGGCTTAACGCCGAATGTAGCCGAGCTAGATTTTGTAAGCCAGTTTCCAAGTATCATGGCACGGTTCAACATTTCTCCCGAAACTGTCAATTGCCCTTGCTGCCCGGATGCTCCGCGCATTCCTGAGTTGGGCTATCGCATCTGCCAGAAGAGACGGGGAATCACGAGCCGCGTGGTCGAACGCCTTATTGCCAAGCGCACGGAATTGAAAAAACTTCAGAAAACCTCAGAACCAACCATCGCAGCGCGATTCAAGTTGCAACGTGACTCACTGAAATGGCTCCTGGTCTGTTGTTTCGGATACACGGGCTATAAGAATGCAAGGTTTGGAAAGATCGAGGCCCACGAAGCCATCAACGCTGTGGCGAGAGAAACGCTTCTTGTGGCGAAAGAAATCGCTGAGAGTCGCGGCTTCGAATTGTTGCACGCGCTCGTGGATTCGCTCTACGTCTGGAGAGAAGGTGCAACACACGAAGACTTCGAGCAACTTGCCAAAGATATTGAAGAACGGACGCGCCTCCCTTTGGCAATAGAGTCTGTCTACCGATACGTTGTCTTCCTTCCATCGAAGCACTATCAGGATGTTCCAGTCCCGAATCGCTTCTTCGCCGTTGGTGAAGGTGGTGAAGTCAAGATCAGGGGGCTCGAATGCCGACGCCATGACACACCTCCTCTGCTGAATCGTATGCAGCATGAGGTCCTTTCGATCCTTGCCGAAGCCCACGACCTTGATTCGTATCTTCAGAGGCTCGAAGTTGCGCGCATGGTCCTCGCCGGCTACGAAGAACGCCTAGCCTCTGGAGATGTGGAGATCAAGGACCTCGTCGTGAGTAAACGCATCACGCGGGAGCCACGTGACTATCAGAAAGCTGGTGTCACTGCGATTGCTGCACAACAACTTTTCGGAAGTGGGGTCAAGCTGCGCCCGGGTCAGAACATCGAATACGTCATCACGAACGCCGAAGCCCACGTCCCCAACGATCGCGTTCGCGCTTACGCCCTATGGGAAGGATGGTTCGGCTACGACCGCAAGAAATACGCCACAATGTTGCGCGAAGCTTTTGAACCGTTTGTGCTCTGCGTTCCAAAGCGTGCGGAACCCGTTCTGCTCAGCGATTCCATTTCCGAAGATGATTTGAAGCGTTTTCCTCTGTTCTCCGCCTTGGCTGTAAGGTCCTGACTTAGGCTTCCAACGGCATCAGATAAAGCTCGCTAGATATTCGTAACAGTTTTCTTTCCCGAGAATCTCTCGTCTCGGATCCAAAACCTTTCCTTAACTCCACCTGGCCAGATGTGGCAGAACATCGCATCTCCCTCGGATTTCCAACTCATTGTATGTACACACCATACGGCATCGATCTTTTTAAGGTCGGGTAAACGGCTCAACGTGCCTGAAACTTGGGTACGTTCACGGACCAACGCGAAGCGCACACGTGATCCGATTCCGCATTTCCGGCTCGGACGATACGTACGCTTCCCGTGGGGTAGCGAGGAACTCCGTGAGTGGCTGGATCATCAGCTGGTGAGTGCGAACAGGGCAGGTCATTAAGGAGGACATAATGACCAAATCTGTTCGCTATCAAGATGGGCAGTTGTACGTTCACCATGGAGCGTGGTTCGTCCGATACCGTGTACGCGTGCGGCAGGAGGACGGGTCGACCAGACTCCAGCAGAAGGCAAAGAAACTGGGAAGCGTTGCAGATTATCCGCTCGAATCCCAGATCATGCCTCTGAAAACAGAATTCATGCGCCGGCTAAATGCAGGAAAGTTCACGCCGGAAAGCGGCATGGTTCTGACGGAGTTCGTCGAGAAAATCTATCTGCCTTATATCGAGGAGTTGCGCGAGTCCACGAAAAAGGGTTATCGGGAAATCTGGAACAACCACATCCGCGATCGTGCCGGGCGTATTCGTATGCGTGAGTTCAGAACGGTGGATGCCAGCAAGATGTTGAAGGCAATTGCCGAAGACAACGATCTAAGCAAAACGACGCTTCAGCATATCAAGAGCGTGCTGAGCGGTGTTTTCACTCATGCGAAGAATGAAGGCGCATTCGACGGTGCGAATCCTGTTCAGGATGCCCGAATTCCCAGGGCCGCACGCGAGCCTGGTGAGACCTATGCGTACAATTTGACTCAGATTCGTTGCATTCTAGAACATCTGCTTCCGTTGCCAAAAGCAGTCGTCGCTACGGCGTCCTTTGCAGGACTCCGAAGGGGCGAATTGCGTGGTCTCGAATGGCCGGACTTCAAAGGCGAATCTCTCACCGTTAATCGGTCCATTTGGAAAACGTTTGTTAATGGACCGAAGACGCGAGCGAGCGCACAAGCTGTACCGGTCATACGTCAGTTAGCAGAGATTCTGAACGCATATCGGATCTCCATGGGAAATCCCGCAACCGGGGTGATGTTTCACTCCGGGGATGGCAATCCTATGGACTTGGACAAGCTGGCTCAGCAAGTCATACGTCCACTCGTAAGAAACATCGGGATGGAGTGGTATGGCTGGCATGGGTTCCGACGTGGCATTGCGTCGAATTTGTATGCATTGGGTGCGGACGACAAGATCGTTCAACGCATTCTTCGTCATGCAAAATCGCACGTGACCAAAGACCGCTACATCAAAGCGTTCGATCCCGCAGTTCTCGCTGCGATGAAGAAATTAGAGGCAACTTTGGACGCCATGAGTCAGAGTGCACCAATAGTGCACCAAATAAACTAGGGCAGTGTGGTAAGCTGTTGAAACCAAACCGCGGAGAGGTGGCAGAGCGGCTGAATGCGGCGGTTTGCTAAACCGTTTTGGGGGCTAAAACCTCCAACGGGGGTTCGAATCCCCCCCTCTCCGCCAGATTTCCCTCTTGCGCGTTTTGCGGATGGTTTTACCGCAGAGCATGAAGCTGGCGAGGTTGTTGAGCCTTACTCGCAGGGGTGTCCCGACTGGGATCGGCACAAAGCCATCTCGATTGGGCATTTTTGGCGGTGGCAACTCCTTCTCATTCAGCTTCGCTTTTTTGCTCACAATTCTCTTCATATATAATGAGGGCGGTGGCGGCGGACTTTTCGTCGCCGGTCACGAACAACGGGAATTGAAAGACCATCGGACCGTCGCGTAATTCTCCAGAGGGAAAGGATCCGCACGTCTATGAAGTTTCAGAGGATCATGTTCGTGCTAGTGATCGCCACCTTGTTGATGTCCGCCAAGGCGTATTCCCAGGCAGGAAAATCCGAGAAAAGCCCCTCCTCGCCCTCAGCCCAGTCCGTCGAAGCTTTCCTGGGACGCTGGGATTTGAGGTTGGAGGCGCCCGATCGGGAATATCCCTCGTGGTTGGAACTTCGCCAAGAGGGTGGACAATTGAAAGCCCAGATGGTGAGCCGTTGGGGAAACGCAAGACCGCTTCCCAAAGTTGAGCTGTCGAATGGCCGCCTCACGTTCGTGTCTCCTAAAGAGGAGGAAGACCGAGCCGAGGATATGGTTTTCGAAGGAACTCTCGTCAGGAAGACCACCCTGTCGGGCACTACGACTGGACCAGACGGAACCACCTGGAAATGGATCGGCCAGAGAGCGCCAGCGTTGAACGTAAAAAGCTCACCGAAGTGGGGGAGGCCGATTCAGTTGTTCAACGGAAAAGATATGAGTGGATGGAGGATGGACGGAGCGGATACTTCCGTGTGGAAGGTCGTAGACGGTAACTTGGTAAGTCCTGGAAACGGTCCTGAACTGATCAACGATTCCAAATTCGAAGATTTTAAATTGCATGTCGAATTTAACTGCGCCGCTAATTCCAACAGTGGCATCTATTTGCGCGGCCGATACGAAGTCCAAATCGAAACCGACTCCATCGAGGAACCACCGAGTCACCATATGGGCGGCGTATACGGTTTCCTGTCTGCTTCGCCGGAACTACCCCGCAAGCCGGGAGAATGGCAGAGCTTCGATATCACGCTGGTCGGACGATGGATCACTGTGGTCCAAAACGGCCAAACGATCATCGATAACAAGGAAATCCCGGGCATCACCGGTGGTGCCCTGGACAGTTACGAAGAACTGCCCGGACCCATCTATCTTCAGGGAAGTGAAAAAGGGCACGTCGCCTATCGCAGTATCGTCGTCACACCAGCGGAGAAGTAGCAAGGATCAGCAACGCCCCGGTACGGTTAATGACTCACTTCTTGCGCGACATCCTTGGCCAGCCAAACGAGCTACAGCGGATGATCGACTTTCTCCTGGTAACAGCCGGTTCTAAGGCTTCCAGTTCCCGGAGTAAGCCGAATAACCAGTGGGTCGCAAGACATCAAACTTGACATGCAGTGGTACACCGGATTGGCTGAATGTGAGGTCGACTGTGGTTTCCCCGCCAGAAGCGATTTCCGGAAGTTCTACCTCTTGTCGCTCTACCGGGATATCGCCTTCGCCATAGAAAATTCCCCTGAGCTTATAGCCCCGAAGAGTGTACATCGGAACATCATGCCGGGTTTTTAACCGCAGTTGGAAGGCGTTCAAGTGGTTCTCCGCAGTTAACGATTCGACCGGACTCGATTCCCGGCGCAGGACCTCGTAAGAAGCTTTTTGCGCTCCGCAAAGATCCACAACGCCGTGAACACGTTGCTTCAGCGCGCCCACACCGCGATCGCCGACATGCGTACGGTAGTCGTTGTAGCAGAAGAAAATGGCGCCAGCCACGAAATCCTTGGAGCGGAGCCGCGTCGTGAGATCGAAGAACGTCGATCCTGTGCTCGTCACCCTCCGGACGATCCTCGGTACAAGCGCAGTAGCCATACTCTGAAATGACCACAGGCTTGCCGGGAAATCCGGTGTGAAGGTCATCTAGCTTCCGTGTCCGATCACGATAACTGGCCACCATTCAAGCGCTAAGCGGTACGTGTTCACCTATCTGCAGACCAGTCCAAACTGACCAGCGCGAATTCTTGTACCAGTTTCTCTGCGAGTCTATATCACAAACGCCAGATCAAGCTAACGGCACATTGCCTGTATTTCTTCCATTGCCTGCCTTGCGGTGTTGGAGGCCACGAAGGGGCCCAGCCTCCTTGTCGTGAAAGGTAGACTTGCCAACGGCTCGCCCAAGTGGCGCACGATGCGCAACGCAGCTCCGTACTGACCCTGGGCGGCCAGTGACTTGGCGCGCTTTAACCTCAGCGCGACATAAACCTCGCGCACATCTGTTCCGCCCTCCTCCTTTGCGAAGAATCGATTCACAAGTAGCTCTTCAGCGGGGTCAAATTCTCCGGCCTCGGCCAGTAATCGCGCCAGCCGGAACACAAGAGCAGAGGGGGCGGACTGCAGGCCGGGGAAACTTTGGAGCGTGCGGGCCCTCTCGATGGCTGGCCGTCCGGCTCTATCCATCGCCTCTTCCAGCCCGAGAATCAAGTCGACGTTATGAGAATCGTAGCTCATCCCTTCACGGAAATGTTCAATCGCCCGTTCGGGTGATCCCCCGGATCGAAGCACCGTGTATCCCATATTGCGGTGCAGTGTCGGGATAGCCGGCAATATGCGACGCGCCGCCTCCCATTCCTGCATCGCGGCCTCGGTCATACCTCCGGAGAGGTAGAGTGAACCCATCAGCAAGTGAGCCGTTGCATCATTCGGATTAACTGCGATGGCGCGGCGCAATACGGGGAAGGATTCCGCTCGGTTGGGAAAGACATAGCTGGTGGGCATGCTGGAACCGGCCTCAAAGTCAGCACGGCCGTCCTTTCCGAGAGCGTAGCGGCAATGGCCGCGGTAGTAAGCAATTAAAGGATACGAACTGGGATGGAGAGCACCAGGCTCGCTAACGACTTCTGAGCCAGAGGGGTATTGCCGCGAGAGCACATCAAGCGCTTCTTCATGAAGACCGAAGCGTATGTAATCGGCAGCGATCTCTAGAATCCGCTCGGGGTCCCCAGCCAGGTGCTCCAGCAAGGCCGGGTCGTTCGCGCCCAGCCGCAGGGCTTCATAACGAAGCAAGGAACAGGTCGGATCCTTCTGCCTCCAGAATCTGAGACGCTTTCTAGCCTCGGCTTGACGCCGTAGCACGCGCAAGAGCGCAACCTCCATGCCACCCGCCTGGATCAAGTCGGGCCGGTTGCTGACAAGTTCCTGGG
>Ga0137397_10002098_pt1 | contig 13972 bp, 13 predicted proteins | sample czorhiz116metaG_FD_106658 | JGI IMG/M metagenome (GOLD analysis project Ga0137397, IMG submission 106658) | Vadose zone soil microbial communities from Angelo Coast Range Reserve, California, USA - czorhiz1.16 metaG | ecosystem: Environmental > Terrestrial > Soil > Vadose zone | place: USA... | reverse complement strand
GCTCTCCTCGCGTCCTTGCTTGCGGCGGCGTTTAGCTGAAGTGAGCGAAATCGTAGCGGAAGAGGGCTGCGTGTTTCCAGTAAGAAGCTCAGGTGCGAGGACGCTGCGCCGGGTCGGTGCGAGGACGCTACGCCGGGTCGGTGCGAGGACGTTGCGCCGGGTCGGTGCGAGGAGGCTGCGCCGGGTGGGTGCGAGCAGGCTGCGCCGGGTCGGTGCGAGCAGGCTGCGCCGGGTGGGTGCGAGGATCCTTCGCCGAGTCGGTGTGAGAGCCCTTCGCCCGGTTCGTCCGCTTCGGCTCGAGATTAGTCCACTCTGGATCCGCCGTCGTTCGGAGGTAGTAAATCAGTCCCGCGTACGCGCGATAGAGGCGATGCGCCAGCCGCCAGATAGGCTCGTATTCGGGCGCGGTGACGTACCGTTTCAATTGCGCGGTGCGGAACGAGTCGCGCACTTCGTTGAGTGAACGGCGTGAAATCTCCAGAAACCGGGCAAACTCCTTATGCTTGCACCCGAACCCTTCCGCGATGTTGCGGCACACGGAGTTCACGGCGTCCTCGGTTTGCGAGTGCAGCTTCAGATCTCGCACGAAGCAGTCCCGCTCGGTCAACTTGAAAGCGAGCACGCGTATCCGATCGGCGAGCTGCCACACAATCAGATCCTCGTAGCGTTTGGCTCCTCCCATGCGATCTCATGGAGCACGCGGCGTGCCCGGCGGATTTCCTCGTGATCCGATTCGATGATCCCAAATCGATGCAGAATCTGGAACGCGCCGCCGTCGGAATGTACGAACTTCTTGCGACCGGAGCACATCCGACGTGCACCGACCCGGATCCGACTCGCACCGACCCGCATCCGACTTGCACCGACCCAGATCCGACTTGCACCGACCCGGATCCCGACTCGCACCGACCGGCGCGGAGTGCCTTGATATGATTTGCGAAGCCACGTGACCCGTACTCCCCTTTCAATCGCCATCGTCGGGGCCGGACTGGGCGGGCTGACCGCCGCGTCGACGCTCCGGCTCTTCGGGTTCGACGTCCAGGTCTACGAGCAGGCACCGGGCTTTGCGCGGATCGGGGCCGGCATCCAGATGATGCCGAACTCGATGAAGGTCCTGCGGCGCATCGGCATCGAGGCGCGCGTCCGCGGGACGTCGTTCGAGCCGTACTCCCACCTGAACCGCCAGTGGGATACCGGCGAGGTGATGCGCGAGCTGCCGATGCCCGAGTCGCTCTTCGGCGCCCCGTATCTCTGCATGCACCGCGGCGACCTGCACGAGGCGCTCGTGTCGGTGCTGCCTGCGGGGATCATCCACACGGGGAAGAAGCTCGTCGGCCTCGACGAGCGGGGCAGCCGCGTGACGCTGACGTTCGAGGACGGCGACCGCGCGGAAGCGGACGTCGTGATTGGCGCCGACGGCGTGCATTCGATCGTCCGCGACAGGATCGTCGGCCCCGACGCCCCGATTCACAAGGGGCGCATCGCGTATCGCGCGGTGTTTCCCTCCGCGCTGATGGGCGGCCGCGACGTCGGCCGCTCGCGCACCAAGTGGTGGGGCATCGACCGGCACATCGTCATCTATTACACGCGCCGCGATCGCAGCGAGATCTACTTCGTGACGAGCGTGCCCGAGGCGGCGGAGTGGCTGACGCGCGAGTCGTGGTCGGCCAAGGGCGACGTCCACGAGCTGCGCAAGGCGTATGACGGATTTCACGAGGACGTGCGGGCGGTGCTCGAGGCGTGTCCCGATTGCCACAAGTGGGCGATTCTCGAACGCGACCCGCTGCCGAAGTGGAGCGATGGCCGCGTCGTGCTGCTCGGCGACGCGTGCCATCCGATGACGCCGTACATGGCGCAGGGCGCGGCGACCGCGATGGAGGACGCGGCGGTGCTCGCCCGATGCCTCGCGGAATCCGGGGGCGACGCCGGGAGCGCGTTCGCGCGCTACGAGACGCACAGGAAGCCGCGAACATCACGCATCCAGGCGATCTCGAGCGCGAACACCTGGATGAAGGGGGGCAACGACGACACGTCGTGGCTCTACGGCTACGATGCCTGGAACGATGCTCTCGATCACGCACCGGCCCTCCCCTGAGGCAGGCGCGCCGCGCCTGGCGTTGATTCACTCGCTTGCGCTCGACCGCAGCGTGTGGGACGGGGTCGTCGAGCGGCTCGAAGGGGAGGCCGAGATCCTCACCTACGACTGCCGCGGTCACGGGCAATCGCCGAGGACCGAGGGCCCGTACAGTGCGCAGCAGTTCGCGCGCGATCTTGCCGCGATCTTCGACGACCTCGGGTGGGATTCGGCGGCGGTTGCCGGCTGCTCGATGGGCGGCAACGTCGCGCAGGCGTTTGGCGCGGAGTTTCCGCAACGGACGGCCGCCCTCGGGCTGATCGACACGACGGCATGGTACGGCGCCGATGCGCCGGAGAAGTTCACGGAGCGCGCAGGCACCGCCAGGACGAAGGGAATGCGCGGGATGATCGACTTCCAGCTGACGCGATGGTTCTCCGACGACTTCCGCGCCGCTCATCCCGACGTGCTGAAGCGGACGACGGATGTCTTCGTGGCGAACGATCTCGACTGCTACGCGGCGTCGTGCGGGCTGCTCGGCAACGTCGACAGCCGCGCCTCGCTCCCGTCGTTCCGGATGCCGGTGGCGATTGTCGTCGGGGAGGAAGACCACGCGACGCCGGTGGCGATGGCGCAGCAGCTCCACGCGGCCATTCGGCAGTCGACGTTGACGATCCTTCCGCGCGCGCGCCACCTCACGCCCATCGAATGTCCCGACCGCATCGCATCGGAGTTGCGTGGCCTCCTCGCGCGCCGTTGATCCCTCCAGCGCGGCCGACGCCGCTGCGCTCGTCGCGCGGCTCGAGCGCGTCCCGTTTTCCCGCTGGCACCTCCGCGCGCGCCTCATCGTCGGCAGCGCGACCTTCTTCGACGCCTTCGACGCGCTGTCGCTGGCGTTCGTGCTGCCGGTGCTCGTGCGGCTCTGGCAGATCACGCCCGCGCAGGTCGGATGGCTGATCGCAACGGGCTACCTGGGTCAGTTCGTCGGCGCGCTCGTGTTCGGCGGCCTCGCCGAGCGCTACGGGCGCGTGCGGAGCGTCGCCGCCGCCACCGCGCTGATGTCGGCGATGAGCATCGCCTGTGCGACGTCGGGCAGCTTCGCGACGCTGCTGACGCTGCGCCTGATCCAGGGCATCGGTGTCGGCGGCGAGATGCCGGTGGCCGCGGTCTACATCAACGAGCTGTCGAAGGCGCACGGACGCGGGCGGTTCTTTCTGCTGTACGAGCTGATCTTCCCGATCGGGCTGATGATGACCGGCCAGATCGGCGCGCTGCTCGTGCCGACGCTCGGCTGGCAGGTGATGTTCCTGATTGGCGGCATTCCAGGGCTGGTCGTGACCGCGCTGTTGCTGCGGCTGCCCGAATCGCCCCGGTGGCTGATTTCGAAAGGACGGCTGGCGGATGCGGATGCAGTCATCCGCGAGATAGAGAGCAGCAGGCCGGGAGCCGGGATCCGGGATCCGGGATCCGAACCCCGAACCCCCGAACCCCGAACCGCCGATCCCGGATCCCGCGCCGGCGCCGGCGAGCTCCTCGCGCCTCTGTATCGCGGGCGCACCGCGACCGTCTGGGCGCTATGGGCATGCGCCTACTTCATCACCAACGGCCTGAACAACTGGATGCCCACGCTCTACAGCAGCGTGTACCACCTCGACCTCGCGCAGGCGCTGCGCGCGGGGACGCTGACCAACGTGGCCCAGGTCGTCGTCCTGCTCGGCTGCGCGTTTGCCATCGATCGCATTGGCCGGCGCAGGTGGACCGTGGCGGGATTTGCGGCCGGGGCGGCACTGCTCGCCATGCTGGGAACCTTTGCAGCCCACTCCGTCGTATCTGTCATTGCGCTGGTGACCGTCAGCTACGGCATCGTCGGGTCGGTCAACGCCGTGTTGTACCTCTACACGCCGGAGATCTACCCGACGCGCATGCGCGCCATCGCGACCGGCGCCGCGACGTGCTGGCTGCGCCTCGCGTCGGCGGCCGGCCCGGTGCTCGTCGGCTATCTCGTGGCGAAACGCGGCACCGGCGCGGTGTTCCTGATGTTCGCGGCCGCCGGTGTGGTCGGCGCCGTGGCCGCGCGTGCGATGCTCGAAACGCGAAATCGGAGCCTGGAGGAGCTGGCGCCATGACCAGGACCTTGATTGCCGCATCGTCATCGGCTCGCCGCCCCGCGATCCAACGTCGCGCACCATCACGCTGCTGAGGGAAATCCAACGCCCCGCGGACGGCTGGCGGTGGCGGCGCACGACCCGCCAGTAACCCTGGCGCACCCCCTGCGTGCGCACCCCGGGCGCTCGCGCACAGTCACGCGTGCGCCGGTTCGCAGACCGCGATTTGGCGTGGGTTTTCCGCGGACCCGGTCGGGCAGCCAAATTGCTGAGTACCCGGCATGCCCAGGTTTCGTCTTCTAGACATCAGCCACGACAGCCCGCTGGCCGTCGGGCTGATCATGGCGACCGCGGTCGTCTTCCAGCAGCCGCTGCGGTACGCCCTCAACTCCGTTGGCGAAGTGGAGCAGCGGTATCACCTCGACCTGCTGCCCGCGCTCGTCGTGCTCTGCGTGGTCTTCATGTTCCATCAGTACCGCAAGCGGCAGGAGAGCCGCGCGTCGGCGCTGACCGCGGATACCGCCGCGCAGCTCGAGCGCGCGCGCGTCGCCGAGATGCACGAGCTGATGGACATCGGACAGAGCCTCGCCAACGCGCTCGAGTTCAAGGAGATCGAGCAGGCGCTCTGGCGGCACATGCCCCTGTCGCTGCGCCAGCATCCGCTCTCGATGGCGATGCGCTTCAAGTCCGGATGGCGGACGCTGCTGCACGAGGGCGATCGCGAGGCCGACGGCACCCGCATCGAGGAGATCGCGGCGAAAGCCGCTTCGCAGTTCGACGGGACCGTCGAACCAACGACCGGGACCGTCGTCGTCGATGGCTGCCTGTGCATGCCCGTATGCGCGGGTCGCGCGGTGATCGGTGTCGCCATCCTTCCGGACGTGCCCGGAACGCGCGACGAGCGGCTGCAGCAGACGCTCGCGCCCGTGCTCGCGTTTGTCGGCATCGCCGTGAGGAACGTGCAGCTGCTCGCGGACTCGAAGGACGACAGCGTTCGCGACAGCCTGACGCGGTGGTTCAACCGCGGCCACGCCATCGAGGTGCTGCGCAACGACCTTCGCCGCGCGGCCCGCACCGGCCAGGCGCCCTCGGTCGTCATGTTCGATCTCGACGGCTTCAAGACGATGAACGACACGCTCGGCCACCTGCAGGGCGACGCGACGCTGCAGACCGTGGCGCGCGCCGTCGACGGGATCCTGCGAGGATCGGACCTGCGATGCCGCTACGGCGGCGACGAGTTCCTCATCCTGCTGCCCGAAACGCCACTCAACGGCGCGGCGCAGGTCGCGGAACATGTTCGCGAGGCGATTACGACGCTGAACCTGTCGACCGGCATGCCGGGCCAGCGGCTGACGTGCAGCATTGGCGTGGCGGCCGGGCACCATGGCGAGCTCGAGCCCGAGCACGTCATCGAGCGGGCCGATGCGGCGCTGTACAAAGCCAAGCGTGGAGGCCGCAATCGCGTCGTCGTCGAGGAGACGGCGGACTCGCTCACCGCGGCCAAGCCGCTCCGCCTCGTCGCCTCAGGAACGTAGTCAGCACGCTACGGGTTGGAGAACCGGGTCCGAATATACTCGCGCGCGCTGTCGGGCGAGAGCTTGACCGTACCCGGCCCGCTGCGAACAAAGAAATCGCCCTCAGGCGAGCTCTCCATCCCTTTCCACTTCAAGAACACCGGTTCGGGACTTCGCTGACAGCTCACGACGCAGACCGTCTTTCGATCGACAATCTGCGTCTTCGGATCGATGCAGGTGCCCGCTCGATCTCCGAGTCCATTGCGTACGACCTGCGCAAGATGGCGCATGAACTTATCGTCGGTATCCAGCTGGTCCTGCTCGATACCAACGATCGAGCCGTCGTCGACTGCTCCGATCAGCAGGTCGCCACCCTCCGTATTGAGAAACGCCGCAATCGTCTTGAGAACCGCGTGCGTCACGCCCTTGTCGTCCTGCCTCGCCTCTTTCACGCTCCAACGCAACGTCGCCGGTCCTGTTCAACAAGTTTGAATAGCACCAGACGTTATTAAGACTTGATGGGCTAAGTTTAATCAACGGCAGCACCTCGCGCATGTTCGGGCTGCACCCCGCGATGTAGTTCCGCAGATTGGCGGCCACGTGCGGAGCATCGCCGAGGAGCTTGTCGAAGTCGTACCGCGACGTGTTGTAGAAGGCGAAGCCCGATGTCCGGCGCAACTGGGCGTTAAGGTCCTGAAGACCCTTACCGCGAAGCTCCGCCTGTCGCTGGAGGACCTTTTTCTTCTTGTCGGCGAGAACGCAATCGAGGCGCCGGAGGACGGTGAGCGGAAGGATGACGTCCTGGTAGTGACCGCGCCTGAACGTGTCGCGGATCAGATCCGCAACACCCCAGAGGAAGCTGACGATTTCGCCGTGATTCACCGAGCGTGAAGTCTACTCGCCGATGATCTGGATCACAACCTCGCGGAGCGCGGTCGGTCGCATGTTCACGACCGGCCGACTGTGAGCGACGCGATCAGCGTAAGACGGTAAAACGTGGCGGAGGCTGTAGAGATCGAGTCCGTCGAGCATCGAAAGCTGCTTCGTCGCTCACGAGTTAGGCTTTCGAGCCGACGCCGGCGTTTTTCCGCGTCGTCGAACTTGTCAGCCGAGAGTGAACATGCGGCCGATCGCGGTATCAGCGGACCCTGCCCCTTCGTTGAGATCTCGTGCGTGCGCGTCGCCCTGTCCCTTGGTCGAGATCTCGTGCGTTTGTGTCGCGACCACCTGTCGCAACTTATAGTACCGACGACGGAAGAACCGTCGCACCGGCCTCAATCGTTTGCTTGCACCGATATGCCATAGAATCTGGGTGGGCTCGGCAGCCGCTGACCCGCGAGAGAGCTCAATGCGCATCGGAGTGCCCAGGGAAACCGCTCCGGGCGAGCGGCGAGTCGCCCTCGTCCCGGAATCGTGCAAGAAGCTAATCCAGTCGGGTTACGAAATCATCGTCGAGTCGGGAGCGGGCGACGCCGCGGGCATTCCCGACGCCGCGTATCGTGAGGTCGGGGTCCACTCGCAGGCCGATCCGGCGGCGCTGCTCGGTTCCGCCGATCTGGTGCTGAAGGTCGCGGCACCGGGCACCACGCAGTCAGGGCGGGACGAGGTTCGCTGGATGCGGCCCGGCGCGATCTATGTCGGCTCGCTCATGCCGCTCCGGAACCTCGATGTAGTACGGGCGCTCGCCGAGCGCAGGATCACCGCCTTTTCGACCGACGCCATCCCCCGGACCACGCGCGCGCAGTCGATGGACACCCTGTCCTCGATGGCCAACATCACCGGCTACAAGGGGGTTCTTCTCGCGGCGGTGGAGCTCAATCGGTACTTCCCGATGCTCATGACGGCCGCGGGGATGGTACGACCGGCAAAGGTCTTCGTCATCGGCGCCGGCGTGGCCGGCCTCCAGGCGATCGCAACCGCCAAGCGGCTCGGCGCGAACGTCGTGGCCACCGACGTGCGGCCGGAGGTGAAGGAGCAGATCGAAAGCGTGGGCGCCAAGTACGTCGGCATCGAGCTCAAAGAGAGCGCGGCGGCCGGCGGCGGCTACGCCAGGGAGCTGTCAGACGAGGATCGGCGGCGGCAGAGCCAGCTCCTGGCCGACGAATGCGCGCTGTCGGACGTGGTGATCACCACGGCGCTCATCGGGGGCGTGTTTGCGCCGCGGCTGCTGACCGCCGACACGGTGACGCGCATGAAACCGGGCTCGGTGATCGTCGATCTCGCGGCCGACGGCGGCGGCAACTGCGAGCTGTCGAAGCCCGGCGAAACGGTCCGCACCGGCGATGTCACGATTCTCGCCCCTCTCAACGTTCCCGCGACGATGCCGTTCCACGCGAGCGTGCTGTTCTCGCGCAACCTGACGGCATTCGTTCAGGCGTTCACGAAAGAGAAGACATTCCAGCTCGACTTCAACGACGACATCCAGCAGGGCGCGGTCATCACGCACGACGGCGAGGTGCGACACGCGCGTACGAGGGATGCCATGCAGAAGGCGGGCGCGTGATGAGGAGACCGTAATCGTGGATATCTGGCCGACCGTCTACGTCTTCGTGCTGGCGTCGTTCATAGGGCTCGGCGTGATCCGGAGGGTCTCGCGGCTGCTGTACACGCCGCTGATGTCGCTGACCAACGCGATCTCGGCCATTGCGGTGGTGGGATCGATCCTGGTGACCGGCGGCGACTACCCGACGCGGATCCGCCTCCTCGGCGCGATCGCCCTCTTCGCTTCGATGACCAACATCGTCAGCGGGTTTCTCATCACCGATCGCATGCTGAAGATGTTCAAGACCGACAAGCGCGGCGAGGGCAACCCGACATGATGTACGGCGTCAGCCAGCTCGGGTACCTCGTCGCGTCCGCACTGTTCATCTTCGCGCTGCACTGGATGAACACGCCCACGACCGCCCGCAAGGGCGTGTACGCGGGCGTCGCCGGGACCGCGATGGCGGTCGTCGTCACCTGGGCAGAACCGTCCATCGTCCATCATCTCTGGATCATCCTCGCGATCGTCGCGGGGTTCATCGTCGGTGTCCCGCTGTCGAGGGTTCCGCTCACCGCGGTGCCGCAGCGGACTGCGCTCTCACACGCGTTCGGCGGGGCCGCGGCGGGCCTGGTGGGCACGGCCGAGTTCTATCTGCGGCTGTCGGAGGGTGCAGAGGCGCTGTCGCCGTTCCGGATGGTGGCGCTGCTCGCGGAGGTGCTGCTCGGCTACGTCACGCTCACCGGCAGTCTGATGGCGGCCGGCAAGCTCCAGGAGGTGAAGTGGGTGCCGCAGCGGCCGGTGACCTACCCGTTTCAGAACGTGGCCAACCTCACGCTCCTTGGCATCGGCATCGCGCTCGGGGTTGCGATCACGCTGCAGCCGGCGGCCTCCTGGGCGCCGCTGGCATTCGCAGGCGTCATCGTGCTGTCGCTGCTGTTCGGGATCCTGCTGATTATTCCGATCGGTGGAGCGGACATGCCGACGGTGATTGCGATCCTGAACTCGTACGCCGGCTTGTCGGCCGTGGCGATGGGCTTCGTCCTCGACAACAAGCTGCTGATCACCGCCGGGGCACTCGATGGCTCGAGCGGTCTCATCCTCGCCATCATCATGTGCAAGGCGATGAACCGGTCGTTCACCAACGTGCTGTTCGGCGCCTTCGGCCAGGTGCAGCAGGCGAAGGCATCGGGTGAGGAACAGGTGTACAAGGCCGAGACGCCCGAGGGCGCCGCGCAGGTGCTCGAGCAGGCGAACCTCGTCGTGATCGTTCCCGGGTACGGGATGGCCGTCGCCCAGGCCCAGCACAAGGTCCGCGAGCTCTACGACCAGCTCAAGAAACGGGGCATCACGGTGAAGTTCGCCATCCACCCGGTGGCGGGCCGCATGCCCGGACACATGAACGTGCTGCTGGCCGAAGCGGACGTTCCGTACACCGATCTCGTCGAGATGGACGAAATCAACCCGGACATGCCGCAGGCGGACGTGGCGCTGGTGGTCGGCGCCAACGATGTGGTCAACCCGGCGGCGCGCACGGACAAGACGAGCCCGATCTACGGCATGCCGATCATCGACGCGGACAAGGCACGAAGCGTCTTCGCGATCAAGCGGAGCAAGAATCCCGGATTTGCCGGGATCGACAACCAGCTCTATTTTTCGGACCGGACGTGGATGCTGTTCGGCGACGCCAAGAACGTGATCGGCGAGCTGGTGAAGCAGCTCGCCGGCGGATCCGGCATGCACTGAAATCGGGATCGATGTCGGTCCGATCGGTCCTGACGATTGTCAGTGGGATCGTTCTGACGCTCATCGGGGCGATAGCGCCTGTTAGCGCACCGACTACCTCAGTGTGCTACCAGTCTTCCTTCTCGAAACGGATCTGATTGCTGCGGGCGATGAATTCGATGTCGGCCATCAACGCCGGGTTGCCGCAGGTCAGGATCACCGTGCACGCCGGATCGAGCCGCCGGCGGACATCGTCGGCGGTGACATGTCGCGGCAGTGTGGGTTCGGTGGCCGCACCCTGCTGCTCCCTGGGCGGCATCCCGAATACGTAGCGGAGCACGTTGTTGGCACGGCCGCGGCCGATCGTCGGGTCCAGCAGGTCGCGCGAGGTCGGCCGGCTCACCGAAGCGACGTAGACGAAGTCGACGCGACGGGCCGCTTCGATTTCGAGCAGTTCCTCGTGATACGCGAGCTCCTCGCGACTGCGGTTCGTGTGAATCAAGGTGTAACTGATGCCGTCATTCGTCCCGCCGTCCGACGCCTTGAAATCGAGCTCCTTGATCATCGACCGGAACGGCGCCAGCCCGGTTCCCGTTCCGACAAGGAGCACACTGCGAACGGCACGGGCCCGTTTGACGAGCGTGAAATCGCCGACGATCCGGTTCACGTAGGTGAGCGTGCCCCCCGGCGCCGGACCGATCCGGAACATCGACTCGGTCAGGCGGCCCGGTTCGCCGAGCTCGTCCCGCTCGAGGACCACGTAGAACTCCAGGTAGCCTTTCTCCGCGGTTTCGAACGGCGCGGACGCGATCGAGTAGGAGTGGGTCACGCGACCGTGTTTGGCCGCGCCGGAATCGTCATGGTCGGTCACGTAGCGGGGAAGGCCGTCGGCGCCGACGATCCGCCTGGTCAGGCGGCAATCCTCGCGGCGAAGCGCGATGTACTGACCCGCCTCGTAGTCGGGGAACCGGCTTCCGGCTTCGGGTCTCAGCTGGAACGTCGCCAGAATCGGCGAGAGATTCTGCCAGGATTCGATCGTTCCAACCTTGACGTCCGGCATCGCTCAGCGTGCATCCAAATTATCATCGGAGACGCTCTTGCTGTCCTTCGTGGTTTCCGTCGGTCTTCGTGCCCCTAATGCGTGCCGCTCGAGAACGTATCGCAGCTCTCGACGGTACCGCCGTCGAGGCCGCGACGAAGCCACCGCACGCGATCCGCCGAAGAGCCGTGCGTGAACGTCTCGGGAATCACCTCGCCGCGCGACATCCGCTGCAGCCGGTCGTCGCCGATGGCGGCGGCCGCGTTCAACCCTTCGTCGGCGTCACCGGGTTCGAGGAGCCCGCGTCCCTGCGCGTAATGGCCCCAGACGCCCGCGAAACAGTCGGCCTGCAATTCGAGGCGGACGGACAGCGCGTTCGACTGGCGATCGTCCGCGCGCGAGCGGGCCGCCGTCACCGATTCGGAGATGCCCACCAGGTTCTGCACGTGATGGCCGACTTCGTGCGCGACGACGTAGGCCTGCGCGAAGTCGCCGGGCGCGCCGAACCGTTCGTCCAGTTCACGGAAGAAGCTGAGGTCGAGATAGACCTTCCGATCCGCCGGGCAGTAGAACGGCCCGACCTCGGAGCGGCCGACGCCGCACGCCGACTGGGTGGCGTCGTTGAACAGCACCAGTACGGGCGGCACGTAGGCCCGGCGCTGCTTCTGGAGCACGTCGCGCCACGTGTCCTCGGTATCGGCCAGGACGACCGAGATGAACTGCGCCTGCGGGTCCTTGTCGCGTACGCCCGTGGTGCCGACCGTCTGATCTTCGGGCGCGCTCGTCGTCATGTTGATGAGTTGAAGCGGATTGGTACCCGTGAGCCACGAAATAAGCAGCAGCAGAAGCAGCCCGCCGATGCCTCCGCCGAAGGGGAGACCGAGACGCATGCCACCCATCCCGCGGCGATCCTCGATGTTTCCGCTCTCGCGCCGTCCTTCCCACTGCATTGCGCCGTTCCTCCGCGGTGGGTCAATGCACGGGGAATACCGCCTGAACAGCTCAGCTATGATTCGAAGCTCATGGACCTCGGCCTCAGGGACAAAGTGGCGATCGTCACCGGCTCGAGCCGCGGGCTCGGCCTTGCGAGCGCGCGCGCGCTCGCCGCGGAAGGGTGCCTCGTCTGCGTGTGCGCGCGGACTGAATCGACGCTCGAGCGGGCGCGGTATGACGTGGCCACACGAGCGGTCGGGGAGGAACGCGTCATCGCGGTGGCCGCGGACGTCAGCACGCCGGAAGGCGTGAGGGCGGTCGTCGACCGGACGGTGGCCGCGTTTGGCGGCATCGACATCCTCGTCAACAACGTGGGGCTCGCCCGCGGCGCCACGCTGATCGACACGAGCGACGCCGAATGGCAGGAACCGTTCGACCAGACGCTGTTCCCCGCGATCCGCGCGTCGCGCCTGGCCGTACCTCACATGAAACAGCGCGGCGGCGGCGCCATCGTGATCATCGCGTCGGTGTTCGGCCGCGAGGCGGGCGGACGCATGACGTACAACGCGGTGAAGGCGGCCGAGATCAGCCTGGGGAAATCGCTGGCGCAGCAGCTGGCCTCGTCCAACATCCGCGTCAACAGCGTGTCGCCCGGGTCGATTCTGTTCGAAGGCGGATCCTGGTGGAAGCGTCAGCAGGAGAACCCCGCTGCCATCGCGGAGTTCGTCGAGCGCGAGCTGCCGTTCGGGCGGTTCGGCACGCCGGAGGAAGTCGCCGACGTCGTCGCGTTTCTCTCGTCGCCGCGTGCCAGCTGGATCAGCGGCACGTCGGTCGTGGTGGACGGCTGTCAGAGCCGCGCGTTCTGAATCAGCTCTGCACCCAGAGCTTCGGCTTCCCCGTCCCGTCGTCGGTCCCCTTGATGTACCAGTTCTTGCCCAACGGATCGTGATCCATCGTGGTGACGAAGTCGAAGGGCGCCTGGAACTCGATGTAATCGAAACCGGTATCGGATGCGACGAGCTGATGCCACTCGCCGGCAGGGATGAGCACGAGGCTCCCCGAACCGACGGGCAGCGTGCCCGTATCGTGCTTCACTTCGCCCACGCCCTTTTCGATCAGGTAGAAGTGCTCCGGCGTGACCGAGCTGGTGGTCGAGGCGCGGTGCACGTGCCGGGGAGAATGACCGCGCGGTGCGTAGTACATCCGACCGAGCTGGAGGTCCCACGAACCCGACAACCCCGTTTCCTTGTTGACCCAGAAGGTCCGCTCCCGGATGCCCTTCTCGTCAATCAACGATCTGAGGCGTGCCTCCTCGAAAAAGTACCCTGATGGCGCGGCGGCGCTCGTGGCTTTCCCGGTGTGCTTCGGGACGGTGACCACCAGCAGCGTCAGGGGAGTTGCCGACGCGCTGACGGTCGCCTCTTCCGACGGTTCCAGATAGACGCCGGATCGCCGTTGCGCGGTGTGATCGGCGGTGGCGCCTGCCCTCACGTGGATGATCCGGGCATCGTTTCCTTCCAGGACGTAGACAATCTGGGTCCTGTCGCTGGCGGCAACGCGATAGGCCTTGCCCGGATCGATCTCCCTGATGGCCACGTGCGCCCTCGTTCCATCCTCTGACGGGTCCAGCACGTGCCTCACGTGCCCTTCCGGAACGCGCGTCCTCGGCCGGCTCTCGATGTCGATCACCTTGATCATGGCCCGCTGATGATAAATCACCTGCTTCGCCGGACGCGCAGGACAAGGACGCAAAGAAGGAAGCCACAAAGAGCACGAAGAGCACAAAGGGTAGGCATACGGCCACAAAGATCTTGATAGACAGTCGCCGGAGCCGCCGAAGGCGGCTATCGCGCGAGGCCACCCCGCGCGGAACAAGCCGCATGGATCGTGGCGCGGTTTGTTCCGCGTGGCGTGCCCTCGCTCGTTATCGGCCTGCGTAGCAGGCCGACCCGGCGACTACGTTTTTGTGCTCTTACCCTTTGTGCCCTTCGTGAGCTTTGTGGCTCCACGTCTTCGTGCACTTGTCCGATCTATCGCAATTTGAAGGCGACGGTGATTGTCATCACGACCGGCACGGGCTGGCCGTTGAGCAGCGTCGGCGTG
>Ga0137397_10002096_pt1 | contig 13973 bp, 17 predicted proteins | sample czorhiz116metaG_FD_106658 | JGI IMG/M metagenome (GOLD analysis project Ga0137397, IMG submission 106658) | Vadose zone soil microbial communities from Angelo Coast Range Reserve, California, USA - czorhiz1.16 metaG | ecosystem: Environmental > Terrestrial > Soil > Vadose zone | place: USA... | reverse complement strand
GGCGTGGTTTTTCGTTTTCGTTTTTTTTTTTTTGCATGCGCCTACCAACGCACCGCGACATTGTCTTCACGAATCCGACTCTTACAGCAAGGCCGGGATACGGATGATGATTCAATGCGCTGTCGCCCTCCGTGTATCACAGGGCCGAAGACAAATTTATGAGTAAACATATATCGGTGACAGCGATGACACGTACTACTGAATCCTGGTGGCCCTGAGCGTCTGTAGGTCTCTCTACGTGTCAGGTTTCCGACATGACCCCTTGTTGAATCTGCCATTTAGTAAGTGCAGAACTTATTTGCACAGCCGCATCTGGCGTGTCATTAAGATTAGGTTGTTCTCCAGGGTCCAAGACTGATGGCTACCATCGCAGCGTACCACGGTGCCTCATTGTCGGAGTAGGGAAGACAGCAATTCCCAGCGACAGGAAGTAGACCCTATCACCGGTCCTTTTAGTAATTTCGAGAGGTTACGTGAATGTCGCGACGTATTGACTCGGATGATCCTAAGTTCCGGCCCTGCCCTTGTGGAAAATGTGTCGGAAGAATACCGTACAGTAGGCTCGAGATGGCTGTACAGTAGTATCAGGCTCGCTTGCATCGCCTATCAGATCAGAGGTTAGCTGTCATGAGAACACCTGGCAAGCACGTGTTACCTTGCGTCCCCAAAATGCAACGATACCTATACTAGGGGGCAGTGCCCCGTAGTACAATGGGTTATAGTCCTAACAAAACGCGACGAGGAATGCGTAATAAATATGACACGGAGTAGATTGTCATGAATATCGAGGAATGCGTGACATATGTAATGATACGAAAGAAAGAATCCATCATTCGCAAGTAGTCTAAAGGTCACCGACTGAGGCTCCTGATGGTTGGACGGCAGTTTGGGCGGTTTTCCATCGCACAAAGTCATCTATGACGGTCGGCCAAGCCTGGAATGTGCAGGGATGTTAAGGGTGGTAACCTGGGTGTGATGGAGACGACTGACCCCATCAGCTTCAAAATTCGACAGATCTTGCCGCGTGTCTCTGCAGAACTCTAACATCTGTATGTGGTATCACAACTATGTGAATGCGCGATACTACGGCCGTGGCCCTATCACGCACCATGCTCCACAAGTCCTTGTTAACACCTTTGTAACTTCCCGTAGTCTGTAAAGTATGTCAACATGTGATTGCTGATATCCATACTTCGATACCTACGTTGATGAATTCGGTGACATCTGTTATAAGTGGGAACTGCGGAACTAGTACAACAGACCAGAGAGCGCATGCGGTTTCCATGTCGATGTTCCTTGAGCTCCTTGAAGGATGTTATGTGCCTTGTAATTAGAAGGGAAAAGCATATCACATACTCGGGCTTGGCAAGGGCAAAGCAAAAGCTGTAGAAGGATGAAAAGGCCTTCCTTGTATCCGCAGTGTAACTATCATAGCGTGTCCTGTCGTATATTGCGCCCTTTTGTGACTTCACATGTGACATGGAAGAGCGTGATGCGGCAGCGGGTTTGCGCAACAACACAATGAGGTTATTCAAGTCATTCAAGACTATCGCGAGCGATGCCAACGATGACACACTGTCCGAAATTTTGAGACATACGTCGCCTCACGAATGAGAACGCTCACCGTAGGGCAGCAGTACCTCTCATCCATTCTTGTTTTGAGATCTTACCCATCTCGTGCGAATCGAATTGCCATGCAAGCAATAATGGCAAGGCGCCGTCGAGCGGGACCTGGGCTTCGTTACACAATCGCTCGAATCCCTCTGCCCCAATGACATCCGGGATATCCGTGTCGGCAAATTGGGAAAACAACATCTCGGCTCGTTGTTCAGAATACAAGTCGGGTTTCTAGCGCGCGCGTGCGCTTATATCAGCAAATGTGGCTGTACAACTAAGGGGATCAACCAACTATGGTGTCCGACACGCCTCTCCTCGCATCACTGCTGGGAGCACCGACATCAGCAAACTTGTCTCCGTTTGCACAGCATAACAGAGAGCGGATATGCATTTGGCGACTTTGTCGCCCGGGAGAAGCGCCACCGAACGACGGGTATGGGCAAGGTGGGCTGCCAGCGTGGAGATGGTGGGAAGAGAGAAGAAAGCCAGGCGACAAGTGTGGGCGGCGCGATATAGAAAAAAGGAGGCGCGCGCACGCGACAAGACACGCGAGGAGATATACCTTTTCAGTCGGGCGGGTTCCTGCCCTCGGGAGTCCGGCGCCGTCAGCCGCCGTCAAAGCAAAGAGAAATGAAAGCATGCTTACGTCATTAACCCTACAACACGATGAAGGTCGAGGGTCAATGAAGCAACCGTTGACGGATGAAAGGATCAGAAAGGCGCACTCATCCCCTTGAGACTTCCGTCTCCGAGGCTTTCTGTCGTGATGACATCCATCAGAATCATAAACACCGTCATTTCAGAAGAGAAAATGCGAAAATGGATCACGAAGGTTACAGCTTGTGTGATGCACGATATTAAAGTTAGTTTTACGAAACACAAAACGTACTTTGTACTCCTGCTCTTGGTCACCTTGGGCGAGAATGCATCGCCTGATTTTGATGCCTTGTTAGGAGGCACTGACACCTCCTGAAAGGTGGGCGGTCAGCGAGGGCTCGTAGGACATCAGGAAGTCTGTCTACTTCATCATCATCCTCCCCGGATGTATCTAGCCTACTAAAGCATCACCCAGTGAGCCTATCCTGGGCAAAGATCCTGGCGACCTGTAAGCGCGCCCACCTTGCTGAGTTACTCCAAGCGGCATTCACTGGCCGAGATGGTCACTATCCTTTCAGGAGTACCCCATGTAATGCGTTACTTACCTCCCTGGCCCTCCTTCTTCGCACTACGCGTGGAACTGCGCGTCGGTCTCGATGGGGTTTTTTCAGCGTCGGGCTGGGCTCGTTTCCTCTTTAGGGCATCGTGGGGCGCGTCCGAGTCGCGTCAATACATGAGTAGGCGTCGCACGAGAAAACAGAGGGAGCACCTTTGGGGGCATCTCAGCGCTCTTGGTGCGTATGAAATGGCAAGTTAGTAGCGCGAGTATGTTGCAAAGAAAGCGAGATGAATGCGTGGCTCGTGCGCGTTGAGCACCAAGGACACGAGAGGGGCTGGATCCGGAACTGACAAAAAGGACGCCGCGGAACTCCCGGGCCGCGCATACCACAGCGCTTTTTCCTACTCGCATCCACTCGTATCCCGTCTCCGCTTCGCCGTCCATGACGACTGAGGTTTTCAATCCGAACCCAAGGATCATCGTAACTGCGGAGCCATCAGCGAGAAGGAGAGCCGCTCAAGCCCGACAGTCTCTGTGGCTTTCAGATGATGAAGACTCTACCACCTACGACTCGGACGACGAGTCCGAGCCGATCGATGCAGACGAAATTTTTGGTGGGATTCCTCTCTCTGCCTTATCCGACATAGCAAGGCTAAATTCTTTTCTTTTCTTTTCTCCTTCTCCAAAAGACTTGATTCGTTCAATCAGCGACCCGGAGCACCGCTCGATGACACTGGAGCAGCTGGCCGTCGTCTCTGCGCCTCAAATCAAGGTAGCTCCTAGCCGCGTACTCATCGAGTTCACCCCGACCGTACCCCACTGTGGCATGTCCACCCTTATCGGATTGTCTATCCGCGTCCGCCTGCTTCGCGCATTGCCAACCCGCTTCAAAGTCGATATCCGCGTCAAATCCGGTTCTCACCAGAGTGAGCACGCAGGTCGGTGTGGTTTCGTTATGTCCAGGCGCTGGTGACAATAACTAAATGCCACGCGCATGTCCGTAGTCAATAAACAGCTTAATGACAAAGAGCGTGTTGCCGCAGCACTTGAGAACCCGGCTCTCGTGGAGGTGCTGGAGACATGCCTGCAGAGCGCGGGACGGTAGCGTGTTGATTGCATTTTTGTATCCATAGCACATAGCTGTACGACACATGGTATATTATTTTTGATTTTGCGCGGGTATGAAGACAGCAGTGCATACGCCGATAAATGAGCATTACGCATTGTAGCGGTAACTAAAGGGTATAGTCTATGGATATAATTGTCTGGCCAGAGACGATGATGATATACGTAGGGACGAGGCAGCAGATTGTCGAAGGGCGAGGAAAGGGGGGGATACATGATCAGGAGGATATGGTGTGATGATACAGTATGTGGTGAGAGTGGGTGCTACAGCTGAAGGCATTGAAGGAGCCTTATGCGAAATATGCTAGAACGAAGAATGCGACAAAAAACAAAGAAGTCAATCTTGAAGGTCCATCTTAAACAGGGCGGTAAGAGGCCATTAATGTTTGGTCGGATGGGGGGAAAAGAGAAAATGGTGAGGGGATGACAAGGCGATCAATCCTCGAGGAGAAAATTCCAGTCGATGCCTTGCCGGGCTCGCTGTTCTGCTCGTAAGTTTTTGGAGCTCGTAGCACGACGGCACATCTTGCGCCAGGCTTCGCGCGCGACTTTCTCTGGGGCACCCTCCACGACGTCCCACATACGGAGCGTGATGGGACCAGTGGCGTGGATTTCGACTTGATCGGAACCGTCTTCATCGATTTCGTTCATTTTCTTCTCTCGCGAGCCGGGAAGGCGCGCAAAGCGAACACGTGGAATGACGTGGTTTGAGAATCCCGCCGACAAAGATACCTTGGTCTGCGAAGACGAGACGCTGATTTTTCCACAGAAGTCCGATGGAAGGTAGAGCGTCACGGGAGCGGCGCTCGACGAATGCACACACAAGAAGAAGGGAGTGCGAGACGATTGGCGGCACTGCGTAGGCGACTTAGTGGTAGCAATGTCGGATACATTGACGGTACTCACGATCATGGACTTGATTTCGCCCCTACTGTGAAGGAACATGCTCATCCGATGTCCAGTAGGTTGATTGCGAGCACGGTAGTGGGGCAGAACAAGCGAAAGATCCACGGGATGTTCATCTGCATCTGCCATAAAGTCCCATTGTTGCTGAGGCTGATAGTGGACTTTATGTGTACCGGCGCTGACGCTGCCGAACTGAGAGAGAAATCAGCACGTTATGGAGTAGCAAAAGCGAGTGGTACACACATGGTTTGGAGAGTCCTCGGAAGAGGAAACTGAAGACGACTGTTCGGGGAAAAGGGCTGTCAATATGCGGGGTAAATAAAACACAAGAGCGCTCGTTACGCACAGATGGGCTCGGCAGCACTGAAGGAAACATGACGGAGAGTTTGTGAAGGAGTAGGGCGAGGTTAGAGTGAGATGGGAGCGCAGAAGTGCAGAACATACGTTGAGCGTTGGGGACCGGCTCTATAAAGGCGAGGTGAGGGCAGAGCCGGTTAAGGACCTCCTTGTACTTGGAACACAACAAAAAGAACAAGAAGGGCACCGATTGTGTCGCATTTCCAATATGGAAGCCTTCTTACAAGCACCGATTCCGGGTCCTCGGATTCCGGTATGTTCGATATGTTTCCGATTTACCGTATCTGCTTCCCTTCTCCCCGTATCACTCGCCCATTCTGTGTCCCCTCAGCCCACATTTAATTCTAATTTGACCACTGACACCCAGACCAACCGATGATTGCGTTCCATCACACGTCGCGTGCCAAGATTGGCCTGTTTCACCTAAATAAATAGCCAGCGCCGGACCCGGTCAAACCGCGCCGAGCTCACCGGCCCCCGAATCGTTCGCGTTCGTTTTCGCAACCCGTACTCGCGACCGCTTCATTTGTCCGGTCGCCGCTCATTCATATTCAGTATACGAGTACGGCCCAACACTCTACTGTAGGGGTGTGCGCGGCCACGTGTCGCGCGGGGTGGCTGTTTTGTTGGCGTTTCCAGGGGGTGATGGTGCCAGTGGTTGTGTGTGAATCAATGTAGTCAATGAACACAGGCACATCCGGTATGCGTAACAAAAATTTCAGCACATCCGCCTCACCAGGGTGCCACTTTCATACGCAATGGCTATCGGCGTTGTTGACCCCGTGAGTTGAGCACTCCGGTCTCATGCACATGGCAGCCGTCTCGTCTGCCCAGTATCAACTTCAAATTTGGGCATTCGTACTCGTTCTCAGGCCCCAACCAGCGGCCGCATCCTCCTGTGGCCTGACCTGTGGCCTGACCACCAGCTGGCCCACTCAACCTGCACAGCCCGGTCTCGATCAGATTGTCCTCGCATCACTTGTGCCCCATACAATTCCATGCGTCTATTCACGCCAGGGCGACCTTGTCTTCTGGTCCCCATCACGAGCGCTGGGCAACGTGAGCACCGACGGATCAAGCGCTCCAACTGAAACGGCCGTGACCACTGGGGAAAGAAGCTGTTGGCGTTGAACTGGCTCTGGCTCATCCTTGACACTCCGACCCTCGATTTGGATACGGGTGGTGGTTCTGTGAAAGGTTTCCCTGCCCTCTGATATTCAGCGGCTTCTACAGTGCTAGTAGGCTTCCTGTCGCAAGTAGTAGGTTTGTTTGTACCTTCTCTTTTGGGATTGCGATCGGTGCCCCGGGCGTCACGGTGATTCCATGGACCTGAACGATTGTACTCATCTCGACATTACAACCTTCTTCGACCTCCGGGAACATATTTGCAGCCAACCCGCCTAGAAACGGGGCCGCTTGTGTGATTGAAGGGTAGTTCGCTACTGTCGGGATGTGGACGCGCCACCCGACTTCAAGTAGTTGAGCGCCCCAATGGCTAGCTCGCATCATGATGGAAGACGTCCCATACGTCCGTGAGGCGAGGATACGAAGGTGCCATTCTGACGACCTTCTTCAGGTATGATGGGAAGCCCAGCGCGCGCGCCACGGCGATTCGTGGCGAAGAGCAGCGACTAACGATACCAACAGACGTATCGCCCATCATCGCCGCATGTCATATTTGTCCCGGCTAGAGTGAGTGTCATAGTTGTTTTCAGGAAGTCGGAAAATCCAAAAGCCGCGCGCCTTGACGTTATTTTCTGTTCAGCACGTCCATGGGACATCGGTGTGCCATTACCGTTGCCGTTCTAACTACCTCTTTCGACACCCTGCCTTCGCCGAGCAGTCGCAGATGGTGTTCTTCCAAGAAGACGTCCCACTCATGTAATATTACATGCCCGACGCAGTCTGCATCCCGGGCGCTTGCGTGCGTCCCCCCACATGGTGAGCGGGTGACAACGCAACAAGTTCCAAGGACACCGCATGCACTCATGTTAGAGGTTTTGTAAAACGCAGTGAACTAGATCTCTACTCTCCAAGAGATCTGGAGCCCACCCTGGGAAGGTGATCATTGGTGAGGTGCGCAGAAGGGCGCAAGGAGTGGCGTCACGGTCTCCACGGACACGAGGGCGAACTACTCAGCTGAACCCAATTGACCCGCGTGTCGTATCTTATCCGCAAAAGTGACAATACTCAAGCCGTACCTGCGACGCGAAAAAGCGCCTATCATTTGTATCGGCGCTCTCGGCAACTTGAGCAATGTTTGAAGAAAGAATTTCCGTGGTAGTACCCACCCGGCACAAGAGCAAACCCTTACGTAGCTCATTCCGCTGAATCCGGTCGAAAACAAAATGGCGACCTTGATGGTCGATGATCGATGATCTCTTCTTCGTCTTGATACTCTTGAGTCCTTGCGGGCGCGATCTGGTCCAGGCGTGAATGCCACGAGGCAGTCGCAGATCCCCGGGATCCCTGTACCCTCGGTGGTAGTCGGGTGGTGCTCACTGCGCCGTCCGACGACATGTTCCACAAGTCCCGCGGTGCATGTAGTTATACGTATATACATGTATTTATGTCAAGATCAGCCACACGAATCTGTTTCACCATCATGAGGCGCGCGGCGCGCGGCAGAGCTGCGCCACCATCTCGACCCACCTTCGAGTCACGCCAATTCATCCTACGACTGCTATCGCGTCAGATGCCAGTGAGCGGGGAAGACGCGGCGAGGGGACACCTTGTAACAGTTGGGTTCCATGCGATCACTGCATAGATGTCACCGCCGCACTTCGGAACATGTCCTCTTTTCCCTCTGAACCGCGGGATATGGGCGCGTGGACTCTCGAGTTGGCGCTCTAGCTGAGGCGCCCGCTTGCGCTGGCATCGTGCTTAGAACCGCGCTGGGACTTCTTGCGACGTCGGCAACTCGTGGTGCGTTGAATGACACGAGACGGCGATAGTTTACCGTCTTGGCTTGCTTGACGAAGTGATCCAAAGACCGTGACTTATCCGATGTGTTGATGTACTTAGGCCCGGAGGCAGATCCATGATCATGTCCATCGTCCCGGAGGATTACTCCGCTATTAGTAGAGCACCCATAAGAAACCACGCCTGGATGGCCACCGTGACAAAGAGACCTTTCAATGAGCTTGTAGATTGCGTGGGGTCGGTGTCTCGCTTAGGATTTGGACGCGGGAAAATAGCCCAGTTGTTAGCACCCTTTGAACAAAAGATGGGTTTGGATGACCACCTCATCGGCAAGTCCAAGAAAGAACCTTTAGCTGCTCCCAAAAGTGAACTTTCCGGGGTGGGAAATCCCTTCAACGTGCCACCTGGCACTAGTAGTATAAGTGACACCGAAGATCGGCCAAGCAGACGTCCGACCCCTACATCAACACCACTAAGCTACCTTTGTCTCTGGATTTCAGCAATCACGGGGCATTTGTACTTATGCTCTACTGAGGCTTCTTAAGGACTGGGCTCTTTTTGGGGAGAGATTTCGGTCAGATCATCGGACGCGTAAGGAACTTTCAATATACTGTACCGATGTGGAACGCGTATTGCACAACTCGAAGTACGGGTGACCCGTGCAGTGGTTCCAACCTTTAAGATGCCTTGTCACCAAAATGGTAGCCTTACAGACCGATTACCAAAGCGGGCATAGCGCCTTGCGCACGTGGGAAGGCACGGGAACCTAGTCAAACGCATGGCTTGTGATTTTCTTGTAGCTTCACCTTCTCTCTGTTGTTGAGATCATAGCGCACTCAGAGCGCGATCAGGCAAAGTTTAGGTGTGTTTACTCGGGAATCCAAAAGACGTGCCGTTCAAAGTGTTTAGATTTAACTTTTCCTGTTAACATAAACACAAAAACTTCTGGACTGCGCGGCTGTGTCCACGAAACACCCCAAAGGCGACAAAAAAACAAAACAAGAAACCGCTACGCGCACAAGATAGTAAGGCGCAGTCAACCGTCTCTTATAACGAGAAACTCCGCCCACGGCCAGCGGGGGGGAGAGGTGGGTCGTCGTCCACGACGCAGACGCGCAAGATCTTCTCCGTGCGGACCAGCACCAGGTCTTCCGTCTCGTCCGGCACGGCGTTCAAGCGCAGGTTGTTCGATTCCTTGAGGTACAACGCGGCGTGCGAGCACGCGATGCTCCTGCCCGAGTGGCCCACGCGTCCGACGACGCCGTGGAAGTCGCGCGGGAGAAAGATGGTCATCTGCGCGTACGACTCGTACATCTTGATCCGCAAGACACCATTCTCGTCGCGACGACGCTGTAAAAGCCGGGACGAACAAAGGCGGAAAGGCAAAATTCGAAAAGAAAGAGAAAATGAGTTAGCGCCTATTGAAGAAAGCCGTATTGACGCTATAGGTAGATGAGGGCTGTATACGCACAATCTTGGCGCACTTGAACCTGCCGTGGCTCCAAATCGCAAACTCGGCGCCTGAACGCCCGTTTCCGTCCCCCGGGGTGACCACCGTCTCGGCCTGGAAAACTTTGCGGGGCGCTCCCAAGCTCAGCGTCGAGCCGTTGATCTCGGCATTATCGATCATGCGAAACATGGACAGACGATTAGGCATTTTTGTAGGGACAGTGGAGCGGAGCTGGGACCTGCGAGATTTCCCCGCTTTGGCTCTGCCAGCGGGGGCGTCTGCGAAAGAGATCTAAAGCAGAATTGAGGCTTGGGTTGTTGGGATCAAAACGATGAACCCACTGTGTTGCCACTCGACATGTCAGGGTGAAGGATTTGTTACAAATAGATAGATAGGGAAGGCAATCTGAAGGAGGGCATCGTGAGTTTTATACGGTTCGTCTCCGACCACAAGCGGTCACAATGGCCAGCTCGCCACAAGCGGTGGTGCGTCAGCCACAAAAGGGTTTTCCAAGCCACATCGGACCAAGTTAACACCCCATTGAGGTCTAACAAAGCGATGTGGAAACAAAAGACATGTGGCCACACTGGTATCACCATAATGAGACCGCCAGCCACGTGTCCATGGGGCTCGACACAGGCTTCAAACCCAGGGTTGATGTCCATTAATTTGCGCAAAAACCACTGTCAAAGCGTTGCAGTAATTCCGTCGCGGCTCCCCACTATTCAGACACGTGGAGCGCATAAGTTGTCCAGATGGGGCAGCGGCTCGCCTTGATACTGTTCGGGATGTGGCTAAGTAGCATTCTCGCAAAGTCATGATTGTCAGTCTATAAAAGGTCTATGATGACAAGAAAGTGATGTCAGTGATCGAGGATCTATGTAAGGGCCTGAAATTTCCATGTTGACGCATTGTGGTATGCCCACCCGGCGGGCGAATACGTAAGACTTAGAGAGGAGGGAGGGTTGGGTTCACGAGTCTATTGCACGATCCTCCTACCCTCTTTAGGAACAGTCAGCTCTCTATGAGGTCATAAAGTGAAATGAGGTGACTCACGGCTTGGGGAAGGGGTCGCCCTAGTGTATCCTTTCCCAGCACCCGCAACCCGGGCAGCAAGTTCTTTCTCAAGCTCCTCCCCTTCGCCAACGGTGAGTACCTGCATGGGTACATTCGTCACCATTCCCGCTACGGATGGCTCAGGTCTTGCTATCCCAGAACTGAATGCGCGCACGGCACGCAGACCGAACAACGCGGCCAACACGAGAACGCATACAGCGCGGGCGTGACCGGCTTCAAGAGGAACGACAACATCTTCTCCAGACTTGCCAAGCTCTGCGTACTGAAATGAGAGCGGTGCGAGGCCGAGAGGGGAGAAGAACGAGAAGAGGAGAGCGTGGAGACGCGCGAAGAATGGCTGGGAATGGGTTAGCGTGGCATACAAGCCAGTCACAAGGGGTGCGGCCCATAAGTCCGTCGCAGTCCAACCATAGGGCAGTAGCTCAGGCGGAGTGGTGGTCGTCATTGGAGTGGGTTGAAGAAGAGAGAACGTGTTGACAAAGAAGGGACCGGCATTGGCGGTGATCTATCCCCGGTCAGCAAGTCGGGAACCTATTACATTGTTAAGAGGGCGTACGAAGGCGGTCAGTAAGAGCGTATGCGGGGAAGCCGACACAGCGAGGGAGGTGTGGGCCGTAATTATTAGCGGGACGAAGTTGCATAAGAGAAGAGCACGAGTCAGCGCGTCGAGCAGTGACAAGGGCAGTTCGGTAAACAGAGATAGCTCTGGAACTGTAGGCAGCGAGTCAACCAGCGCGCTGGTGCTCAGATACAACAGGGGTGCGGCGCCAGAAACGAAGAAAGTGGGTTGTATGCCGAGCCACGAGGCTGTAGAAATGTGAGGAAATGCAACGTTAAGGAGCAAGAATAGCACAGCCATCAGATCCAAGTCGATGTGCAAAACAACATCTTGAACGTACCAATGACGGCTTCCCCACCGAAAACCATCACGAGATTCGTCGCAAAGTCACGAACGCGACTCCGCTTCTCCACTGGTGGTACCGCCGGGACGGGGTCCTTCTCTAATCTGCCAGTCTTCGCCCGGACGAATGTCGACGATATCTTGGCAAGGTGTTCCTTGTGAGATAACTCACGCAGCTGACGGAGAATCAACGCAACGCGGAAGGCTCCGGCAATATCTAGGGCAGATATCGGTGCGCCTACCCAGGCCAATGCGGGGATTGGCTGAAGGGCATAATCATAAAAAGCGACGATGGTTGCGATAGCGGCGGACATGATCATGGCAGGTCGTGAGAGATGTGACTGCCTCTACTTGATAGAGTTTCACGGCCGACCTCGACCTCGTGTTGTCGGGCCTCCTCGGTTTGACGCTCGCTGGCAGCTTCCCCAAAACAGATGCGATGAGTCACGTGCAAGTCACGTTACTCGCACGACGCGTTCAGCGAACCCACCTCATTCTCCCTGAACTCGTTATATCATTATCTGTCTTCTCTCCAGCCGCGTTTGTCATAACTTTTGCGAGACCTCATGCGGAAGACGGACGTTAAAGAGCTACTCGACAACACAGATGTGCAAGATCCCACAGACTTTCCACCATCATCAACAGTTCCAGGTCTAAGGGCGCTTGACAGCGCACTCCGTTGTAACATTTGTCAAGAGCTCTACGAAGCCCCTGTAGTGCTTACATGTGGTCATTGCTTCTGCTCACTAGTACGCGTGATGATTACCGCTTCAGCGCGTCTTTATCACTGGTCCGCTTCTTGCAGTGTGCGCGCAGCCAACTCGGTGAGAAACCAACGTGTCCAACCTGCTGGAAAGAAACCACCATCAGCAGCTTCAGGATCAACCCGGCGATGGAAGAAGCTGTTACAGCCTGGAAAGATGCAAGGCACGTCCCTAGTTGCTGCGCGATAACCGTGCACACAGGTTACTTGACGCACGCCATTGTTTGCAGACGGTTTGTGCTTCGCTTGGCCAACGAAGCCCTAAATGTGCAAATTGAGACGTCAGAATCTTTGCGACCGTCCAAGAGACGTAAACCCAATTCCCATGCAGGGGACGTCATTTCGAGCCTAGCTTCGCCAAGATCCGGCCAAACAGGTGCTCCCATCGTCACCAAAGAACGCCTCAACCTCGAAATCGGTACATCCGACGATGGGGCAGAGAAAGACACACGGTCCGGTTCTGAACCACCGACGAGTAAGGCTATTCCTGTGTTCACAGGGTACAGCAAGCTTATCAGTACAATCGCCCAACAAGGCGGCTCGAGTGTTGAATGCCCCGTCTGTGCGAAGAGGGTCCCCATGGCAAGGATAAACAACCACCTAGACAGCAATTGTAGATCATACGTATCGCACGGCAGGGCTGTGTCGTCAAGTAGATCCGGGCAGAGGGATGCATGGTCGAAACTACTTGATGGTAAGAAAAGTGGAAAAGAGAGGTAGGTATCAAGACTGTATCCATTTCATCTCATCGATGATGTTGACTTTGAGCTTCGCGCCAGGGAAAAACCCGATGCGGAACTCGATACACCACTACCCAAGGCTTCCTATGCCGTCTTGAAGGACAGACAAATCCGTGATCTCCTCGCCGAGAATGACCTCTCCACTGCTGGCGACCGGTCCCAACTTATCGCGCGTCACGAACGGTCAGTTTAATATTTCCTTGTATGTAGATGCAGGAAGATCATAATGCATTCTAGGTGGATAGCGGTGTATAACGCGAATTTGGACCGTAGTCCTGCCCTGCGCAAGCGACTGGCAGATCTCCGGGCTGAAATGCGACGTTGGGAAGAAGAACGGCAGAGGCTGAGAAAAGAGCCCCTGAAGACTGACATCGCCGAATACCGAGTGCGCGCCCCGTTCTTTCTCTAGGTTGTACCCAGGCATAACCATGTTTGCCGTAGCGTGCAAACAAAGCAGAGTTTGACAAACTTGTTCAACTCGCTCGCGAGAAGCCCAGTCGCCGCCCCGAATTGCCAAGGTTACCTCAAAGGTCGGCAATCCCCGCTGTGTCATCTGCGCAACCTGTTGTCGTACGCGAAGGTGACGGCGACGATGACGACCGAGGTGGGACGGATCGCTGTTTGAAGGGATCTGCGGTGTCGAGTGGTGGTGAGATCGACGCAATTATGGTAGATTCGGATCCAGAGCGTTGATTGCTACTGGACTACTGTAGTACTGCTGTACTGTACATCTCTGGGCGCCTCGGTTATTGATGCATCCTCTGCCATAGTCAGCTAGCCACCGGTCTAATAGTCACCATGCCATTCGTGCATTGCAGTGCATTATCAATACGAACAAGAAGGAAGAGAATATACAATATAACAGCTTGCCGTACATACAGCCAACGTTGCTACACCACCGGGCCTGAATTCAGTTGTTCGGAACCATTGCTAGAGCCAGCACCGCTCTCCATGTATTG
>Ga0137397_10002090_pt1 | contig 13984 bp, 14 predicted proteins | sample czorhiz116metaG_FD_106658 | JGI IMG/M metagenome (GOLD analysis project Ga0137397, IMG submission 106658) | Vadose zone soil microbial communities from Angelo Coast Range Reserve, California, USA - czorhiz1.16 metaG | ecosystem: Environmental > Terrestrial > Soil > Vadose zone | place: USA... | reverse complement strand
CCCGACCGTCCCTGCTGCTCCCTCGACTCGATCACCGACGCGAAGCTGGTGGCGCACAAGCTCGGCATTCCGCACTACGTCCTCAATCTCGAGGACCGGTTCGGGCACGACGTGATCGACAATTTCGTGTCCGAATACGCGCGCGGGCGCACGCCCATTCCCTGCGTGCGCTGTAACTCCTTCACGAAGTTCCGAGACTTCCTCTATCACGCCGACGCGCTCGACTGCGATGCGATTGCGACCGGGCATTACGCGATCGCCGACGGTGGCGCGTTGTTCCGCGGCCGCGACCGCCAGAAGGATCAGTCGTACTTCCTGTGGGGGATCGATCGCGCGGTGGTGCACCGCATGCTGACGCCCGTGGGCGATCTCGCCAAGGAGCAAACTCGCGCGGTCGCCCGGCGGTTGGGATTGGTGACCGCGGATAAAAAGGAATCGGTCGAGATCTGTTTCGTCCCGGACGACAACTATGTGGCGGTGCTCGAGCAACACCTTCCCGCCGATGCGCCGGCGCTGGTACCCGGACCGCTCGTCACCACGAGCGGTGAGGTGATCGGCGAACATGAGGGTTTCGCGCGCTACACTGTCGGCCAGCGCCGCGGCCTACCCGGCGGATCGAGCGAGCCGCTCTACGTCGTCGCGATCCGCCCCGAGACGCGCGAGGTCGTCGTCGGCCCCGGCGCGGAGTTGTTCGGACACGCCGTGTCTCTCGAAGAGGTCAACTGGCTGGCCGATCCGCTCTCGCCAGGTGACGCCGTGTGGGTGCAATGCCGCTATCGCGCGCGTGCCGTGCCCGGCACGATTGCTGCGCAGGCGGACGACCGCATCGCGCTCCGGCTCGCTGAGCCGGTCCGGGCGATCGCACCAGGGCAATCGGGCGTGCTGTACGACGCCAATGATCGATTGCTCGGCGGTGGCGTGATCGCCTAGCCTGGTGAGGCGTGCGGGAGGTCACAGCACCTCCGGCCGCCGCGCGTGCAGAATTCAGTTTCGTCCCCACAATTCCTCTTTGGAGGCAGTATGCGGTTGCTCCTTCGTGCCGGCGTCGTGGTCGGCGTAGCGGCGATGGTCGCGTGCGGCAAAGACGCCCCGTCCCCGGTCGATTTCAACGATCCGGCTGCGGTCTCGGCCAACCTCGCGGCGGCCGACTCCGCATTCGATAGCGACGTGTTCCGCAGCTTCTCGACCGCTTCGATCATGCTCGATGTCGCGACGGCGCCGGCGTTCCGTCCGGCGGCGACACTGCTCGAGACGCTGCGGCCCAAGCTGGTCCGGACGGGCGCCCGCATGTTCCTCCCGACTCTGCAGCAGGCGCAGAAGCTGCACGCGATGGTGCCGAACCTCAGTGTGTCCGCCGCGCAGGGCCGGATCATCCCCGACACGATGTATGGTCGGGTCTTCGAGTGGGATGCCGCGCTCAATCAGTACAGATGGCAGGGCGCGACCGTCGCGAGCCTCACCGGTGTGCGCTTCGTGCTCTATGCGACCGGCCTCGATGGCCAGGTCGTCGAGCCGGTCAGCGCGATCGGAACGCTCGACATCATCGATCAGAGCACGCCGAGCAAGCTGCAGCTGCAGGTCCTGGTCAAAGGCGGGGCGACGACGTACGTCGACTACACGGCGTCGTTCACCAGCGGCCTGACCTCGGCCAACGCGACCGTTTCGGGCACGATCACGAACGGGCTGAGCGGGGGAAGTAATAAGACGCTCTCCTTTGACGAGACCTTCTCGGTCAACGCCAGTGGCGCCCAGGTGCAGGCGTCGTTCGCGCTGAACAACCCGGCGATCACGTTGATGCTCAACGAGTCGGTGTCGTTCAATGACCCGAATATCAACATCAATGCCGACTTCCGGCTGATTCAAAACGGCCAGACGACCCGGGCGGTGGGCCACATTACGCTCAACACGCTCACCAACGCGGTCACCGTCAGCGTCACGGTGTATGTGGAAGGCCATCCGGTGGCGTCGCTCAGCGGCGATCCGACCTCCGTGCCCCCGCCACAGTGGGTCGATGCGGGCGGCCAGCCGCTCACGGCCGCAGACCTGATCGCGCTCGAGAAGCTGTTTGACGCGTTCGAGAACTTCGGGAATACCGTCTCCAACCTGTTCGCGCCGGTCGGAACGTTCGCCGGCCTGTAATCGCGCAGTAGCAAGACTGACTCCCCGTCCGGCTCTGGCCGGGCGGGGAGTTTTGCTTTATTACCTACAGGCGCTCCGTCGACTCACCCGAGGCTCCTGAGGCTTCCGATGCCCACTCGCCGTCGCTTTCTCGGTTCGCTGTTCGCCGCTACGGCCACCCTCCCCGCGTTGAAGAGTGACGCGCTGGCGCGCATCCTCCCCGTCACGCGGCACATCGATGGCAAGAGTGCCGCAGATGTCGCGCAGGACGAGGACTTCTGGCGTGAGATCCAGGCGGCGTTCGACATCGATCGCGGCATGATCAACCTGAACAACGGCGGCGTCGCGCCCTCGCCGCGCGTCGTGAACGCCGCCTTCCAGCGCTACCTCGCCGTCTCGAACCAGGCGCCCGCGATCACGATGTGGGCATGGATCGAGCCGGAGATCGAGGCCGTGCGCCGCCGGCTGGCGGCGAACTTCGGGTGCGATCCCGAAGAGATGGCGATCACGCGCAATGCGAGCGAGGCGCTCGAGATCGTGCAGCTCGGCTTACCGCTGCAGCGCGGCGACGAGGTGCTGACAACCACGCAGGACTATCCGCGTATGATCACGACCTGGAAGCAGCGCGAGCGGCGCGACGGCATCGTGCTGAAACAGATCACCTTCCCGGTGCCGCCAGCGTCGCAGGATGATCTCGCGCGACGGATCGAAGCCGCGATCACGCCGCGTACCAAGGTCATCCACATCTGTCACATCACGAACCTCACCGGACAGATCTTCCCCGTGAAGCAGATCTGCCAGCTGGGCCGAGCGCGCGGCATTGAAGTGATCGTGGATGGGGCGCACGCGTACGCGCATTTCCCGTTCACGCGCGACGAGCTGGACTGCGATTACTACGGCACGAGTCTGCACAAGTGGCTCACGGCGCCGATCGGCACGGGGTTCCTGTACGTCCGCCGCGCGAAGATCGCGAAGATCTGGCCGATGATGGCGGCCCCGCCCGAGATGAACGAGAACGTGCGCAAGTTCGAGGAGATCGGCACGCACCCCGCGGCCAATCACAATGCGATCGTCGAAGCGCTCGATTTTCTGGACGGGATCGGCCCCGAGCGGAAGGCCGCCCGGCTGCGCTTCCTGCGCGACCGCTGGGCCAGGCGGCTCGAGCGGGTCCCCGGCGTGAAGATCCTGACCCCGTATGATCCCGCGCAGTCGTGCGGGCTGGCCTCGTTTACGCCGGGCCAGCTCGACGTCGGGAAGCTCGCCGGCTTCATGTTCGACCGGCACCGCATCATCGTCACGCCGATCGCGCACCCCGAATTCAACTGCCTGCGGATCACGCCGAACGTCTACACGACGCTGGCGGAGGTCGACCGCTTTGCCGACGTCATGGAGGACCTGCTGCGCAAGGGACTGCCGACCTCCTAAGGCAGCAGCGCCACGATGCGCAGTGGCCCGCCGCTGCCGCCCTTGATCTTCATCGGCAGCGCGATGACGTAGGCTCCCGTCGCCGGCAGCTGCTCGACATTCGCCACGTTTTCGAATGCCGGGATGTTTCCCGCGAACAGGCGCCGATGCACGCCGTAATTCTTCGACTGGCCGTAATCGATGCTCGGCGTATCGATCCCCACCGCGCCCACCCTGCGCCGCGCCAGCTCGCGTGCGGCATCGAGGCTCAGACCCGGGAAGTGCAGCTCCGGAACGGCCGCCGCACCCGTTTTCGTGGTGCCGAGGTAGCGAGCGCGATCCGGCCAGCGGCTGCCCCAGCCGGTCCGGATCAGGACGATCGACCCCTCTGGGATCGCGCCGTGTGCGCTCTCCCAGTTCCTGATGTCCGAGGGAAGCACGCGGTAATCCGCTGTCGAGTCTGTCTGATGGCTCACGTCGATGACCACCGCCGCTCCCATCAGCTGGGCGAGGGGGATCTGATCGGTGGTATGCTTGCCCTGGCCAAAGTGGACCGGCGCATCGAGGTGCGTGCCACCGTGCTCGGCGGCCGCGAAGTTGTTGGCGGCGTAGTACCAGCCGCCGGGCGTGCGCTGCGCCGAAACGACCGTCAGGCGAAAGGGCTGCGCGGTGGGCCAATAAATGGTGGTCGAGTCGAAGTCGTACGTGAGGTCAACCCAGCGGCCTGCCACGAGGCGGTCTGCGATGGATGGCTGGCTGCATGCCGCGAGCACGAGGAGCGCAGGGACAATCGCCAGACGTCGCATGGTCTCTCCTTGTAAGCATGTTGAGTTGCAACCGCAGCGGAGATTGTTAACGTTGCGAGTCATGAAATCAATCCTCTGGCTGGTTCCGATCTGCATTCTCGTCGCCTGCGGCTCCGATAAGTCGGGCCAGACCGTGAATCGCGACACGCTCACCGAGCGTCAGAAAGACAGCATCCTCGCGAACTCGAAGATCCCCAACGCGCGCGCCGTGGGACGGGCGATGAACGCGGCCGACTCGATGAGCGCGCGCATCCGGAGCAGCGATACGGTTGCGAGGGATACATCGGAGTTCTGATGCGCGCCGTGGTGGGCGGCGTACTGGTCGTGGTCGCCGCGTGTGGACCTCCCAAACCCTGTTCCGGTCATCAGTTCGACCGGCTGCGCCGCTACTCCCTGCCCTACGCCGGCCACTGGGTGGTCGCCCGTGGAGACACGCTGACGTTCCCCGCTGCACCCGGCATGAGTGATCGTTTCCGGCTGAGCGACATCATGCTCGACACCCTCACGGTGGTCGTCGGCCGTGAGTGCCTGTTCCGCGGGCATATCGTCTTTCGCGCGCCGCGCACCGACACCATCACCGTGAGCTGGTTCGGCCAGCCGGAGCAGGCCATCGTCAGCGGCTGGCCCGCGGAACTCGGGCCCTTTGCGGGGCTGTCGCTCGCCTGGGCAGGCCGCGACTCGCTGAGTGGATCGATTCTGCTCGACTCCAAGCTGGGCGTGCAGGCGCGTCCCGGCATGACGGCGCGGTTCGTCGCAGGCCGCGCCCAGCGGTTATCTTCCGCTCCATGAGAGGCTTCCTTGTCAGACTGCTGATCACCGCCCTAGGCTTGTGGGTCGCCGATCAACTCCTTGCCGGTATCGGGTTCGACAGCACCGGTGCCCTGATCGTGTCCGCGCTGCTGCTCGGCGTGGTCAACGCCGTCATTCGTCCCATCATCCTCATCCTCACCCTGCCGTTGACCGTGCTGACGCTCGGGCTCTTCATCCTGATCGTAAACGGCATCTCGCTGGGACTGGTGGCCTGGCTCGTTCCAGGATTCCATATCGCCGGACTGTGGTCGGCGACGGTGGGCGCCATCATCGTTGGCCTCACCAGCTGGGCCGCGTCGGCGTTCGTCGGCGGGTCGGGACGCATCGAGCGCTTGAAACGGGTGGAGGTCACCGGCCGCCGCATCGATGCTTGACGTTGAAACGCCTGCCCTCCTGCTCTATCACGACGTGATGGAGCGGAACCTCACTAACATGGCCGGACGCGCGAAGCAGCTCGGCGTCTCTTTGCGTCCGCACATCAAGACGCACAAGTGTCTCGAGCTGGGACGCCGCCAGCTGGCGCTCAGGGCACAGGGCATCACCGTATCCAGCCTATTCGAAGCGCAGGCGTTCGCACGCGGCGGCTTTACGGACCTCACATGGGCGTTTCCGCTCGATCCGTCGCACGTTCCCCACGTGCAGCGCATCGCGCGGGATGGCGTGACCCTGCGCGTGATTCTCGACGATCTCGAGACCGCGAAGGCGCTCGCCGGCAGCGGCCTGCATGTGTGGCTCAAGGTCGACTGCGGCTATCACCGGGCCGGTGTCGACCCGTCGTCCCGGTACGCACTCGAGGTCGCGCGGGAGTTGGGGGCGGAGCGCGGTCTCACGTTCGACGGGATTCTCAGCCATTCGGGTCACGCGTACCGCACGCGCAACAAGGAGGAAGCGGCGCAGGTCGCCGAGCAGGAACGCCAGGTGATGGCGTGGTTTGCCGAGCTGCTCCGCAAGGACGGCCTGCCCGTCCGCGGCGTCAGCGTGGGGTCGACGCCCGCGATGGCGGCCGCAAAAGACTTGACGGGCGTCACAGAAGCCAGGCCCGGGAACTACATCTTCTATGACCGGACCATGGTCCTGATCGGTTGTTGCGACCCGCGCGACGTCGCGGTCTCGGTGCTGGCGACGGTCGTGTCACACCAACCGGGCGCAGCGCACTTCGTCGTCGATGCCGGCGCCTTGTCGCTGTCGAAGGACCTGGGACCGACGCATCTGGGACTCGAGACGGCGTTCGGCGCGGTACAGGATCATCCGGAGCTGACGGTCGCGTCCGTCTCGCAGGAGCACGGCGTAATCCGCGCTACCGCGCCTGCGGCGATCGAAGGAAAGTTCAAGGTGGGACAGCAGGTCGAGATCATGCCCAATCACTCCTGCCTCACCGAGGCGCACTTCGACGAATACGTGGTGATCGAAGGAGGTCGCGTTATGGATCGCTGGCACATCGAGCGTGGCCGATGAAGCTCCAGCTCCGGCATTTCTTCATCGCGCTGTTGCCGCTGATCTTTGGACTGGCGGCGAGTTGGGCATTCGCCTTTTCTCAGGACAAATGCGGCCGTCTGGTGGGTCCGATCTTCGCGCCCAAATGCCATTGGATACAGCTCGAATACCAGCTAGGCTTTCAGATGGGTGGCACGCTGTTAGGCTGTCTCATCGCGGCAGTGCTGGGTGCGTCGCTGGAACGGCGCAGCCGGCGAGCCGCGGAACGCGCGCACTTCAACCAGGGAGTGTCTACATGAAAGCGCTACTCACGCCGCTGCTGGTGCTGGGCCTCGTGAGTTCTCTCGCGGCGCAGGATTCGACCGCGAAGCCGGCGGCGCCGCCGGCGCCGCCGGCTGCCGCCAGCAACGTGAACGTCGAGGCGGTCTTGGCGCGCACGCTCGTCGACCGCGTGCCACAGGATACCGGGTCCGCCTTCCCCGACAGCGTCGGCACGGTCGTGCTGTGGATGCGCGTGACCGGAGCCAACGGCCAGACGCTGCATCACGTCTGGTTTCACGGCGGCGATCAGGTAGGCGACGTACCGCTGACGGTTGGCGGATCGCCATGGAGGACGTGGAGCCGCAAGACAATTCCGGCCGACGCGAAGGGCGCGTGGCACGTCGAGATTCGCGACGAGGCCGGCACCGTACTCAAGAGAATTGACTTCACCGTAGGGCAGTAAAAGCGCGGACTTGCAAAGACTAGGTTGCCTAGTCTTTGCAGGTCCGTGTTCTTGCCTTTATTGTTGGCCCTCATGGACCTCGTCGAACAGATCGTCGCCGATCTCGCAGTCGAGCCCGGCCAGGCCGAGAAGGGCATCGGCGCGATTCTGATGGCGATGCGCATGGTGGTGGACAAACCGACGTTTGAGAAGGTGCGCGCCGCCGTCCCAAACCTCGAGAGCCACATGGGCCGCGCATTGATGAGTGGTGCCAGGACCGGTGAAATGATCGGCGTCGCGGGACCCGCCGCGCTCATGGCGGGCCTCTCCGCCGCGGGTTTTCGCAAGGAAGACGTGCCGAGACTGGGCCGGATCGTGATGGAGCATATCCGGCCCACCGTCGGCAGCGAGGCGATCGAGAAATTCCTGGCCGGCGCGCCGGCGCTGAAGGCCTAGGGCGGCTTAGAGCCGCATTTTCTGCAGCAGCGATTTGAAGCGGGGTTCGTTACGCAGCGGGTCCAGCATCGGATTCACCTTCACGTAGGCCAGCCACCCTCGCTTCTCGTCGTACGCGCGCTCGGCCCAGTCCAAGGCGCGGTCCACATTACCCAGTCCGATGTGCAGGATCGCGAACGCCACCGGCGACACATAGCTCTCCCGCGCAACGGTCTCGAGCTCATGTAACAACTGTTCCGCCTCACTCCGCTTGCCCGCCCGGGCGAGCACCCAGCCTAGCGTCGCCGTCGTATAGGCACCCGCGCCCGCCAGCGCCACTCCATCGCGCAGAATCCGCTCCGCTTCGGCCCATTGGCCTTGCATGCCCAGCGTCGTCCCGAGGATGCGATAGCTCTCGACCGCCATTGGGTTCATCTCGATGGCCCGCGCCAGGTGATCGAGCGCCTGATCGAACCGCCGGGCGTAAAACGCGAGCCAGCCGACGCCCCGCCGCGCGGATACCGATGCCGGATCGAGCTCGAGCGCCGTGTGCCCTTCGAGCAAGGCCGCATCATGCTCGCCACGGGAGGCCAATAGGAAGGCGTACCATTGGTGCGCGCTGGCGTAGCGCGGATTGAGCTCGATCGCCCGGCGAAATTCTCGATCGGCCCCCTCCCAATCCCAATCGTAGACGAAGAGGCTCCATGCGAGCGACGCATGGGCCGAGGGAACGGTCTCGTCAAGCTGCAACGCCTTGTGCGCGTATTCCTTGGCGCGCCGGTACGCCTCGTCGACCGGAATCGAGCGGTAGTCGACGTCGAGCGCGTAGGAATCGGCCAGCCCCGCGTACGCAGGCGCGTAACTGGGATCCTCCGCGATGGCTTGCTCGAAGTAGCCGATCGCCTCGGCGACGCCCTCCTGCGTGCGCTTGTTCCACGCGTAGCGGCCTTTGAGATAGAGCCCGTAGGCCTGGATGTTTTCGGTGTAGCGCCGTGGGACATGCTCGGACAGGTCGGCGAACATCGTCGCGCGCAGCGTGCTGACGATCGTCGCGGCGATCTCGTCCTGAATCTCGAAGACGTCGACCAGCTTCCGGTCGTAGCGTTGCGACCAGATCAGCCGCCCGTCGTCGGTCGAGGTCAGCTGCGCCGTGATCCGCAGGCGGTCTCCCGCTCTCCGCACGGTTCCTTCCAGCACGACCGAGGTCCCCAGCAGCGCGCCGACCGCGCGCACATCGAGCGACTTGCCCTTCAACGCGAACACCGACGTGCGCGACGCAAGGCGGAGACCGGCAATCTTGGCGAGGGCATCGATCAACTCGTCGGTGATGCCGTCGCTCAGGTACTCGTTGTCGGGGTCAGGACTGGCGTTGACAAAGGGCAGCACGGCGATCGAGCGCGTGGTGGCCGGCGTCCGCGCTGCGCCGGGTCCATCGGGGGCGGCCAAAGCGGCGACGAACTCCGCGGCGCTGGCGAAGCGCTGGTTCGGATCCTTCTCGAGCGCGTGGACGACCGCGCGTTCCGCGGCGAGCGGCACGTCCGGCCGAAGCCCGCGCAGCGGGCGAGGCGACTCGGTCACTTGCTTCGCCATGACCGCCCGCGCACCCGAGCCACGGAAGGGAGGCTCGCCCCCGAGCATCTCGTACACGACGCAGGCGAGGCTGTAGACGTCGCTCGCCGGGCCGAGCTCCGACTCGCCGCTCGCCTGCTCCGGGCTCATGTACTCCGGTGTCCCCACGGCGAGGCCGACTTCGGTGACCTGGGCATCGGCATCGGAGCAGGCGCGTGCGACGCCGAAGTCGGCGAGCACGGCATGGCCGTCGGCGAACAGGATGTTCTCGGGCTTCACGTCGCGATGCACGAATCCGTTGCGGTGCGCGAAGTCGAGGCCCGCACCGATCTCCTGCGCGATCCGGAGCGCATCCTTCAGCGGCAGCTGGCGGGTCTCTTCCAGACGATCGCGCAACGAGCCGCCGGGGACGTGTGGCTGGACGTAGTAGAGAAATCCTCCGGCTTCTCCGGAGTCGATGAGCGGAACGATGTGAGGATGGGAGAGACGCGCGGCGATGCCGATCTCCCGCAGAAATCGCTCGGTGCCCAGCGATGCGGTGATCTCCGGCCGCAATACCTTGACCGCGACCTTGCGACCGTGCTTTTTCTCTTCGGCGAGATAGACCGTCGCCATGCCCCCGCGACCCAGTTCGCGCTCGACCGTGTAGCGATCGGCGAGTGCGGAAGCGATCGGAGAGGGAGCACGCTCCGGAGTAGGCACGGAGCGAAAAGCTAACGGCTACTCTGCGACCGGCTCAATCCCCTGTCGTGCGTCTTCCAGCCCATCGCGAGCAACAACAGTCACCGCGCCGTCGGGACTGCGTACTGGGGCGGGAGGACTCGAACCTCCAACTTCCCGGTTAACAGCCGGGCGGTCTGCCAGTTGACCTACACCCCAAAACGAGAGGCGAAGCTACTTTATTCTTCCTCATCTGGCCATGCGCGCCCCTTTGCCTCCGGTGAGTTTGGGCACAGCTTATCCACCGACCCGCGAGAAGCGAGGCGAGATCCCTCCGAGCCTAAGTCACGCCCACTGGACGGACGGCGCTTACCGACGGCAAGAGCTCCCGGAACGCGTGCTCCAGTTCGGCACCGGCGTGTTGCTGCGCGCGCTGTGCGCCGCATCCGTCGACGCGGCCAACCGCGCGGGGGCGTTCAACGGCCGGATTGTGGTCGTGCAAAGCACGCCACAAGGAAGGGCGCGGGCGATGAACGAGCAGGACGGCCTTTTCACCCTGGTGGAACGTGGTCTGCGGAACGGCGACCCCGTCGAGCGGACCCGCCTCATCGGTTCAATCTCGCGCGCGCTCGTCGCAGACGACGAGTGGGACGCGGTGCGCGAGGTAGCCGCACGGCCGGAGCTCCAGGTGATCGTGAGCAACGTGACCGAGTCTGGCTTCCGGCTGGATGCGGGCTTCCCCGCTCGACTGACCGACGTGCTGCGCACCCGCTTCGAGCGCCTGCCCGACGGCCCGACGCTGTTCGTGATTCCTACTGAGCTGGTCCCTGATAACGGACCGCACCTCGCCGCCATGGTGGATGAGGTGGCGCGGGAAGGAGCTCGTAGCGACGAATTCCGCGCATGGCGCTCCGCCCGCGTCCGGTTTTGCTCTTCTCTGGTAGATCGCATCACGACCGGCGCTCCCCCCCCCGACCAGCGTACGGCCCTCGAGGCCCGCCTGGGATACGCGGATGCACTGCTCACCGTCACGGAGCCGTACTCCTTCTGGGCGATCGAGGCTGACCCGCATGCGCTGCGGACGGCGTTTCCCATCGACGTCAATCCCGAGTCGGTGATATTCGCGCCCGACATCGGCTTCTACGAAGAGCGCAAGCTCCGCCTGCTGAACGCGATCCATACCGCGATGGCGCCGCTCGCGCTCCTGGTCGGCCTCCGGACGGTACGCGAGGCGGTCGAGCACCCGCGCTTGGGCGCGTTCTTGCGGCGCGTGCTGTTCGACGAGATCATCCCTGCCACAGACCTTCCGGGCGAAGCGGCTGCGGAGTTTGCCCAGTCGGTCGTCGAGCGGTTCCGGAACCCGTGGCTCGATCATGAGTGGCGCGTGATCCTGACCAATCAAGAGACCAAAATGCGGATTCGGGTCGTGCCGCTGATCGTTGCCTTCGAGCGACGGCGGCGGCGCGCGCCGGAGGGCCTGGCGCTGGCCTGCGCCGCACACCTCGCCTTCCTGCGGGTGCCGGTCGAGTCGCTCGCTGAGGCGTCGCGGCTCCCGGACTTCGTCGAAGCCACGACGCGCTGGATGCACGTACTCGAGCGCGAGGGTGTGGAGGCGGTGCTCGCCCATGACTGAGCCCTGGCTCGTAAGCGGAGTGATCGCAGTCGTGCGGCTGCCGGAGTCGACCGGCCTGCGCGGCGTCGCGGCCGCCCTCGCGGCCGGAGGTGTGGCGGCGGTCGAGATCACCCTGACGACACCGGGCGCGCTGGACGCGATCGCCGATCTTGCGTCACAGGGCGGCGACTCTGTCATCGGAGCGGGCACGGTGCTGGACGAGAAGGCCGCGCGCAACGTCATTGCCGCCGGGGCGCGCTTCGTGGTGAGCCCGACGCTCGACCGGGGCGTCGTCCGCTACTGCCGCGATCAGGGCGTCACCTGCCTGCCGGGTGCGTTCACGCCGACCGAGCTGCTCGAGGCGTGGCGCGCCGGTGCGGCGCTGGTGAAACTGTTCCCCGCGTCGGCGCTGGGGCCGCGCTACCTCCGAGAAGTGCTCGCCCCGCTGCCGTTCCTGCACGTTGTGCCCTCCGGTGGTGTGTCGCTCGACAACGCGGGTGACTGGATTCGCGCCGGCGCCGCGGCGGTGAGCGTGGGTGGCGCGCTCGTGAGCGGGACGCTCGTCCGCGATCAATCTTGGGCAGAGCTGACGGCGCGCGCGCGGGCGCTCGTCGACCGCGTGGCTGGCGCGCGCGAGCCGCGCGGCGGAGCGCCCGCGTGAGTCCCTCCGCTGGGGCACCGCGCGTGGTCGCTTTCGGAGAGCTGCTGCTCCGGCTGAGCCCGCCGGGGGAGCAACGGCTGTTCGAGTCGCCGGAGCTGCACACGTTTTTCGGCGGCGCGGAAGCGAATGTCGCGGTGGCATTGAGTCACCTGGGGCTGGAGGCCGACTACGTGACCCGCCTCCCCGAAGGCCCCCTCGGCGACGCGGCGCTCGCCGCGCTCCGGCGCGAAGGCGTCGGGACCGCCTCGATCCTACGCGGCGGCGCGCGAATGGGAATCTATTTCGTGGAGCCCGGCGCTGACCTGCGCACGATGCGCGTGGTGTACGACCGCGCGGGCTCGGCGCTCGCCCAGATCGATCCGGGCGAGATCGACTGGACGCTGGTCCTGGCGGGCGCGGCCTGGTTCCACTCCACCGGGATCACGCCCGCGCTCGGGGACGGGCCGACCGCGGAGCTGGCGCGCGGCATCGCGAGCGCCCGCGCCGCGCACGTCCCCGTCAGCTTCGACCTGAATTATCGGGAGGCGCTGTGGCGCGGCCGGGACCCGCGGGGGTTGATCGAGCCTCTCACGCGCCAGGCCGATGTCTTGATCGGCAACCGTGACGCCGTGCGGGCCCTGCTCGGCGTCGAGGCGGCCGGCGACGCGCTCGGACCGCTCCTTTCCGAGCGCTACGGCAGTCGCGTCGTCGCGATCACGCAGCGGGAGATCCTGGGCGCGCGCGAGCACGCGTGGAGCGCCACGCTCTACGATGCCGCGACCGGTTCGCTCGCACGCAGCCGACGGCACGTCGTACAAGTCGTGGATCGCGTCGGGGGAGGCGACAGCTTTGCCGCCGGCTTGATTGCCGCGCTCCTCGGCGCGCAGACGCCCGCCGCGGCGCTCGACTTCGCGGTCGCGGCGGGCGCCCTGAAACTCGCGGTCCCTGGGGACTTCGGACGCGCCACCGCCGAAGACGTCGAGCGCCTGGTGCACCAGTGTACATGACGTTCCGCTGGTTCGGTCCAGCCGATCCGATCCCGCTGGCGTATATCCGGCAGATCCCCGGCGTCCGAGGCGTGGTCAGCGCCCTGTACGACGTTCCGGTCGGCATGCCCTGGCCGCGCGAGAGGCTCGCGCAGCTGGGCGAGGACATCGACGCGGCAGGACTCACGCTCGCCGTGGTCGAGAGCATCCCCGTGCACGAGGACATCAAGCTCGGCCGCCCCACCCGCGACCGGCTCATCGCGAACTACTGCGAGAGCGTGCGGGCGATGGGCGAGCTCGGGATTCCCGTCCTGTGCTACAACTTCATGCCGGTGTTCGACTGGCTGCGTACCGACCTCGCCATGCCGTTGGCCGACGGCTCGACTGCGCTCGCGTACGACGACCGCGCCCTCAGCCGCGTGGACCTCGCCCGCGGGACCGGCGACCTGCCGGGCTGGGCCGCGACCTACGGGCCCGGTGAGCTGCAGGCGCTCCTTGCCGCGTATCGCGACGTCGACACCGCGCGATTGTGGGAGCACCTCGCGTACTTCCTGGAGCGCGTCGTCCCCGTCGCCGAGGAGGCGGGCGTCCGGATGGCGATCCACCCCGACGATCCTCCCTGGTCCATCTTTGGGTTGCCGCGGATCGTCTGCCGCGGCCCGGACCTGGAGCGGTTGGTGGGGCTCGTGGACAGGCCAGCGAACGGCGTGACGTTCTGCACCGGGTCGCTCGGCGCGCGGCCCGACAACGACCTCCCCGCCATGGCGCGGCGGCTCGGCGAGATGGGGCGAATTCACTTCGCCCACT
>Ga0137397_10002089_pt1 | contig 13991 bp, 18 predicted proteins | sample czorhiz116metaG_FD_106658 | JGI IMG/M metagenome (GOLD analysis project Ga0137397, IMG submission 106658) | Vadose zone soil microbial communities from Angelo Coast Range Reserve, California, USA - czorhiz1.16 metaG | ecosystem: Environmental > Terrestrial > Soil > Vadose zone | place: USA... | reverse complement strand
GCGGAATGCCCTTGAGACGGGCCAGTACAGAAAGTGCGCAGCGATTTCATGGGCGGCATACGCAGCGGCGCGAATGGCACTCCGGCTTTCTTCATCAACGGTGTGCGGCATGATGGTACTTACGATTACACATCTCTGGTGTCTGGAATCCAGATGCGCCTCGCCGCCAATGGGAGTTCATAACGGATTTACGAGGAAAGGGCTCAGATCAGCGTGACGATTCGATAAAGGCTCATCTCGATAAAGGCTCTTCGAATTGACAATGGTCAGTGCCTCCTCGACATCCAGGAATTATCACCGTGGCCTTATGCAAAACGTCAGGAGAGAGCCATGGTTGCCTTCACGAGATTCCAAACGCCACTCAAAACCGGCATTGAAGCAATTTCCGCATCGCCTGGTCTGTCCAACCTCACTCTTGCGGCACGGCGACGCTATTCAGACTGGATGATTTGGACCGCCCTCGCGATTGTCCTCGCGACCGGTACCGTCCTCCCGACCGGCCCTGCTCTGCCGCAAGCGGGAGTGCAACTCATCAAGGTAGATCTTTCAGTCGTCACGAAAGGCTATCGGATGAGCAAGCTCATTGGCAGCAATGTTGTCAATGACAAGAGCGAAAAGATCGGGACCGTCGACGATGTGATCGCAGACAAGGACAAGAAACAGCTGAGTTTCGCAGTGCTGCAGGTGGGTGGCTTCCTCGGTTTGGGCGGACGTCTTGTGGCGGTGCCGTATGACAGCCTTGTCATCGACGATACGGGACAGAAGATCACCCTGCCCGGCGCGTCGAAGGATGAATTAAAGAAATTGTCCGAATTCAACTATCCGGCGTGATTGAAGCCGTTACCTGGAAAACCTCGATGCAGGGGTCGTCAGACGATATCCTGGACTGTTTGCGAACTCGCGAGGTGACGGGCGTGTTCCATTCGCGGACGGCGCTCATCGCTACCGCGCAGGAACTGCTTGTTGCAGGGTTCGACCGCGCTGACATCGATGTCAGCGCCTCGCTCGATGAGCTGCAACGGCGATTGAATTACGCGTCAATTCCGCCCGCAGATCTAGCCGATATTCCAGCCACTGCCCGGCAACCTCTTATGGGCGAAGACGATGTACTTAGTGCGGAGGTCGTCCTTGGCAGCATCGTCGGTTGCGTTAGCGCGATCGCTTCGGCGTTTTATCTTGTCACGCAGGACATGAGGCCGCTCTCTGTCGGCATACTCTCGGTGCTTAGCGGGCTCATTGTTGGCGTCGCTGCCGTGCTTGTAGCGCGTCGGCGCTTGCGACGGGAGCGCACGCTGGGATTGGAGAAGCTTTCGGAAGCGCATGGCTTGCTGATCTGGGTACGCGTTCAATCTCCCGAGAAGGAAACCGAAGCTCAGGAAATTCTGATGCGACACGGCGCGGGGGCCGTCCACGTTCACGAAATCAACCTGGCGAAACGGCCGGATGATCTTCCGCTTCATGCGTTGCGACCGGACCCCTGGCTGGGTGACGAACGGCTCGGGCAGCCATAGAACTGCTGCAGTGACGTGAAGTTCGAGGCCCTGTCGTTTGCCGGAACATCCGGCGACGTTCACAGCAACCGGCGTTGCGACGAAGCTCCTGCATCACAAATGATAAAGTTGATGCGGAAGTTGATGGTCGTCATGGCCCCGCCCGTCACCTCTCATAAGTTGGTTGCGATCGGTAGCGTCATCGCCGAGCCCGCAAATCCCCTTTTTCAGACGAGGAGCCAAACATGAAATCCGACAGTGAAATAGAACGCGACGTCCGGGACGAGTTGAAATGGGATCCCGATCTCAATGCGGATGACATTGCCGTCTCCGTCAAAAATGGCGTTGTCACGCTGGCGGGCTTCACCCCCAGTTACACCGACCGGCTTGAAGCCGAAGCCGCCGCGAAGCGGGTCGCCGGAGTACACGCAGTCGCGAATGATATCGAAGTCCGGCTGCCAGCGATCGATCAGCGTCCCGATCCGGATATTGCGCGAGATGCGGTTGCGGCCCTGAAGGCTGAATTGCCGATCTCTCACGACCGGATCAAGGTCATCGTCAAGGATGGCTGGGTTACCCTCGAAGGTGCGGTGGAGTGGCAATATCAAAAAAACACCGCTGACTCCGCTGTGCGGAGGGTGAAAGGGGTGAAGGGGGTCACCAACGTGGTCATGGTGAAGCCCAAGGTGGAACCCGCAGATCTTAAACGCAAGATCATGGACGCATTCAAGCGAAATGCCGAGGTCGACGCCAATCGGATCACGGTCGAAGCGAACGGTAGCGAGGTGATACTGAAAGGTACCGTTCGCTCCTGGATCGAGCGCGAGGAAGCGGAGCGCGTCGCCTGGTCGGCGCCCGGCGTCACCAAGGTGGAAGACCGGATCGCGGTCAGTCCCTAAAGCCGCCGTTTGGTTTGGCGCGGCATGGTCAGCAGTTCCCATCAAGGTAAAAAGGAGAATCCCATGAGATTAAAATCACTGGTTCCGTTTCGTGAGGCCGGCGCATTGATGCGCCCCGATTTCGGATTGTTCGGCCTGCATCGAGAGATCGACCGGCTGTTCAGCGAATTTGCGCAGGGTATAGGTCCGAGCGGCGTGCAGTCGATTGTCCCTAGCATCGAAATCTCGGAAACCGACAAGACAATCGAGGTCAGCGCGGAGATGCCGGGGCTTGAGCGCAAGGACGTCGATATATCGATCGAGGATGACACCCTCACGATCCGCGGCGAGAAGAAGGTCGAAGAAAGCCAGAAGGACAAAAACGTTCAGCTTAGCGAGCGGAGCTACGGCGTATTCTACCGCGTGCTGCAGTTGCCTCCCGGCATTGATCCATCAAGCATACAGGCAACCATGTCAAACGGCATTTTGAAGGTCACGATTCCGAAGCCGGCCAAATCCGAGCCGAAGAAGATCGAGGTCAAGGAAGCCGCTTGAGTCCCCCAAGCGGCTGCGGGACGCGCTTGCCGTTTCCTCCCCCGACGCGCTTTGCGCGTCCCGCATATGATCGAAGATAGTTCGAGGCGACGCCAACTTTCATTTCGGTCACGCGGTGATCGAGGTCTGATCAGCGTCGCCGAATACATCGAAGCTGTATACACGCATCCCCAACACGAGGAACCCGGTCATGGCGAAGGCAATTGGTATCGATCTCGGCACCACCAACTCTTGCGTGGCCGTGATGGAAGGAAACAAGGCCAAGGTCATCGAAAATGCCGAAGGCGGCCGTACGACGCCGTCCATGGTAGCCTTCACCGATGATGGTGAGGTCCTGGTCGGGCAGCCGGCCAAGCGCCAGAGCATTACCAATCCGGAAAACACGGTGTACGCCATCAAACGCCTGATCGGTCGACGCTATGACGACCCGATCACCGAGAAAGACAAGACGATGGTGCCCTACCATATCGTGCGTGGCGACAACGGTGACGCATGGGTGGAAACCAGAGGCAAGAAATACAGCCCGAGCCAGATCAGCGCCTTCATTCTTACCAAAATGAAGGAAACAGCAGAAGCCTACCTCGGCAACGCCGTGACGCAGGCAGTGATCACGGTGCCGGCCTATTTCAACGATGCCCAGCGTCAGGCGACAAAGGACGCCGGCCGGATTGCCGGCCTTGAAGTATTGCGAATCATCAACGAGCCCACCGCAGCCGCGCTCGCTTACGGGCTCGAAAAGAAGGGAAGCGGCAAGATCGCCGTCTATGACCTTGGCGGCGGCACCTTCGACATTTCGATTCTCGAGGTCGGCGATGGCGTGTTCGAGGTCAAATCGACCAACGGCGACACCTTCCTCGGCGGTGAGGATTTCGACAAACGGATCATCGACTATCTGGCTGACGAATTCCGCAAGGAGAATGGCATCGACCTGCGCAAGGATCGCCTCGCGCTGCAGCGGCTGAAGGACGCGGCCGAGAAGGCCAAGATCGAACTTTCGAGCGCCATTCAGACCGATGTAAATCTGCCGTTCATTACCGCGGATCAGGCCGGGCCGAAACATCTCAATATCAAGCTCTCACGCGCAAAGCTGGAAGCCCTGGTCGACGACCTGATCCAGCGCACGATCGATCCGTGCAAGGCGGCATTGAAGGACGCCGGCTTGCAACCATCTCAGATCGACGAGGTCGTGCTGGTTGGCGGGCAAACCCGCATGCCCAAAGTTCAGGAAACCGTGCAGAAGCTGTTCGGGCGCGAGCCGCACAAAGGCGTCAATCCAGATGAAGTGGTCGCCATCGGCGCCGCTATCCAGGCCGGCGTGCTGCAAGGCGATGTCAAGGATGTCCTGCTGCTCGACGTGACCCCGCTGTCGCTGGGAATCGAGACGCTGGGCGGCGTCATGACCAAGCTGATCGACCGCAACACCACCATACCGACCAAGAAGAGCCAGGTTTTCTCAACGGCCGAGGATAATCAAACCGCGGTCACCATCCGTGTCTTCCAGGGCGAGCGGGAGATGGCGGCCGACAACAAGCTCCTCGCCCAGTTCGACCTGGTCGGGATTCCTCCGGCGCCGCGGGGCGTGCCGCAAATCGAGGTCACCTTCGATATCGATGCCAACGGCATCGTCAACGTATCGGCCAAGGACAAGGCGAGCGGGAAGGAGCAAAGCATCCGGATCCAAGCGTCCGGCGGCTTGAGCGAGGCCGATATCCAGAAAATGGTCAAGGAGGCCGAAGCCCATGCCGAGGAAGATAAGCGTCGCAAGGAGCTCGTCGAAGCGCGCAACCAGGCCGATGCGGCCATCTATAGTGCCGAGAAAGCGCTGAAGGAGGCGCCGACAAAGATAACTGCCGACCTTAAGAAAGAGGCCGAACAGGCCATCGCCGACGCAAAGCAGATTCTGACGGAGGAAATTCCGCAAACAATCCGTCAGGCGACGGAACGCCTGCTGCAGTTGGCGTCCAAGATCGGCGAAGCTCTGAATCGCGCGACCTCGCAAGGAGCCGGTGGCGCAGGCGGGCAAGCGGGATCGTCCGGCGACGGAAGCGGTTCTTCCGGTGAGGACGTCGTCGATGCGGAATTCGAGGAAGTCGATCCTCGCAACCAGAAAGCTTCGTGAAGAGAGGTTTCACGCAAACGCAACACGGCGAGGCATGGGAGTATGACATGGCGGCAAACACTATGGACAGTGATGTCGACCCGTCAGCCACAGGTGAAAGCAAAGACAACGATTCCTCGTCGGAAATCGCGTCGTCGTTGCGTGAGCGGTTGATGCGGGCGCTTGCCGAGATCGAGAATACAAGGCGCCAGGGTGAGCGGCGCGAGCAAGACGCTCGGCAATACGCGATAACGAACTTTGCCCGCGAGTTGTTGCAGGTTGTCGACAATCTGCGTCGTGCCATCGGCGCCAGCGCGACGGATGCAGAGGCGAACAAGGGAGATGGACTGATAGAAGGCGTTGCGGCCACCGAACGTATTCTGACACAGGTTCTGAATCGCTTCGGCGTCGAGGAACTCAACGCCCTCAACGAGCCGTTCGATCCCAGAAAACACGAAGCGGTGATGGAGACGGATGAGACAGAACAGCCCCCCGGCCGCGTGGCCGAGGTTTTGGAAAATGGCTACATGCTTCACGACCGTCTACTGCGGCCGGCGCGTGTCGTGGTGGCCAAGCCCCAGCAGCCATCGTCGCAAGCGGCAAACCAATGACGCCGTATTCGCTCGGCATTGCCGACGTGCAAACAGGAGTGGGCAGTGGCTGTGGACCCCTACACAACGCTGGGCGTGAAAAAGGACGCTACGCAGGACGATATTCAAAAGGCCTATCGCCGCTTGGCGAAAAAGCTGCACCCCGACCTAAATCCCGGCAACAAGGTCGCTGAAGACAAGTTCAAGGAAGTTGCGGCCGCCTACGATCTCTTGAGCGATCCGGACAAGCGCGCGCGCTTTGACCGCGGCGAAATCGACGGTTCAGGCACGGAGCGGCCGCGCCAGCAATATTACAGGGATTTTGCTGATCAGGACGGCTGGTCAGCCTACACCAGCAACGCCGGCTTCGCCGACTTTGGCGATTACGCGGGAACCGAAGATATTCTCTCCGAGATCTTCGGCCGCCAGGGCCGCGCGGCCCGCCGCCGGCGGGGCCAGGACGTCCGCTATCACCTTGAGCTTTCTTTTCTTGATGCCGTCAATGGCGGCAAGCAATCCATTGTCCTTCCGGACGGCACCACGCTGGACGTCAGTATTCCACCGGGAACGCGGGATGGCCAGATTCTGCGTTTGAAAGGCAAGGGCCGGCCGGCGTCGGGCGACGGTCCGCCAGGCGACGCGCTGATCGAGATAACCCTTTTGCCGCATCCCTACTTCACCCGAAAAGGCGACGACATCTATCTGGATCTACCGATTTCCCTGAAGGAGGCAGTGCTGGGCGCAAAGATCAGAGTGCCCACTCCCATTGGAACGGTCGCGGCGACGATACCTAAATGGTCAAGCACCGGTCGCGTTCTCCGGCTGAAGGGACGCGGCGTGCCGCGTCCCGACGGCGGCAAAGGCGATCAATACGTCACGCTCAAGCTGGTGCTTCCGCAAAAGCCGAATCCGGAGCTCGAAAGATTTGTCGCGAAGTGGCAGCCTGCGGCCGACAGTCCGCGGCAATTTATGGGAGTATGACGATGGAAACCCAGGAATTCATCGGTCGATCGCATCTTGATAGGCCGACATTGAATGCCTGGATCGAAGCGGAATGGCTGGTGCCTGTCACCAGCGGAAAGACATTTCACTTTTCGGACGCCGACCTCGCGCGGGCGCGGCTGATCAGGGTTCTCAAGGTGGATTTCGGCGTGAACGACGAGGGCATCGCGATCGTCTTGCATCTCCTTGACCAATTGCACGGGCTGCGTTGCCTGGTGCGGGATATTCAGGCGATGGAAGCCTCCGATCGAGCCAAAGATGTCGACTGATCGGTGCCGTGCGGAACGCACCCTGCTTTGAAGGTAAGCGAGACCGCGTTACCGACATGCGGCGGCTGGAAAGGCTGGTCGTTCCTTCAAGCCATCGATACCGCGTTGCGTTGAGTGGCGACGCGGTCGCGCACTTCGGCCGCGATTTTGAATGAGCGGAGTCTGGCTGCGTGGTCGTAGATCTGCGCCGTCAACATCAGTTCGTCCGCACCGGTCTCAGCGATGAACGCTTCCAACCCGCGCTGGACGGTATCTGGAGCGCCTATCACAGAATAAGCCAGTGCCTCCTCAACTCCCGCCCGCTCCATCGGCGACCAGTAGCTATCCATGTTGTCGACCGGCGGTGGCAAAGGACCGGGCGTACCGCGTCGCAGGCTGACGAACTGTCGTTGCAGCGATGTGATCAGATGCTGCGCCTCCGCATCCGTATCCGCCGCGAATACATTTACGCCGACCATCGCGTAGGGCTCATGGAGCTGCTCTGACGGCTGAAACCGAGCGCGGTATACCGCCAGCGCCGGCATCAGCGCCGCAGGAGCAAAATGCGATCCGAACGCGAACGGCAAACCGAGCATGGCGGCGAGCTGCGCACTGAACGTGCTCGATCCGAGCAACCAGATCGGGACCCGCAATCCCGCGCCTGGTACCGCCCGCACCGCCTGGCCGGGCTGCACCAGTCCCAACAAAGCCTGCAGTTCCATGACATCTTGGGGAAAATTCTCGGCCGTCGCCGCAAGGTCCCGGCGCAACGCCCGCGCCGTGCGCTGGTCCGTGCCGGGTGCGCGGCCGAGGCCGAGATCAATGCGGCCCCTGTAAAGCGATTCCAGCGTGCCGAATTGTTCCGCGATGACCAGAGGCGCGTGGTTCGGCAGCATGACGCCGCCCGATCCCACGCGGATGGTCTTGGTGCCGCCGGCGATATAGCCGATCACCACCGCGGTCGCAGCGCTGGCGATGCCGGGCATATTGTGATGTTCGGCAAGCCAGAACCGCCTGTAATTCCAGCGTTCGGCGTGCTGCGCGAGATCGAGCGAATTGCGGAAGGCATCAGCCGCCTCGCTGCCCTGATTGATCGGCGACAGGTCCAGAATTGAGAAGGGAATCACTTGCAGCTCCAGTTCTTGCGTAATGGCCGCTGCGACGGACCGTCATCCCCGTCCTATCTAGGTATCTTCCGCACCGAGCGTAGTCTTGCGCCGAACGATTTGCGATCACCGCAATCATGGAAGGCTCGCGCCTCAGTGGAAGCCGTAGCGGAGGATGGCGGTCAGCGGAGCGTGATCCGGCAATTCTTCCCGCCGCGCGCCCAGGACCCTGGCCCCTGTCGACAGCGCGCGCCGCGCAACTTCGTCGACAACGCTATAGGTCTCGGCATCATCGGAAGCAGAATATGTAACGCTGCCATCGATGTCGCTGACGAGGCCGGGGATAACCGCATCGAGATCGACAAGAAGCTGATCAATAGCGCCTGCGGTTGCTGCGTGCGCGGCGTAGGAAACGTCTGTCGTCGCACGCCGTGGCTTCAACTGGTCGTAAAGTGCAATCACCGCCTTCAGTTCGCGGGAATAGTGACGGTCAAGAATCGGGATCGCCGCGTCTTCCAACTCGGCATCCGTTACCAGCTCGGGATTTCCTTCAATCATCTCATCGACCAGCTTTGGATAGGTGTTGAGCGAACGGAACATCGACGCGAGCGGCTCCTCCGCCGCAAGAACCAGCGGTGTGCTCCATCCAGCGAGCACGCTGTGTATAGCCTGCTCGACTCGCCTTACGTACTTATGCAACAGCACTTTCTCGCCTTCGAGGTTCTGCAGCCGGCCGCGCGGAGCCCGAACGTGAAAGGATGGGCGTCGTGTCGCTTCTTCCGCGTTTTTGGGCAGATCTGAAATCTGCAGTCGCTGCGGGGGGAAATTAATGAACGCGTGGACCAGCCGAACGCTTTCTTCCGCCAACGCAAGCACAAGGATATCGTGCGGGCACGTCATGGCTCGTATCAGTGGCGTCAGATGAAATCGGTCCGCCACTTCGGCCAACGGCTTTGACGCGTTGGGAAGGCGGAACATTCGCGTCAGGCTCGTTGTAGTGAGCACCGCCAATCCATTGGCCTGATAATGCCAGAACGATTCGATCGGGTCCGGCTTTGCGCGCTGCAGCTTTCTGATGTGGTCCTCATCCTGGACGTTATGCTCTGGGCCCGCCAAATGATCGAACTGCTGCTCGAAAACAGCGATCTTGTGCTTGTCGATACCGGCTTCCTTCATCTGCGACAAGGCTTCCTTGGCGAGGTCCTTGAACGCGGTGCGATTGAACTTGGCGCTCGCCCCAACGGAGATGTCGGCAGGTACAGGGAAACGCAGGTTTCGCCCTTGATCTGCGCTAGCGCCTTGAACTCATCCAGGGTCGGAATATCGATGTAGAGCATCGGCCCCTCATTCAGCGCCGGCCCAGAGACGTTCATTCGGCCCTGATTGACCGATGTTGGCCGAAGCATCGCTCATCGGCATTGATGGCCGTCAATCACACCGGCAGCTCCAGTGCCCACGCGAAAGCGCATACGGCAGCAAACCCGATCAAGGCGTGACCCCATTCCAGCAATCCCCAATCGCGCATCAGTTTTCGCACGGGCGAGACGACTCTTCCTGCCGGAATAGCGCAAAGCCAGACGTTCACCGGCACCATCACAAAGTAGGCATACGGCCAGCTCGCCAGGATCGTGATGCCGCCAATGATCCAGCGTACGTCGCCGTTAGTCCTGAATTGGGCATAAGCGAGAATTGCCGAGACGACGGCAAGGATCGACAACATCAGCGTGCCGCGCCGGTTGCTCCGTGCCCACTCCTGAAACATTGCACGGGTGCCGAGTGCGAGCCGAGCCGGCTGCTCGACAAGACCGATATAAATCGTTGCCCCAAGGAAGGCGGCGGCGACGGCGAAGGCGTACAGACCGGGCCGCATGGTGCTGGCTCCTGATGCAATATGGCTGATTTCCCATTCAATGTGACATGAACACCGGAACGGTCATCGACTTCAGCATATCGCGGGTCACGCCCCCCAGAATGACCTCGCGCAACTTTGCGTGGCCGTAGCCACCCATCACGATCAGCGTTCCGGAATTGTCGGCGACATAGGACAGGATGGCGTCGGCGACGTCGATGTCGGCTGCCGGGATTGTTTCGATCTGGACCTTGACGTCATGGCGTGCGAGATGCGTCGCCATTTCGACGCCGCGAATTTCTTTCCGGTCGCTGTTGGTCTTTTCGTTCAGCACGATCAACAAGTCGACCATCGTCGCCTTGGTCAATAACGGCAACGCATCGTTGATGGCGCGTGCCGCTGCGCGGCTGCCATCCCAGCAGCACACCACATGATCAAGCTTTAGCCCCTCCTTCTGGATGTAGGGCACCACGATAAGCGGACGCCCGGACTCGAAAAGCGAAGTTTCGATCATGTCCTCGTTGTCCATCGCGTTCGGTTCGGACTGCATGAAAACGCTGAGATCGAAACGCCGCGCGAGTGCCGACAGGACCGCGGGGGCTTCCGCTCCTATCGTCCTGATCAGGCGGTGCTCCGCAGAAACAAGGCTGCGCCTGGCGGCCGCCTCGAAGCGTTCTATCGCGGCTAAAGCGGCTTTCTCGCTCTCAGCGATCATCTGAGCTACAATTTCTGGTGGAATTTCCAGCATCACGTAGCCTGGAAAATCCGGCGCATAGGCGAAAGCAACTCCAGCGACATGTGTGTCAAAGGTCTCCGCAATGGTGATGGCAAAATCGCGGGCCGGATCGCGCGCGATCCCGTGCTCCAGATCAACAATAATGTCCTTGATCATCGAAATGCTCCCGTAGAGGACGTGAAGCCGTTAGGGGAGCATTGTCGAGGTCCGTGGTATCGCGAGCATTGATGCCGGTCAACACCGCCCACTCATTGATCGACGTTGGCGGCGGCCGGCTTGCCCTGACATCTGTCGGTCGGCCGCGAAAGGAAGCCAGACATCACCGGACGCTAGTTCTTCTTTGCCGGAACTGCTGAACGCGCAAAAAGTCAGTAGCAATCTTCTACACGGCGAATGCGCCAACCCCATCCGTCCCAGAAGCGTTCGCGCCGGACGTAACACTGCGGCCCAAAATAGACGGGTTCGTACGCATAGCTGTAGTATGGCCTTGGTGCTGTTGATGCGAGCGCGGCGCCGAGGAGGGCTCCTGCTGCCAAGCCGCCGACAACGGGAGCAACGGGAAAGCCATGATGATGACGCCATCGAGCGTCCGCCGTCGTCGGGCTCACGACCGCGCCGGTTGCCACTGTCAAGCCAACCGCGAGTGTGGCTAAAGCTCTTTTCATGATAGACCTCACTTCTTGGTTTCGATGTACATCGAACGCCCGGCATTTGACGCCGTTTTGGGCGCTCAGCCCTCAGCCATCCTGAACGTAACGCCTGGTAGGCGCTCGGCATTGGCGTTCGTCAATGATTGGCTTGCTGCTGTCGAACAATTGGAAGCTCCGGTTTGCCGGTCACCAAGCGCATGGCCCGCGAGCGACCGTCAATTCGCAGCGGAAACCGATAAACGATCCGTAAATTGATTGCCGTCATTGCGCCACGCCTCTTGCTTTGTCAGTTGCGAGGCCTGCAGTCCTCGGCAACACCAACACGCCGGAACTAGGCGCAGATGCAGAATTGGCTGCGTGCTGACTGGAAAAGGAGAACTGCCATGGCAGTGACACTTAATCGACGAGCATATCAACATGCCCAGGAGCTTATCAACGAAGGCCGATTTGTATTCGACGAGCGGGATGCATGGAGCGAGCACCGGCCGTCCGCACAAGAGGAAAATGAATTCATTCGCCTCCACGGCTTTTCCGAATACGGCAAATGGTATTTGGGAATCAACGACGAAAAGCCTGAGGATACCAAGGGACATTACGAGTTTCCCTATGGAGATTTCAAAAACGTCCACCGCTGTGGCGTGCTCTCTGCGGAAAGCCGCGCGGGCCAATACCAACACTATGACATTGAGAATGCGACGGCGCACTTGCACGGAATGATGGAGGGCCGGAAAGCTGCCTCGACTCCGAAGCGCTCGCGAGCGGCTTCCCCCGGCAAAACCTCGCGCGGGGCCCGAAATCCGGTGCGATGACCCGATCGCCGTTTCAGCGGTTCACGATCCAAAAGACCAGGCTGAACACTACGCTCAGCAGCAAGCATGTCATCAGTGGGAAATAGAAGGTCATATTTTCCCGCTCAATCACAATGTCGCCGGGCAGCCGTCCCAACCCAATCCGGCTTAGAAAGGGCCAGAGCAGGCCGGCCACCAAAATTGCGAGGCCGAGCACGATCAGAAAGCGCGCCATCGCTGTCGATCCCTTGCGGGTTGTTGCGTCAATTCTGTCGGCGCTGACCCAACAATTGAAGCAGCATCACGAAAAGATTTATGAAGTCGAGATAGAGCGCCAACGCACCGAGCACTGCCTTCTTAGCTGCGGTTTCACCCGTGTCTGACTCAAGATACATCTCCTTGATACGCTGCGTATCGTATGCGGTAAGGCCCACGAATACGATTACGCCGACCACGGAGATTGCAAACTGAAGGGCGGTTGAACCAATAAAGATGTTAACGATGGACGCGATGACGATACCAATGAGTCCCATCAGGAGGAACGAGCCAAAGCCCGACAAATCGGACTTGGTGGTATATCCGTAAATGCTCATCGCTCCGTAGGTCGCGGCCGTGATAAAGAACACGCGCGCGATCGAGGTCCCGGTGAACGCTAGGAAGATGCTCCCCAATGACAGGCCCACGATGGCGGCATAGAGCCAGAACAGCACCGTCGCCGTTCCCGCGCTCATTCGCTGGATGCCGAAACTCAGGGCCAGCACGAAGCCGAGCGGCGCCAGCATGACAATCCAGATTAGCCCCGTGTCAGCGATGGCTTGGTAGAAACCGGAAACCGCGGCAGCGTAAGCGATGATACCGGTTAATACGATGCCGCCAGCCATGTAACCATAGACGCGCTGCATATGGACGCGTAGACCTGCATCGATCTCGGCGCCGATCGGCGGCGGGGTGACCATCCCGTCCGAAGTTCTTCGAGCGTTGGAATCGTAATAGATCATGGGTTTCTCCTGTGCGGTTGGGTCGACCCGAGCGCGGGGTCATGAGTTGCGTCGATCCCTCGCGATGCGCTCGCAAGCGACGGGTTGGCGGTCTCGCATCTATCAGGAAGCGCCGTGCCGAACTTGTTTATCGACAAGGAGCAGCCCGATGACGAGTGCAAGCAGCAAGACCGCGAGTCCGTAAGTACCGGGAAACACCAGCCAGAAGACCAGAGCGCCCAACACGGCGGCAAAAGCAACGAACCAGAGCAGTATCGCCGCCCCGACTCCGGCCATCACGAGCAGGAACGGCAGCAGCAGCAACACGACGGCCACCACCATGATTCCCAACAACAATTGTTCGAGGATCACTGCACCCTCCGGATTCGCGCCCATTAGCAGGGCCACAGCGCAAGCAACAGCAAACTCGCGACCAGACCCCATCCAGCGACTGATAATCAGGCGATCAGCTCGTCGCGGCCTTGACGAACATCAAATTCCAACAAGTCCGTTAGTGAGCGTGCAGTGCGCGTTCGCTGCGAACCTGATCGGCGGTGTAGGGCACGGCGTTCGGATCAAAACACAGCCAGCCGGACTTGCGGTAAAGCTCACAGCGTTCCTGAAGCTTCACCGCGGACTGATTCATCGTCGCCTCTATTCGCGGCAATTCGCTCTGCTGTACCCGCGCCACGACCAGCGTTCCGCCGCGGCGCACGCCCTCGACGAAAACCTGCGCGTCTTCCTCGCTGATGCCAGCATTGGTCAGCGCACCAAGCAAGCCGCCGGCTACGCCGCCGATCGCCATGCTGCCCAACACAGCTGCGAGCCATCCGACGCCGACGACGGCGCCGACACCGGGAATCGCCAGCATGGTGACGAGGCTGGCTGCTGTCGCCGCGGTGGCGCCGATCGCAGCACCGATGGCCGCTGCCTCGACTTTGCCATCGGCTCGCCTGCTCGGGCCATCCTCCCGCCTAGGGGCAACGCTGGCGGTCTTCGTGGCGCTGTACCAAGCGTCGGAATT
>Ga0137397_10002088_pt1 | contig 13992 bp, 14 predicted proteins | sample czorhiz116metaG_FD_106658 | JGI IMG/M metagenome (GOLD analysis project Ga0137397, IMG submission 106658) | Vadose zone soil microbial communities from Angelo Coast Range Reserve, California, USA - czorhiz1.16 metaG | ecosystem: Environmental > Terrestrial > Soil > Vadose zone | place: USA... | reverse complement strand
GACCACGAGCGCACAGCTCGCCTGGATCAAGGTCGCCGCCTCGCACCATGCCCAGCACAATCCTCACGCCATGCTCCGCGAGGTCGTCACGGTCGAGGACGTCGTGAACTCGCCGATGATCTCCGATCCCCTCCACCGGCTCGATTGCTGTGTCATCAGCGACGGCGGGGGCGCCATCGTCGTCGTGAAGCCGGAGGTCGCCAAGAGCCTCAAGCGCCCGCGCGTCAAGGTGATGGGAGCGGGGGAGGCCCCGAAGCACCAGATGGGCGGCCAGGTAGACCTGACGTACACGGGCGCCGTGTGGTCGGGGCCCGCGGCCTTCGCGGAAGCCGGAGTCACGCCCGCCGACATCAAGTATGTGTCGATCTACGACAGCTTCACCATCACCGTGCTCATCACGCTGGAGGATCTCGGATTCAGCGCGAAGGGGCAGGGGGGCAAGCTCGTGGCCGACGGCAATCTCATCTCGGGCACGGGCAAGCTGCCCTTCAACACCGACGGCGGCGGGCTGTGCAACAACCATCCCGCCAACCGTGGGGGCCTCACGAAGGTGGTGGAGGCGGTGCGCCAGCTCCGCGGGGAGGCGCATCCGAAGGTGCAGGTGAAGAACTGCGACGTGGCGCTCGCCCACGGTACGGGCGGCTCCCTCGCCACGCGGCACGGCAGCGCCACCCTGATCATGGAGAGGGAGTGAGCCATGGCCACACAGGAGCGCAAGATCCCTGCGCCCGAGACGAATCCGGAAACGAAACCCTTCTGGGAGGCAGCCGCCCAGGGCCGGCTCCTCATCAAGAAGTGCGTCACCTGCGGCGAGGCGCATTTCTACCCGCGGGCGATCTGCCCGTTCTGCGGGAGCGACAAGACGGAGTGGGTGACCGCGTCGGGCCGCGGCACCGTGTATTCGTACAGCGTGATGAGGCGCGTGCCCGTCCCCTACGCGCTCGCCTACGTGACGCTCGAGGAAGGCGTATCGATGATGACCAATATCGTCGACTGCGACCTCGATGCCATCCGGATCGGCCAGCCGGTGACGGTGGCCTTCAAGCTGACCGAGGGCGGCCCCCCGGTGCCGATGTTCCGCCCGGCGTGACGGGATGGAATTCGACTTTCTCGTCGACACCTATGACAGCGAGCGGCTGAAGACACTGTCCGTGTGGAGCATGTTCTCGGACGAGGACCTCCCCGTTCGCCCGTCGGCATTGCCCACCCGCGACCGGAATGCCCTCGAGCACATGGTTCACCAGTGCATGAGCGAGGACAAGTGGTTCTGCCGGATGTTCGCCATCGATGTCGGCGCCGCGCCCGTGCCCGCGAAGGAGACGCGCCTCGAGTTCATCACGCGATACGCGGAGGACTCGGGCAAGCGCCTGGCGGTGTTACGGCAAAAGGACCGCGCGTGGTGGCAGCGGGACGTTGCCTTCTTCGACAAGAAGCGGAGCGTGGCCTGGATCATGGTCCGGCGCATCGCCCATACCGCCCAGCACCGGGGGGAGATGACGACGCTGCTCAGATTGCTGGGGCGCCACGTCCACAGCGTGTACGGGCCGTCCGTCGACACCGGCGGCCTCCCCGACAATAACGCGCCGACCATCTACGCCTACCCGGATATCGAATCGCTCATCGCGGGTGAGTCGCGAGGCGGGTCGAAGACCGTTTTGCCCGGCCCCGGCGACAAGCCGAGCACCGAGCGGCCTCACCGGTAGATGGAGCCCGCGTTCCGCAGCTTGCTGTACGACCGCCCGGGTCTCTACGATCTCGTGTTCCCGGAACCCGACCAGACGCGGGCCGAGATGTGCCGGGAGGCGTTCAAGCGCTATCTGTCCCTTCCCCCGGCCTCGCTGGTGGACATCGGCTGCGGCAACGGTCGCCTCCTCGCGTCGCTGAGCCCATCGATTCCGGAGTGCTGGGGCGTCGATCTCGTGGAGTCCAATATCGCCTACGCGCGCTCGCGCGGACGGGCAGGCGTGTTTCACGTGGGCGACATGCGCACGGTCCGTCTCGGACGGACGTTCGACGTCGCGACCTGCCTCGGCAACGCGCTTTCGTACATGCTGGCGGATGCGGATCTCGGGAAGGCCATCACCACGTTCGCGACCCACACCCATACAGGATCCCTCCTCATCCTCGACCTGCTGAACGCCCGGTGTTATCTCGACGGGCACGGATTTCGCGAGCGCATCGAGGGGCGAATCGAGACGCGGGAGTTCACGGCCGATTCCGTCGCCGTGCACAGCCTCGATCGGACGGCGCGCCGAATGCGGCGCACGCGCACCTGGAAGATCGCCGGCCAGCCCGACGTCGTGGATGACGCCGAGTATCGGCTGCTCTATCCCGAGGAAACGAGGGGGATTCTCGAGGCAGGCGGGTTCGAGGTGCTCGCGATGTACGACAACCGCGAGTTCAGGGACTCGGACCTTGCCGGCACGGTCAGCTCCGAGCCCGACTGCGCGGGCATGCGCGGGCGCAAGCTGTACGTCTTCGCCCGGAAGCCATGAGCCCCCTTGACAGGGCCGGCGTCACGGGGTTACGTGGCACGGAGATGGAAGATCAGCGAGGAGGAACGCGATGAAGATCAAGGCGGCGAATGGCTTTGCCCGGATCCTCAAGACCGAGGGCATTCCGTGGGTGAGCTGCTATCCCACCAATCACGTGAACAACGCCCTCGGCGAGGAGGGCGTGCCCATCCTCATGATGGGCGAGGAGCGTTTCGCGGTCGCCGTGGCCGACGGCTTCTCGCGGGTGACGAGCGGGAAGCGGATCGGGGTGTGCACGGTCATGGCCAACCTGAATGCCGCGGGCATCCAGATGGCCTTCGGCGCCATCGCCCAGGCCTGGGAGGACTCCTCCCCGCTGCTCGTCATCGCCGAGGGCGTGGGCCAGGGGGCGAGCCGGCATACGCACTTCGACATGGCCGAAGCCTTCAGGCCCGTGACGAAGTGGGTGGGCAAGATCGACCGCGCCGACCTCGTGCCCGACTACCTCCGCCGGGCCTTCACCCAGCTCCGCTCGGGCCGACCCGGGCCCGTCTTGCTGCTCCTGCCCCGCGATCTCGGCGAGTACGACGAGGCGGAGCACCCGTACACGCCGGTGAAGGGGTGGCGATCGGGTCCCGATCCCGACGACGTGAAGACGGCGGTCCGGACACTGCTCGGCGCGAAGGATCCGCTCCTCCACGTGGGCGAGGGTGTGCTCTACGCCGACGCCACGAGCGAATTACTGAAGTTCGCCGAGCTCGCGCAGGTGCCCGTGCTCACCACGCTGAAGGGAAAGAGCGCCTTCCCCGAGAACCACCCGCTCTCCGTGGGCTGTCGCGGCTCGCTCGCCGAGCATTTCCTCCGCAAGGCGGACGTCCTCTTCTCGATCGGCTCGAGCCTCTTTCCCAATCGCTTCAGCCACGCCGTGCCCGACGCCGACGAGAAGACCATCATCCAGTGCACGGTGGACACGCTGGATATCAACCGGAGCTACGAGACGCGCCATGCCGTGATCGGCGACGCCAAGCTCACCCTCCAGGCCCTTATTGACGAGCTGGGCGGCCGGCCCGGGGGCGCGCGCAAGAAGCCCGAGCTCGTCGAGGAGATCCGCAAGGGCAAGGCGAGCTTCCTCGAGAAGTTCCGCCCGTGGATGGAGTCGGCGGAGACGCCCATCAATCCCTACCGCGTCCTCGGTGATCTCATGAAGGTGCTCGACCCGAAGAATTCGTTCGTCACCGCTGATTCCGGCAACACGCGCGACCAGACGAGCACGGTGTACGAGTCGCAGATCCCGCGCGGGTTCCTGGGCTGGGGCAACGTCTCCACCCTGGGCTTCAGCCTGGCCGGGGTGGTGGCGGCCAAGCTCGCGTATCCGGAGCGGCAGTGTGTCCACGTCACGGGGGATGCGGGCGTCTGCTACATGATGGGCAATTTCGAGGCGGTGGCGCGCTACGGGATCGGGATCACCACGCTGCACATCAACAACGGCGGCTACTCTGGCTATGGCCCCGGCTTCTGGGGCGCGGGGCACGATCCTTACACGTGGAAGGTGTCCGATCACGGGTCGGCGTGCATGGCCTCCATGGCGAGGGCGGTGGGCTTTCACGCCGAGGACGTGACGCAGCCCTCGGAGATCATCCCGGCCCTCAAGCGGGCCCTCGACGAGAACGTCAAGGGCCGGCCCGCCTTCCTCGAGTTCATCTGCTCGCATCATCCGGTGCACGGGGGCTGGGTACGGGATGCGTGAGGGCTCGATAAATGCCTGACGACTGGAAGCCCGAGCTCGACGAGCTGCGACGGCGCGAGGCATTCGCCGAGCAGCTCGGCGGGCCCGCGCGGATCAAGCGCCAGCACGACGAGGGGCGCCTGACCATCCGGGAGCGCCTGGCACGTCTAGTCGATCCCGACACCTTCCACGAAGTGGGCAAGATCGCGGGGAAGGCGACCTACGACGCGGACAACGAGCTCGAGAGCCTGACCCCGTCCAACTTCGTGTTCGGCCGAGCGCGCGTGGACGGCCGGCCCGTCGTGGTGGGCGGCGACGACTTCACCGTGCGCGGAGGCTCGGCCGACGCGACCATCAAGGGCAAGCACCTCATGTGCGAGCGGATGGCCCAGGAGCTGCGGCTACCCCTCATCCGCCTCGTGGAGGGTTCCGGCGGCGGCGGCTCCGTCAAGACCATCGAGACCACGGGCCGCGCCAACGTCCCCGGCGTGGACGGGTGGGAGATCGTGGTCGACAACATGGCCATCGTGCCCCGCGTGGCCCTCGGGCTCGGCTCGGTGGCGGGGCTCGGCGCCGCGCACCTGGCGGCCGCGCACTACTCCGTCATGGTCAAGAACACCTCCGCGCTCTTCGTGGCGGGTCCGCCCGTGGTCGAGCGCATCGGGCAGAAGCTGACCAAGAACGAGCTGGGCGGCTGGGAGATCCAGCTGCGGGCGGGGGCGGTGGACGACGCCGTCGACACGGAGGACGAGGCCTTCGCGCGCGCCCGGCGCTTCCTGTCCTACCTGCCGTCCTCGATCGACGACGTGCCGCCCCGGGGGCCACGGACCGATGATCCCCAGCGTCGTGAGGACTGGCTGTCCGGCGCCATCCCGCGCGACATCCGCAAGACCTATCGCATGCGGAAGATCGTCGAGGCCGTGGTCGACCTGGGCACGTTCTTCGAGATCGCGCCGCTCTACGGCCGCTCGGTCATCACGGGGCTGGCCCGGCTGGACGGCTGGCCGGTGGCCATCATGGCGAGCGATCCGAACAACTATGGCGGCGCCTGGTCGTCCGATACCTGCCAGAAGGTCGAGCGCTTCGTCGACACGGCGCAGACCTTCCACCTGCCCGTCGTCTATCTCGTGGACTGCCCGGGCTTCCTGATCGGCCTCGAGGCCGAGCGTACGGGGACGATCAAGCAGGGCGTGCGCGCCATGTCGGCCATGTGGCAGACGAGCGTGCCGTGGTGCGCGGTGATCGTGCGGAGCTCCTTCGGCGTGGCCGGCGCCGCCCATCGCAATGGCCGGCGCTACTGCACGCGCTACGCGTGGCCGTCGGGGCGCTGGGGCTCGCTGCCCCTCGAGGGCGGGATCGAGGCGGCCTACCGCGCCGACATCGACGCGGCGGAGGATCCAAAGGAGAAGATGGCGGAGATCGAGGCCCGGCTCAACAAGCTCCGCTCGCCCTTCCGCTCCGCCGAGACGTTCTGGATCGAGGAGATCATCGACCCCCGCGACACGCGGCCGCTCCTCTGCGAGTTCGCCGAGCTCGCGGCACCGCTGCGCCGTCCCGGCCCGTCCTCGCACGGGATGCGGCCCTGATCAAGAGCGACCGCCGCATCCTCGTCACGCACGTGGGCAGCCTCCCGCGCCCGGCCGCGCTGCGCGACCTGCTCGTGCGCCAGGAGCGGGGCGAGGCCGTCGACACGGCGGCGCTCGAGCGCGAAGCGGACGCGGCCATCCGGCGTGTGGTCGCCAAGCAGCTCGAGGTCGGGATCGACGTGGGCAACGACGGGGAGATGCCGCGCCCGGGCTTCTCGACCTACGTCGCGGGCCGCATGCGCGGCTTCGGGGGCGAGAGCAAGCGGCGGCTGGCCCGCGATCTCATCGAGCATCCCGACTTCGAGGCCATGCTGGCCCAGCGCCGGCGGGCGGCCGCGCGCATCGGCAATGCGCCCCAGTGCGTCGGCGAGATCGACTACGCCGACCTCGGCGCGGCGGGCCGCGAGTGCGATCTCTTCCTCGCCGCCACCAAGAATCCGCCCGGATTTGCCGAGCGCTTCATGACCGCCGCCTCTCCCGGGGTCATCGCCACCATCCTGCTCCGCGCCCACTACGACTCGCACGAGGCCTACATCGCTGCCCTGTCCCGCGAGATGCGCAAGGAGTACGCGCTCGTCCACTCCCGCGGGCTCGTGCTCCAGGTGGATTGCCCCGACCTCGCCATGGAGCGCACGCGCTTCTTCCAGGACGACTCGCTCGATCGCTTCCTCGCCATGGTCGATCTGCACGTCGATGCCATCAACCAGGCGACGGTGGGGATTCCCGCCGAGCGGATTCGCCTGCACGTGTGCTGGGGCAACTACGACGGCCCCCACACCCACGACGTGCCGCTGGAGCCGCTCCTCCCCCATCTGTACCCCGCACGCGTGGGCGCGCTCTCCCTGCCCCTGGCCAATCCGCGCCACCAGCACGAGTACAGGGTGCTGCGGCAGAATCCGCCGCCGGGGACGATGCTGCTCCTGCCCGGCGTGATCGACAGCACCACCAACTACGTGGAGCATCCCGAAGTGGTGGCCGACCGCATCTGCCAGGCCGTGGACGCGGTCGGCGATCGCACGCGGGTCATCGCCTCGACGGATTGCGGCTTCGGCACCTTCGCGGGCTCCGAGAACGTGGCGGAGAGCGTGGTGTGGGCGAAGCTACGCACGTTGCGCGAAGGTGCGGATCTGGCGACGAAGCGGCTGTGGCAGTAGCCCCAGCCGCTAAGCGCCCGTCCGATTCTCCTGAAGCGAAGGCGCTCGAGTGGGAGTGGCGGTGGCCGCGCCCCGTCCCGAGCCGGTGACGAGGCGCAGGAAGCCGGGGGAGAGCCGCGGATCGAGGGTGTCGCGGATCCCGTCGCCGAGCAGGTTGAAGGCGAGCACGGTGATGGTGATGGCAAGACCGGGGAAGAGCACGAGCCACCACCGCGGCACCAGACCCGTGATCGAGTCCGCGAGCATGTTGCCCCAGGTCGGAGTCGGGGGCGGCACGCCCACGCCGAGGAAGCCCAGCGCCGCCTCGATGACGATGGCCACGCCGAGATGTGTGCTGGCGAGCACGAGGTACGGCGCCACGCACTGGGGCAGGACGTGCAGGCGCATGATGCGGAACGCGGAGGCGCCGCTGGCGCGCCCCGCCTCCACGTACGCCATCTCGCGCACGGTGATCGCCACCGAGCGGATCACGCGGCCGCCGAACGGGATGCGCGTGATGGCGATGGCCACGATCACCGCGGGCAGCCCCGTGCCGATGGCCATGGAGATGGCCATGGCGAGAATCAGATCGGGGAACGACTGCAAGATCTCCATGATGCGCTGGCTGGCGAGATCGAAGCGCCCGCCGAGATAGCCGCAGGCCACGCCCCACAGCGAGCCCACTGTGGTTCCGAGCAGCACGGCCGCGAAGGCCACGAAGAGCGACGTGCGCGCTCCGTGGATGACGCGGGAGAGGGTGTCCCGCCCCACCTGATCGGTGCCGAAGAGCGACTGCGCGTCCGGCTCATGGTTCATCCGGCGGAAATTGGTCTTGAGCGGATCAAGGGGCGCGACCCAGTTCGCCCCCAGCGCGATGGCGACGATGAGCAGACCCACGATGGCGCCGACCGCGGACAGGGGCGTGCGCGAAGCGAAGGCGATGAGCTCGCGGACGACGGAGCGCTCGGCAGTCGCTGATACGGGCGCGGGCTCAGGCATAGTGGATGCGCGGATCCAGCCAGGCATAGCTCAGGTCCACGAGCAGGTTCACCACCACGAAGATGGCCGCGTAGAGCAGCACGAGGTTCTGGACCACGATGATGTCACGCTCGATGACCGCGGTGACGAGCGCGCGTCCGAGGCCGGGGACGCCGAAGGCCTGTTCCACGGCCACCGAGCCGCCCAGGACGAAGCCGAGGAGCACGCCGGAGATGGTGATGACGGGCAGCAGCGCGTTCGGCAGGGCGTGACCCAGCACCACCCGGCGCTCCACCACACCCTTGGCCCGCGCCGTGCGCACGTAGTCCTCGCGGATCACCTCGAGGAGGCAGGAGCGCGCCATGCGCGCGATGTACGCGCCCTGGGCGAGTCCGAGCACGATGGCGGGGCCGATGACGATCTGGAGGTTCTGCCAGGGCGACTGCCAGACGTGCACGATGATGAGGGGCGACTTGTAGCCGAACCAGAACAGGAGCGCGAGCACGATGAGCATCCCGAGCCAGAAGCCCGGGATGGCGATGAACAGGATGGCGAGAGAGCGCGCGATGTTGTCGAGGGAGCTGTTGGGCTTGACGGCGCTCACGATGCCGACGGGCAGCCCCACCAGCCACGACACGATCAGGGCCAGAATGCCGATCTCCGCGCTGATGGGGCCGCGATGCAGGATGAGATCGGCGACGGTGTCGCCCCGGAAGAACGACTTGCCGAGCTTGCCCGTGGCGATATCGCGCAGCCAGTGCACGTACTGCACGGGGAGCGGGTCGGAGAGTCCGAGGTCGTGCATGATGCGCACGCGATCCTCTTTCGTCATCCTCGCGTGGCCCTCCACCCCGAGGATGGCCACGAGCGGATCGCCGGGCAGGATGCGCAGGACGACGAAGATGATCAGGGAGACCCCGATAAGGGTCCCCAGGGCGAAGAGAGCCCGCCGGGCGAGGTATTTGCGCACGCGTGATCGCTCGCGCTTCCGCCCGCCTCGCCCGGCGAGCTCCTCAGAGGGCTCCGGCTAGCGCCTTACGCCAGCCAGACCTGGTCCCAGCGGACCACGTCGTAGATGCCGAAGTACGTCGAGGGATTCTGTCCCCGCACCTTGTTGTAGTAGGCGTCGTAGATCTGTTCGTAGGCGACCGGGATGAGCGGGGGATCCTGCTCGAGAATGTCCTCCGCTTTGCGGACCAGCGCCTTGCGCTTCGTGTCGTTGAGCTCGCGGTCGATCTGCCTCGTGAGCGAGTGGAACTGCTCGTTCGTCCACACCGAGTAGTTCTGCGGCCCGTTCTGGCCGTACCACGCGCTGAAGTAGTCGGAGGGGTCCATGAGGGTGGAGACGATGGCGCTGATGGCGAGGTCGAAGTTGCCCGCGGCCGCCTCGTCGAACCACACCGACGTCTGCACGGTGCGCAGATTGCACTCGATGTTGATGTGCTCCTTGAGCATGGCCTGGATGGCCACCGCCCACAGCTTGAACGTCTGAATGTCGCGCACCACGAAATCGAGCCCCTTGATGCCCTGGCCGTAGCCGGCTTCCTGCATGAGCCGTCGGGCCTCCTGGACGGCGGGCTTCATGTCCTTCTGGTAGCCCAGGCGCTTCTCCAGCTCGGCCTTCGGCGTCGACATCGGGTGGAAGGGATAGACGAAGCCGCCGATCTGCATGGGGGCGGTGTCCTTCACCACCTCGACGAGGGTGTGCCGGTCCATGGCAAGGTGAATGGCCCGCCGCACGCGGGGATCGGCGAGGGGCTTTTTCTTCATGTTGGTCCAGAAGGCCTGGATCACGCTCTGATTGAACGCGGCGGCCGTGACGCCGGGCATCTCCTTGGCCTTACGCCAGCTCACCGGGTCCAGCAGCCGCGCATAGTCGACCTTGCCGGAGATGAACGCCGAGCCCAGCTCCGGCGAGAACGGGAACATGTGGTACACCTCGAGCTTGTCGATATAGGGCAATCCCTTGTTCCAGTAGTTGGGATTGCGGTCCATGATCCAGACCTCTTTGTCCTGGCGGGAGACGTGCTTGAAAGGCCCCGTGCCCGGATAGTTCATGACCTGGCGGAGATTGCCCTGGTTCTCCTCGAGGGTCTTCTTCCTGACGATGATGTTCCAGCCGCTCGCGAAGGAGCCGAGCATGAAGGCCTTGGGTCGTGCCTCCGACATGCGGAACTCGATCTTGTGCGGGTCGACCACCACGATCTCGCTCACCGTGGCGAAGAGCGGGGTGCGCGGGATGACCACCCCCTTGGGCGGACGGACGATGCGGTCGTAGGTCGCCTTCACGTCCTCGGCGGTGAAGTCGGCGCCGTCGTGGAACTTGACGCCCTTGCGGAGGTGGAAGGTGTACTTCTTGCCGTCCGGCGAGATCTCGTACTTCCAGGCGAGGTCGGGAATGATGGTCTGCCCGTCCTTCGGGTCGCGACGGAGCAGGGTGTCGTACATCGGGCTCTGGGGCCCGATATTGGCCACGGTGCCCGACTGATGCACGTCGAAGTGGGCCGGCGCGTTGTGAACGGCGTAGCGCAGGGTCCCCCCGCGCTTGGCCGAGGGATCAGGCCGGATGGGCGACGGCGTCTCCTGGGCCTCGGCCTTTCTGCGGAGCACAGCGGGGCCGAGGGCGGCGCCGCCCGCCACCCCTGCGGCGCGGAGAAAGGTGCGACGGCTCAGGGTGTCGGGTCGGTTGCCGGAGACAGGCTGGTCACTCATGAGGCACCCCCATTGGGTTTGGCCGCGCATCTTTGCGCGGGTGGCGGAAAGATACACGAGCGCCCGTCGAGAAACAAGGCGCAGCGCGCGTGGGCCTCCGAGCAGTGCCTCTGAGGGGTCACTCAGCCGGCAATCTGGCGGTACTCTAGGGGGCGTGAAGGCCTACTACCACGCGAGGGCGCGTGAGTACGACGACTGGTGGCTGGGCCGAGGACTCTTCGCGGATCGGGCGCGCCCTGGGTGGGACGACGAGCTCGCGACGCTCGCCTCGGCCCTGAGTGACTTGCCGGCGGCGCGGACGCTCGACATCGCCTGCGGAACGGGTTTCCTGACCCGGCATCTCCCGGGCGAGGTGATCGGGCTCGACCAGAGCCATGCCATGCTCGAGCTCGCGAGGCAGCAGGCGCCGCGCGCCGGCTTTGTCCGCTCCGACGCGCTCGACTTGCCCTTCGCGGCGCGAAGCTTCGAGCGTGTGTTCACGAGCTTCTTCTATTGCCACCTCGTCGAGACGGAGCGGCTCCGATTTCTCGCCGAGGTGCGCCGCGTGGCCGGCGAGGTCGTGGTCGTGGGCAGCCGCCCGCGGGGCACCGAGACGCGCGCGCGCTGGGAAGAGCGCGTGCTCGCCGACGGGTCGCGCTGGAGCGTCTACAAGCGCGTGTTCGAAAAGGACGATCTCTTCGCCGAGCTCGGGCGTGGGCGCCTCGTCCACGAGGGCCGATGGTTCGTGGCCGTCTCCGCCTGATCCCTCGGGCCCACCGGCCAGGGTGGCGTCCCGAAGTGTGCGGGGAAAGGAGGACGCTTGGAGCTGTTCATCTTCGGACGTTTTCATGCGCGCCCTGGAGACGAGAGCGCCGTGGAAGAGGCGCTCCGCAACGTCGTTGGTCCGTCCCGCGAGGAAGCGGACTGCCTGAGCATTCAGGCGTTCCGCTCGGCCCGTGACCCGCGACTTTTCTACATCCATTCGCGCTGGGTAAACGAAGCTGCATTCGACCATCACGCGGGCCTGCCCCATACGGTGCGTTTCATCGAACGGGTGAAGGCTCTGATCGATCACCCGCTCGATGTGACGCGGGCCAGGCTCGTCGGGTGATCTTGCGGGCAGCTTGCTAGCGCAGCCTAGGAAAACGCCGCATACCCTGAGAGGAGGAGCGCCATGGATGCCAATGTGAAGAAGAGCGTGCTGCGGATGATCCCCTACGGCATGTACGTGCTGACGGCCAAGGGCAAGGACGACGCGGTGGCCGCGGCCACGGTGAACTGGGTGACCCAGGCGTCGTTCGCGCCCCCGCTCGTGGCCGTCGGGGTCAAGACGGACTCGCACGCGCATGCCGCCATCAAGGACTCGAAGGCCTTCGCGCTCAATGTGCTGGGCAAGGGCCAGGGGCCCATGGCCTACACGTTCTTCAAGCCCGCTACCCGCGAGGGGCAGACCATCTCGGGCGAGCCGTTCCGGTGGGGGACGACGGGCGCGCCCATCCTGGAGCGCACGCCGGCGGCGATCGAGTGCCGGCTGGTGGACAGCGTCGAGCGTGGGGACCACTCGATCTTCGTGGGCGAGGTGGTCGAGGTCTCACAGACCAACGCGCCCGAGGGGCGGGCCGACGACGCCACGCTCTGGCTCAAGGACCTGGGGCCGAGCGTCTTCTACGGCGGCTGAGGACGGCACGGGCAATTCGGGCCGCGGGAGCGGCCCCGTTCGCTACACTCGGGGGCGACCATGTCCAGCAAGGGCCGCCCGTACCGCACCGTTGTCGTCGACGGGCTCGAGGTGCTGATCGGCCGGGGTGACGAGGAGAACGATTTCCTCACCTTCGAGATCGCCGCGCCCGAGGACTTCTGGCTTCACGTGGCGGGCGGGGTCGCGGGAAGCCACGTGGTGATCCGCAACCCGGAGAAGCACGAGGCGCTGCCGGACGAGATCGTCCGGCGCGCCGCCGAGCTGGCCGCCTGGCACTCGAAGGCCCGACACGCGGGCCGGGTCGAGGTGCACGTGTGCAGGGTCGCCGATGTCCGAAAGCCGCGCGGGGCAGCGGCGGGCGAGGTGGCGCTGCGACAGTGGCGCCGAGTGCGGGTCCAGCCGACTCCTGAGCGTTCGGGGCGAAGCTAGCGGGCATCCGACCCGCTCGGGGCACTATGGACGTCTAGCCCTTGACGCTGCCCGCCGTCAGCCCCTCGACCATGTACTTCTGGAGATAGATGTAGGCGGCGATCACGGGCAGCGTGGTCAGCACGGCGCCCGCCATCAGGTAGCCCCAGCCATAGACATCGCCTGTGATGAACGTGGACAGTCCCACGGGCAGGGTCCGGAGCTTGACGTCGGTGATGAAGACGAGGGCGTAGAGGAACTCGTTCCAGGCCTGGGTGAAGGCGTAGAGGCCCGCGGCGAGCACGCCGGGGGATGCTAAGGGCAGGATCACGCGCCGGAAGGCGCCGAAGCGCGTGGCGCCGTCGATCATCGCCGCCTCCTCGAGCTCGACCGGGATGGACTCGAAATAGCCCATGAGCAGCCAGGTGACGAAGGGAATGGTGAAGGACGGATAGGCGGCGATGAGACCGCCCAGGCTGTCGGCCAGACCCAGCGTGCGGATCTGCGCATAGAGCGGAATGAAGAGGATGGAGGGCGGCACGAGGTAGGTGATGAGCACGGCGCTCGACATGAAGGCGCGCCCGAGGAACTTGAGCCGGGCCAGGGCATAGGCGCCGATGGTGCCGATGGCGGTGGCGACGAAGGTGCTGCTGATCGCCACGAACACGCTGTTGCGGAACCACGAGACGAACTCGGTCTTGCGCAACAAGTGCTCGTAGTTCTCGGTGACGGGAGGACTCGGCCAGAACATGCTCACGAGGCTCCGCATCTGATCCTCGCCCTTGAAGGACGTGACGGTCATCCAGTAGAAAGGGAAGACCACGATGACGAGCAGGCTCACGAGGAAGCCGTAGGACCCCATCAACTGAAGCCGCGCCACCAATCCCTTGTTCATCTCGCGCGCCCCTTCCGCATGTAGCGCGCGAGGACGATGATGACGGCGGCCAGCGCGGGCAGCATGTAGAGCGCGACGGCGATGGCCTCGCCCAGGCGCTGGGCGCCGAAGGCGATCTCGTAGGTGAAGACAGGCAGGACCTGGGTGGCGCCGCCGGGGCCGCCCCTGGTCAGGATGTAGACGATCTGGAAGTCGTTGAAGGTCCAGATGGTCGAGAGCAGCATCACGATGATGAGGATGTTCTTGAGCCCGGGCAGCGTCACGTGACAGAAGCGCTGCAGGGTCCCCGCGCCGTCGACGGCCGCGGCCTCGTAGAGCTCGGCGGGGATGGCGCGCAAGCCCGCCAGGAAGGAGATGCCGAAGAAGGGGAAGCCGCGCCAGATGTTGACGCCGATCACCGAG
>Ga0137397_10002086_pt1 | contig 13995 bp, 11 predicted proteins | sample czorhiz116metaG_FD_106658 | JGI IMG/M metagenome (GOLD analysis project Ga0137397, IMG submission 106658) | Vadose zone soil microbial communities from Angelo Coast Range Reserve, California, USA - czorhiz1.16 metaG | ecosystem: Environmental > Terrestrial > Soil > Vadose zone | place: USA... | reverse complement strand
TGTATTGGGCGATCGAATCCAGTTGCAACAAGTGATTCTTAATCTGGTGATGAACGGCATCGAAGCCATGGATACGGTCGCGGATCGACCGCGGGAGATGGTTATTCGATCCTCTGCGCAAGAATCCGATAAAGTGCTTGTAGCTGTGCAAGACTCTGGTATTGGAATCGATTCACAGAATCTCGACAAGATCTTCGATACTTTCTACACGACCAAATCACAGGGCATGGGGATGGGGCTGGCGATCAGCCGCTCGATTGTTGAAAATCATGGCGGGCGGCTGTGGGGCGTACCCAATGACGGTCCCGGCGCGACATTCGCGTTCGCGCTGCCTTGTGAGACCGCAGCGTGACATGAAACCAGCCGGCCGCAGGCTACCCGGAATGATAGTGACGCCTGGTTGAAAGGGAGCTCAGTTTTTTGAAAGGAGAACTCTATGGGTCCCACCAATGATAATACCAAGTTTCGCGGAGGAGCCTCGAGCGAGAGCAATCAACCGATTCGGTTCGCCGGGTCAATGCTTGGCGCGCAACGTCACGTGTGCGCGTTCTTCCACAACCCCGATGAGGAGTATCGCGTGCTTCTTCCCTTCATCAAAGAAGGCTTCGAGCGCGGTGAGAAGGCCTTCCATATCGTCGATCCCAAGCTCCGCAAGGAACACCTACAGCGGTTGGCGTCCGCAGGCATCGATGTGGCCGCGGTAGAGCAGAGCGGCCAGTTCGAGCTGCGCAACTGGGCTGACGCATATTTGCGGGACGGCCATTTCGATCAAAATAGGATGCTTGCTTTGATCGAAGAGGTGCTGGAAGGCGGCACAAAGCAGGGCTTCCCGTTGACTCGCCTGGTCGCCCATATGGAATGGGCGCTGGAAGACCGACCGGGTGTCGATGACCTGGTGGAGTACGAGGCGAGGCTGAACTATATTTTGCCCCGGTATAAAGACCCGGTTATATGAATGTATGATCTCGCCAAGTTTGGCGGGGATATCGTCGTCGATATTATGCGGACTCATCCGATGATCATCATCAGCGGAGTTCTCCAGGAGAATCCATTCTTTGTTCCGCCAGATGAGTTCTTACAGGAGCTGCGCGAACGTCGCGCTACCGACAATAAGTAAGGACCATCAGTTTATCTGACGATGAAAGTGGAGATGGAACAGACAGCCGATGAGGTTAAGCGCCTTAAGGCGTGTATCAATGATCTGATCAGCGTTCTAGCCCTTCCCGCCATCTGGAGCGGACACGAGCCATCCCAGATTGTTGGTACTCTGCTCGACGTGCTGCTAGGTATGCTGCGCCTGGACTTCGCCTATGCCCGGTTGAACGATTCAATTGGCGACGGCACGCCAATCGAGATGGTCCGGTTGGCTCAGCACCGAAATTTGACTGCTCAGCCGCAGGAGATTGGTCAAGCACTCAACCCCTGGTTGGCAGGTGATCCAGGTACACCGCCTTTAGTGATGCCGAATCCGGTAGGAGAAGGGAAGGTGTCGATCGCACCCTTGCGGCTGGGACTTCAGGATGAACTCGGGGTTTTAGTAGCTGGCTCTCAGCGGGCCAATTTCCCGACAGACACCGAAATGCTGTTGCTACGAGTAGCAGCGAACCAAGCGGGGATTGGGTTGCAAGAGGCCCGGCTCTTGAGCGAGCAGAAGCGGGCCGCAGAGGAGATCGAGCAACGCGTCATTGAACGGACCAGACAGCTTGCAGCCGTCAACGAAGAGCTGAGAAAGGAAATTATCGAGCGCAAGCGTGCCGACGCGGAACTGCGCGAGAGTGAGCGGAGATACCGCTACATCTTCCAGTCAACCGGAGTGTCGATCTGGGAGGAAGACTTTTCGCAAGTCAAAATAGCGATTGATGATCTGAAGGCCAAAGGTGTGCAGGACTTCCGCCAATACCTCGCCACGCACCCGGCATTTGTCCAGCAAGCCATCTCAATGGTGAAGATCATTGATGTGAACGCCGCAACCGTCAAGCTGTTCGAAGCTCAGAGCAAGGATGAGCTTCTGGTCTCGCTGCACAAGATATTCCTGCCGGAGGCTGAGGAAATGTTTGCGGGGGAACTGATCGCCATCGCTGAAGGGGGAACCAACTTTGAATCCGAAACCGTTCTTCAGACCCTGAAAGGAGACAAACTAACCGTATTGTTTACGATGACGTTCCCACGGCAGCCCGCCAAGCTTAACAGCGTGCTCGTGAGCATCATGGATATCACCGAGCGCAAACGGACCGAAGAGGAATTGCGCAAGGCGCAGGCGGAACTGGCTCACGTCACACGCGTGATGACGATGGGAGAATTGGCAGCCTCCATCGCCCACGAAGTCAACCAGCCCATCGCGGCCATCGTGACCAACGGCAATGCCTGCCTGCGCTGGCTGACGGGTAATTCGCCCAACCTCGATGAAGCCCGCGAAGCTGCCCGGCGCATTATCCGCGACGGCAATCGGGCGGGTGACGTGATCGGGCGGATTCGAACCCTCTTGAGGAAAACTGGCACAGAGAAGGAATTGCTGGACATGAACCAGCTCGTTCGAGAGGTTGTTGCGCTTGCGGAAGGTGAAGTGCGAAGGAATGGGGTGGCACTGCGGACGGAACTGGCGGGTGATCTTCCGCCCATACTGGGAGATCGAGTTGAGCTAGAGCAGGTGGTGCTGAATCTGATCGTGAATGCGATTGAAGCCATGAGCGCGATTGCGGACCGCCCGCGAGAGCTGGTCATCAGAACGCAAAGCGGTGAGGTCGATCAGGTGCGTGTTACAGTGCAAGACTCAGGCATTGGCCTGGACCCGCAGAGCATGGGACGGATCTTTGATGCTTTCTCCACCACCAAGTCGCAGGGAATGGGCATGGGCTTGGCGATCAGCCGGTCAATTATAGCGGCGCACGGCGGGCGGCTATGGGCCGTACCGAATGACGGCCACGGCGCAACGTTTCAGTTTACTCTTATCAAGTAAGTAACAGTTGGCTCATAGCCTATGGTTCCATCGTTCCGTCTATATAAATAACATAAGCCATCAGCCATATGCTAATTAAGCGTATCGAATGAGCATTCTCAATGAATCATAGCCAGAGCTATAGATTCTGGCGCTCCGCCACGCAGTGTTTGCTTGGCGGCATCGCTGCGGCATTGGTGACCTTAGTCTGCTTTCGACTCAATGTCAGTGTCACGACGGCCGCCCTTCTCTATCTGATTGTCGTCGTACTGGCGTCGCTCGCGGGTAGCTTCGTTCTATCGGCCGTTGTATCCATCATCGCCATTTTATGTTTGGACTACTTCTTTACTGAGCCGCTTTTCATTATAGATGTAACGCTGCGCGAGCCGCTGAATCTCGTGGCAGTGATTACCTTCCTGGGGACCGCGTTGGTCATTACCAGCCTGATGGCCAAAGGGCACAAGTCATTCGAAGTCCTGCGGGAGCAGGCCAGCCTTCTTAACCTCACGCACGACACGGTCTTCGTGCGCGATACGAGCGACGTCATCACGTACTGGAATCGCGGCGCCGAGGAACGGTACGGATGGAAGAGGGAGGAGGCGGTCGGCAAGATCTCTCACCAACTCATGCAGACGATCTTCCCCGCACCCCTTGAAGAAATCAATGCGGAGTTGCTCCGCACTGGGCGCTGGGACGGGGAGCTCGTACAGACGGCGCGAGACGGGACGCAGGTCATTGTGGCGAGCCGCTGGTCTTTGCAGCGAGACAAGCAGGGACTGCCCGCCGCGATCCTGGAGACCAACAACAACATCACCGAGCAGAAGCGCGCCGAAGAAGCACTGCGTCAAGCGCAGGCGGAGCTTGCGCACGTCACGCGGGTGACGACACTGGGCGAGCTCGCCGCCTCCATAGCCCATGAAGTCAACCAGCCGCTCTCGGGCATCATCACTAACAGCAATGCGTGCATACACTGGCTTGCGGGTGATTCACCCAATCTCGATGAAGGCCGCGAAGCCGTCCGGCGCATCCTGCGCGACGGCAATCGCGCGAGTGACGTCATTTCCCGGATTCGAGCGCTCATAAGCAAAACCGATACAGAGAAGTCGCGGCTGGACGTCAACGACGCGATTCAAGAGGTTGCCGCGCTTGCCCAAGGTGAAGTGGGAAAGAACAAGGTCGCGCTACGGACGGAGCTAGCCCACGATCTTCCGCCTGTGTTGGGAGATCGGGTGCAGTTACAACAGGTCATTCTCAACCTCGTTATGAACGGTGTCGAAGCCATGGCATCGGTCGCCGATCGGCCGCGCGAGTTACTCATCTATTCTCATCAAGATGGATCTGACAAAATACTCGTAGCCGTACGGGACTCCGGGACGGAGCTACATTCAGAGAACCTCGATCGATTTTTTGAGCCATTTTTTTCGACCAAGCCGAAAGGCATGGGAATGGGTTTGGCAATCAGCCGGTCGATCATAGAGTCCCACGGCGGACGGCTTTGGGCCGTGCCGAATGACGGTCCCGGTGTAACATTCGCGTTCGCGCTGCCTGTTGAGACCACAAGCGCGATATGAACCCGGCCAGCCAAAGGCTACCCGTAGGGAGCGTAGCCTGGTTGGAAATAAATCTCCGTCCTTTACGAGGAGAACCCTGTGGACTCCGCCAAGGATATGCCCAATTTCGTGGGGCGCCCGGCGCGAAAGCAGCCAACCATTCGGTTTGCCGGCTCAGTGCTTGGCGCATGACGTCATGTCTGTGCCTTCTTTCTTCAAGGAGGATTCGAGCGCGACCGGAAGGCCTTTCGTTTCATCGATCCCAAGCTACGGGCGGAACATCAACGGCGGCTGGCGTCGACCGGCATCGATGTAGCGGCGGCAGAACAGAACGGCCAATGCGAGCTGCGCGCCGAGTTGATGCGTGTCTGCAAAAAGGAATCGTCTTGTGCGTGGCAGAGTGATCTCCGCGGCTGTTTTGCTGGTAGCGCCGCTGATCTTATTTTCAGACATCCGGTTAATCTGGGCGCACGGGGAGCCGGAGAAAGTAATAGAAGGAAAGTACGTTGTAAGCCTTGTGCTCGTCCCTCAGGGCGCGGAGATGAGTCTGCGGTTTTTCTTTCGGGATTTTAAGACCGGCCAGAGACTTCTGGCACCGATCTCCTTTCAAATCAAAATTCGCGATCCTCGGGCCCAGAAATTTGTTTTCGAAAGTCCCAGCATGCGCGCCCGCAACGGCGTGGGTGATTTGATCTATCAATTTTCTCTCGAGGGATTCTACGAGATCTTTTTGGAGTTTGAAAAAGCCGATGAGCCGGGAAAGATCTACCGGCCAGATGACTGGTACTTATGGATACCTGCTGGACACGCAGCCGAGGCTCATGGGTATTATAGGATCATCGCTATTTCCGCGTTGTTAGTGGCTATTTCCGGGATGGCGTGGTGGTCGCGGAAGAAAAGAAATCGCGGAAAAGGGATTCACAGCGCCTCACTATCGAAGGAGCTTCGATGAATCTAGATTTTAGGTCCGATATCAATAAGGAATACGCAGCCGCCATGAATTATGGCGGCGTCGATCGGTTTGTTGTCGCTATTCTCTGGTGGCATTTCGGCGCCATCACTCTACTTACGTTTACGAACTCCTTTTTGAAATTGGCTGCCTATTTTCCTTCCCCCTTTGCTTGGCGCGTTATTGATTTGCGCGAAGCTCTGGCTGCCATCTTGGTGGGATGGTCAGCTGCTCTGGTACCCACCCTGCTTCGGGGCAAAATCACAGATCATTATGTTTGGCGCGTTCTCGTGACCGTCGCTCTTACAACGTATTCTTATCTCTTTGTATTTGTGAGCGGCGGAGCGATTGAAATGCATTTTCACTTCTTTATGATCATGGCCCTTCTGGTGATCTATTCCGATTGGAGGCTTGGCTGGATCGTTTTAGTCCTCACCGCTCTTCATCACGTTATATTGAATTACCTCCAACCTGAATGGGTGTACTTCTATGGTCGCAATGATTTCTCAGTCGTCGCCCACCTCATCCCTGTTACGGGCAGCGCTATTTTTACTACCCTGCTTTGTCAGAACAACAGAAGCTCGGTCGAGGCGTTGGAAGATACCAAAAAAAGGTTGGAGCTTGACATCCTCGAGCGCATGCGGACGGAGGAAGCGCTTCGCGCAAGCGAAGAGCGATGGCGCGCGGTATTTGAGAATTCGGCCATCGGTGTCGCCCTCGCAGATCTCAACGGCCGCTTTCTGGCCACTAACTCTGCGTATCAGAAAATGCTGGGTTACACCGAGGAGGAACTCCGTAAGCTCACGTTTCTGGACCTTACCCGCGAGGATTATCGCGAATCCAACTGGAGCTTCATCACCGACCTATTCGAAGGAAAGCGAAAACAGTTTCAGATCGAGAAGCAATATTGGCGCAAGGATGGCAGTTTAATCTGGGTGAGCAACAACGTTTCCCTCGTTCCGGGTAGCGAGAGCATGCCTCGGTTCATAATGGCGCTCTCCGAAGAAATCACCGCGCGCAAACGCGCCGATGAAGAGCTGCGGCGCAGTGAAGCCTACTTGGCCGAAGCGCAGAGACTCAGCCACACGGGGAGTTGGGCTTGGAATGTTTCCACCGGCGAGGTCTTTTGGTCGCGCGAACTTTTTCGCATCTTCGGTTTAGATCCTGAGCGAACAGCTCTGAATATCGATTTGATAAAAAAGTTCCGGCACCCCGAGGATCGGGCGTTTGCCGAACAGACGTTTGATACAGCAGTCCGTGAAAAGAGAGATTTTGAAATGGAGTCTCGAATCGTTCTTCCAGACGGATCCATAAGGCACGTGCACACCGTGGGCCATCCCGCCGTTAATGACGCCGATGATCTCGTTGAGTTTGTGGGTACGGTCATGGATGTCACTGAACGGAAGCAGGCAGAAGAGGCTTTGCGCAAGTCACAGGCGGAGCTGGCTCACCTTACCCGGGTGATGACGTTAGGAGAATTGGCGTCCTCTATCGCTCACGAAATCAATCAGCCGCTAACCGCCATCGTCGCCAATGGCAATGGCTGCATGCGCTGGCTTGCGGGCGATTCGCCCAATCTCGATGAAGCCCGTGAAGCTGCCCGGCGCATCATCAGAGATGGCAATCGGGCCAGTGACGTGATCACCCGGATTCGAGCCTTGCTGCGCAAAACCGCCATCGAAAAGACCCAGCTGGACATTAACCAAATCGTTCAGGAGGTTGTTCTCCTATTGCAAAATGAAGCAATGCGAAATGGCGTGACACTCCGCACCGAATTGGCGTCTGATTTCCCTCCGGTGTTTGCCGATCGGGTCCAGCTACAGCAAGTCATTCTCAATCTCGCGGTCAACGGTATCGAAGCTACCGCAAGGGTCACCGATCGTGCGCGAGAGTTGCTCATCACTTCCCATCGATATGAATCCGACAAGGTGCTTGTTGCCGTACAAGATTCCGGCATTGGGATCGACCCCCAAAATCTTGAAAGAATTTTCGATGCTTTCTATACTACGAAGTCCCAGGGAATTGGCATGGGCCTGGCCATCAGTCGCTCCATTATTGAAGATCACGGCGGGCGTTTATGGGCCCAACCGAATGCTGCTAGAGGAGCAACATTCCAATTCACCTTGCGCTGGACGTAGAGAGGTGGCGCCAGTCAAGAATCTAGACAACTCCTTGTGACCCATCGAATCCGTTGCCAGTGGCGCTTGCGGGGCAGACTTTGGGCGCCACCGTATTTAGAAACTTTGGCGCGCTACAATTAACCCCGATTCATTTGATGCTTTTACTCTTTAGACTACGGCTTTTAGGCCGGCCCAGAGGAAATCCCAGCGCAACTTTTCGGATTACGTTGTATAATTACGGCAGGAAGTGATCATGCCGGAAAAAAAGGCGATCGTCTTTGTTGTAGACGACGACGTGTCGGTGCGTGAAGGTTTGGGAAGTCTGATTCGATCGGCTGGGTTGTGGGTCGAGACCTTTGCCTCCGCACAGAAGTTTTTGGATAGCCCGCGCTCCGATGTCGCGAGCTGTCTGGTATTGGATGTTCGCCTGCCGGGCCTGAGCGGGCTCGATCTACAAAAACGCATGGCGCAAGCCAATATTGAGATTCCTATTATTTTTATTACGGGGCATGGCGATGTTCCAACATCGGTACGAGCCATGAAAGCGGGAGCCGTTGAGTTTCTTACCAAGCCATTCCGCGATCGGGATCTATTGGACGCGATTCACCAGGCGATAAAACGCGATCGCCTAGCGCGCGGGCAGCGCGCGCAAATGGCAGAACTTTATGACCGCTACGAGTCGTTGACGCCGCGCGAGCGCGAGGTGATGGAGCTGGTGGTCTCCGGACTGCTCAACAAACAAGTCGCCGCCGAGCTCGGCACCAGCGAGATCACCGTCAAAGTTCACCGGGGTCAAGTCATGCAGAAAATGCGGGCAGGGTCATTGGCGGAACTGGTCAGGTTGTGTGAGAAGCTGAGAATTCCTCGCGCCAAAACATCCTAGGAGCAGCGGCAAAGCTCGAGACCTGCCGAAACCAGCCTATACCAAAGTATAATAGATTTTTTATCTGAAACGCTGTTAACTGAGATCATGAAAGGTGAGCATGCCTAGTTCTTCACTTATATCAATCGTCGATGATGACGACTCGGTCCGCGAATCTCTCAGCGGTTTAATCCGTTCTGTCGGGTTCGGAGCTCTGGTGTTTGCTTCGGCCGAAGAGTTTTTGAATTCGAATCATCTCTCCGATACGGACTGCCTGATCCTCGATGTGCGCATGCCTGGCATGAATGGACTCGAGCTTCAACGTCGCTTAGCTGCCAGTCATATGTCGATCCCGGTTATCTTCATCACCGCTCATGGCGATGAAGAGGCGCGGGTGCGGGCCCTCAACGGCGGCGCAGTGGAATACTTACTCAAACCATTCAGCGAGGAAGCGTTATTGAAGGCAATCGACACGGCTCTCAAGTCTAAATGACATAAAACGAAAGATTTTCGAGATTGCAAAAGATAAAACAAACTCCGGACAATTTCCCAACCTACGCCTATCCAGATGGATTGGTAATTATAGGTAATAATCGTTGACAACCCAGGACAAGCAGAGACATCATGTAGCGGTCGGGGTTGGGCGAATAGGACACGGTTAATTTTCTTACTGAAGATCCTGTAGCAAAGGAAAGAGGTGCCCCCATGAGTAAGATAGCTCCTCTTATATATGTCGTGGATGATGATGCGTCAGTGCGCGAGGCTCTGAGCAGCTTGATCCGATCAGTGGGATTGAGGGTCGAGGCCTTTGCCTCCGCGCAGGAGTTTTTGGCCCATCCGCAAGCCGATGCACCGAGCTGTTTGGTGCTGGATGTGCAGCTCCCCGGGCTAAGCGGACTCGATCTGCAACAGGAGCTTGCCAAGGCGGATATTCAGATCCCAATTGTTTTTCTCACGGGTCACGGCGACATTCCGACGTCGGTGCGAGCGATCAAAGCCGGGGCGCTGGAGTTTTTAACCAAGCCTTTCAATGATGAGGACCTGCTGGATGCGATCCAGCAAGGGATTGCCCGGAATCAGCGGGCGCCGAAGCAAAAAGAGGATCTTGGCACCCAAAAATTTGGCGACATAGTCGGCAAGAGCGCCGCACTAAGAAACGTTTTGAATCAAGTTGAGGTCGTAGCGCCGACGGATTCGACCGTGCTGCTTCTCGGCGAGACCGGCACCGGCAAGGAAGTTATCGCGAGAGCGATTCTCAACGTCAGTTCCCGTTCCAATCGTCCCTTCGTCAAGCTCAATTGCGCAGCGATCCCCTCAGGGTTACTGGAAAGCGAATTGTTTGGTCATGAAAAGGGAGCTTTCACCGGAGCGGTTTCACAGAAAATCGGCCGCTTCGAGCTGGCGAACGGAGGGACGCTGTTTCTCGATGAAGTGGGCGATATTCCGTTAGAGCTTCAGCCTAAGCTCTTGCGCGTTTTGCAGGAGCAGGAGTTTGAAAGACTAGGAAGTACCCGGACCACTCGCGTCGACGTGCGGCTGATAGCGGCGACGAACCGTGATTTGGAAGAGATGGTGGCCGAAAAGCAATTCCGCGAAGATCTGTATTTTCGGCTGAACGTATTTCCAATTCGGATACCACCGCTGCGCGAGCGACCGGAGGATATTTCGCTCTTGGTGCAATACTACGTGGATAAATATTCACAGCGCATGAACAAGCGAATTGACGTGGTTCCCGAAGAGACGATGGCCGCGCTTTGTCGTTATTCTTGGCCGGGAAACATACGCGAGCTCCAAAACTTGATCGAACGCGCCGTGATAATGACGCCAGGAAACGTTTTGCAGATTCAAGTCAGCGACCTGCAAGAATCCAATCGAATCTCGTCGTCTATGGCGGGCACGCTGGAAGATGTGGAGCGGCAGCGAATCCTGCAGGCTTTGCGGGAAGCCGGCGCGGTCATCGGAGGACCGCATGGCGCGGCAGTCCGGCTGGGCCTCAAGCGCACTACTTTGTTGTCTAAAATGCAAAAACTTGGCATCGCACGGAATACAAACTACTCTCCATTGACGCAGGAAGAGGCATCTAAAGATCTGCCACAGCCGGTAAAGCGCTAGTTCGTCAGAACGTTCGTTTAATGTCATCAACGAATCTCTTGCACCGGCGTTGAACTTTTCATTCAAGCGTCGGAGCGATGCAAATCGACTTCAATCCCAGTCGCTTGTTGCTCACGGGTTCGATGGCAGGTCGGCGATGTTCCAACCGCCGCCCAGGGCCTGGACGAGGAGCACGGCAGCGGTCATGCGCTGGCCGAGGATCTGGACTGCAGTCGTCTCGTTCGTCAGGGCGATTGTCTGCGCTGTAACCACGTTGAGATAGCTGACGGTGCCCGCCTTGTATTGGTCCATCGTCAAGACGACGGACTTTTCCGCCGCCTTTACCGCTTCGTTCTGCACCCCAGCTTCTTCCTCGAGGATACGCAACGCAGCGAGATTGTCCTCTACCCCCTGAAAGGCTGTCAGCGTGGTCTGCCGATAGGTTGCGACGGTCGCGTCGTAAGCCGCCCGCGCGAAGTCGGTTTGCGCCCGCCGCAGACCACCGTCGAATACGGTCTCCGAAACGGATGTCCCTACGGACCAAAAACGACTAGCCGAAGAGAAAAGCTTGCCAAGGTTGGAGCTCTCAAGCCCGAGCGATGCGTTCAGGGTGACGGTCGGGAAGTACGCGGCCTCAGCGACACCGATCTGTGCATTTGCAGCCGCAACGCGCCGCTCGGAGGCAGCGATGTCCGGCCGGCGCTCGAGCAGGTCAGAGGGCACGCCAACGGGAATCGCCGGCGGCGTGCTCGCAAGCGGCATGTCCGGGATGGAAAAATCGGAAGCCGGTTTACCAATCAGCACCGCGATCGCGTGCTCGAGCTGCGCGCGCTGGACGCCCACATTGATGAGCTGGGCCTCTGTAGTTTTGAGCTGGGTCTCCGCCTGTTGAATGTCCACCTCGGAGTCCACTCCTTGTGCAAACAGGTCTTTGGTGAGCTCGAGGGACTTCTCAAAGGCGGTGACCGTGGCGCTGAGCAGTTGTTTCTGCGCATCGAGCTCGCGCAATAGGAAGTAGTCCTGCGCCAGCGCCGCCTGGAAGCTGAGACGCGCGTTCTCCAGATCGCCGGCGCTCGCCTGAGCGCTGGCCTGGTTGGACTCCACCGTGCGGCGAATTCGACCCCACACGTCGATCTCCCAAGATACGTCGAGGGGCAACGAATAGTCGGAGACGGTAATCCTTTTCGACGCTGGACCTGACCCGGTGGTGGTCGATGGGCTCGAGCGATTCGCGCCGAAGCCGATCGTCGCCGTCGGATAGTAACTGGCTCGGGCCTCGCGCACCAGCGCCTGAGCCTCGCGGTACTGTGCTTCCGCCACGGCGAGGTTCTGGTTCGATACACTGACCTGAGCCACCAATGCGTTCAGTTGGGGATCACCGAACATTTCCCACCAGGCGCCGCGGATCACGTCATCCTTCGGCTGGGCGACCTTCCAGCCGTCGTTCTCTTTGTAAGCATCGGGCGTGGTGACTGTGGGACGGACATAGTCCGGCCCCACTACCATGCATGCGCCCAAGGGCATCAGCATTGCCGCTACGATCGCTGGGGCGAAACGGTGATGTTTCAGCGCGGCGCGCAATATTTTCTGCATGCAACCCATTGATCACAATTCCGGCGCTGCTTCTGCGCGCCATCGGCCGCGCAAGTTCTGTCGGCGGCGCTCGAACCACAGCCGGCAGCGGTCAAGATAGAGATACACCACGGGCGTGGTGTACAAGGTGAGCATCTGGCTTACGATCAGGCCGCCGACGATGGCGATGCCGAGCGGGCGGCGAAGCTCCGACCCCACTCCCGTCCCCAAAGCTAAGGGCAGCGCCCCTAAGAGCGCCGCCATCGTGGTCATCATGATTGGCCGAAAGCGCAACAGGCATGCTTGATAGATCGCCTCCTGCGGGCTCTTGCCTTCCTGCCGCTCCGCCTCCAGCGCGAAGTCGATCATCATGATGGCGTTCTTCTTCACGATACCAATCAAGAGGATGATGCCGATCAGAGCGATCACGCTGAGATCGGTGCGGCAGATCAACAGCGCGAGGACTGCGCCCATGCCCGCCGACGGCAGAGTCGATAGAATCGTGATCGGGTGAATGTAGCTTTCATAGAGAATACCCAGCACGATGTAGACTGTCATCAGCGCCGCAACAATCAGGATGGGTTGACTCGCCAGCGATGCCTGGAATGCTTGCAGTGTCCCGGAGAAGCTTCCGTGAATTGTCGCCGGCATTCCCATACTCTGTTCCATGTCATGGATGCGGCTTACGGCATCACTGAGGGCGAGACCGGGCGTAAGATTGAACGACAGGGTCACCGAGGGAAACTGTCCCTGATGGTTCACAGCGAGGGGCGCCGTGGTTGGCTCGTAATGGGTGAATGCGCTTAACGGAACCACCCCGCCGTTAGCCGCGCGAACGTAGATCTGTTTCAGTCCTTCCGGGCTTTGCCAGAACTCTGGCTCCACTTCCATGACAACGTGGTACTGATTCAGTTGCGTGAACATCGTCGATACCTGCCGTTGCCCGAAGGCATCGGAGAGCGTGTCGTCAATCATCTGCGGCGTGATTCCTAATCTCGATGCCGTCAAACGGTCGTATACGAGTGATGCCTGAAGGCCGTTGTTCTGTTGATCGCTGTTGACGTCTGCCAGGCCGGGGAGCTTTCTCATTTGTTGGAGGAGAATGGGCCCCCACCGGGTCAAATCCTCAAGATTGTCGCTCTGAATCGTGTATTGATATTGCGCGTTGCCGAGCCTGCCTCCGATGCGCAAGTCTTGCACGGATTGCAGATAAAGCGTTGCTCCCGGCACGGTCGCCAGTTTTGGCCGCAAACGATTGATCAGTTCATCCGCGCTGACGTTGCGCTCCTCGAGCGGCTTCAACGCCATAAATACTCTGCCGGTATTCGTCGTCGTCCCCGCCCCGCCGCCTGTGAAGGCCATCACGTTGGCCACGGCCGGATCAGCTCTGATGATGTCTACGAAGCGCGCAATCCTTTGCCGCATCGCCTGAAACGACGTATCTTGGACACCCTGGATGCCGCCGATGATGCGCCCGGTATCCTGCTGCGGAAAAAATCCTTTAGGCACAATGATGAGGAGATAGACATTCACGCCGATCGTGAGCAGGAGAATGCCCAGCGTCAAGGCCGCGTGCCGCAGGACCCATGCGAGGCTGTGCTCGTATATGCGCAGTACCCAAGCGAATACTTCCTCGCTCGCCCGATAGAGTCTGCCGTGATTTTCCTCGCGCTGGTGCTTGAGAAGGCCGGAGCACATCATGGGAGTGGTCGTCAATGAAACGACGAGCGAAACGAGAATGGCAGCCGAGAGAGTGACGGCAAATTCGCGGAACAAGCGCCCGACGATGCCACCCATCAGCAAGATCGGAATGAATACAGCAACCAGCGAGATACTAATGGACAGTACCGTGAAGCCGATTTCTTGAGCTCCTTTCAACGCGGCTTCCATCGGTCGCATTCCTTGCTCGAGATGCC
>Ga0137397_10002084_pt1 | contig 14000 bp, 13 predicted proteins | sample czorhiz116metaG_FD_106658 | JGI IMG/M metagenome (GOLD analysis project Ga0137397, IMG submission 106658) | Vadose zone soil microbial communities from Angelo Coast Range Reserve, California, USA - czorhiz1.16 metaG | ecosystem: Environmental > Terrestrial > Soil > Vadose zone | place: USA... | reverse complement strand
GTCTTCCCCACCAACTTCACCGGCGCGGCGAAGGTGCCCAAGGGCGCCGAGGGCTGCAGGGGAATCTGCAGCTCGTACGGAATGGAGCTCACGGGGATGGTCGCGCTCGGCGAGTACTCGGACGGCTGCATCTGCGAGATCCCCGGAAAAGGAAAGGCCGCGGCGGCGGGCGCGGCGGCGGCCACCGGATCGGCGGCGGCGACGGTGACCGCGATCGCGCGGCAGCGGCAGTCGCAGGAATCGGGGGCGGGCGCGCAGCCGTATGCGCCGCTCCCTGGACCCTGAGGAGAGCGATCGACGTCCAGGCGGAATGGCCGGGTGCTCCGTGACTCTTTCTGAAGTCGGCCGCGAGCAGATCGCCGCCACCGAGCCCGTGATCCGTCCCTACGTCCGCCAGACGCCCGTCGGGGAGGTGGCCGGGCGGGACTTCGGCCTGCACGCCGGCGAAGATTGATCGCATCCGCGAAAGCGGAGCGGAGCTGATCCTGGCCGGCGAGCGGTATGCCGATGCGCTGGCGGCCAGCGAGGAGTGGGCGAAATCCTCGGACGCGCTCCCGATCCATGCCTTCGATCAGGACGAGACGCTGAAGATCGTGCTGCCGCAAGCGCCCAAGCCGATCGCGAACTTCGTGCCGTGCGTGCAGGTGGGCGCCCTGCTCCACGTCTCGGGGCAGATCACCACCTGGAACGGCGAGCTGCGGTGCCCGGGACAGGTGGACCGGGACGTCTCGGTCGAGGAAGCCCGCGAGGGCGCCCGGATCTGCGCGCTCAACGTGCTGGCGCACGTCAAGGCATTCCTCGGCGACCTCGATCGGGTGGAGCGGGTGGTGCAGGTGCAGGGCTTCGTGAACGCGGTCCCCGGGTTCACGCAGCAGCCCGCCGTGATCAACGGGGCCTCCGACCTGTTCGTGGAGGTCTTCGGAGAAGCGGGCCGCCACGCCCGTTTCGCGGTGGGAGTGGCGTCGCTGCCGGCGGGCGCCTCGGTGGAAGTGGCGGCCGTGCTCAGCGTCCATCCGGACTGAGGTCGCAAATGTAGCCGCATCTCCGGGCCTTCGGCGCAGAGCGGCTGGCGTAGCCGACCCGATGGCGCTATGACGACGCGCAACAGACGGGGGAGCCCGACGGGCTGAGAGGCGGCCAGGCCGCGACCCCTTGAACCTGACCCGGGTAATGCCGGCGCAGGGAGGCTAGGATGACGACGAACAAGAAGCTTTCCACGGTTGATGTGGAGACCCTGAATCCACGCCCGGCCCACCTGCTGGCGGAGGACTTCCCCTCCTCCGAGCGCGTCTACCGGAGCGAAGGCGAGCTGCGGATTCCAGAGCGCGAGATCCAGCTGTCGGGCGGCGAGCCGCCCCTGCGCGTCTACGACACCTCCGGGCCCGCCGGCCACGACGTGCGCCAGGGGCTGCCGAAGCTGCGCCAGCCATGGATCGACCGCCGCGTCGCGCGCGGCGACAAGAACTTCAGCCAGATGCACTGCGCCCGGCGAGGCGAGATCACCGAGGAGATGCGCTTCATCGCCCTGCGCGAGAACCTGCCGGCGGAGCTGGTGCGGGACGAGGTGGCGCGCGGCCGCGCGATCATTCCGGCGAACATCCGCCACCCCGAGTTGGAGCCGATGATCATCGGCCGCAACTTCCTGGTGAAGATCAACGCCAACATCGGCAACTCCGCCATCAGCTCCTCGATCGAGGAGGAGGTGGAGAAGTTGCAGTGGGCGGTGCGGTGGGGCTCGGACACGGTGATGGACCTCTCCACCGGCAAGGACATCCACCGCACGCGCGAGTGGATCATCCGGAATGCGCCGGTCCCGATCGGGACGGTCCCCATCTACCAGTGCCTGGAGAAGGTGAAGGGCCGCGCCGAGGACCTGGACATCGACCTGTTCCTGGAGACGCTGATCGAGCAGGCCGAGCAGGGCGTGGACTACTTCACTATCCACGCGGGCGTGCTGCTGCGCTACATCCCGCTGACCGCGCGACGGGTGACCGGGATCGTCTCGCGCGGTGGGTCGATCTTGGCCAAGTGGTGCCTCGCGCACCACAAGGAGAACTTCCTCTACACCGGGTTCGAGCGCATCTGCGAGGTGATGAAGAAGTACGACGTCTCCTTCTCGCTGGGCGACGGCCTGCGGCCGGGATCGATCGCCGATGCCAACGACGAGGCGCAGTTCGCCGAGCTGCGCACGCTGGGCGAGCTCACCAAGGTCGCCTGGAAGCACGACGTGCAGGTGATGATCGAGGGCCCCGGCCACGTGCCAATGCACAAGATCAAGGAGAACGTGGATCTGCAGATGGAGATCTGCCAGGAGGCGCCCTTCTACACGCTGGGACCCCTGGTGACCGACATCGCGCCGGGCTACGACCACATCACCTCCGCGATCGGGGCGGCGATGATCGGCGCCCACGGCACGGCCATGCTCTGCTACGTGACGCCCAAGGAGCACCTGGGCCTGCCCGACCGCGACGACGTGAAGGACGGCGTGATCGCCTACAAGATCGCGGCGCACGCGGCCGACCTGGCCAAGGGACATCCCGGCGCGCAGGCGCGCGACGACGCGCTCTCCAAGGCGCGCTTCGAGTTCCGCTGGAAGGACCAGTTCAACCTCTCGCTGGACCCGACCACCGCGCGGCAGCTCCACGACGAGACCCTGCCCGCGGAGGGCGCGCAGCACGCGCATTTCTGCTCCATGTGCGGCCCGCACTTCTGCTCGATGAAGATCACGCAGGACGTGCGCGAGGCGATGGACGAGAAGTCGCGCGAGTTCCAGGAGCGGGGCGGGGAGATTTACTAGCCCGGCGCACGGTTGCGCCGGCTGTCCCGCAGCGCCGCGCTGGTGCGCGCGCTGCCGTGGGGATAGCCCGCGTGAGGCGGTCTTCGGGAAAGGCTATCCTCCGGCACCGGCCGCGCGCCGGACGCGATGACGCTTTCGGACCTGATCGATCTCGAGGCTCAGCTGGGCCGCGACCACGGCGCCGACCCGGGCACGCTCCAGGCGCGCGATCGGGCGCTCTTGCCCGCGGCGGGGCTGGAGCGCGGCTCGCGCGAGGAAATCCTGCGGCGCTGGCTCGAAGCGCTCCGAGGCGCCGAGCCGGGACGGCTGCATCCGGGCGCGACCGTGGTGAGCGCGCTCCGCGCGGTCCGGGCGGCCGTCATTCTGGTGGCGCTCGTGCTCGGCTGGGGCGCCGCGACCGCCCTGCTCCACTACACGGGGCAGGAGCCGGTCAACGTCTGGGATTTCCTGCTCGTCTTCGTGGGCTTGCAGATCCTGCTGTTCGCGCTTCTGCTCTGCTCGTTCTTCTTGCCCGTGGCGGCGTTGGGAACGCCGCTCCTCGGGCTGTTCCGCGGATTGCTCTCGGCTCTCTACCCGCGCCTGGCCGCGCGGGGCCTTCTCGGCAAGGACCCGGCGCGGGTCGCGGAGTGGAAGGCGCTCTGGCACCGGCTGCGCAGCCGCCGTTCGCTCTATCACGGCATCGAGCCCTGGCTGCTGCTGGGCGTCACCCAGGCGTTCGGGGTCGCGTTCAACCTCGGCGCGCTCCTCGGCTGCCTGCGGCTGATCGTGTTCTCCGACATCGCGTTCTCCTGGAGCACCACGCTGCTCCAGCTCGATGCGGGCCGCTTCCACGCGCTCGTGCATGCGCTGGCCTCGCCCTTCGCCTGGATCTGGCCGGACGCTTCGCCCTCCGCGGCGCTGGTCGAGGCGACGCGCTATTCGCGGCTCGAGGGCTCCTACGTGCTCTCGGGCGGCGGGCGCGCCGCGCATCCGGAGCTTGTGGGAGGCTTCTGGCCGTTCCTCCTCTGCGCGCTGGTCGCCTATGGCCTCTTGCCGCGGCTCGTGGCGCTGATCGTCTCCCACGCTCGCGCCGCCCGGTTGCTCGCGCGCCTTCCGCTGGACGACGCGGAGGTGACGCGCGTGCTGCGCCGGCTGCTGGAGCCGCGGGTCGAGACCCGAAGCCCGACGCCGGACCGCGCCGGGGGAGCACCGGGCTCGCGCGCCCTCGCGCCGGCTCTCGCGGGAGACGCGACGCAGTGCGCGCTGGTGCTCTGGCGCGACGTTCCTCCCACGCCGCAGCTCGAGACCGCGGTCGCGCGCCAGACGCGCTGCACCGTCACCGGCGTGCACGCGGCCGGCGGGCGCGATTACGAAGAGGGCGCGGTGGACTGGGCGCGGCGGATCGACGGCGCTCCGGCCGTGGTCGTGCTCGCCGAGGGCTGGGAGGCGCCCGACAAGGCGGCGCTGCGCCTCTTGCGCGACCTGCGCCGCCAGCTCGGTCCGCGGCGGCCGATCACCGTGCTGCTGGCGCAGGTGGGAGCCTCCGGCGTCCGCCCTTCGCTCGCCACCGACGTGCGCATCTGGGAAGAGACGCTCGCGGGATTGGAGGATCCGTATCTGGCCGTCGAGGCGCTGCGGGAGTCGCCGTGACCGAGGCGCCTCGATTCGTCGTGGTCGGCCGGGTCAACAAGGGCAAGTCGAGCATCGTCGCCACGCTGGCGGAGGACGACACGGTGCGGATCGACCCGCGGCCGGGCACCACCGTGGACGTCCGTGAGTACCCGGTCCGCGTCGACGGCCGCACGCTGTTCGTGCTGGTGGACACGCCCGGGTTCGAGGACGCGCCGCGGGCGCTGGCCTGGCTGCGGACGAACGAGGGCTCGGCGGCGAACCGGCCGGCGCGCGTGGCGGAGCTGCTGCAGGCGCACGAAGGCACGGGCGAGTTCGTCGACGAGCGCAAGCTGCTCGCGCCCATCCTCGAGGGCGCCAACGTTCTCTACGTGGTGGACGGGACGCGGCCCTTCCGCCGCAACTACGAGGCGGAGATGGAGATCCTCCGCTGGACCGGGCGGCCGGGCATGGCGCTGATCAACCGGATCGGCGACGAGGACCACGCGGAGGAGTGGCGGCGGGCGCTCGACCAGTACTTCCGCATCGTGCGCGACTTCGACGCGTTCTCCGCCACGTTCGAGGAGCGGCTGCACCTCCTGGAGGCCTTCCGCGAGTTGCGGCCCGATTCCCGCGCGGCCATCGACGAGGCGGTCACCGCGCTGGTCGCGCAGCGGCTGCGGAGGAGAGGCGAAGCGGCGGCGGAGATCGCCGATCTCCTGGTGGACGAGCTGACGTACACGGAGGAGATCTCCGTCCCCGAGGAGACCGCGCTCGAGGCCGAGCGCGACCGGCTGGAGCGCTCCTTCCACGACGGCCTGCGCGCCCGCGAGGAGGCCTCGCGCCAGCGGATCGAGCGGCTCTACGGGCATGACGAGGCGAGGTTCGCCGGCGATGCGCTGGAGCGTCCGGTCTTCCAGCAGGACCTGTTCGCCGAGGCGACCTGGAAGCTCTTGGGGCTGAGTCCGGCGGAGCTGGTCGCCGCGAGCGCGCTCGCGGGCGCGGCGGTGGGCGGCGCCGTCGACGCGTTCGTCGGGGGAGCCAGCGTGATGGCCGGCACCGCCATCGGCGGCGCGGTGGGCGGCGCGACCGCGCTGTTCGGGCTGGGACGCCGCTTCGCGCGCGCCCGCACGGTAGGAGCGGGAGGGATCGCCGGGTGGTTCGTGGCCGCGCGGCGATACTGGGAAGGCGGGCGGCGCTTCCGCATCGGACCGCACGCGCAGCCGAACTTTCCCTGGGTGCTGCTGGACCGCGCGCTGCTTCACTACGACGGCGCGATCCGGCGCACGCATGCGCGCCGGGGGACGATCCCCGCCGCCGACGGGATGCGCGCGGGGCTGGTGGCCGACTTCGCGCGCGCGGAGCGGCGGGATCTGGAGGAGGTGTTCCGGAAGATCCGCCGCTCGGCCGGCGATCCGCCGCGCGAGCTGAGAGACCGCCTCGAGTGGCTGGTGAGCCGGATCCTGCGGCGGATCGACCCGGTGCCCGGCGAGCCCGAGCCTGGAGGGTGACGGCCGCCTACCGCCCGACCAGCTCGCGCCACGGCGCGAGCAACTGAAACGTCGTGCTCACGCCGAAGCGGGCCGACACCCCGAGGATCAAGCAGATCGTGAGCACGAAGAGCTCCATCTCCACCAGCTCCCGCGCGATGGAGATCCCGAGGATTCCGCGCACCACGTACCCGACGGGACCGGCCAGGACCCGGCGCGCCAGCGCGATCTCGGGAAGGGTCTCGCGCACGAACCGCGCGATGTTGAAGGCGATCAGCGTCCACACCAGCGCAGACCCGAGCAGGCGCCCCGCGAGCGGATCGCCCAATCGATGCACGCACAGAGCGGCGGCCGCCAGAAGCGCGAGCTGCGAGATGGTGATGAAGAGGCCGCTGCGCAACCGTTCCCGTACCAGCCTGCGGATGTACGCCCGCACGAAGTCCCGGGCACGAGCGCGCGCGCCGATGAGGCCGGCGGCGAGCAGGGCCACGCGCGACACCCACGCGATCAGCGCTCCTTCCACGCGATCCAATCTACTGCGAGGAGCGCGAGATCCGACGGTGGTCAGAGAGGCGACCTTGCCCGCGAGCGCCCTCCCCTTGCTTGCCACCCGGCTGGCGCCCTGCGCATCATCCGCGCGCTGGAGGGTACATGCTGAAGCGGCTGCTCTGGACCGACAACGATCCATCCGGGCTGATCCTGCGGCTGGCGCTGGGCGTGGTGATGTTTCCGCACGGCGCCCAGAAGGTGCTGGGATGGTTCGGCGGATACGGGGCCAGCGCGACCATCCAAGGCTTCACGAAGATGGGCCTTCCTCCCTGGCTCACCGTGCTGGTGATGGCATTCGAATTCGGCGGATCGATCCTGCTGATCCTCGGTCTGCTCACGCGGCTGGCTGCGCTGGGAGTGGGCTGCGTGATGGCGGGCGCCTGGATCACGGTGCACGCCAAGGTCGGCTTCTTCATGAACTGGGCCGGGAACCAGAAGGGAGAAGGATTCGAGTACCACGTCCTTGCCCTGGGCATCTGCATCGCGCTGATGATCGAGGGCGGCGGCGCGCTCTCGCTGGACCGCGCGCTGGGCGACAAGTCACAGGGCGCCGGCGCACCTGCGCTGAGGACCTGAGATGGACTTCTACTTCGGACGCTACTCCGGCAACTCCGCGCGGGCTGCCTTCGGCCTGGAGGAGACCGGCGCGCCCTTCGAGCCGCGCCTGCTCGACGTCAAGGCCGGCGAGAACCGCTCTCCCGCCTACCTCGCGATCAACCCGATGGGAAAGATCCCCGCGCTGGTCGACGGCGATCTGCGGCTCTGGGAATCCAACGCGATCAACTGGTACGTGGCGGAGAGGTTTCCGCGCGCCGGGCTGTTGCCGGAGACGCCCGAAGGCCGCGCCTCGGTGCACCGCTGGCTGTTCCTTCAGGCGGCGCACGTGACCCCGGCGTGCGTCCCGGTCTTCCGCGCCACCAACGCGCGCGTGAAGGCGTTCTGGCAGCCGCCGGACGATCCCCGGGGCGTGGAGACAGGCCGCAAGGAGCTGGCGCGCTACCTCCCGGTGCTCGAGGGGGCCCTCGAGGGCCGCCACTGGCTCGAGCGCGAGTTCACGCTCGCCGACATCGCGTACGCGCCACACCTTCTCCTGATCGCCGAGGGCGGCTTCGACTTCGCGCCGTATCCGCGCGTCCGCGGCTGGCTGGATCGCCTGCAGGCGCGGCCCGCGTGGCAGCGGGCGCAGCAGAGGATCTTCGGCGGTTAGCCGCTCCGCGCCGAAGGCGCGGAGTTGCGGCTACGTTTGTCTGCAGATGCTGCATCAAAGCGGCGGCAGGATCTTCTCCATGATGAAGTCGTCCATCACGTAGCCGTTGCCGATGTCCGTCTTCAGCGGCCCGCGGATCAGGTAGCCGTTGCGCGTGTACGCGCGGATGGCCTTCTCGTTGAGCCGGTTGACGCCCAGCACCACCTTGGCGAATCCGCGGCGCCGCGCCTCGTCCTCCACGTGCCGGAGCAGCATCGAACCGAGCCCCCGGTGGTGCTCCGTGACCTCGAGATAGAGCTTGTGGAGCTTGAGATGCTCGGGAAACGGCTGGTAGCCGCAGAAGCCCAGGGCCCGCCCGTCCTCGAACAGGAGCTCGTAGACGACCCCCTGCTGCAGGTCGCGGCGAAGCTGCGTCACGTCGTACATCCAGGCCAGCATGTACTCGATCTGGGCGGCCGACAGGATCGATGGGTAGTGTGCGCGCCAGATCCGGCCGGCCAGCTCGGAGATGCGGGGGAGGTCCGCTTCGGATGCGCGGCGGATCTGGACGTCGGTCAAGGTCGCACTCGGGTTGGCGGTCCGGATGGGAGTGAACCCCGCTTGCTGTGCAATATAGGGGATCCGTGCTGGACTTTTTCAAGAGGGTTGCCTACGGCTACGGCTCCTTGGGCCTGGTGCTCCAGGCCTCCATCGTGGTGGGGCTGGCGCTGATCACCACGGCGTTCGGGATCGCGATGGTGGTCTTCATCCCGCCGGATCACTTCAAGGCGCGCAGGGAGGAGCCCCAATCCTGGTGGCGCAGCCATCCCCTGCTGAAGGGCAGCGGGCTCGTGATCAAGAATGCGATTGGCGTCCTGTTCTTCGTGCTCGGATTCGTGATGGCGCTGCCGCTCGTGCCGGGACCGGGCCTGGTGTTCATGCTGCTCGGGCTGAGCCTGCTCGATTTTCCCGGCAAGCGGAACGCGGAGCGGCGGATCCTGGCGGTGCCCAGCGTGATCCGCTTCCTGAACGACGTCCGCGCGCGGTTCGGCCGCGCTCCGCTAGCGCTGGACGACGCGAAGGAGCCGCCGGGCTGATCGGAGCGGCTTCGGGCCAAGCGGAAGATCCTGGGCCTGAACTCGGCGAAGATCTACAAGCTGAAGACCGGCAACGTAGAGTTCGACCGCGAGTGCGGCTTCGACGACGACGACGATGACGATCGGGGCCACGGGCACGGCCGCGAGCCGCTCTACAAGCCGGTGCCGAGAAACTACCAGCAACTCCTCGACCCGGAGACGAAGCGGATCCTGGAGTTCCCCGCGAACTGGGTCCCCTGCAACATCAACGACGACGCAGCCGCGGACAGCTGCTCGAACCAGGAGTTCTCCTGGAACGACAACTTCACGAAGATGAAGAAGATGTACGTCGAGGCCGGAGGACGGCCGGATCACATTCGCAGGGGCTGGCTGCGAACGCGGCTGTAGCGGGTGACGGACACGGCGGGCGGTGGGGACAAGCACCGCCCGCCCGCATCGCTGGCGACTCGAGTTCGCGCGCGGCTCGGGCAAACCAGGGTGTGCGCTCAGACTTCCGTCTGCCCCGTCAGGGTGCTCTGAAAAAAACAGAAACAACCGGAAATCTGGATCGCGACAATCCAGCCTAGCGTCAGAAGGACGAAGGGCTGCTACGGATCTGCCCGATTCACGTTTGATGTCCGCGATCTGAGTCGCCGCGGCGGACCTCGGCAGTCGCTGGCGTAGGGTCATCTTTTCACGCGCGATTGAAGCGCGAATTGGAGGCCGCCGGACGCCGGGCTGGCCCGTCGCGCATTGACTCTGCGTTTCGCGCCGCCGTACGGCGATCCCACGCAGTCCCCTGCACGCGCTTCTCCAACCACCGGAGGAACTCATGTCGAAGTGGGCGCCGGACTCACGCGAGGCGGATTCCTGGTTCAGCGACGAGCAGTTGGAAAAACTGACGCCTGCGGACGCAGTGGACGATGGGCTCTACTCGCCCATCCCGACGCAGATGGTCTCCAACGGCGAGTACATGCCGGAGCCGCAAACCCACGAGCAGAAGAACGTCGAGGCGCGGCTGAAGGAGCTCGCGGATCACGCGTCGAAGAAGCTGGGGATCAGCCGGCGCCAGTTCATGACCTCCACGGGAGGCACGGCGGCTTCCTTCATTGCCATGAACGAGGTGTTCGGGAAGTTCTTCAAGGTGGACAAGGAGGAAATGTTCGAGCCGGAAGCGTTCGCGGCCAACTCTCCGCCCAAGGACTTGTTCGTCCTCGACGACCAGCTCCACATCGTCCGCTCCAGCCAGGCAGGAGCGGGCAGCTCCCTGCGCAACTGGGCGCGCGGCGGTCCGACGCTGCAAAACAGCACGGGTGGCCATCCCGACGAGCTGGGTGGGATCAATACGGGGTGGAACCCCGCGATGGCGAACGACCCCAATCTCCGTTCGAGCTGGCACCTGCCGAACTTCATCAAGTGGGTCTACCTGGACAGCCAGGTCACCGTCGGCCTGCTCACCAACAACAACAGCGCCGCGCTGCCGGACGGCACCGGCGGATCGCGCCCGCCCACGAACGTGTTCGAGTCCGAGGCTGCCGAAGGCCTCACGGCCGCGCAGACCATGGCGTCGCGCAACTTCATCAACCGCGTGGCCGGCTCGAGGCGCGCGCTCGGCCATGGGCAGCTCTATGTGGGAACGGCCAAGGCCAACCTCGATTACATGCGCTACCAGATCGAGGAGCTGAAGCCGGACGTCTGGAAGGGCTACAACATCGCCACCGTGGCGAAGCAGAAGGAAGACGCTCCCGATGCGCCAATGAAGCGTTGGCGGCTCGATGACGAGGCGGTGGCGTACCCGACCTACGAGCTGATCGACAGCTACGCGACCAAAGAGGTGATGAAGAAGTATCCCGGGTTCCGGACGCTGTGCGTGCACAAAGGACTGTCCACCAACGCGGGACGGGAGCCCGAGCTCGGCCACCCGATGGACATCCCGAAAGCGGCCACGGACTACCCGCACTTCAACTTCGCCATCTACCACGGCTGCATCCGGCCGGGATTCTGGGTGGAGAACGCCTACGCTGATATCCAGTCGGGACGCCTGCGCAACGGCCCCGGCGAATTCGACGTCGGGACGAATCTCAAGCACGGCGTGCCGGACATCCTCTGGAGCACGGAGTTCGCGTACCTCGCCCGGCCCTTCAAGAACGTGTTCGCGGAGATCGGGACCACCTTCGCCTCCTGCGTGATCACCTGGCCGACCGTCTGCGCGCACCTCTTCGGGCAATGGATGAAGATCATGGGCGAGGACCAGATCCTCTTCGGTTCGGACTCCGTCCACTACGGCTCGCCGCAATGGCAGATCGACGCGCTGTGGCGGTTCAGCATCCCGGACAGGATCCGCGAGCGCTGGGGCTATCCGGAGCTGGACGAGAAGGCCAAGCGCAAGATCCTCGGGGAGAACGCCGCGAGGCTGTACGGGTTGCCGACCAAGGCCCCCGGCCACGGCCGGGACGATGACGACCGCGAGGGCGGCCGCGGGCACGGGGGTGGCGATCTCTCGCAGATCTACAAGCCCGTCCCCCAAGACTACCAGCTGGCGCTGGCGGCGGATGCGGAGACCCGGCGGATCATGGAGTTCCGGCCAGATTGGACGCCCTGCTTCCTGCCCGGCGGGACCAACACCTGCCCGACCAACCCGCTTGCCATCAACGACAACTTCACCAAGATGCGGAAGGCGTACGCCGAGGCCGGCGGGCGGCCGGACAACATCCGCCGCGGCTGGCTGCGGACGCGGATCTGAGCCAGGCGCTGCCCCGCCGCAGGCGGGGCTCTGCGCCTATGCTTTTTCTGCGGCTACGCTTTTTCTGCGTGTTCCCGCGAGGCGGGTGGGCACCGTCCCGCCCGCCTCTTCTTTTGAGCCGGGATCACTCCTCGTCGAGAGGGATCTTCGTACACCCGGCGCGCATCGCGTCGAGGCGGGCCAGCAGCCTGCGCCGCAGCTCGAGGCTGGCGTGCTCCGCGGCGAGCTCCACCGCCTGCTCCTCGGCGCGGGTGGCTTCGGCGCAATTTCCGGAGAGCGCCAGGGCAGCGGCGAGCGTGTCGAGCACGGCGGCGCGGCCGGGAGCGAGCCCGGCGGCCTTGCGCGCGACCTCGACGGCCTCGGTGGCGCGGCCGTGGGTGAGATCGTGCCAGGCGAGCGCGTTCAGCACGGTGGCGTTCGACGGAGCGAGCGTGGCGGCGCGGACCAGCGCTTCGCGGCGCTCGTCCGGGTGGTCCGGGCCGACGGCGATGGCGAGCAGGATCTGCGCCCGGAAGTCCCGCGGCCGCTCCCGCGCCGACTGGCGGAGCCGATCGAGCGACGGCTGGCCGCTGGCGTTTTCGGCGAGCGCGGCCTGGACGGCGAGCGCGAGCGGGTTCAGGGGGTCGAGCCGCAGCGCCCGATCCAGCGCGGCCCGCGCCTCGGGAAGCTGTGCCCGGTCGCGCGGAATGCCGGGCGAGAGGAAGTAGAGCTCGGCGCGCAAGGCTTCCATCTCGGCCGCGGGGGTGCGACTCAGCTTCACTTCCCCCGTCCAGGGCGGCGGCCGCACCTCCCACACGCGGTACGACGGCGGACGCGCGCCGTCCACGGATTCCTGCAGCATCTGCCGGTAGGGCTCGGCTTGCTGCGCCAGGGCTTCCGCATCGAGGCCGGCGAAGGCTGCGGCGAACGCCGTCTGACCGGGCTCTCCCCGTCCACGCCGCCGGACGTAGTCGTCCAGCTCCGCCGGACGCTCGTTGGCGAGAAAGAACACCAGCAGCCATGACGCGCTCTGGAACGCGTAGCCGTCCTGCCCCGACATCAGCACGGCCTCGCGCGTAGTGGTGGAAAGGACGCGCCGGTAGTCGATCGTCTCGTGGTGCAGGCGCAGGAAGTGGAGGCGATCGAGGTTGGGCTCGCCGAGCAGATATCGATCCCCGGCCGCGTCGGAGCGCAGGGTCTCGAGGTAGCAGGCCAGTCCCTCGAAGAACCAGCGCGGGTTCCTCGGCAGGAACGAGCCGTGCACCGCGTGCGCCAATTCGTGCTGGAGGATCGCGTCCCCGGCGCCCTCGCGGTCGGCGGTCATCACCAACATCGGCTCTCCGAAGAGATCGACGGGCTGGTAGAGGGCGCTCATCCCCGGGCTGGCGAACTGGTGCAGGCGTCCGGATGAGGCGAACTGGAGGATGCGAAGCTTCTCGGCCGGCAAGCTCTCGCCGCGCCACGAGCCGGCGGTGAGCGCGCCGCGGACGTTTTCCATCCGGGCCAGGGTCTTGCGCGCGTCGGGCTCGGGAAGCTCGGTGAGCAGGACGTAGTGCGGGCTCTCCAGCTCGAGGAAACCGGAGTCGGAGGCGGATGGATTGCGGCCGTGCGCGCAGGCGCAGGCGAGCAAGAGGACAGCAGCACGCGAGCGGCGCATCGAGCCCTATGTCCTGCGCGCCGGCGCGGAAACGCCGGTGGAGAGAAGCTCGCGCGCGGCGTCCACGGCCTCCTTCGTCCCGGCGAGAGCGAGCACGTCGTCGGTCATCAGGATCTCCTGCCCGGTCGGCACCAGCACCTCCTCGCCGCGGCGGGCGATGGCGAGCACCGTGGCGCCGGTGACGCCGCGGAGATTGAGGCTCGCCAGGGTCTTGCCGACGGCGGGGCTGCCGTTGGAGAGCGTGAAGCGGGTGGGAGAGCCCAGGCCAGGGAGCATCTTTCCGATGTCCTGTTCCGGGGTCGTGTCTCGAGCAGGCGCTCCGCGCGCCTGTGAGAACGCTGCGGCCATCACCTGGGCTCCGGCGCGCACATGCCCCTGGAGCTGCGTGACTGAAGCCCAGAGCCGGATGGCGAGGAAAACAAATGCTGCTGCGAACAGCAAAAGCGTCGGCAAGAGCGGGAGGAAGCCACGCGCGATTGCGAAGAGCGGCAGCCCGAGCGCGACGGCGGCTGCGAGTTGGAGCGCGACGATCAGCGCTTTGCGAGGGGCGGCCGCGAGGTCCACCTTGCCCGGCGCGCCGGCGGGCATCACCTCTCCGGCGAGAGCGACGGCGAGCGCACCGACCAGGCGGACGATGCCCACCAGGAAGGGTGCGGCCAGCGCGGCCGCCGCGGCGATCACGAAGAACTCGGCGGCGCGCGACCCGAGGCCGGCCGCGGACCGCAGCCAGACCACGGCGTCCGAGAAGAAACGGGCGGACACGATCACGATGCCGGAGAGGAGCAGCGCATCGAGGAGGAGCAGGCGGACCAGCCGCTGTGCCCGCGTCCGGCGTGGCCCGGGCGCGCGCAGGCCGTCGATCCAGGAGCCATAGAGCGCCACGAAGGTCTGCAGCGCGTGGGGCAGCTTGCGGTCGACCCAGGCCGCGGCCGGCCC
>Ga0137397_10002082_pt1 | contig 14009 bp, 14 predicted proteins | sample czorhiz116metaG_FD_106658 | JGI IMG/M metagenome (GOLD analysis project Ga0137397, IMG submission 106658) | Vadose zone soil microbial communities from Angelo Coast Range Reserve, California, USA - czorhiz1.16 metaG | ecosystem: Environmental > Terrestrial > Soil > Vadose zone | place: USA... | reverse complement strand
TGCCGAAGGGGAGCGCCTTCATCTCCTTCGCAACGGCCGCGCCCGGGCCGCTGCCTCGGGGATAGCGGACCGCCGCCGGCCGCCCCAACGAGAACGCGGTGGTGAGCATCTGACGGCACTCGTTCTCGTCGCTCGGCGTCATCACCACCATGTTGGGCACGCAGCGCAGGTAGGTAAGGTCGAACGCCCCGTTGTGCGTCGCTCCGTCGGCGCCGACGAGGCCCGCGCGGTCCAGCGCGAACACGATCGGCAGGTTCTGGATGCAGACGTCGTGGATCAGCTGGTCGTAGCCGCGCTGCAGAAAAGTCGAGTAGATCGCGAGCACCGGCTTCATGCCCTCGCAGGCGAGCCCCGCCGCGAAGGTGACCGCGTGCTGCTCGGCGATGCCGACGTCGAAATACCGGTCGGGAAACTCCTCGGCGAAGCGCACCATCCCGGAACCCTCGCGCATCGCCGGGGTGATACCGACGAGACGCGAATCGAGCCGCGCCATGTCGCACAGCCAATCTCCGAACACCTGCGTGTACGTGGGCTTGCCGCCGCTCGCCTTCTTGATCCCCTGCGCAGGATCGAATTTCCCCGGACCGTGATAGAGGACCGGGTCGGCCTCGGCGAGCTTGTAGCCCTGACCTTTCTTGGTGGCGGCGTGCAGGAACTGCGGGACCTTCAACTCTTTGATGTTCTTCAGCGTCGGGATCAGCGAGTCCAGATCGTGGCCGTCGATCGGGCCGACGTAGTTGAAGCCGAATTCCTCGAACAGCGTCGACGGCACGACCAGCCCTTTCGCGTGCTCCTCCACCTTCTTGGCGAGGTGCCACAGCGGCGGCATCCCCGCGAGCACCTTCTCGCCCGCTTTTCGCGCCGCGGCGTAGAAGCGCCCCGACATCAGGCGCGCGAGATAGCGGTTGAGCGCGCCGACCGCCGGGGAAATCGACATGTCGTTGTCGTTGAGGATCACCAGCAGGTCGGTGTCCATCACGCCGGCGTTGTTGAGGGCCTCGAAAGCCATGCCGGCGGACATCGCGCCGTCGCCGATCACCGCGATGACGTGGCGCTTCTTCTCTCCGGTTTCGCCTTTCAGCTTCGCCGCCTGCGCCATCCCGAGCGCTGCGCTCACGGAGGTGCTCGAGTGCGCAGTCCCGAAGGTGTCGTACTCGCTCTCGCTGCGGCGGGGGAAACCCGAAATGCCGCCGGTCATGCGCAGGCGGCTCATCGCTTCGCGCCGGCCGGTGAGGATCTTGTGCGGATAGGTCTGGTGGCCGACGTCCCACACGATCCGATCGTGCGGGGTGTTGAAGACGTGATGCAGCGCGATCGTCAGCTCGACCGTGCCGAGATTGGAGGAGAGATGGCCTCCCGTCTGGCTGACCGACTCCAGGAGAAAGGTGCGCAGCTCCACCGCGAGCCGGCCGAGCGCCCGGCGATCCATCGCTCGCACCGCCGCGGAGTCGTCGACAGTCTTCAGAAGCTCGTAAGCGGAGGGATCGAAATCCGCCGATCCCGTCTCCGGAGCGCCGCCGGGCAAATCCGCCTTTCCGATCGCACTCATAAGCTGCGGATTATCCCGCAAAAGCGCGCCCCACGTGCGGCGCGGCGCGGATCGGGCATCAGAATTTCCGCAGTACGATGAAGTCGGCGAGCTCCGCCAGCCGATGCGCCGCTCCGCCCAGCGTCGCGAGCGCTGCGTGGGCGTCTTCGCGCAGCTCCTCGGCCAGCGCCTTGGCGCGGGCGAGACCCAGCGCCGAGACGTAGGTGGGCTTGTTGTCGGCCGCATCCTTGCCGACCGTCTTGCCGAGCGTCGCGGTCGAGGATTCCCGGTCGAGAACGTCGTCGACGACCTGAAATGCGAGGCCAATGCACTTCGCGTAACGGTCGAGGTGCTCCAGTTGCGCGGCAGCAAGACCGCCCGCGCAACGTGCTCCCAGGGCCACGGACGCCCGGATCAAAGCCCCGGTCTTGTGGATGTGCATGTGCTCGAGTTCCTGCAGCGTGAGCGACTGGCCGACGCTTGCGAGATCGGTCGCCTGGCCGCCCGCCATGCCGCGGCTGCCGCTCGCTGCAGCGAGAATCTTCACCATCTCGAGCTGGACCGCGGGGTCCTCCGAAAGCCTGTGATCGGCGATCAGCTGGAACGCGAGCGACTGCAGGCTGTCGCCGACGAGCAGCGCCGTGGCCTCATCGAACTCGACATGACAGGTGGGCTTGCCCCGGCGCAGCACGTCATCGTCCATGCAGGGAAGATCGTCGTGCACCAGGGAGTACACGTGGATGCACTCGACCGCGCAGGCGGCAACATCGAGCCGCGCCGGGTCGGCGCCGGCGAACTCCCCTGCGGCAAAAACGAGGAGCGGGCGCGCCCGCTTGCCTCCTCCCAGTACCGCATAGCGCATGGCCTCGTGCAGACGCCGTGGAGCGATCGCCGCGGAAGGCAGGAAACGTTCCAGTGCCGCCTCGGTCCGGGCCTGGACTTTCGCCATCCAGGCCGTGAAATCACTCGTCGTCGGCACCGGGGAAATTCTTCAGGGTGTTTTCTTCGAGTACTTTCACCTGCTGTTGGGCGCGCGACAGGACGCCCTGGCAGTATTGCGCGAGCTCCAGGCCGCGCTTGTGCGCTGCCAGCGACTGCTCCAATGTCAGTTTCCCCGACTCCATCGTCGACACGATTTTCTCCAGCTCGGCGAGGGCCGCTTCGAAACTTTCCGGTTGATCGGTTTTTGCGGGCTTGGAGGTCATCGCTGTGACGGGATACCCCGTTCTCCCTGGACTCGTTCGGGAACCGAGCAAAATAGCCGATGGGGGTAAAGCGGTCAAATTGCCCTCCGCCCGGTGAACTCGGCTGGCCCGCCGCGGTCAATGCGAACTCGCGGCGACGAAGCCCAAAAAGCTCTGGTGCCCTCGGGGAAAAAGGACTAGAATCGCGCGCAATTTTATCCGTCTGTCCGAAGGAGCTCTCCAGCCGTATGTCCGACTTACCCAGTTCGCGAAGGCTCAAGCCCAACGCATCCCAGCTTCCTGTTTCCTGGTATTTCGACCCGAAGGTCTTCGAACTCGAGCAAAAACTGCTCTTCGCCAGCAGTCCGGGCTATGTCGGGCACGAACTGATGGTGCCGAACCCGGGCGATTACCATACGCTCGCCTGGATGGATCACGGCAAGGTGCTCATCCGCAACGCGGACGGCATCGAGCTCCTGTCGAACGTCTGCCGCCACCGCCAGGCGATCCTGCTCGAAGGCCGCGGCAACGCGCAGAACATCGTCTGCCCGCTGCACCGCTGGACCTACGACATGAAGGGCGAGCTGCTGGGCGCCCCCCACTTTCCCGAAAATCCCTGCCTCAACCTCGGCTCGACTCATCTGCAGAACTGGCGCGGCATGCTGTTCGCCGGCAAGCGCGACGTGGCCAAGGATCTCGCCGGATTCGCCAGCGCCGACGACTTCGATTTCTCGGGACACATGCTCGACCGCGTCGAAATCTTGGAGTTCGAGCAGAACTGGAAAACCTTCATCGAGGTATACCTCGAGGACTACCACGTGATCCCCTACCATCCCGGGCTGGGGAACTTCGTCACTTGCGACGATCTCAAGTGGGACATCACCGATGCCTATTCGGCACAGGTGGTGGGAGTGAAAGACGGGTTCGCCAGACCCGGGACGCCGACTTACGCCAAGTGGCACGAGGCACTCACCCGCTACATGGCCGGCAAACCGGCCAAGCAGGGCGCGATCTGGTTCCTGTACTACCCGAACGTGATGCTCGAGTGGTATCCGCACGTGCTGGTGGTGAGCACCTTGCTGCCGCGCTCGCCGACGCACACCACCAACGTCGTCGAATTCTACTATCCCGAGGACATCGTCCTGTTCGAGCGCGAATTCGTCGAAGCCGAGCAGGCCGCCTACCGGGAGACCGCGATCGAGGACGACGAGATCGCCAAGCGCATGGACCGCGGCCGGCGCGCGCTGTACGAGCGCGGCGAAAACGAAGTCGGCCCTTATCAGTCTCCGATGGAAGACGGCATGATGCACTTCCACGAGTACCTGAAGCGCGGGCTCGCCGGACACGTTTGAGAAGGGCCGCCGCCCGAATGCCCGGGTAAGATGGCGGCATGATCCTCACCACGCTGGTCGGGACGGACGTTCTCTCGCAGCATCTCGCCGACCCGGATTGGGTCGTTTTCGACTGCCGTCACGATCTCACGGCTCCCGAGCGCGGCCGGGCCGAATACGAAAAGTCGCATATCCCCGGCGCCCGCTTCCTGCACCTGGACCGGAACCTTGCCGCGTCCAAGACCGGGAGCAACGGCCGCCACCCGCTTCCCGACCCGGACAAGCTGGCGAGGGAACTTGGCGATGCCGGCTTCGATTCAAGCAAGCAGGTCGTCGCCTACGATGCGCAAGGCGGCATGGTCGCCGCGCGCCTGTGGTGGCTGCTGCGATGGCTGGGGCATCTGCCGGTCGCGGTTCTGGATGGCGGCTGGAGCCGCTGGATCGACGAGGGCCGGCCGCAAAGCTCGGACGTTTCCCGCCCCCAGGCCGCGCGGTTCGCAGGGACGCCGCGAGAGGTTCCGCTGAGCGCAGAAGCCGTGCGCTCGCGTCTCGGGCGTGCGAGCATGTTGCTGCTCGACGCGCGCGCGCCCGACCGCTTCCAGGGGCAGAACGAGACCATCGACCCGGTCGGCGGCCGCATTCCCGGCGCTAGGAACCGCTTCTACCGCGACAATCTCGACGCCAACGGCCGCTTCAAGTCGCCCGAAGCGCTCAAGGGGGAGTTCGCCGCCATCCTCGGCGCGACAGACCCTCGCGAGGTCGTGAACTACTGCGGCTCCGGCGTATCCGCCTGCCACAACCTGCTCGCAATGGAAGTCGCCGGGCTGCGCGGCGCCCGCCTCTACCCCGGCTCCTGGAGCGAATGGAGCGCCGACCCTTCGCGTCCGGTCGCCTCGGGCGAACCGCGGCCGGGAGAACGATGAGCGCGGCCCTCGTCGCCGACGCGATTCTGGTCGTTCACGCCCTTTTCGTGCTGTTCGTCGTCGGCGGCTTCTTCCTGATCCTCGCCGGTTCCGGACACTGGACCTGGGTGCGCAACCGAACGTTCCGCGCCCTGCATCTCGCCGCGATCGGCTTCGTCGCGGCCGAGGCGCTCCTCGGCATCACCTGTCCGCTGACGCTCTGGGAGGACTGGTTCAGGGCCGCCGGTCCCGGCGAACGGAGTTTCGTCGGCCGTTGGGTGGCGCGCCTGCTCTACTACAATTTTCCGGAATGGGCCTTCGCGATCGCATACTGCGCGTTCGCGCTCGCGGTGCTCTGGGCATGGCGGGCGATCCCGCCGCAACCGCGTTCATCGCGCTCGGATAACGCGCTATGATTTCGCGATGAAGCCGTACCTCGATCTCATGCGCCACGTGCTCGACCATGGGCACAAGAAGAGCGACCGCACGGGCACCGGGACGCTTTCCACTTTCGGCTGGCAGATGCGCTTCGATCTCGCCGCCGGATTCCCGCTGCTCACCACCAAGAAGGTCCACTTCAAGTCGATCGCCTACGAGCTGCTGTGGTTCCTCAGGGGCGAAACCAACGTGCGCTGGCTGCAGGAACACGGCGTATCGATCTGGGACGAGTGGGCCGACGCCGACGGGGAGCTCGGGCCCGTGTACGGCTCGCAGTGGCGCAGCTGGCCGTCGCCCGACGGCGGAACGATCGATCAGATCGCGCACGTGGTGGAATCGATCCGCACGCGACCCGACTCGCGACGCCACATCGTCACCGCGTGGAATCCGGCGGAGATCGACAAGATGAAGCTCCCGCCGTGCCACGTCCTGTTCCAGTTCTACGTGGCCGGCGGACGCCTCTCCTGCCAGATGTACCAGCGCAGCGCCGATATCTTCCTCGGCGTGCCGTTCAATATCGCCTCCTACGCGCTGCTCACGCTGATGGTGGCGCAGGTGTGCGACCTGAAGCCGAGGGAATTCGTGCTCGTCCTCGGGGACGCGCATCTCTATCTGAACCATATCGAGCAGGCGAGAGAGCAGTTGTCGCGCCCGCCGCGGCCGCTGCCGCGCATGCGGCTCGATCCCGCGGGCCGGGACATCTTCGGATTTCGCTACGAGGACTTCACCCTCGAGGGCTACGATCCCCACCCGGCGATCAAGGCGCCGATCGCGGTCTAGTAGACGGCGGTACGCTCCGGCAGCGGCGAGCGGCGCAGAAGCGCAGCTTGAGCCGCCACGGGAGCGCGAGGCAGCGGCGGAACGCCGGCCCCGTCGATCGGCACTCCGAGAAGCTCGCGCCCGGTCTCTCTGCCTGCGGCATCGCGGTATACCAGCTCGTTCGTGTCGAAATCGTACTCAGGGTGACGCGGGTCGTTCCAGTAGTTCAAGAAGATCATATAGAAGGGAACGAAGAGGCCGTGGCGCGGCTCGGTGTGCTGCAGCGCGAACACGTACTCGGGCTGCTCCTTGACCACGAAACCGCTGTGGCAGTGCTGCACCCAGATGTAGTCGCCGAGCACGACAAGCTTCCAAAAGGGCTCTTCGTCGTAGAACTTGAGCTTCACCTTCTTGCCGTACTTGCGCAGCGCCGAGAGGGCGCCGATGGTCGCCTCGATCTCCGTATGCAGCGTGAGCACGGTGATCTCGGACGGCAGCGACTCGGCACGCCGGCGCAGCCCCGGGCCGCACGGGTTGACCAGCATCACGCGGATCTCGTAGGCCTTGTCGATCACCGGGCGCAGCAGGCTGTCTTCGGCGACCAAAGTGTCGTAGCCGGTCAGCGTCAGGACATAGGCGTCGCGCGCCGTCGTCAGCTGATTGACCAGCGCACGCTCGCGCCGGCGTGACCACCAGCCCGTGTCCGCGTTGCGCGCGTACACCAGAGACGCGAGCCGCGCGATGAGCACCCGCTGGCGGTGGTCCCACGCGATCTTCGCCATGTTGAACACCAGCGCGAGCACCGAGGCCAGAGCGATCTCGGTCCCGAGAAGTAGGTTTGCATTGCCCTCGACCTCCGGCCACCACTCGTTCAGGATGTAGTTTGCGAAGCCGGGCAGCGAGAACGCGATCGCAACCGCGAGGATGGTGACGGCGCCGTGCGAGAGGATCTGCCGCACGCCGCTCGCGAGGCTATGCGTGGGTGTGCCGCGATGGGTCGCCACTGTAGAACCCTCGGAACCTAGCGCAGATCGCAGCCGGGGTTGGCCGGTAGAATTCCCGCGATCACTTGTTCCACTCCTGCTCCCCCCGGCCGGTTTGCTTGACGATGGCATCGAGCGTGCGGATCGAGGCGTCCTCCAGAGGCCCGCCCAAGCCGACGGCCATGCGCGCCTCGGTGAGGGCTTCGTCATGGCGGTCGAGGTCGGCGAGCGTCTGCGCGAGATTGTTGTGGGCGGCGGCGGAGCGGGGATAGGCGACGGTTGCCCGCCTGAATGCCTGCTCGGCCCCTTCGAAATCACCCGCCCGGTAGGCGGTGTTCCCCGCGCCCATCAGGGCAGTGAACTGGTCGGGCCAGCGCTCGAGCGCCCTTTGGTAGGCCGCGCGCGCAGATTCGGGCGGACCGGCTTTCTCGAGCTTCGTCACCGCGCTCAAGTACTCCGCGGGCCCGACGCTCGCCGGGAAACGTCCGGGGGGCAAGGCGAGCATCGCCCAATACCCGCCGCGCTGCCAGGTGCGCTCGAAGGTGGAAAGCGGCATCTCGAGGCGCCGCTCGGTCCCCGAGCGCAGGACGATCTGCTGCTCCTTCAGGTCATAGCCGATCGCGACCGCGTAGTGCCAGACCGGATACCAATCGAGGGCGAGATTCTGCAGCACGATCGCCGGAGTTCCGGCGGCGATCTCGGCGAGAAGATCGGAGAGCTTCGGATTCAGCTCGACTGCGACGAAGCCGTTGCGGCGCGCCGCCGCCAGCATCTCCACCTGGAGACTGCCCTGGCGGTCGGGGAGATAGACCTGAGGCCGCAAGACCTCGGGCGCGACAGCCTTTCCTCCGGCTTCCAGCACCATGGCGAGAGCGGCCGGACCGCACTGATATTCGTCCTGCGCATGAAACGGCACCGCGTCCAATTCGACCTTTTGAGGCAGAGCCGGAGCGCCGGGGCCCAAGAGGGCCTGCAGCTGCGGCGTGGCGCAGCCTGCAAGGCCCAGAAGTAAGATGCCCGCCGCCGTTAGGCGGCGGGCGACACACCGGCGCGGTCGAGAGGGGAGGATCACTTGGCCGGCCGGGTGAACGGGAAAACCTTGGTAAAGCCCAAAATGTCCGTAATCAAGAGGATCACGAAGACGAGAAAGGCGAGCCACAGGACGCCTTCTATTCCGTCTCCTGCCGCGGGGAGAGAATCGAACTTCGCGGCGACACGTTCGACTTCGTCGTCGCTCAACGCGGCGACGCGCGCTTTTGCATCTTCGGGGCTCACGCCGTGGCTCTCGAGCGCCGCGCACACGTCCGCCCTGTCGAGAAGGGATCCGAGGTGCGCGCGTGCCGTGCGCCCCTGTTCCGTCCCCTGGACGCGGTCGGTTGCAATCAACTCGGCTTGCGCGGCAGGAATCGGCAGACCCGCGAGAGAGACGCAGACCACCAGAATGCGCGAGACGGCGCGGTAAATGCGGGGCATCTCTTTTCTCCTCATTTCGAACTGTAAGAGTTTTGTTATACCCGAGTTTTCATGCACGCACGAGGTGGCCTTCGACAACTCGAACTTTTTCGCCGACAGCGAAAGCGGGAGGGCTCGACAGCGAGATGGCGCGAAAGGAACCGTCGTCCATGCGCAGGGTCACGCGCCACACAAAGCGCTTCCTCAAGCTTTTCTCATTCTCGGTCGCGCTTCCGGGAACGAAGCCGCTCAGCGAGTCGAGTACCGACATCCCTCCGCTCGCGATCGCTCCACCCGGGCCGGCGCCGGCGGTCTCGGCTTTGGGGTCGGCGGCTCCGGCCCCGGCGCTCGGTTCGTCGTAGACCTCGACGGTCCTGACCGACTCGATCGTGCCGCACAGCGCGCAGGTGCTGGGCTGGGCCGGCTTGAGCTCGCCCCTGGGCGAAGCCCCGTCGTCGCGCATCGGCGCGATCTTGGTCGGCAGCACGCCGGTAAAGGCACCAAGGCCGATCAGCACTGCGATCGCCACAGAAGCCGCTACCGCCGCAACGTGCGGTTTGATCCGCGTTGACCTCGGATGATGATTGGTTACCACGTCCATCGAAATACTTGCTCCTCCGCAGATGCCTTCGTCCGGTTTCCCTGTGCAATGGCCGTGCCAAGCGAAACCTTTCCTGCCTGGTCAATGGCTTAGCCAGAATTCCGGAACCGCGGGAAGGACGGAGTTGTCGCCTGGCAACGACGGCTACTGCGCCGCAGAAGAAACCGAACTGAAGGGAAAGGAGAATTCGTGTCGCCCCCCAACGACATTCCGGCCAGACGCGGCGCGCCGCGTCAGCCCTTGTCGGGCTTGAACATCTTGGGCTCGAGCTTGTGGCGCTCGAGAAGCTTGTAGAACTCGGTGCGATTGCGTTGCGCGAGCTTTGCCGCCTGGGTCACGCTGCCACCCGTGATACGCAGGATGCGAATCAGGTACTCGCGCTCGAATGCGCCCCGCGCCTGCTCGAGCGAGGCGAGTTGCGCTGGTTCCTCCTTCAGGGCTTGCTGAACCAGCGAGGCCGGAACGACCCCGGAAGCGCACAGGGCGACCACCTGCTCGACTACGTTGACCAGTTGCCGAACGTTGCCTGGCCAAGGCGCGGCGAGCAGCAGCTGCAGCGCCTCCGGAGCGAACGCCTGGACGTCCTTTCCGTAGCGCGCGGCAGTGGCTTTGAGATAGTGCGCCGCCAGAGAAACGATGTCCTCGCGACGCTCGGAGAGCGGCGGGAGATCGAGCGAAACGACGTTCAGGCGGTAATAGAGATCCTCGCGAAACCGCCCCTCCTTCATTTGGGCATCGAGATCGCGGTGCGTCGCGGAGATGATGCGCACGTCCACCGGCGTGCCTTGGGTTGCGCCGACCGCTCGCACCTCGCGGTCCTGCAGGACGCGCAAGAGCTTCGCCTGGAGAGCCACGGGCATGTCGCCGATTTCGTCCAGGAACAGCGTCCCCTGGTCGGCGGTGGGGATCAGGCCCTTGTGATCGTAGTTCGCGCCGGTGAAGGAGCCCTTGCGGTGACCGAACAGCTCCGACTCGAGCAGGTTCTCGGGAATTGCCGCGCAATTGACCGCTACGAAGGGGCCCTGGGAGCGACGGCTCGCCCGATGTATCGACCGCGCAAGGAGTTCCTTGCCGGTGCCGCTTGCGCCCTGCAGGAAAACGCTCGCATCCGACTGGGCGACCAGCCGGGCCTGATGGAGAACGTTTTCCATTCTCGGGCTCTGCGTCACGAAGTCGCGCCTCCAATCCTCGTCGCCGCCGCCCTTCCCGACTCCGGAGAACTGCAGCGCCTGCTCCACCTGGTCGAGCAGATGCTTGCCGTCGAAGGGCTTGGGCTGAAAGGCGAAGACTCCGCGCCGGGTGGCGGAGACCGCGTCGGGTATCGTGCCGTGCGCGGTGAGGATGATGACGGGAAGGGTCGGTGCCTGCCTGCGTATCTCGTCGAACAGGGTCAGCCCGTCCATTCCGCCCATCTTGAGATCGGTAATCACCAAGTCAGGTCGCGAGGCCGCGAGCAGCGCAAGCGCCTTCTCCCCGCTTTCCGCCCCCCTCACTCCATGGCCCGCCGCGGCGAGACGCAGCGAAAGGAGCTTCAGGATGTCCTGATCGTCGTCGACTAAAAGGATCATGCTCATCTCGGCCGCGCCTGCTCCCGTTCTATGATCTTGCGCTCGACCTCCTTCAGTGCGTCGAGCTGCTCCTTGAATTGCGTCGCGCGGCGCTGTTCGCGCAGGCGCTCGTTGACCTGGGCATAGAGCAATCCGGCAAACTGTTGCATAGGGCCCGCCCCGGCCTCTTTCGACACCAACGGCTCGAGCAGGCCCGCGGCCTTGGTGTCGTCGCCAAAAGCGGTGCCCGGCAGCGACAGCAGCAAAGCCAGCCTCACCCGACCGTAGGCGCCACGGTCCTTGGAGAAGATCTGGCTCGAAGCGTTCAATTCACGTTGCTGCTCCTCGGCCTGGAGCGCTGCGACCCGCTGGACGTAGCCGATCAATTCCACGACCTGACGCGACTCGCGCTCGTCGCGTACGGAAGAATCGCCCCCCGACGAGGGAAAGACGCCCGGCCACCAGTTGGCGCAACCCGTCAGCGCAACCAGGCAAGCGAGAGCGGCGGCGGCGCGGATCATGGCGAGGGAGGGGGCGTGCCCGCGGGAAGGGTGACGCGAAAATGCGCCCCCGGACCGGACTCTTGGAGGATCTCGATCCGACCGCCGTGAGCAAGAACGAACTCTCTCGCGATAGCGAGGCCCAGGCCGCTGCCGCGCAGGCGCCCGCGAGGCGCACCTTCGCCTTGATAGAACCAGTCGAATATCTTTTCGCGGTCCTCGATGGGAACTCCCGGGCCTGCGTCGCCTATGTCCAGCACGGCTTCGTCTCCCTGTTGTCGCAGCGCCAGGGAAATCATACCCTCGTCCGGCGAATATTTGATGGCATTGGATACCAGATTCGCCACTACTGCACGCAGCTTGTCCTCGTCCGCATGCAAGGTGAAGGGGTCGAGACGCAGATTGGCGCGGATCCGGCGCGCCTGTACCACGAGCCGATGATCTTCCAACGCCTGCTCGACGACGCGGTCGAACCGCACCTCCTTCAGGTCCAAGCGCCCGACGGTCTCCTGCACGCGATGGTAGTTGAGCAGGTCCTCGATCAATCGCTGAAGCTGCGAGCTCTTCTGACGGAGGATCTCGACGATTTCGCGCTGTCCCGGAGAGAGCGCTCCTGCCGTACCCTCGATGAGCAGCTCGGAGCCTTCGCGCAGCGCCGTGAGCGGAGTCTTGAGCTCATGGGAGATGTGCCGCAGGAACAGCCGCTTTTGCTGCTCGAGCTCGATCAGGCGCTGGCGCAACCAGTCGAGCCTGTTGCCCAGGTATTTGAGATCCGCCGGCCCGACGACATGGATGTCGCCTTCGAACTCGCCCGCGCCCAAGCGCCGGATCGCCAGGTCGAGCTGGCGGATCGGCCTGGCGATGAAAATCGTCACTCCGATCGCGAGGAGCACGCCCAGAGGAATAGTCGCCGCAAGCTGCAGCCACAGAATACGCTGAGCGCGCTCGCCGGTCCTCCGCATGGACTCCACTTCACGGTCGATCAGCGCGTTGCTCGTATTGAGCACGTTGCGGGCCAAGTCCGACAAAACCATGTAGCCGCCCACGAGCGCCGTCTTTTCCTGCCGAGTTGCCGGCTTGCGGATCAATTGCTCGTAGAGCGTCTGCTCCATGTCGATCGTGTTGTTGAGCTCCGAGAGCTGTGCTTCATCGAGCGGTTGCAAGGACAACTCGCTCGTGTTCGCCTTGAAGTTGGCCCTCAGGCGGGAGTAGTCGTTGATGAGCTCTTCGTCGTCGAGGATGAGGTATTGGCGCACCACGCGCTCGAGAGCCGTCGTTTGCTCGACCAGGAGGCGGCTGCCCCGCGATGCCTGCGCTGCCTGGGACACCGCCGTCTGGCTCTGACCCGCCAGCTGCTCGACGTATACCGCCGCGTTGTAGAAAGCGACGATGAGCGGCGCGGCGACCAGGAAAAAGGCGAGCAACAACAGCCCGAGAAAGGACCTCGGGTAGTAGCCTTGAGCAAAGTCGAGCCCAATTTTCACAGGTCGATACCGTAATGAGCAGGCCAATGATACCCGCGACGGCGCGCGATAGTCCGTTCGCCGCGTGCGGCGCCCGCGTGAGGCGACGATCCTATAGCGTTGATGCGGGAAGGGAAATTTGCAAACTATCTCACAAGGTCATCTAGCTGATGGCCGGCGCAGGTTGCTCAGGCGCCGGTTTGTAGCCGCCGATGACGACTCGATTGCGCCCGAGTTCCTTGGCCTCGTACATAGCTGCGTCCGCGGCGCGCAACACGGCCTCCACGCTGTTGCCGTGGTCGGGAAAAATCCCGATGCCTATCGATACAGTGATCGGGCCGACCAACCGACCCTCGTACTCTATGCCGAGTTGCTGCACGCCCTGCCGCAGGCTCTCCGCCCGATGCAAGATGGAATTGTGCGGAGCTTGAGACATCACCAGGACGAACTCCTCTCCGCCGTACCGGCACACGATGTCCTCGCCACGCGCCGCCATCAGCAGATATTGCCCCATGGCGCGCAGCACGGCGTCGCCCGCCGCGTGGCCCAGCGTATCGTTGAATCGCTTGAAATCGTCTATATCGATCATCATGATGCCCAGCGAGCGGCCGCTGCGCCGCGCCCGGCTCTCCTCGCGCGCGAGGGACTCCTCCAGATAGCGCCGGTTGTACAAACCGGTCAGGCCGTCGTGCATGACCTGGTCTTTGAGGCGATGATTGCTCTGGGTCAGCTCCTGTTCCGCCCAGAGGCGCTTCTTGATCTCCTGATCCAACGCCGCTCTCACGATCTCGAGCCGCGCATCGCGCTCGGCGACACGGCGGTCGAGCTGCGCGTTGAGCCTGTCCAAGCTCTCCGCATGATTTTGGAGCTTTCCGGCGATCACGCGCAGATAGCCCTCGACGGATTCCGGTCCGGGCCGCGCCGTCCCCTGCCGCGGTTCCGCAAGAGCCGCGCTCACCGCCGAGAGCAGCTCTTCCGGATTCGCGGGCCTGACGAGGAAAAAAGCGCCGAAGGCGTTCGCCACGGCCCGAGCTTCGGCCTCGATGTAGTTCGGAGCCCGGAACACCAGCCGTGGCTGGGCCATCGCCGGTTCGGCCCCGAGCCTCGCCGCGAACTGACACGCGTCCATGTTCGGCGAGAGAATTTCCATGATAGCGACGTCTGGGTTTTCTGCCCTCGCGACCTTCAGCGCCTCCTCGCCGTCCGACGCCTGGAGCAAGCGGTGCCCACGTTCCTGGAGCAGGGTCACCAGGAAGCGGCGATTGATAGGCCGATCTTCGACGACGAGTATCGTGGCCATGAATGCCACTCGCCCTTGTGT
>Ga0137397_10002081_pt1 | contig 14010 bp, 8 predicted proteins | sample czorhiz116metaG_FD_106658 | JGI IMG/M metagenome (GOLD analysis project Ga0137397, IMG submission 106658) | Vadose zone soil microbial communities from Angelo Coast Range Reserve, California, USA - czorhiz1.16 metaG | ecosystem: Environmental > Terrestrial > Soil > Vadose zone | place: USA... | reverse complement strand
TCGAGGACCGAAGATTCGCTGGCCGGGTTTGCGCCCTGCAGTGTCATGCGAAGTAATCTTGCGCGATCCCGGCTCTTGACCGCGATGCTTGCGCCGGTGGAAGACAAAAGCATTCTGTAATCGCCACCACGAACGAGAAACTGTCGCTTGTTCTCGAGTTCTTCGAAACTGAGCGGCAAATTCATAAGCGCAGCCTTTGCCGCGGCGGGCGATTCTGCAAGTCTGTTAGCTGGAGATCCCGGATAGGAAGTCCGCACCTGAGATGGAACATCGCGGCTCCCGCTGGACCAAGAAGAAACTGCCGCGAGGAGACACAGCCCGAGGAATACGAACAGTAAGCCGCAGCGTAAGAGGGTTTGATGACGAAGAACTCTTCTCGGCATCGTTGCGCGACTCCTGCCTTAACAGTGCGTTTAGAGTATCAACTTTAGTTGGGTCTTCTTAGTCAACCAAGGCCCGACTGGAGTTGGTATTCTGAACACCTCAAAAACAAGACGCCCGGCACGCTGGGGCGGTCTACTTGTTTCAGCATGCCGGGCTGATTTTCTAAACTGCAAACACCTGGCCCAATCTTCTAAAGGCTTACGCCAGGAAGCCAAGATTTCCGGTCGCAAACTTTGAAAGGTTCGGGAATACAACCGGGATGTCCAAAGGATCCAATCCGTACCATCTTGCCAGCGTGGCCGCATACTGATCCACAGCCGTCGTCGGAATCCAGCGCCCGCGGTTGTCTGTATCGTCGGGACCGCTGAGCGCCAGCGTCGGATAACCATATGGAGTCCCGGTACCATCGGGCCTGAAACTGCCATAGAACTTATTGCCGAGGACCGCACCGCCCATGATAAATGCATGGCTGCCCCACGCATGATCCGAGCCAACCGTCGCCGAGCCTGAACCCGAAGGTTGAAGCGTGCGACCAAAGTCGGACAAGGTGAACGTTGTCACGCTGTTGCTATTGCCCTGCGCCACCATCTCATCATAGAAAGCCCGCATCGCCTGGCTCAGTTGCGTCATCAGCGAGCCCTGACTTCCCGAATTGGCTCCGCCGCCGGCCGGATTCGTCGGATTGCTTCCGGTCTCGTTCGTGTGCGTATCAAATCCACCGAGCGTGCAGAAGAAAATTTGGCGCTTCATGGTGATGCCGACCGCATCCTTGAGCTTGATCAACTTGGCAACCTGCTTCAGTTGATTTCCGATTGAGGTGTTTGGAAAGACTGTCGTGTTGGGAGAAGTAGGGATGGTCGGATCAGGCTGATTGAGTGATGAGTCCGCGGTCAAGGCCTGATTTGTGGTATCGCTCACACCTTTTATCAGGAACGCATCCTGGTCGAACCCGAGCAGTTGGCGGTAGCTGCTGCCTGCGGTATTTGGATTTGCCGAGCTTGGCCCACTCCAATTAAGTACCAATACGTTCGCGAGAGTTCCATTTGATGAGATAGCCAGTTGCCGGCTGGTAATTCCGATGTTGAACAGACTCGTGCCCGCCACCGAGATATTCATGGGCAGGGCCACCGGCCCGTTCAGCGAGCCGGTCTTGTCGGCGATTCGTCCGCCCCATCCCGTCTGGCCAACCGTATTGGAGATCGAGGTCTGTTGCTGAGCAACTTGATCAGAGTGCGAGAACAGTTGGTACGGACGGCCGATGTTCGCCTGATACTGGGCCTTGGTGATGGGTTGGACGAGGCTGCCATAGTTGCAGAGCACGGCGAGCTTGCCGGCGTTCCAAACATCGAGCAGGCCCTTGCCAACTCCAGCGTTGTTAGCTTCAGGAGAAAGGTTTGGGTGCAGCGCGAAAGCAACACTACTGGTATTTGAGGGCGTAATCTTCGTGGCCGTCAGCGCTGACTGGGGAATAGCCAGACCCGAAGGAGTACGCGCCGTGCTGTACCCTCCGTTATAGTCGTCGAACGGAATTATCATGTTGTTGCAATCGCTGCCGCCGGAAAGAAAGATGCAAACTAGCGCCCGATAGTCGCTCGCCGCAGGCGGCATCATCGCATTAACGAGATTGAGACTATCCACACTCGAAACCATGGCCGCCGCGGTCAGGCCGCATGCGGTATCTCGCAGGAATCTTCTACGTGACTGTGTCATTTGTTATCTCTCCACCTGATACTGCGACGAGGTCGCAACGAGATAGATAGCCGTGCGGGTACGCCCGGCGGGATCAGAGCCTGCTATCGGGGTCACCGCCGCCACAATGCCGTTCTTGATCGATTGCGACATAGTGCCGTGCATCATGCTGGCATTCAGCGCATCCACCAGTTGGCTCGGATTCGCAGCCAAAGCCTGGTAGGCGGAGTAATTGACCTGCGTGCCGGTTGGCCGATTCGGAGAACTAATGGGGATTCCATTACCGCTATTGGCAAGGAAGAGCGTGTTTACGAAGTTTGCTCGCCGGTAGGTCGTCGAAGTATCAAGCAAGCCGAACTCAGGGCCAAAAAGGTTGGTGCCCGCGACTGAAAAGTCCGCCGGGTAATAGCTGAACACTGTCGGTGGATTGAACATGTCCTGACCCAAATCGTTGGTGAAGCTAAAGGGTGAACTGGCCAGAACGAAATCGCTGGTGGCGTTGAAGGTACGGAGCAGGTTGGTGATCAGTAATACCGGCTCGCGTAGATGACCATAGTTCGGATCGGTCTTGGCGTCGCCGCGCGCTTCGGGATCCAGAAGGATCGCGGTGATGATTGCTTTCATGTCTCCGCGAACGCCCGAGCCGTTATTCGCAAACGCCGCCGAGCAACGGCCGACATAGGCGCCACTCGGATTGCTGGTTACCAACTGGTGAATCAGTTGGGTGCAGAGATATGGTCCCGTATTTGGATGGTTGAATAGGTTGTCAATTGCCGCGTTTAGCTCGTTCACCTTGTACTGTTGTAACTGAGCGAGGGTGAGACCTGGAGCAGCGGCAGCCAGATTCAGGCCATTCAGCAAAGTCTTGGGCGCTGTGTCAAAGACTCCATTGTAGCTGTTCAGAGTGGCGTTGTAGCTCCCTCCGTTGTTTGACAGCGACATTGGGGTGATGTAGTCGGGAACTGCTGTGGCCGAAACCGGCACGCTCGTAGTCGTAATCCGCCAGCCGGTAAAAACCCCCGCCAGATTCTGAATGGTGGACTCACTGTAGCTGGGCACCCGATTGCCCTGGGCGTCCAGCACGGGGGTGCCGTCTTGATTCAGAGTATCCACGCCGATTGAAAACAGCTGCATGACTTCGCGCGCGTAATTTTCGTTCGGAGCCACACGCGAGTTACCCGCCATGTCAAGATAGTTTCCCATCGCTGGATTGAGCGTGACCTGAAACAGCACGTTGCGAAAGTTTCCAAAAGCGTTGGCATCCATCATTCGCAGGTAAGGAGCCGTCCAACTCGCTTCGTTGTTGTTTAGATCACGGCCGGCAATTGGAATCATCTGATGAAGTGCGAAGGCCACTCGTGTTCTTAGCTGATCCTGGCCCGTGAGAGCGTTTTGGAAAAATTGTTTCTGCAACTGGTAAAGCGTGTAGTTGTCGCGTACGCAAGTTGCATCACAACCTCCGATGACGCTATTTGGATCAGTGGGATAAAGCGTCAGATTGGGATAGCCGGAAGGCGCCGCATTGAACTGCTCGTTCAGATAGGCCTGAATCCCCACCTGCTGCAAATGAGTCAGATCTGCATCACTCGGACCCCAGGTTGCTTGCTCAAGAAATCTGCCGCGATCCTGATCTGAGGGGAACGAAGGACTGCTGAACTGCGCCTGGTACTGTGCGACTGTCAACGGCGTGACCGCGGCGGGCGGGGTCTGCGGCGCTGGCGTTCCGACTCCGGGATTATCGTCTGCGAGCCCCCCGCCGATCTGGCCGATGCCGATTCGCACCCGATTGCTCCCCAACCCGTGAAGATTTAAGCGGATTAACACATCTCCCAGGTTTCCGGTCATGGAATCATTGAGCCGCACCACCACCATGTAAATGCCTTCGAAGCCCGGCACCTGCGCCACGTATTCAACCTTTAACGAATAGTGAACGTGACCGGCATCTTCAGCATCAGCAGTCAATGCATTTGCCGTCTCTCCTGCCAGCAGATCCAGGTTCATGCAGAACAAGGAGATGCGCGTTCGTGGGTCGTTTGGGTTTAAGAGGGCTCCCGCGTTTAGGGAAAACGGCTCGGCCGTGAGCGATACGGTTTCGAGCGCGACGGCTCGAGTCGAAGTATCAGAGACACTGAAAAGCAATGGGCTGGTTTGCGCGCCGAAAGCATTAATGAATGCGCCACAGACGAGCGCCGTAAAACTTGCGCGCAGCACTGCCCCGAAGCGCTTGCGTAAAGCAAAGGCACATTTACTCATAGGGGTTGGCTCTCTTCGGTCAAAGGCAATCCGAACAAAACGACGAAATGAGGCTTTACCAATGCAAGTTGGTGGAGGGGCCACCGGGCAGTTTACCCAGGTTCAAAAAACAATATACGGGCGGGCGGGCGCGCGGTCAACAGTTTTTTAGACGAAGTAGACGGGATTTTGGTTGATGCTTTTTGACCGATCAAGTGGGCCGCTCGGTGTAACCTTTAAGATAGTTTAGAACTGGTACGAATGAACTCATAAAAACCGGCGGCGGCGCCGAGTACTAGTCCAAGCACCAATAACCAGGGCTTGGTTCCCAACCAGCGATCCAGGATCCAGCCGAGGATCATTCCGGCGATCACACAGGCAAATAGAGAGAAAGCCGCGGCATAGGCAAGACCGGACTTGCGATTGATCTCTTCTTTGTCTTCGGAGTTCACGGTAGCAAGGAGAGCGTCAGTTCAGCGAAACCTGGTCGTACTTCGCGCAAAGCTCGTGAGCAGTTACCATGTTCCGCGCGTCAGATAATTCTTCGGACCCTCGTAGAGCAAAGCCTTTTGCGAATGACGCATCGAGTCATGAATAAAGCAGACGTGCGTACACCAGCAGGCTTTGCCACCGTCAATCGCGCCGAGTTCGTTGTGTCGTTCCTGCGCCTCCCAGAGCGCTCCAAAGTCGTAATCATAATCGGCAAGCGTGGCGAACTTAGCGCGCAACTCGCACGCGCGGACGTCGCCGTTATAATCGATGACCGCGATCGTTTCGCCGGCAGTGCAGGCAAAGGGCCAGGCCATCGACTGCGCGAAGTTGGCTTGTTGGGTTCGATAATGCGTCGTGATTGTGCCGACGTAAGCGACGTTTTTGGCAAAGCGTTTGAGCGCGTCGTCGTCTGCGAACATCCGATCGCCATAGCGTTTGGTAAGTTGCGAAACGTACGTATACATCCGCGGCAGCGAGTCGGCCGGCACTTGCTTGATCTCATCGCCTACCAGAGTTTCGCCGCGCACTATATTGAAGTACTGGCCATCAAGCCGAAATTTACTCCACATGAACTCAGCGAGCTTCTCAATCTCGGTGTAATTGTCGGCGCACACCACCGTGTTCGCGTTCAGCCGCAGCCGGTCGCGATATTTCTCTTTCAAGGGATAAAGCGTGGTGATGCAGTCAAGGGTCTTCTCCCAATGACCCGGCACACCCCGAATCCGATCATGAGTTTTGCCGTAACCATCCAGTGCGATGTTCAGATAGAGATCGAGATCCGGATGCGCGCCCAGCGCCTGATCGACAATCTCGTAAACCCGGGACCTCACCAAGCCATTAGTAGGAATAATCAAACGCCGCACACCATTGTTCCGGACGAACAAGCCGATGATTTCCGAGGCGTCGTGTCGCAAAGTCGGCTCGCCGCCGGATAGCCAGAGGTCGGTAATCGGTGGCATGGTGCGCGAGACTTTCTCGATCTGCTCGAAGGTCATGTCGCCGGGACGATTCAGCTCTGCATGATAGAAACAGGTGCGGCAGAAAGAATTGCAGCGCGAGGTAACAAACAGGATCACCGTGCCGAGACGTTTCTCGCGTTTCGTGGAGCGCAGCAGTTGCACTAGTTGAATGGCCCTATTCGACATGGCTTTAGTGGCATAGACTGCAGGTCTGTGTTGAGGTCACCGGAACTCACAGACTAAAGTCTATGTTACTTCTCGCCGCGAATGATGACAGTTTCACCAGCTGATTTCAATTCATAGCTGATTCCACGCCAGGTGATCCGACGTGAAAACGCGGCCGCCAGAGCATTGCAGAGATAAAGCAGCGAAGCGAATGGCCAGAGCAAGAGGTGAGCTAAAGTAGTTCCCAAAAATCTAATTCGCCGATCGTTAATTGCCAGCGCCACCGCGCGTAGACGCAAGTGCGCCTTCATCGCGCCCATCGCGAAGATAATCAGCAGGACCAATAGCGGCGTTGCGAATGACAATCCCAGGAGGGCACGCGCGACCACCAGCGCAATTCCACCGAAGAACACGAGCACGAAAATCGCGCTCCCGAACAGAACCCCCTTCCAAAGGTGCGCGGCGTAAGCGCGCGTAATCTTCATTTGCCGGTTGGTGAATTCGACCAACTCGCGCCATCTGCAATCTTCGAATGAAGGCGTCAGGCATTGCGGAATAAACTTGATTGGTAGGTCAGCTTCGTGCAGAGCACGCGTCAAAGCAAAGTCATCTGAAACTGTGCCGCGCCAATTCTCGAGTACGCTGCAGTTGTGAAACGTTGCGCGCCGGATCGCTGTCGAGCCTCCCCAACAAAAGTTTTTCTTCTCAGCAGCACCCAGCGCTGAAGCAATCGAAGAATTCCAAACCGCGCGTAAGTGTGAGGCTAAGCCGCCTTTGATCGGAACAAACCAGCGATAGCCGGTCGTCGCCCCTATGCTTTGATCCCGCAGCGGCGCCACCAGTGATCGTAGCCAGTGCGCAGAGGGCCGCGCATCTGTGTCGACAAAGACGAACATTTCACTCTGCCGATCAGCGTGGCTGACCGCGACGCGCAGGTTGTGAACTTTCTGGCCGCTATCGGTCGCCGGCCCGGCAATGACCACCTGTATAGTTGGCCCCGATTCCTTTGTAAAGGATCGCCGCGCCTCATCAATAACCCGGAGCGCCGGATCGTCCCGGCTATCGCTCACAAAGACGATCTCGAATGACGGATAATCCTGCTCGAAAATTGCCTCGATGTTCTCTCTCAGTCCTTCATCCAATCCGCGACAGGGAACAAACAAGGAAACGAAAGGTGTGAACTCAGGATAGTCTTTCCCTAACTCTGCTTGCAGGTAGCGAACGAAGCGGACCCCACCACGCAGAGAAATGAAGCCGAGCCAGATGGAGATCGCGGCGAGGAAATAGAAGAGCAGGAGGGCGGACGCATGGAGCATTAACATTTTCGGAATGTAGTAACAGCAGGAACCCTAATTTCTCTGAATTACTGGCTGGATTCAAGCTTTGCTCGTTCAACTACGCGCTCGACAGCCCGCCGAAATGACTGAGCGTCCAAATCAGGATAGTTATAAATTTGATCCTCGATAGTGGAAAAGAAATTGAGCAACCGTTCGGGCTCGACCAGTCCGTTTGCTAACAACTGATGAACATCCTGAAGGTCTTTGCTATGCCCTCGCTCAATTTTGGCGAGCGCCTGGGCGTAAAAGTCATAGTGATAGAAGGACAGTTTTCCTTCTTGCTGCACAAAGCGGCTTCTGTCCTGCCATCCTGGCAGTTCCGGGATAAAGTCGCCCGGTGAAGCAAGTTCGATGTTTATTTGCAGACGCTCTTTCAGTGCAGGCAAGCTTCGAAGGACCTCGTCGGTCTCGGGAACAAACTTTAAGTCGACATCAACTGTCGACGAACGCCATCCCAACAGGACCGATGTCGCCCCGCCCACAAGGTAAACCCGACCGACCGCTTTGGCGACGCCGGCAAGCGCTCTCATGAATTCTTGTAGTCTTTCGGCTGTTACCGGCTCACGCATTCCGCTGCCCGTTCGTAACTCACCAGTCTGCGAATCAAAGCATTGTAACGTGAGTGTGCGGAATCAGGTTCATCCCGGGCAAGGAGCTCGTAGAGACGACGCTCGGGATCGTCGGGCAGGACATCGGGCAGTTGGACTTCTAACCGGCGGAGGCGCGGCGCTCCAATCGCTACCAACAACGCAGCCACAGTTTCGCGTTGTTCGCGGAGATCTATGACCCCTGCTTCGATTAATTCTTCTCCGGGTAGAGCTGGATTCATGTTTCCAGATTACTTTGTACCCTCGGGATTGGTCGAGGGCGCTGCGTTTGCAGTTGTCGGGCCGGCGCTTTGCGAAGGAAAGAGTTTCTGTGCCAGGACGATGAATGGCTGCGGATATACGCCAATGAAGAGGATTCCGATCAGGGACACGACCAGCGCCGTTCGCAATGCGGGCGACATCGTCAGCGGCTCAGCATCGGCGACTCGATCGCCCAGATACATCACCCGGATAAATCTAATGTAGTAATAAAACGAGACGACGATGTTGATGACAGCCCAGCCGGCCAGCCAGTAATACCACGATTTGTGCTCGGCATCGCCGCGCACCAGCAGGCCCCAGAGCAGAAAGTATTTGCCGATGAATCCGCCGGTGCCCGGTAGACCACCCAGCGAGAGCATAAAAATTCCCATCATCGCGGCCATGCCCGGCGCTTTCTGGGCCAGCCCGGTCATGTCGTCGACGTTATCGCCAATGATGCCGCGGCGCCGCAGGCTGATCACCACTCCAAAAGCGCCCATGTTCATGAGCGTGTAGACGAACAGATAGATCACCAAGCCGATGTTGCCGTAAGTGTTGTTCGCGATCAGTCCCAGCAACAGGTAACCGGCGTTTGAAATTGAAGAATAGGCGAGCAGGCGCTTTGAGTTTTCCTGGGTAACCGCCGCCCAGTTGCCAACGACGATCGTCAACGCTGCGACCACTCCCAGCAGCGGCGCCCAATCAATCTGCATCGGTCCGAGGGCCACGAAAAAGATGCGCGCATACAAGGCGAAGCTGGCTGCCTTTGATCCGGTCGAGAGAAAAGCGGTAACCGATGTCGGTGCGCCTTCATAGGCGTCCGGCGCCCACATGTGAAATGGCACGGCCGCAATCTTGAAGAACAGCCCGGCCGCCAGCGCAATCATTCCGAGCAGCAACATCGGGCGCAGTTCAGAACCGGCGCTGGCTACCCCGCGTCCGATCTCGCTCAGATTAGTCGAGCCCGCGATCCCGTAAAGCAAAGACATTCCATACAGCAGAATGCCGGATGAAAACGCGCCCAGCAGGAAATATTTCATCCCCGCTTCGTTTGAACGCTTCTGTCGCTTGGTGAACGCAACCAGCACATAAAAGGTCACGGCCATCAACTCGAGCGCGATGTAGAGCGAGATCAGATCAGAGCCGCTGCCGAGGAACATCATGCCTACGGTGGCAAACAGGATCAGCGCATAGTACTCTCCATGTTGTTCACGCTCGATGTCCAGATAGCGGGCTGAGATGGCCACGGTGAGGGCCGCGGCAATCAGAAAGATGGCTTTGAAGACCAGGGCAAAGCCATCGATGCGAACCATGTTGTAGAAGCCGTCAACCGGCGTGATGCTCTGCAAGGCGGACAGATTGAACGAACCGCCCATACCCACAAACTGAGCGCCCAGAGAGATCAGTGCGAGAGCGATTCCGACAAGCGAGAACCACGCGGTCCACTTGCTGAACTTGTAAGGCAGAATGACTTCCATCACCAGCGCCAGACAAGCCACGACTGTCAGGATTAGTTCCGGAGCAATCAATTGCAGATCGCGCACATTCAACAGCGCACTTGTTTGTAGGAATAAAAACATTTGCTTTGCGCCTGGCTCTTTGCTCTTTGCTACTTCTGCGCCTGAATCGGTGTTACCGGTTCAGCCGGTATCACATAGTTCGGACGTACTTGTCTGACGATTGCGTTAACCGGTTTTTCGATGTAACGAAGGAAAGGTCCCGGGTAGATGCCAATCCAGAAAGACATGATTACGAGCGGCAGCATGTACGCCCACTCGCGCACGCTTAGATCAGGCAGCAGCTTGTTCTTTTCATTGTTGATTTCGCCAAAAAACATTCGCTGGTAAAGCCACAGCATGTAACCGGCGTTGAGAATTATTCCCAGTCCGGCCCAACCCGCCCATGATGGATTCGCTTCGAACGCACCCCGCATTGCCAGAAATTCGGAAATGAAAACCGCCAGCAGGGGCAGGCCAATCGCGGTCATCGCCATGGCTAGAAAGACCGCGGCGTAACCGGGCATGACGTGTGACAATCCGCCGAACTCAGAAACCTTGCGGGTGTGCCTTCGCTCGTAGATTATTCCCACCAGCAGGAACAACGCGCCAGAGTAGATTCCATGATTGATCATCTGCATTACCGCGCCGTTCAGGCCGTTGGGATTCAGGGCAAACAATCCCAGCATCACCATACCCATCGATGAGACAGACGAGTAGGCGACCAGCTTCTTTACGTCACCATCCTTCTTCACCACGAAATACATCGCGGCCAGCGCGCCATAGATGATCGAAACGATGGCCAGAAAGACCATCAGGCTGCGAACGCCGAACTGATGCCCTGTACCACTGAAAAAGAAACTTTCATCAGCGGAAGCCTTGGGAAACATCGGCAAATTGAATCGATAAAAACCGTACGTGCCCAGCTTCAGCAGAATACCCGCGAGGATGACCGATCCGGCCGTGGGCGCTTCCACGTGCGCGTCGGGCAGCCACGTGTGGAACGGAAACATCGGTACCTTGATCGCGAAGCCGAGCGCAAAGGCGAAGAACAGAAGCACCTGTAGTGTCCCCAGAGGCAGGACTGAACCAATCGCCTGCATGTAAAGAATGCTGAAATTACCGGTCCCATGTTGGGCCGCCTGTTGCAAGGTGTTCGCCACCATCGCGCTGGCTTTCGCGTTGCCGGCGAGCAAATCAACGGTCGCTTGAGTAATCTGTTTGGTTAGTCCCAAGTCCTGCGTCAGGAAATACATCTTCAAAACACCCAGCAGCATGACAGTCGAACCAACCAGGGTGTAGAGAAAGAACTTGATAGCTGCGTACAGCCGGTTCTCTCCGCCCCAAACTCCGATCAGGAAATACATCGGGACCAGCGACACTTCAAAGAACAGATAAAACAGAAACAGATCCATCGACGAAAAGACACCCAGGACCATGGTCTGCAATAAGAGCAACAGGATGTAGTATTCCTTCTCGCGTTTGGCGATGTACTTCCATGAGGACAACGCCGCCAGCACGCCGAGGAACGTCGTCAACACGATCAGCAAGACTGAGACACCGTCCGCGCCCATCTGATAGCGCGCGCCGATGACCGGAATCCATTGGCGATCTTCGAGGAACTGCATGCCCCCAACACCGCGGTCATATCCGAACAACCACAGCGACGCGACAAGATCCAGCACCAACCAGGCGGTCGCGAATTTCTTGATGCTGGTCTGCTCTTTTTTGAATAGAGCGAGGATCAAAACCGCGCCCAGGGCCGGCAGCCAGGTCACAATTGAGAGAATGTTATTAGTAAACACGTCAGTCCTCGCGAGTTGAGTTCACGTTCTTTGATTCCAGGATACGGACGTCTTCCAGATCCACATCGCGTCCAGAGGCGCGCTCAGACGCGATCAGGTCAGCGAGTGAAACTACTTCTAATGATTGTCCTTTGTAATTCATACTACTCTGTGTTGCCACGCTTTCGCGAAGACGATTCCCGGTGTTGACGTTAGAACATCCAATCGAATACGGTCAGTAAAAATCGTAATCTCCGTCGAGAGCAGATCGTCAGAACTGGTAAGTGATGCAGTGCCGAGTCCAGCCTCCATCATGGCGTTCAATAAACGGCTAGCGTTTTCTTCTGACGGTTCGATAAGCACATCCAGATCAAAGGTGGCTCGCGGCACGCCGTACAACACGGCGGCGATTCCACCAATTACGAGGTACTTAACATCATTCCTTTGAAATGACGCGAATACGCTCTGAAGCTGGTCTAACATATTTCTCTTTTACGATGTTCGGGTTATTCTCCAGAATCAGATTCGTAAAAGCCACGAATACATCCATCCTCTCTTCAAGAGATAACGACTGAAACCAAACGGCTTTGGCTTCGAGGCTTTCCTGACGACGGTCATGTGACACCGATTTTGTCATGCGTCCAAAATCACCAGGCGAAACCAAACACGCTCTTCACCGCCAACATCACATCTTTTCCGAAGAACACGGCCACGGCGACCAGCAGCCCGATTACCATCACCAACGCATAGTTCGAGGTGAATCCGGTTTGGGCTGCGCGCACGATCGGGGACATCAGACGAATAACGAAACCGGCTATAGCATTTACCAGCCCATCGACAAAATACTTGTCGGTGCCGCCGGTGAGCCGGCTCGACAAACGCGTCAGCCAAGCCGTACCGTTGACGGCGCCGTCAACAACTTTCGAGTCAAAGCCAAAGACAACACGCGCCAAATCCATCGTGGGCCGCGTAAAAGCCCAGCCATAAAATTCATCAATCCAGTATTTGTTGTAGCTGGCGCGATACAGCGGGCCCAGACGCGCCGCCCAGGTGTCAGGCAGCCGCGTGTCCTTTATATAGAAGAGGAAGCCCAGGCCCATACCGATGCCGGCGACGATGAGCGAAATGATAATGAACACCCACTCGGTGGCGGTTTCACTGCCGAGCTTGCCTTCAATCGCATGGGCCAGATTGAATCCGGGGTTATTACTGGATTGCTCGAGCACATCTCTTCGGACATGAATGGTTACCGGCTCATTACCGAATTCCTTGGTCGAAGGATTCCAGATAATCGGATCCATCCAATTAACAATATTCATTCGCCCGCCGACGTGTTTGCCTCCGGTGAAGGCGGTGCTAATGCCAACGAATCCACCGATCGTCGCAAGGATCGCGAGCACGACCAACGGCACCCACATTGATTTGGGCGATTCGTGCGGCTCGTGCACGTGGCCCAGAGGCGTTTTGTGATCCTTGTCGTGAACTTCATGTTCGGGTGCGTGCGTGTGCGCTTTGCGAAAATTCTCTTTGCCCCAGAAGGTCATCGCCATCAGCCGCGTCATATAAAATGCGGTGCACGTCGCGGCAATCGTGGCCACGATCCATAACAACCAACCCAGCGGGATGTAATTTGTCGAAGCCGTGCGCCAGAGAATCTCGTCTTTCGACCAGAAACCACTGAACGGAATGATGCCGCAAATCGCCAGCCAGCCGGCCAGAAACGTGAGGTACGTGTAGGGCATGTACTTCCGTAAGCCGCCCATGCGCCGCATGTCCTGCTCGTGATGCACGCCGTGAATCACGCTGCCCGCTCCGAGGAACATCAGGGCTTTAAAGAAGGCGTGCGTCATCACGTGAAAGATGCCGATGACGAACGCGCCTACGCCGCAAGCCAGAAACATGAAACCCAACTGTGACACGGTCGAGTAAGCCAGAACTTTCTTGATGTCGTTTTGCGTGATGCCAATTGTGGCGGCAAAGATCGCGGTGAACGCGCCGATTACCGCGACCACCAACATCATCGTCTGCGAATGTTGAAAGATGACGTTCGTCCGCGTCAGCATATACAAGCCTGCCGTGACCATCGTCGCCGCGTGAATCAACGCCGACACGGGCGTGGGCCCGGCCATCGCGTCGGGCAGCCAGACGTGCAGAGGAAACTGCGCAGACTTTCCGCAGGCGCCAATCATCAGGCCCAGGGCGATCCACGACATCAGTCCCCAGTGGCCGAGCGCTTCGACCGGATAGCCGGCTGCCTTTTGGATGACGCTGGTGTATTGCGCCGAACCGAACGTCGCGATTACGGCAAAGATGGCCAGGATGAAACCAAAATCGCCGATGCGATTCGTAATGAAAGCCTTGCGCGAGGCATTCGCGGCTTCTTCACGGTTGAAGTAATAGCCGATCAGCAGGTAAGAGCACAGACCGACGCCTTCCCAGCCCACAAACATCATCACAAAGTTCGAGCCCATCACCAGCACCAGCATGGAAAACATGAAGAGGCCCATGTACGCGAAGAACCGATAAAAGCCGGGGTCGCCGTGCATGTAACCGGTGGCGAAGACAAAGATGCACAGGCCCACGCCGGTGACGATGAGCATGAAAATTGCCGAGAGCGGATCGAG
>Ga0137397_10002080_pt1 | contig 14016 bp, 12 predicted proteins | sample czorhiz116metaG_FD_106658 | JGI IMG/M metagenome (GOLD analysis project Ga0137397, IMG submission 106658) | Vadose zone soil microbial communities from Angelo Coast Range Reserve, California, USA - czorhiz1.16 metaG | ecosystem: Environmental > Terrestrial > Soil > Vadose zone | place: USA... | reverse complement strand
CGTCGTGCTTTCCATGGTCGTGCAAATGAGTCTCTTGGGTATCTTGATTTTGATTCCCTTGATTTATACGGAAGCGCTTCCCAAGGCGATGCTGTCCACGATGCTCGTGGCGCCTCCGCCTCCCCCGCCTCCGCCTCCGCCGCCTACGGCAGTCGTTAAGGTGAAGCCGCAGGTCCATCTGATGCAAAACAATCAGTTGGTCGCGCCGAAGGTCATCCCTAAGGAAATAAAGATCATCAAAGAAGAAGCGGAGCCGGATCCGAGCGCCATGGGTATGTCTGGCGGCGTTCCGGGTGGCGTTGCTGGCGGCAGCATGGCCGGTGTTCTCGGTGGCGTAATCGGCGGCGCGGGTGGTGGGCCTCCACCTCCGAGGCCGACGCAAAGCCGCATCCGTCAAGGTGGTGCTGTACAGGCCGCGCTCCTGGTCAACAAGGTGACGCCTGTATATCCTCCTTTGGCGCGTCAGACGCGTGCCTCCGGTACGGTGCGTTTGCACGCCATCATCGCCAAGGACGGCTCGGTCCAGCAGCTCGAAGTTCTTTCCGGCCATCCTTTGCTGGTGCAGGCTGCATTGGACGCGGTGAGACAGTGGCGGTATCGTCCGACTCTTCTCAACGGCGAGCCGGTGGAAGTGGATACCACTATTGACGTGATTTTCTCTTTGAATTCGTAGGGAACGGTACGCCGCGCCGGTTGTGGGACAAGCGCGGTGAGCCGAGTTGCATTAATAATCTCTCGCGCATCCCGGTAAACCGGGACCGCACAGAAATAAGGAGCAAACGAATGTTAGCCACTTTGTACGCAGCAATGTATCAGGACACTGTCAATTGGGACATCCGCAGCATGCTTGGCCACATGGGAGGCTTGGCTCTCACTGTTGTCATTATTCTTCTCCTTCTCTCAATCTATTCCATCGGCGTCATGATTGACCGCGCCCTCATGTACAGCGCCGCGCGCAAGCAGTCGCGCGTCTTTGTGCAGCAGGTCGCCGGCGCGCTCAAAGACGGCAAGCTGGATGAAGCGATTGCCATCGCTGAGCGCAACAAGAAGAGCCATATCGCCAAGGTTGTTGCCACGGGCCTCAGCGAATTTCAGTCCGCATCGCAGCAGGTTTCCGATTCCGACGTCATCGAAGCCGCCAAGCGCGGTCTCGAACGCTCCGTCGCCATCGTGCACGCGGAAATGAAGCGCGGCCTTTCGGCTCTTGCAACGATTGGTTCGACGGCGCCGTTCGTCGGCCTCTTCGGCACGGTCGTCGGCATCTTGAACGCGTTCCGAGGCATCTCTGCGAACAAGGCCACCGGCCTGTCCGCGGTCGCCGGCGGTATCGCGGAAGCGCTCATCACCACGGCGCTCGGTCTCTTCGTCGCCGTCCCTGCCGTGTGGGCGTATAACTACTTCACGAACAAGGTCGAAGCCTTTGACGTGGAGATGGACAACTCCTCCATGGAACTCATCAACTACTTCATCCTTCGCCGGGGCGCGAGGAAGTAAGAGAACCCTATGGCCTATAAGCCACAAGCCGGTGCTCAAATGGCTGCGCCCAACGTGATTCCCATGGCGGACATCATGTTGGTCCTGCTCATCATCTTCATGGTGATCACGCCGATGTTGCAGAAAACCACTCCTGTGGATCTGGCGATGACCAATAACGCCCATGAGATGAAGGAAGCGGACAAGGACGACGCCATTGTTGTTGCCGTTACTCGTGACGGCAGCATTTTCCTCAACAACGTCAAGGTCGGCAAAGAAGACATCACTGGTCAGGTGAAGGACAAACTGACTAATCGTCTCGACAAGACCGTTTACGTCAAGAGCGATGCTCGCGCCAAGTACGGCGATGTGGTTGCCGTCGTGGACGAGATTCGCTCCGCCGGCGTGGACCAGCTCGGTCTGCTCACGGAAAAATCACAGTCCAAAACTCCTCCCCCGCCTCCGGCAGGTGCCACCGGAGACTGAACGGCTGGAGTGCGGTTGCCTAAATTCGTTTGCTCTTGTGAAACAAAAACTGCGCTGGTTCCCACCCGGCGCGGTCTGGCTAAAGCAGGAACAGGGATGGTTGCACTAGGTTAGGAGATGACGTCATGGGGATGGATGTCGGAGGAGAACAGGGCGGATCGCTTGCTACGCCCAACGTAGTACCGCTGATTGATATTCTTTTGGTGCTGATCATTATTTTCATGGTGATCACGCCCTTGATTCCCAAGGGTCTCGACACTCTTGTGCCTCAGCCGAATCCCAATCAGCAGCAAAACGTCGAGCTGGAGAACAAAACCGTCGTCGTTCAGATCAGCAAGGACGGCAAGGTCAAGATTAATCAGGAAGATTCCAATTGGGATCAGCTCGGCCCACGCATCGAACAGATTTTCAAGGACCGTGCCGAAAAAATCGCCTTCGTAAAAGGCGATAACGAAGCCATGTTCCAGGACGTGGCCCGCGCGATTGACATCATGCGCGGCTCGGGAATTGACAAAATCGGGTTGATCACCGCCAAGCTCGAAGCCGGTCAGTAAGCTGGGAAAGTTTTTCGCTGGATGTGAGGGTCCTCCTCGCGGGGTATTTTTTTGCGAGGTGACTCATGGGAATGCTGGTTGGCGGTAGAAGTAGCGTCGCAGCGGATCCAAACGTTGTTCCGCTGATTGATATTCTCCTGGTGCTGTTGGTGATCTTTATGATCATCCCTCATCACCAGACCGGGTTGGATGCGATGCTGCCCCAGCCCGCCGGACCTGAAACAAAGGCACCTCCTCCGGAAGCTGTCATTGTCGTTCAGGTGCGGGAAGACGGATCACTCAAGATTAACGAGGAGTCCGTTTCGTGGGACCGACTCTCTCCAAGGCTAGAAGAGGTTTTTAAGCAGAGAGCGCAGAGAATCGCTTTCATTCGCGGCGATGCTCCTGTAGAGTTTGCCACGGTTGCCCGGGTCGTGGATGTTATGAGGCAGCTTGACCTGTCCGTGGGATTGTTGACACCGAAGCTGGAACAATCTCGCTGATTGTGGTGAAATGGCCCCTCCTGGGGCGGAAGTGAATTCTCGCAGGGATGGATGCTTCGATGACTCATGCATCGCTTTCAATCGCCCGTCGCGCGGCTGCGGCGGCGGCTTTGTTTGTCCTGGCAGCGGGCTTTTCCGGCTGCAATAAACTCAAGGCTCGCGACTTGCTGAACAAAGGCGTCACCGCCTTCAAGAACGGCCAGTACGATCAAGCCGTTGAAGACTTCAAGCAAGCCAAGGACGCCGATCCGGATTTGATGAACGCCCGCCTGTACCTGGCCACTGCCTACGCTACGCAGTACATTCCCGGAGCGCCATCCGAACAGAACAAGAAACTTGGCGATCAGGCTGTGCAGGAATTCAAGGAAGTGCTCGAAAAAGATCCGAAGAACCTGAACGCGATTGACGGCATTGGTTCCATCCTCTTCCAGATGGCAGGCACGCCATACAATCCCAAGATGTTCGAAGAGTCCAAGCAATACCACCAGATGCACATCCAGATTAAGCCGGAAGATCCCGAACCGTATTACTGGATCGGGGTCATTGATTGGACCCTCGCCTTCCGTGGGAACGCCGAAATTCGCAAGGACTACAACGAAAAGAATCTGAAGAAGCAGGTGAAGGAAACCGATCCCTTGCCTTCAGCTGCCCGGACCGAATATATCAGCAAGTATGGTCCAATGATTGATGAGGGGATTGAAAACCTGAAGAAGGGCATTGAGCTTCGTCCTGATTACGATGACGCCATGGCTTATCTGAATCTTCTCTATCGCCGCAAGGCAGACGCCGTGGAAAGCCAGGATCAGCGCGCCGAGCTACTGAAGCAGGCCGATGACCTCGTAGACAAGGTCAAGGAGATCAAGCAAAAGCGCGCATCGCAGCCGGCCCCGCAGCCTTCTTGATCTGGCTGGATTTCAAGCAAGAGATTTCTTCGAGGGGGCGCTCTTCCGGCGCCCCTTTTTTGACTGATTGCTCTCCAAACGCTCGATTCGCCCTTCTTCCGCTTGGGGCGTACACTATTCCTTATGCCGGGTTCTAGCAATCTTCCCCTGCATTTTCACCGTGAGCGCACCCAGCGGCAGTTGGATTCGCGGCTTGAGGAGCTCCTCGCCAAGCTTCGTAAGAACCGCCCTTCCGAAGATCCGTGGGTCGTTCGCCGCGCCTATGAAATCGCCTTCGAGCGTCACCGCGACCAACTCCGCCAATCCGGCGACCCTTACATGACCCATCTGTTAGAGGTGGCCCACATTCTTGCGGACATGCGCATGGACGCCACCACACTCACCGCGGCCCTCTTGCACGACGTCGTGGAAGACACCGAATTTCCCGTCTCGCGCATTCAGGAACGCTTCGGAGAAGAGACCGCGCGCCTCGTCGAAGGTGTCACGAAAATCGGCCGCCTGAATATGCTGGCTCCCGAGGCGCGCCAGGCGGAAAACGTCCGCAAGATGCTCCTGGCCATGGTGCATGACGTTCGCGTGGTTGTCGTGAAGCTTGCCGACCGCCTGCACAATATGCGCACGATCGAATTTCTGTTGCAGGAAAAGCAGCTGCGCATTGCCCGCGAAACACTCGATATTTACGCGCCGATTGCGCACCGCCTCGGCATGGGCCTCATTCGCAATGAACTGGAAGATCTCTCCTTCCGCTGCCTCGAACCGGAAGCATTTCTCGCGCTGCAAAAGGAAGTTGCGGACAAAGCCGAAGTTCACAATCGCTTTCTCGAAGACGTTCAGGCCACGATTCGCACCAAATTAGTGGAAAACGGCATTCCCGCCGAACTGGAAGCCCGCCGCAAGGGGTTGTTTTCGCTGCATCGCAAAATCGTCCGCCAGGGACGCGGGTTGGAACAGATCTACGATCTGCTCGCAGTTCGCGTCGTCACGGATACGGAACGCAGTTGCTACGCCGCACTGGGCGTCGTCCATCACATCTGGCGGCCCGTGCCCGGCCGCTTTAAGGACTACATCGCCATGCCGCGGCCGAATCTCTATCAGTCGCTGCACACCACGGTAATTCACGGCGGCCAGCCGTTTGAAGTCCAGATTCGCACGCAGGATATGCACCGCATCGCTGAGGAAGGCGTCGCCGCGCATTGGAAGTACAAGGACGGAAAGCCCGTCAGCAGCCCCGTCCCCGGCGACGACGATCAACGAATCATCTGGATGCGTCAGCTCATTGAGTGGTCGCAGGAATTGCAGGAGCCCGGCGAATTTCTCTCCACACTCAAAGTGGATCTCGCGCCCGCCGAAGTATACGCTTTCACGCCGAAGGGCCGTGTTCTGGAGCTTCCCGCAGGCGCAACGCCGGTGGATTTTGCCTATGCCGTTCACACCGAGGTTGGCCACCAATGCGTCGGCGCTAAAGTGAACGGGCAGATGGTCACGCTTCGCCATGAAATAGTCAGCGGCGACGTCGTCGAAATTCTCACTCAGAAGGGCCACACTCCCAGCCGCGATTGGCTCAGCTTTGCCAAATCTTCCCATTCGCGCAGCAAAATCCGTCACTGGATTAATTTGCACGAGCGCGAAGAAGCCACCGAAATGGGCAAGCGCTTGCTCGAAAAAGAGTCGCGCGCATTCGGCAAGGCCTTGAAAAAGATTCCGGAGACGGACCTGGAAAAAGTTGCCGCCGACCTCGGGCTTTCAAAAATAGAAGACCTGTTTGCCGCTGTCGGTTTTGGAAAATATTCCGCGCGGCAAATTCTCTCGAAAGTCCTGGGCGAAGGCGCGAAGCCCGCCGAAACGGGTGCGGAAGACGCCAAGCCGACCATCGTAAAAACCGTCAAGCGCATGCTCGGAATGGGGGAAGCGCCGCTCATTGTAAAGGGCCACGATGGCTTGCTTGTCTTTCGTGCAAAGTGCTGCAATCCGATTCCCGGCGACGACATCACCGGCTACATCACGCGCGGCCGCGGCATTGCCGTGCACACCAAACTGTGCCCCAACGTGCAGAATCTCCTCTATGAAACGGAACGCCGCATTGCCGTTGAGTGGGGTGGGGAAACTGCGACGACGTTCCCGGTTCAGCTCGTTATTCGCGCCAAGGATCGTGCCGGCTTGCTCGCGGAGATTACCGCCGTCATCAGCGGAGCTGGTTCCAACATTCGCAATCTGGAAAGCCGGCCGGATCGCGCGCAGGCGCGCATTGATGCCAGCCTGGAAATTGTGGACCGCCGCCAGTTTGAGACCATTCTCGCCAATATCCGCAAAATCTCCGGCGTTCTCGGCGTCGAACGCGTCTATCAAGCCTCCGGCGACTAACCCTCCACGGCAATACTTCCCGCGCTACCAAAACAATGGATAGGTTGTCATCCTGAGGCCCTGCCTCTGCGCCTTCAAGCAACATCGCTCCCGCAAGCCGAGCTTTTCCCAACCTGCCCATTGGTACGGGTATCGCCCACAGCACAACCCACTCCGCTCCACATGTGCCCGCATACACTAATCTCATGCGAAATCTTCGCCGTTACCTCGCCCTCGGCTTACTCGCATTTCTTGCGGGATGCCAGAGCCATCCGCTCACGGACTACCGCCCTGCGTCTCAGGCAGGCATGTTTTCTGGCACCATTGAAGAACTCAAAAAGCTCAACACGAATGATGCGGAAGTGGCCGAAGTAGTCCGCCTGAAGAAGGCTGGCTTAAATGAGGACACCATAGTCGCGCTGGTTCGTATCGCCCACGAGCATCAGCACCCGTTCGTAGCCACGGATACCGTGAAGAATCTTGCTGGCGCGAATTTCGCGGAGCCTCAGATTCTGGAAATCGCACAAACCGATCAACTGGACACCATCGGCGGCGACGCGGTCATGCTTCACGTCATCGGTTTGTCGAACCCCACCGTACAATTGCTCCTCCGGCGACGGTTGAAGAACATACCTACGATGTCCGTCGGCACTATAGCGGACCTGAAAAATACCGGCCTCACCGAAAGGGAAATTCTTTACCGGATTCAGCAGGGAATGACGGACGCGCAGGGTGAAGCCGAAGCCGCTGCCCGTAAAAAAGCCCAGGCGCACAACACGGGGTTCACACGCATCCACGGTCGCAGAACTCGCTAGCGGCTCGGCCGTTGGTAAGCGCTTCGCTTTGCTTCCTCCAATTGCTCTCGCTACAATTGCTTTGCCTTGCAACACTTTTCCGCCAAACGCCTTGTCCCGCTTCTATTCCTTTCATTAAGCGTTCATTTTCTTGACGCTTGCAGTGTTCCCCTCGGTCCGGGCTATCTCATCCAAAAGCAGGACCTGGAGCTCCGTTTTGTTTCTTCGTCGGAACCGCATTTGGCTGTGCGCTGCACGTACCAGCTCACGAATTCCGGCAATCAACCGTTGCAGAGCCTCCGCTTCGTCCTTCCGGCTGCCGAATCCTTTCATCGCACCGCTACCGCCGCGGAATGGAACGGCCAATCCATCGGCGTCCAAATCGTCACCGCTGCCGCGGCAACCGATCGTGGTGACACGATGGAACTTCGTTGGAATGATCCGTGGACTCCCAAGCAAAAACGCACTCTGGTCCTGACCTACGAACTTTCCACGGGATTTCATCTCGGCAGCTATTTAGCGGTCAGCTCGGACACCTTTTTCGCCTTTCCGGAAAGTTGGAATCCAGCGCTGCTTCCTCCCAAGAATTTTTTCGGGGCGGGAGGCGTTTCCCCGAAAAAATGGCGTCTCTCGGTCCGCGTTCCTTCCGGATTTCTTGTTCATGCGAGCGGCATCGCCGGAAAGCGCTCCACGGCTGGTGGCGAATGGATTTATTCCTTTGAGCAACACCTTCGTGACTTTGCTCCCTTTGCCGCGGGCGGCAAGTATGTCGAAAAGGAAATTCATTCCGATGGCGAGCGAATTCTTTTTTGGACGCTGCAGCCGGTCGATCCCACAGCGGCGCAAAACGCCGCGACTTCCATCGCGTCCCGCGCTCGCTACTACAAAACGGAATATGGCGACAGCGCTAAAGGCGACCGCACGATTCGCTTACTGGAGTGCGTCATTCCCGTGCAAAACTTCGGCTGCGGCGCGCTTCCGGAAACCGTTTTCGTCCATCAGGCCTGGATCGCGCGCGGCCTCACAGACAAAAAGTTCTACGACGACGTCAACTTTGAGCTCGCCTACACCTGGTTCGGGGGCATCGCTCGCGTGCGCTATGACGAGTATCCCCTTCCTATGGACGCGGTCGCTCCGTATGCCGGTTGGGAAGCCCAAGCCGTTGAAGAAGGCAACGAAGCCCGCATGAGGCGCATCCGCTGGCTCCTCTCTGATTTTGACAAGCACTCCGCCAACTGTAAGGAAAAAATTATTCTCCCGCGCCCCGCTGATTCGCGCGACTGCTCGTATTCGTCCGCGTGGAGCAAGAGCGGTCTTCTCCTCTTCGCGATAGAAGACAAAATCGGCCGGGCAAATCTTCACAAGGCGCTCAAGCAAATGATCCAGGCTCGCCGCGGCCAGGACTTCAGCCTGGAAGACCTCATCGCCGCGCTCGAATCAGAGACACATCAGCCGCAGGGTGAATTCGTTCGGAAATGGCTCAAGCATCCGGGCATTCCCGAAGACTTTCGCGCGCGTTATTCTATGACCGTTGCGCCGGCGACAGATTCTTCGCCCGATTCAACACACGATTCATCAAAGGAGTCGAAACCATGAAGGACATCGTTCTCACCGACCGCGGACCGAAACCCATCGGTCCTTATTCGCAGGCAATCAAAGCGGGCGGATTTCTTTTCGCTTCCGGCCAGGTCGCTCTTGATCCGGTTACCAATCAATTCGTCGGTGGCGATATCGCGCAGCAGACCGAACGCGCTCTGGAAAATGTGAAGGGAATTCTGGAATCGGCCGGTTGCCATCTTCACCGCGTCGTCAAGACCACAGTGTTCCTCAAAAATATGAACGATTTCACCGCGATGAACGAGGTCTACGCAAAATACTTCACAGCGGCTCCGCCTGCTCGCTCCACTGTGGAAGTGGCGCGCCTGCCCAAAGATGCACTCGTAGAAATAGAAGTGATTGCTACGCTTTAGAAAAGTTCGAAGGAAGAATTACGCGAATTATGTTTGGCCGGACTCCGAATCAAGGACGACTCGGGCTTTGCATGACTTCATATAACGCAACGCCGGTCGCGATGCCGGTCACAGCAATCGCAATCAGCAAGAAGCGGCTGCGCCCCGCTTTAAGCGGCGGTCCACTTCTGCCTTTGGATCCCGCTCCAGCAGGGCCTTGCGCTGCCGGCGTCGCTGCAGTCTCGAGATAAGAATCAGGATCGAGAATCACGCGGTAAGACGTCGCTTCAGGAACATACTGCGTTTCGCCATCCACTGTAATTGCCAGCGAGCCGCGCGTGCTGCGTACCACCAATTCCTTCGAATTCACAAACGTAACTTGCGCCACCGTCGGCGCATCCGTTTCCGGTCTAATCTGCGCCGTCGAAGCGTATAAGATAAACGCCTTCGCATTCGCTGTGGAAAAGACCGCAGTTCCTTGTTGCAAAGTCGCGCTCGGCGTACCGTTCGAATCCGCCGCAACCGTCGCAATGCTCGATGCAGAAAGCATCAATCGCGCCGCACCCGCGCGCATCTGCAGGGTTCCGGTTTGTTGTGTGCTCAGCTTATCGCCGCCAAACACCGTTGCGCCGACAGTTGCCGACGCTGCCCCCACATGGGCTCCAAGTGCCGAAGTAATCGTGCCAACAGGTGGCGCAGAGGCGCCCATCGCAGTGGAAACAAAAAACAGAAGAGAAAGAACTACACAAAAAGCTGCACGCAAGCGCGCCATCGGGCCTCCCTCTGGGCCGAAAAAAGCATACTCACTGACCACCGCAACGTCAATCGGTAAACTCACTTATACAAATGATTTCTCGCCGACCTTGTTCCGGCTTGGGTGTTCTGGCTTGGGACAGTACTGGAACTGTCTTGCGACACCTGTACGGACCGCGTACCGCTGGTCGGTTGGTACTCCACACTGTTACAATGCGGCAAGTCTATGGCTGACTGGAAGCAAATCACCGCACGCATCCGCCGCGCTCGCGGAAGTAAAGATCCTGCAGGACAGCTCTCCAATCTTTTTCAGAAAACGCGCGACGCCATGGTTGCGTTCGAACTCGCGCGTCATTTCGAAACTGCCAGCCAGCCGGAAGAAGCCGTGAAGTGGTACGCGCTTTCCTGGCAGCGCTTTCGGCGCGGCGATTGGAAAACGAAAGCGCAGGAAGCCGTAGCGCGTCTCGGCGGTGCACTTCCTGCAGAAGGCGAAATTCTCCCGCTCCCCGAAGTTCCGCGCGTTGAGCAACCGGAAACTGCGCAACAAACGGACGAGTCCGAACCATCTTCCGAAGCCCAACAAACAAACTCCGCCGCTTCCGATTCCGCGGCGCTCGCAAACACTGCTGCCGCGTCATCGGATTCCGAAAAGCGCGGCCGGCGCCGCGGCCGCCGCGGTGGACGCAATCGTCGCAAAGGCACAAAAGTCACAATCGAAACTCCAAAGCAGCACGCGGCGTCCGAGGTACCTGCAAGGATTCCCGCCGCAGAAATCGAAATCGCTCCGCCGCGAGTCGTGGACAGCCGCTCCATCCCACGTGTTCCCGTGGAATCCGCCGTCGAATCCTCCGGCCCCGGAGTCAAAGGCCGTTTCGGCGATCCGGGCCTTTCTTCACGTCTCTCTCTTCTTGAAATGCAGTTTCGCCGTTTGCTCATCTGCCCGCCTTCAAAGCTCGATCAAGCCGACCGCGCCCCCGCAGGCCCGGGTGTTTTCGTGCTCACCGACGACGAAATGACGACCTACTATTACGTCGAAGCCTGCGATACGCTCCGCATCGCCATCGCCAACACCGCGCGTGGGGGCGGCAATCGTCGCACTGGAATTTCCATCAAGCCGCTGCTCGCGGACCATCTCGGCATTTCCGACGCACGTGTTAGCAAATACTTGAGCGATCACTGCGTCGTGCGTTGGTTGCAACTCGATGAAGGTGCCGAACATTTCGCTCACTTTGTCATCGCCATCCTGCGGCCGATTCTCAATTCACAGTCCTAGAATGCGTCCCGTTCCGAGCAAAAATTTCACGGTCGCCCATGCACAGCCAAAATTAACGTTCTCTGAGCCCGATGAATAACTCCCTGCCCCTCCGTTCACAAAGTCCAAATAACCTCCATTTACCCCATTCAACCCCTCATTTTCCCCATTCGCCGCAACCCTCTGGCTTACATGGTGTCTTACTGGCAAACTATAGGTGCCGAAAGACTTACGCACGTACTACTTGGGCGTGGTACGTTGGAAATGGCCCCGGGGGACTTAGTTTGGGGGCCTTCGGCCAATCCCAATTTGGGCAAATGGGCCATTTAACTCAGTAAATTTTTCTCGTCACTTTTGAAAGTGAGGGCTAGAGGTTTATGCCGAACACGATTGGCACACAGATCGCACGCAGTTTCGATTGGGTCGTTTGCAAAACCGCCGCGATCACCTTTAACACCGTTCAATATTTCAACAAGCGCAATCCGAATCCGTCCGTCACTCCACAGTGGTCGGACAAGCCGCTGCTGAAGTCCTGGGAGAAGACCAAGCCCACGCTTGGCTTCCCGCGGCAAACCGATTCGCTCTGCCCGGGCTGCGTCAAGGAAGCCCGCAACGAAATCATCGCTGGCAAAAAAGACTGGCGCGACCTGATGCACGAAAAAATCGGCGAAATCAAGGCGCAGATCATCGAGCGCGATGGCCAGGTCTGGATGGTCAAGGATTGCCCGATTCACGGCCACTACGAAGATCTCATGGCCATTGACGCCAATTTCCTCAAGTGGATCGAATCGCAATTCCCCGGCCGCGATATTCCTGCGCATAACGATGAAGACCTTCACAAGCATGGCTCTTCGACCGTTCGCTACGGCCGCGGCTCCGTTCTCACCGTGGACCTCACCAACCGCTGCAACATGATGTGCGATCCTTGCTTCATGGACGCCAACCAGGTTGGCTACGTTCACGAACTCGGCTGGGAAGAAGTAAAAGAAATTCTCGACAACGCGCTGAAGATTAAGCCGCGCCGCCAGATGTCCGTGCAGTTCTCCGGTGGCGAGCCCACCATGAGCCCACTCTTCCTCGATGCGGTCTCCTACGCCCGCAAAATCGGCTACAACTCGGTCCAGGCCGCCACAAACGGCATCGAGTTCGCCAAGAGTAAGGAATTTTCCCGCAAGGCATTCGAAGCGGGCATGCGTTACGCCTATCTGCAATTCGATGGCATCGGCAATGACGCCAACAGCCACCGCCAAATCGGCAACCTGTTTGACGTCAAGCTTCGCGCCATCGAAAACATGCACGAAGCCGGCATCGAAATCGTGCTCGTCGTCACGATCGTCAACAATGTGAACAACGATCAGGTCGGCACCGTCGTGAAGTTCGCGATGGAAAATCCCAAGAAAATCGCCTTCGTGAGCTTCCAGCCGGTTTCTTTCACCGGTCGCGATGAGGACATTACTCCGGAACGCCGCCTCCGCCAGCGCTACACGCTTTCGCACCTGGCGCAGGACGTCAGCAACCAGGTCGGCAAAGTGGAGCCGACGCGCGACTGGTTCCCCATCTCTTTCATCTCCACGTTCGCGGGCTTTGCGGACATGGTTAAAGGCAACGAATCCCAGTGGGGTTCCCTCTCCTGCGGTTGCCACCCGAACTGCGGCGTTGGCACCGCCATCATGATTAACAAGGAAACCAAGGAATGGGCTCCCGTTCCACGCTTCCTCGATGCGCAGCAATTGACGAAAGACGTTACCGCCATCACCGACGCAGCGCGCGGCAAGAATTTCTCCAACTTCATGATGGGTATGGCCCTCTTGAAGAACTATCACCCGTTCCAAGGGCCGGTAGGTCTGAAGCTCTGGGATCTCTTCAAGAAGTTCGATAAGACCTGGGCGCTCACGAAGAAGTCGGACACCAAGTACGGCCGGACTTCACCGGAGCGTGACTTCAACGACGCCATGAAGCGCCGCCAGACCGACCCGTGGAATTTCCTCTTCATCGCGGGCATGTGGTTCCAGGATCTGTTCAACTACGATTTCCGCCGCACCGAAATGTGCATCATTCCGTACGCCACCCAGCAGGGCGAAATCAGCTTCTGCGCCTATAACACGGGCGTTGGCTGGCGCCAGATCATTGAAAACATGCACAAGAACGCGACCGTCGCCGAATGGTACAAGACCCACGGCAAGCACGAGATCTATGCCAAGGGCAAGAGTGTCAATCTCCAGAGCTACGAACACTCGCTCAAGATTGACTCGCAAGACGCAGCCCGCGTCCGCCACCTCGAGCACGACATTCCTCTGACCGCGGCCGAAGAAGACCGCATGCGCCGCAAGAAGGCATGGGAGGAAGCCGCCAAGGTCCGCGCCATCTACGAAGAACTCGTTCTCAAAAAGCCGCAGCCGACCGTCGTCCAGATTGGCAGCGTCTCGGACATCGCCAAAGCCGTCCCGGCGAATTTCACGAACGCCAACAAGCCGGTCAGCATTGCTCCGGCCACTGAACAAACGGCCGAACCAGTCGCCGGCGACTAAGTTCTCATCGCCATTCGGCATTTCCTATTCGTAGTTGTAGGGGCCGCTTTCCGAAGCGGCCCTTTTTCATGTGGTGCGCTGAGCATGTTCGACAACTGGGAGGTGAAAGTCCTCTACTCATCCTGATGGAGGAAAAGAGTTAGTGAAGCGCAAGGGTGTCATCGTGAGATGGGACCTGAAGGAAGCGCGGAGCAAACACGCGAGCCGATGGACAAGAACTGGATTTTAGGCCTACGGTGCCGAGCGAGCGGGCCACTGACCGCGAAGCTCATATCCATCAAAGGCACTGGTGGTAAATCCGGCGGTTGTGCGTGGAAGGTGGTCGAACTCATGGTGTGACGGCACAGGCAACACGAAAGTGTGAGCTCTTGAATCGGATCAAAACAAGACGGGAATCCGGACTGTGACATCCGGATTCCCGTGCGTTCACTGCTTCGGCGCCGTGCGTTTGTTATTGTTTGATTGGGGAAGCGCTAGCTATCAGGATGACCTGATCATGCTTT
>Ga0137397_10002079_pt1 | contig 14020 bp, 9 predicted proteins | sample czorhiz116metaG_FD_106658 | JGI IMG/M metagenome (GOLD analysis project Ga0137397, IMG submission 106658) | Vadose zone soil microbial communities from Angelo Coast Range Reserve, California, USA - czorhiz1.16 metaG | ecosystem: Environmental > Terrestrial > Soil > Vadose zone | place: USA... | reverse complement strand
TCGTGCAAGGGATGGCATCAGGAAGCGGCGCTCCGGATGCTCATGAACAACCTCGATCCCGAGGTGGCCGAGCGCTGGCAGGACCTCGTCGTGTACGGGGGCACGGGAAAGGCGGCGCGGAGCTGGGAGGCGTTCCACGCGATCGTCCGCTCGCTCCGGTCGCTCGAGCAGGACGAGACCCTTCTCGTGCAGTCGGGGAAGCCGGTCGGGATCGCGAAGACGCATCCCGACGCCCCGCGCGTCCTGATCGCGAACTCGCTCCTCGTGCCCGCGTGGGCGACCTGGGACGAGTTCCGGCGCCTGGAGGCGAAGGGGCTCACGATGTACGGGCAGATGACGGCGGGCTCCTGGATCTACATCGGAACGCAGGGAATCCTCCAGGGCACGTACGAGACCTTCGCGGAAGCCGCGCGCCAGCATTTTGGCGGGTCGCTTCGCGGACGCTGGACCTTGACGGCGGGCCTGGGCGGGATGGGAGGCGCCCAGCCTCTGGCGGTCACGATGAACGAGGGCGTGTGTCTCGCGGTGGAGGTGGATCCCGAGCGCGTGCGCCGGCGCGTCGAGACGCGCTACCTCGACAAGAGCACGAGCTCGCTCGAGGAGGCGCTTCGCTGGGTGGACGAGGCGGTGAACAAGGAGGAGGCGGTCTCCATCGGCCTCGTGGCGAACGCCGCCGAGGCGCTGCCCGAGCTGGCGCGCCGGGGGGCGCGGCCCGATCTCGTCACCGACCAGACCTCGGCGCACGACGAGCTGAACGGCTACATCCCGGCGGGATTGTCGCTCGCCGACGCTCTGGAGCTGCGCCGCTCGGATCCCAAGGAGTACTCGCGGCGCTCGGTGGAATCGATGGGGGTCCACGTCCGCGCGATGCTCCGCTTCCTCACGCTGGGCTCGATCACGTTCGACTACGGCAACAACATCCGGGGGCAGGCGGTCAAAGCCGGCGTCGCGAATGCCTTCGACATCCCGGGATTCGTGCCGGCGTTCATCCGCCCCCTCTTCTGCGAGGGAAAGGGGCCCTTCCGCTGGGCCGCCCTCTCCGGCAACCCCGCGGACATCCACGCCACCGACCGCGCCGTGCTCGAGCTCTTTCCCGAGAACGAATCGCTCCACCGCTGGATCCGCCTCGCCTCCGAGCGCGTCCGCTTCCAGGGACTTCCCGCGCGCATCTGCTGGCTGGGAATGGGGGAGCGCGCGCGCTTCGGGGAAGCGCTCCACCGGCTCGTGGAGCGGGGCCTCGTGGAGGCGCCGATCGTGATCGGACGCGACCATCTGGACTGCGGCTCCGTCGCCTCTCCCTATCGGGAGACGGAGGCGATGATGGACGGAAGCGACGCGATCGCCGACTGGCCCATCCTGAACGCGCTCCTGAACGCTGTCTCCGGCGCCTCGTGGGTGTCCGTGCACCACGGCGGGGGCGTGGGCATCGGAAACTCGATCCACGCCGGCATGGTGATGGTCGCGGACGGCACGCCGGCCGGGCTCGCGCGCATGCGCCGCGTGCTCACCAACGATCCCGCGATGGGGATCTGGCGCCACGCGGACGCAGGCTATCCCGAGGCGCTCGCGAACGCGCGCAAGCACAAGCTTCCCCTTCCCGGCGAGACGTGATCGCAAAGCTCCCGATGAGAGACGGCCGCCGGTGAAGTGCGACCTTCTCGTCGTGTCGGCCGCCCAGCTCATCACCGCGCCCGAGGGAACGGGGCCGCTCCTGGGTCCCGATCTCGACCGCCCCCTCCTGCTCGAGGACGCCGCCCTGGCGTCGATCGATGGGAAGATCGTCGCCTCGGGGAAGACCGCGGAGGTGCGGAAGCGCTATCCCGATTCGGAGGCGCGCCGCGTGCTCGACGCGCGCGGACTCCTCGTGGCTCCCGGCTTCGTGGACTGTCACACTCATCTTCCCTTCGCGGGCACGCGCGAGATGGAATTCGACGCGCGTGCCCGGGGCGAGAGCTACGCGGCGATCGCCGAGCGCGGCGGCGGCATCCGGGCGAGCGTGGGGCATCTCCGAACGGTTTCCGAACCGGCGCTCGCCGAATCGGTGCGGAAGCGCCTCCAGCACCTGCTCGCGCAGGGCACGACCACCGTCGAGGCGAAGAGCGGATACGGCCTTTCCCTCGAGGAGGAGCGAAAGCAGCTCCAGGCCCTACGGACTGCGTCGGAATCCTCTCCGGTCGAGGTCGTTCCCACCTTCCTCGGAGCGCACGAAGTGCCGGACGAGCATCGCGCCCGGCGCGAGGACTACGTGACGCTCCTGACCGAGAGCATGATTCCCGCGATCGCGAAGGAGCGCCTGGCGCGCTACTGCGACGTCTTCTGCGATCGCGGCGTGTTCACGGTGGAGGAATCCCGCCGGATTCTCCTGCGCGCGCGCGAGGCGGGACTGGGGATCAAGCTCCACGCGGACGAGCTGGCCGACGTCGGCGCCGCCTCGCTCGCCGCGGAGCTCCGGGCGACGTCCGCGGACCATCTCCTCCATGCCTCGCCCGAAGGGCTCCGCGCGATGAGCCGCGCCGGCGTGGTCGCGGTCCTTCTTCCCGGCACCGCGTTCACGCTGGGGCTCCCGTACGCCCGCGCGCGGGTGATGGTGGAGATGGGCCTCCCGGTCGCGCTCGCGACCGACTTCAATCCGGGGAGCACGATGTGCTCCTCGATGTCGATGACCCTGACGCTCGCGGTCACGCAGATGCGGATGACCCCGGCCGAGGCGTGGATGGCGGCGACCGCGAACGCGGCTTGCGCGGTCGGAGAAGGGGGCCGGCTCGGCCGGCTCCAGCCGGGGCACCAGGCCGACGTGGTCTTCTTCGAAGCGACAGATTACCGCCACATCCCCTATCACTATGCCGAGGAGCACGTCCGGATGGTGGTCAAGCGCGGAGCGGTGGCGATGGATCGAGACCAGCGCTCCTGTTCTTCTTGAAGCACTCGCCAGAAGTCCTTGTACGATTGTTCGTTGTGCGCATCGCACCAGCCCATCTCGTCGAGCGTGTTTCCCGTAAGGAGAAATCATGAGCGAACTTGTGGAGTGCGTCCCCAACTTCAGTGAGGGCCGAAATTTATCTGTAGTTCGGGCCATCGCTGCCGAAATTTCGAGCGATCGGTCGGTCCGGCTTTTGGACCAGGAAATGAACGCCGACCACAACCGGTGCGTCATCACGTTCGTAGGGGAGGCTGAACCCGTGGTGGAGGCGGCGCTCAGGGGCGTCAGGAAGGCGACCGAGCTGATCGATCTGCGCCGGCATCGAGGTGAACATCCCAGGATGGGAGCCACAGACGTCCTGCCCTTCGTTCCGGTCGGATCGACCCGGCTCGAGCGATGCGTGGAGCTGGCGCGCATCGCGGGCTCGAGGATCGCCACGGAGCTCCAGATCCCGGTCTATCTCTATGAAGCCGCGGCAACACGGCCCGCGAGGCAGAACCTCGCGGACGTGAGGCGCGGAGAATTCGAGGGATTGGCGCGCGAGATCGGGACGAATCCCGACCGCGTCCCGGATTTCGGGCCGCCCCAGATCCATCCGAGCGCCGGCGCGATCGCGGTCGGCGCGCGGATGCCGTTGCTCGCGTTCAACGTGAATCTCGGCACGAAGGACGTCGAGATCGCGAAGAAGATCGCGAAGGCCATCCGGTTCCAGACGGGCGGACTTCGCTACGTGAAGGCGCTGGGGTTCGAGCTCCGGGAGCGAGGCATCGTTCAGATCTCGATGAACCTCGTGAATACCTGGGGTACGCCCGTGCAGCGCGTGTTCGCGTTGATTCGCGACGAGGCGGAGCGCTACGGCGTTCCGATCGTCGGAAGCGAGGTCGTGGGTCTGGTCGTTCAGGACGCGCTGATCGACGTGGCCGAGCACCATTTGAAGCTCGAGAACTTCTCGCGCGATCAGATCCTCGAGAACCGCCTGGAGCGGCGGATCGGCGCCACCGAGCAGTCGGTGGCGGAGTTCCTGGAGGACGTTGCGTCCTCAGCACCCACGCCGGGAGGCGGAAGCGTGTCCGCCCTGGCGGGAGCGCTGGCGGCGGCGCTTGCGACCATGGTGGCGCGGCTCACGATCGGGAAGCAGAAGTACGCGGAGCACGAAGCCCGGATGCGCGAGGCGGAGACGGGCGCGGAAGCGCTTCGCCGCGAGCTCTTCGATCTGGTGCGCGAGGACGCGCGCGCCTACGAGGCGTACCGCGGCGCGATGCGCCTCTCGCAGCGCACGCCGGAGGAGGTGGCGCTCCGGAGTCAATCGCTCGTCGATGCGGCGCGAAACGCGACGCGGGTTCCGCTCCACACGGCGGAGGCCTGCGTTCGCGCGCTGGAGATCGCGCGGGAGGTCGCCACGTACGGAAATCCGAACGCGGTCAGCGACGCGGGGGTCGCGGCGTGGCTCGCGCGCGGCGGCGCCGAGGGCGCGGCGTTGAACGTGCGCATCAATCTCAAAGATGTGCCCGGAGCCGAGCGGCAGGAGTTCCAGGAGAGGATGGACCGGTGCGTCGCGCGCGCGAAGGAGCTTCACGCCTCCTGCGTGGCGGAAGTGGATCGGCGCATCGGGACGGCATGAGGTTCGATTCTTCGGCGAGGGAATGAGGGCGGATGGTAGATCGAAGCGTCGCGGTCAAGCGGAAGGCCCAGCAGCTTCTCCAGAAGGGCGACGTAGGCGGTGCGATCACCGAATACGAAAAGCTCTTCGAGGGAGGCGACAAGGATCCGTACGACTTCATCGTCGTCGCGGATCTCCTTGCCAAGCGCGGCTCCATGCAGGAAGCCGTGCGGCGCTACCGCCAGGCCATCGAGGAATACGCCAAGACCGAGCTCTACAAGAATGCCATCGCGGTCTGCAAGAAGATCCTCCGCATTTCCAAGGAGGATCTCGCCATCCATCGCACGCTGGGCGAGCTGTACGCGAAGGAGGGGCTCTTTGGAGACGCCCAGATCCACTTCCTCGAGTTTGCCGAAGGCTCGATCCGCCGGCAGGACCATGACGCCGCCCTGGGCGTGCTGGACGAGGTGCTGAAGCTCTCTCCCGACAACGACGATCTCTCCGAGAAGTACGTCGAGATCGCGATGCGCGCGGACCAGCCGGACCGCGCCGGGAAAGAGCTTCTGCGCCGCGCGGAGCGCGTCCGGCAGAGCGGCCGTCACGCGGAGGCGGAGCAGATCCGCGAGCGGGTCTCCACCCTGGCTCCCGGGCTTCTCACTTCGTTCCACGCCGCTCCCGTCAGTCCCACCGGTCCGGTGGCGGCCGCCGACGCCGCGGCCTCCATGGATGCGCCCCCCGCTCCCGCGCACGCGGGGTTCGACCCTTCCTCTCGCGCGCTCAGCTACGACGCTCCCACGGCGGAGGAGGCCGCGGTCGAGGTGCCTCCGGCTCCCGCGCACGCGGCGCCCGAGCCCCCTCCGGAGCTCGAGCCCGAGGAGGTTCTGGCCCAGCCGGAGCCCGAGGCGCACAGCCACGAGGAGCTGGCCGAGGGTTATCTCCAGGCCGGGAACCGGGACCTCGCCGCCGAGGAGTACTGGAAGGCGAGCGAGACCGCGTTCTTCCGCGGCGACCTCCCACGCGCGCGCCAGCTTCTCCAGGCGCTTCTCGGCGTGGAGCCCACGCACGAAGCGGCGCTTCGCCGTCTGGTCGAGCTCACCGAGAAGGCGGGAGACATTCCGGCCGAGGCCACGGCGCGCTTCGATCTGGCGGAGGTGTATCTCGGCCACGAGGAGTGGGAGCTTTCCCGCATCGAATTCATCCGCGCGCTCGAGCTGGATCCCGGGAACGACCGCGCGCGGAGCCGGATCAAGCGGCTCGACACGATCCTGAACGGCGAGCAGCCGGGGAGCGGGCCCGTCGACCTCGACGCGCTGCCGGACGATCGTCCGGCGGCGAGCGTCCGCGTCCGCGACGACGAGCCCCAGAGCCAGGACGCTCTCATCGATCTCGAGGAGATCATCGACGAGTTCAAGGCGGGCGTCAGCGAGCGGATCTCCGGCGAGGATCACGAGAGCCACTACGATCTGGGCATGGCCTACATGGAGATGGGTCTCTACGACGAAGCGATCGGAGAGTTCCAGGTGGCTTCGAAGGGCGGCCCCATGGAGGTGAAGTGCCTCGAGATGATCGCCCTCTGCTTCCTCGAGAAGAACGAGCCGGCCTCGGCCGCCCGCGAGCTGACGCGCGCGCTCGAGCTTCCCGGTTATGGTCCGGAGGAGACGATCAGTATCCGGTACAATCTGGCGGTGGCAAACGAGCGCCTCGGCGACCTGGACCGGGCACTCCAGCATTTCGAGGAGGTGTATCTCCTGAACGTGGATTTCCTGAAAGTGGCCAGCAAGGTCAAGGAGCTGAAGCAGAAACTGGCGCGCTCGGAGGATCGAGGCTGACATGGGGCGCATCGATCTCCACATGCACTCCAACGCTTCGGACGGCTCGTTCGCGCCCGAGGAAGTGGCGCGCATGGCGGCGGGGAACGGCGTGGAGGTCTTTGCCCTCACCGATCACGACACGCTGGACGGGTTGCCCGCGGCGGCTGCCTGCGCCGCGCGGTTCGGCATCCGCCTCATCCCCGGCGTCGAGCTCTCGGTGAGCGAGGAGGGGATGGACGTACACCTCCTGGCCTACGGCTTCGACGAGTCCGATCCTCCGCTGACCGCGGCGGTCCGCCGCTACCGCGAGGGGCGGCGCGAGCGCGCGCGGAAGATCCTCATGCGCCTGAAGGGGCTCGGGATCCGGATCGGAATCGAGGACGTGGAGGAGATCGCGAGCGGCGGCGCGCTGGGACGGCCTCACGTCGCCGAGGCGCTGCTGCGCGCGGGACACGTGGAGAGCTTCAACGAGGCCTTCCAGCGCTACCTCGGCCATCACGCTCCCGCGTACGTTCCGAAGCCCAAGGTCACGCTCGAGGAGGCGACCTCGATCGTGCGCGACGCGGGCGGCGTCACGATCCTGGCCCATCCCGGGACGCTGAACCGCGATCATCTGATCCCCGCCTGGGCCCGGCGCGGGCTCGACGGGATCGAGGTCTGGCATTCGAAGCACGATGTCGCCTCCATCGAGCGCTACCGCGGCTACGCCCAGCTCCACGGGCTCCTCATGACCGGAGGCTCGGACTACCACGGCGAGCGCACCCCGGGCGTGGTCATCGGAAGCGTGCCGGTGCCCGACGAGATCCTGCCTCCTCTGGACACCATGCTCCGCACGCGCCGGACGGTTCGCTCCCGCAACTAGCAGCGTTGCGCCACGCTGCGCCATCTGCTAGCGTTGCATCGCCTCCTCACGATGCGCACCATCGTTCTGAGCTCCTCCCTCATCGCGTTTTCCGTCGCGTGCGGCTACGCGAAGCTGCTTCTGTTCCCGTATCTGTTCTTCGTGGAGTTGTTCACCATGGCGGTCTTCCTGTCCGGGTTGCTCGCCGGGCCGGCGTGGGGAGTGTGGATCGGCGCCGTCGCGCGGCTCCTCTTCAGCGTCCTGAACCCCTATGGTCCGCCCCATCCCTGGATCCTCGTGGCGCAGGTACTGGGCGGCGCGTCCGTCGGCGCGATCGGCGGGCTGGCGCGGCCGTGGCTATTGCGATTCGAGGCCGGCACGCCGGGGGCGCGGGCGCGCGTTCCCATCCTGCTCGCGTGCGGCTTCATCGCGACCGTTCTCTACGACGCATTGACCAACGTCGCGCAGGGGATCGCCTTCAGATCGTTCACGGTCTCGATCGCGCTCGGGCTCCTGCCCGCGCTCCAGCATCTCGCGTCCAACCTCGTGATCTTCGGGCTGATCGGGAATCTCGCGATCCCGTGGCTCCAGCAGCATCCCATGGCGGCGCGGCATGCGGGCTGAAGCTCGGATGCTTCTCGCCGCGCTGCTCTTCCTGAGCGTTCTTTCGCCGGCGCGCGCCGGGGCCGTGGCCGGGGATGCCGACTCGACGCGCACCACGGCGCCGCCGGCGAGCGCGCCTCGGGACAGCGCGGCCACGGTGCCCGCACCCCTTCCGCCTCCCTCGGGAATCCAGCGCAGCCGGCTCACGGTCGAGCCGTTTCCCGAGCCTCCCCAGGCGGCGGGATCGATCGACGTGGACGCGCAGCGCAAGATGGGAGCCGCCTCGCTCGAGGACGCCCTTCGATTTCATCGCGCGGCCGCGATCAGCGTGCTCCCGATCTCCGGCCCCACGGAGGGCTCGCTCGCGCTCCCCGGCGGGGGAGGACCGGTTCGGCTCCTGACCTCGTTCCTGGATACCCAGCGCGCCACCGACGAGCACCTGATCGGCTCGATCACGTACGGCTGGGGGGCTCCCTGGATGGCGTTCGCGCTGGACGATCCGCGCGCGGATGGGGTCGAGGCGCTGGATCTCGACAGCCTTCGGTTTCCCCTCGAGCGGGAGTCGTTCGGCGGTCCCGGGGAAGCGCTGACCCGTCCGGTGCCTCGAGGGCCCGCGTTTCCGGCCCCCGGAGACACGACGGGGAGCGGCGTCTCGCGGACGACGCTCGTCTACCAGAGAGGGAGCGGGAACGCGCAGCTCTCGGGAATCCGCCTGCAGACGACGGCCTTCCGGAGGCGCGTGTACGCCTCCTATACGAAGAACGATGCCGACGGATGGGCGCCGCTCCTCTCGGCGAAGACCTCGCGCTACGCGCTGCGCGCCGAGCTGGGCCGCGTCGCCTCGCACCGGCTCGAGCTGGAAGGGGTCCTCCACAAGCGCACGATCGAGGATTCGGTGTCCGCGGGCGACCTCTTCGAGACCCCGGGAAGGAGCGAATGGGACCGGAGGCACGTGACGCTGATCGCGTCGCGCGCCGGGGAGCGGTTCAGCGATTCCTGGCGGTTCGGAATCGGGAAGGAGAAGGAGACCTGGGTGATCTCCACGGACCTGAATCGCTCCCCCGACGCGGGCACGCGCGAGGGCTGGGAATTTCCGATGATGGTCGCGGAAGGAGCCATGGCCTGGCGGTCCGCGCCGAGCGTCACCTGGATCACGTCGCTCCGGGCCGCGTCGAGGAAGCTCCTCCATCAGATGAGCTCGCTTCCCACGCTGAAGGAGCGGCGCGGGGACGCCCGCGCCCACGGCGGCGTGCGTCTTGCGCTCGGGTCCAAGGCCGGGGCGGGACTGGACGCCGCGTACGACGTGCGCGAGACGCAGCCCGCCTTCTGGGACGCGAGGGGGTCGCTCTGGGCCGGCGCCAAGCGCCTCCGCGGCCGCCTGGATCTGGAATTGGCGCACGAGCGGCCGACCTGGGTGGATCTTCTGACGCCCGCGAGCCAGCACGACTTCTTCGGCCCCTCGGGAAACGACAGCCGCCTCGTCCGATCGGGGGATCCCACCTTGAAGCCACGCCGCCTGACGGGCCCTCTGGGATCGGCCGTCTTCACTCCATTCGAGGGGCTCGATCTCGAGCTCTCCGGATCGTATCGGCGCGTCACCGACGACTTCGGCTGGAACGTGAGCGCGGACACCTCCGGAGGCTTCTACGACGTATCCTCGATCGCGGGCGCGCGCGGCTCGGGCTGGGTATCGCACGCCGCCCTGGCCTGGGAGCTTCGCCGGGGCGCCCTCCGCCTTCGCGGCGTGGGCTGGATCCGGGGCGGTCCCGATTCTCTCTCGCCTCAAGCTGGCTCTCCTCCCCGGCGCGCGATCGAAGCGGCCGTGGCATGGCGCCTCGTCCTCTTCAAGGGAGACCTTCCGCTGCGTCTCGAGGTCGCTTCCCACGCGCGAGGGCCCCGCCGCGGGCTGATTCGCGAGCCGGGTCAGGTGACCTGGGACGGCTCGGTCTCCGCCGACTTCGGATCCGCGGGCATGTTCCTGCGCGTGCGCGACGTCCTCGACCGAAGACCGGGCAGCGCGATCTGGGATCCCGCCCTCCCCTCGGGAGCCCCTACGCCCGGACGAGCGCTCCAGTTCGGCGTCTCCTGGAATCTGCTGGACTGAGCGGGGGACGCGGGGATGTGGGGACGGGAGATGCGCGCCGGAGTGGCGTTCGTGATCGCGGCTCTTCTTCTCGGGCAGGGATTCCGCGAGTGGAGGCGAGCCCACGCGGAATCGTTTCAGGAGATCGTCCGGGAGCTGACGGAGCACGACGCATCCTCCAGGCCTCTCCGTACGGTGCCCGAAGCCTCGGCTCGCGAACCCGCGGCATCTCCGTCACGGCGTCCCCGCGAGGCGCCGGTGGGACGGATCGACGTGAACCGCGCCGGCGAGACCGAGCTCATGCGCCTTCCCGGGATCGGCCCCGCGCTCGCGGCCCGCATCGTCACCGACCGTGAGCGCGCGGGCGCGTACGACTCGCCGCAATCGCTCCTCCGCGTTCCCGGAATCGGCCCGAAAACGCTCGCGCGAATCCAGGCCTATCTCTCGTTTCCCGACACGGCAGGAGGGGATTCACTGAACGGATTCTGACCGATGCATTTTGCACCGGTTCGTGCCGAGCGCACGCCGCGCGCCCCCCTGGGTCCGCCCCTCCATTCCCGCAATCCCTTTGGTCCCCGCGCCCTGACCCCCAAACAAGATGCGTGCGTGATGCTGGCACCGGACTTGCGAAAGTCCTTCCAGCCTTTCCCATGCCCGCGCGGCAGGGACCCACCTTTCCATAACGAAACGAAAACCACCGGGGGATGACACCCGTGCAGCAGGAAAACGTCGGACTCAAACTGCTGGAAGCCAAGCTCATCCCACCGGACGCGCTGCAGAAGGCCCAGCAGCAGATCAAGACCGGCGGCGGAAGCATCACCCAGGCCCTCGTGAAGCTGGGCGCCATCACCGAGGAAAGCCTCACCAAGTTTCTCTCCGAGCTATTCTCGGTGCCCAGCATCGATCTGACGAACTTCATGCCCGACCACGCCGTCACCAAGCTGATCCCCGGTGACGTGGCGAACAAGTTCCAGATCGTCCCCATTTCCCGAAGCGGCCGCCGGCTCACCGTAGCCATGGCCAATCCCAGCAACATCTTCGCGATCGACGACATCAAGTTCATCACCGGATTCGAAGTCCAGCCGGTCGTGGCGCCCGACGCCGCCATCAAGAAGGCGATCGACAAGGCGTACGACTCGGTCGCGAGCTTCGAGAACGTGATGAAGGGGATGGAAGACGAGATCGAGGTCATCGAGGAGGAGGAGGATCAAACCCCGGACGTCACGCTCCTCGGAGAGGCGGAGCAGGCCCCGGTCGTCAAGCTGGTGAACTCGCTCATCACGGACGCGGTCCGCAAGGGAGCGAGCGATATCCACATCGAGCCCTACGAGAAGGCGCTCCGCGTCCGCTTCCGGATCGATGGAACGCTTTACGAGATGATGGCGCCCCCGTTCCGCATGAAGGCGGCGATCATCTCGCGGCTGAAGATCATGGCCGAGCTGGACATCGCGGAACGCCGCGTGCCCCAGGACGGGCGCATCAAGCTGCGGCTCCTCGGCCGCACCATCGACCTGCGCGTCTCGAGCCTCCCGACGATCTACGGCGAGAAGGTCGTGATGCGCATCCTCGACAAGGGCAACCTGAACATCGACCTGAACAAGCTGGGGTTCCAGGAGCAGGCGCTCAAGGACTTCCATTACGCCATCGCGCAGCCGTACGGGATGGTGCTCGTGACGGGACCGACCGGAAGCGGAAAGACCACCACGCTCTATTCGGCCCTGTCCAAGATCAACGTGCCTGAGACCAACATCATGACCGCCGAGGACCCGGTGGAATACAACCTCGACGGGGTGAATCAGGTGCTGATCCACGAGGACGTGGGCCTCACGTTCTCCGCCGCGCTGAAGGCGTTCCTCCGCCAGGACCCCAACATCATCATGGTGGGTGAGATCCGCGACCTGGATACCGCTTCCATCGCGATCAAGGCCGCGTTGACCGGCCATCTCGTGCTCTCCACCCTGCACACCAACGACGCTCCCAGCACGGTCAACCGAATCATCGACATGGGCATCGAGCCGTTTCTCGTCGCCTCCTCGATCAACCTCATCTGCGCCCAGCGTCTTCTGCGCAAGGTCTGCCTTTCGTGCCGCACCGAGATCAAGCTCCATCCGGAGGTGGTCCGCGAGCTGGGGCTCTCCGAGGCGGACGTGCAGAAGGGGGGCTTCGTCGAGGGAAAGGGCTGCCTCGACTGCAACAACACCGGCTACAAGGGCCGGTGCGGCGTCTACGAGGTGTTCCCGCTGTCGCCCAGGATCCGCGACCAGATCCTCGACCGCTCCTCCACCGCCGAGATCAAGAAGTCGGCCGTGGCGGACGGGATGCTCACGCTCCGCAGCGACGCCTTGATCAAGTTAAAGAAGGGGATTACGACGGCCGAAGAGGTCTTGAAGGAGACCGCGGCCGACCGTTAGCCGTCACGGAGGGGAGATCATGGTTTCGCTGCGCCAATTGCTGGATGAAATGATCAAGCTGCGGGCCTCGGATCTTCATATCTCCGCGGGCGTTCCGCCACAGGTACGGATCGACGGCGCCATCACGCCGATGCAGCATCCGCCCCTCACGCCCAACCTGACCCAGCAGCTTGCGTACAGCGTCCTCACGGAGGAGCAGCGGAAGCGCTTCGAGACCACCCACGAGCTGGACCTCTCGTTCGGCGTGCCGGGTCTGAGCCGGTTCCGCGCCAACGTCTACGTGCAGCGCGGCGTCACGTCGATGGCCATCCGACAGATCCCGTACGAGATCCTGACCTTCGAGCAGCTGGGCCTCTCCAAGATCGTCCGCGATTTCACGGTCAAGCAGAAGGGCCTCGTCCTGGTGACCGGGCCGACCGGAAGCGGCAAGTCGACGACGCTCGCGTGCATGATCGACCTCATCAACACCACGCGGGCCGGCCACATCATCACGATCGAGGACCCGATCGAGTACGTGCATCACCACAAGAAGTGCATCGTCCACCAGCGCGAGATCAACTCCGACACGACGACGTTCGTGACGGCCCTCAAGTACGTGCTGCGCCAGGATCCGGACGTGATCCTGATCGGAGAAATGCGCGACCTCGAGACGATGGCGGCGGCGCTCACCATCGCCGAGACCGGACACCTGGTGCTGGCCACGCTGCACACCAACTCGGCGTACGAGTCGATCAACCGCATCGTGGACGCCTTCCCGAGCACCCAGCAGCAGCAGGTGCTCTCGCAGCTGGCGTTCGTGCTCGAGGGTGTCGTGACGCAGCAGCTCATTCCCAAAGCCAAGGGGCCGGGACGGGTCATGGTCCCCGAGATCCTCATCTGCACGCCGGCGGTGCGCGCCGTCATCCGCGAGCGCAAGACCCATCAGATCTACAGCCTCATGCAGGCGGGCACGAAGCACGGCATGCAGACCATGAACCAGGCGCTCTTCCAGGCCTACGTTGGAAAGCAGATCTCGCTGGATGAAGCGCTGGGACGGAGCTCCGACGCGAAGGAGCTCGAGCAGATGCTCGAGAAGGTCGGGGTCCACGTCGCCGCCTAGCCGGCGCGCAAGCAAGGGGGAGCCGCGGTGCCAGTCTATGTGTGGAAGGGCCGTACGACCGCCGGGGAGATCCAGACCGGCGAGCTGACGCTGGACAGCCAGGAAGAAGCGCTGTCCGCGCTGCGCAAGCGCCGGATCATCATCTCCTCCGTTCGCGAGAAGAAGGCGGAGATGAAGTTCGCCATCCCCAACTTCGGCGCCACCGTGTCGACGCGCGACCTCGCCATCTTCACGCGCCAGTTCGCCACGATGATCAACGCCGGGCTGCCCCTGGTCCAGTGCCTGGACATCCTCTCCAAGCAGACGGAGAAGGAGTTCTTCCGGAACACCATCGGGCAGGTCATGCGCGACGTCGAGGCGGGAACCACGCTGGCCGAGGCGCTGGGCAAGAAGGAGCACAGCAAGGTCTTCGACGAGCTCTTCGTGAACATGGTCGAGGCGGGGGAGGCGGGCGGTATTCTCGACAACATCCTCCAGCGTCTCGCGACCTACATCGAGAAGGCCGAGGCCCTGAAGCGCAAGATCAAGGGCGCGATGGTCTATCCGGCCGTCGTCATGTCGGTGGCGTGTCTGGCCACGACCTTCATGCTCATCTTCATCATCCCCACGTTTGCCCGCATGTTCACCGGATTCGGCGCGGACCTGCCGCTTC
>Ga0137397_10002078_pt1 | contig 14022 bp, 7 predicted proteins | sample czorhiz116metaG_FD_106658 | JGI IMG/M metagenome (GOLD analysis project Ga0137397, IMG submission 106658) | Vadose zone soil microbial communities from Angelo Coast Range Reserve, California, USA - czorhiz1.16 metaG | ecosystem: Environmental > Terrestrial > Soil > Vadose zone | place: USA... | reverse complement strand
CGATTCGCATGCTCGAGATCAGTCTCGTTCGTGCCGTTGGTCATCAACGACGGATCTCGCGCCGCGTTCTTGGCGATCAGATCCGCGTCGACTTCCCATTCCGGCTGGAGCCACCCCTTTGCCTGATTGGTCCTTCCATTCGCCGTCAACGTCCACACCAGCCGGCGATCTTTGGGCCAGTCGCCGGGCACGACGACCTTGAACACCCACCATTTGCGCGACGGGTAGAAGTGCGTCGGCTGCCCTCGATCGCCGGGCGGATCGAAGTTGTTCTCCGGCCCGATCGGGACGTCGAGCTCCTCCTCGGTGTTGCGGTTGAAATACCCGAAATAGAGCGTGCAGGTGCCGTCGGGATTCTGCTGCCATCCATCGAACGTCGGGCTGACGTCCTGTCCGCGGGCGTACGCGGTCGTTTGCGCGTCGATGCGTGTGCCGGCCGTCCAGCCGAGCAGAAGAACAGAGGACGCGATCAAGAGCAGGTACTGCTTCATTCCTGCTGCTCTTCAGCGTGAGCGTGTCAGGGTTGTACGCTGTGTCCGTCGGGCGTCGGTCTCTTTCTTGAAGTCCTCCGCCGACATGAAATACCAGCTTATCCACGCGGACGCCATCTCATCGACCGTCCGCTGCCCGTACGTGATCTGCGCGTCCGGATCGTTGTTGAAGGGATTCGCGGCCGTGTTGTCATGCCACATGATCGAGTGCAGCACCGTGCCTGCCGGCAGCAGCGGCGCCGCATCGTCGCTGTAGACGTAGTTGATGTGCCAGTTGAAACGGAACCTCGCGCACGAGAGCGTCTCGACGCGGCCGGTCGGGTAGATGGCTTCGAGGCACTCCGCCTTTCCGCGGTTGTGCATGTGCGGCTGGAACGACAGCAGCCGGGCGGGCTTCTTCAGCGTGAGATAGCCATCGGACCGGACGTTGTCGGCATGTGGCCGGATATCGACCTGCGGTGCGCTGACCGTCGTCGACGAAATCACATGGCGCGGGACATAGCCTCGTGGATAGAACTTGAGGCCGATGGCAACGTTCGTTGGCGTCTCGGTGCCGTTCGGATGCACGTGCAGCTGGAAATTGATCTTCGTGCCGGCTTTGATCAACCGACCGGAACCGTCCGGGAACACGTCGCCCTGTTTGCCGATCGCATATTCGTTGAGAAAGACGCCCTGCTCTCCGACCTCGAGCGAACCATTGGTGTCATCGAGCTTGCCACTCCCGCGACTCACGTCCGAGGGCTCGACGATCGAGGTTCGGATGTGGTGGATCACCGGGAATCCCTTCGTCGGGATGATCTGCACGCCCTGAATGTAGCGATCCTCGGCCAGCGCGGGATCTGCGAGGATGTCGGGCCACTGATCGGGACCCTTGGCTCTCACGATGACATCTTTGGGCAGCGTGGCGATGACGTCGGGCGCGCCGATCTGCCAGGTCTCGGTATTCGCCCACTGGCGGGGCGGTGGCATGTCGGCCGGATTCCCCTGTGGCGCCCCGGCGTCGACCCACTTCACGATGGCGTCGATCTCGCGATCGGTCAGCGACCGATCGTTGCTGAAGTGCTGGACGCCGACGTTCTTGTCGATGAACCACGGCGGCATCTCTCGCGCGGCGACCTTCCGCCTGATTGACGCGGCCCACGGCCGCGCGTCCGCGTACGTCAGCAGCGACATCGGCGCCATGCTGCCCGGGCGGTGACAGACCTGACAATTGTTCTGGAGGATCGGCGCGACGTCTTTCGCGAAGGTGACCTGCGGTCGGTCAGGCGCCGACTGTCCCGCCCCGAGCGGAGACGAAGCAGCGCCCACGATGACGAGCGCGAGCGACCCGAGAAAAGCGAACCGCATACTGTCCCTCCATCACTGTACCGAGCAGGGAAACGGGTCCAATTCGGGCGGTCGGGAGGCGTCTAGAACTTGAATTCCAGACCGACACGACCGATCATCGGCGGAATCACCGTGCTGACGTACCCGAATTCTCTCGCCGTCCCGACGGCGCCATATTGATAGTTGGTCGATATGGACGAGTTCGTGTTCGTGAGGTTGAATAACTCTACGGTCGCCGCAAATCGCCTGCCTCCGCCCATCAAGAAGTTCTTGGCTGCTCTGAAGTCCAGAACGCTGAGACCTGGATTGCGACGCGCTCCAAACGGTTCGAGCGGAATGGTCACCGTGCCTAACTGCGGCACACCGGTAATCTGGTCGGTTGCATACGCCGGTGTGCCGGCCAGGAAGCGATAGTTGAAGCCCACGCTCACGTCGCGTGGAAAATCGTACGTCAAGTGAGATTTGACCGAGTAGTCCCACGTCTCGTCCAGCGGAAAGGCCGTTTGATAGGGGGCCGTTGGCTGGGCGGCCGATTGACTGGCCGCAAACACGCCGGACGTGCTGAGCCACTTATGGTTCTTCGTCAGGCTCAACCCGAAGAGCGCGCTCCAGTTGCTGGACTTGCGTCTGGTCAGGGTGAATTCGAGGTTGTTGAAAGTATCCGGGTTATCCGTTCGGTTGACGAACATCGTCTGGTTGCCCGCAGTGGTTCTCAGGGAAGCGGCGTAGGTCATGATCGTCAGCGGCTGGCCGCCGTTGACCGGATCGGTCGCCGGGTACCTCGTATTGAAGGGGACGGTATACGTGCTGATGCCGCGATTCGGGAATATCTGATCGAACATTCTGTCTTCCCGGTTGTACACGTACAGCGCGCGAACGGCTAGATTCGCCCCCATCTCACGCTCGAAACCCATGGTCGCCGTCTGAAAATACGGCATTTGCAGGTCGGGATTGATCACGCCGGTGACGCCGCCCGACGTGCCGAGATAGTTCGGCGAGCCCACACCCTTGAGGCCAGCCAGGAACGCCTCGGATGCGACGCACGGTGAGAACTGCGTTTTCACGCACGTCGCGTTCGAGCCGGTCCAGGTGTAGGTGTTGGTGAACAAGGCCGCGGGGTTGAAGTTGAGATCGAAGGCGCCGAGCTGGTCGAGACTGTACTGCCCGTAGGACGCTCTGATGACGGTCTTGCCGTTTCCGGTCAAGTCGAAGGCCGTGCCGATTCGCGGGACGACCCGGTTCCAGGTGTACACGGTCAGTTCCGGGAACGACCCGCCAGCCGAAAACTGACCGGGGCCCTGGTCCGACGCATCGTTGTACCCCTGGTAACGGTCGAACCGGAGCCCGGCGCTGACGGTCAAGCGATTGGAAATCCGCCACGTGTCCTTCGCGTAGAGGCCGAGCGCGCGCTCCTTTCCGTCGGTACTCAACGGGAAATTGTAGGTGAGCACCTGGTAGGGCGTGATGACCCCGTTTAGCGTCTGCACCTGGAGCTGGTAATCACCAGCCGGCATTGCCGGACTATCCTTGACGTCGGCCTGGGGAAAGAACGCCAGGTAGCCAACCTGCACGGAGTGTTTGGAGCCGGGCACGTACGTCACACTGCCTGTGGATTGGCGGCGATAGTGATTCCCCATGTCGCTCGAGCTGACATTCCTCACCGCGCCGGTCGTCACGCCGGTGGTCTGATTGAACGTCCACGGGTTGCCCGCCACGTTCATCCCCGCCTGATTGGGATACTGATAGGGCTGCCAATAGTAGCCGCCGAGCACATCGAGCATGAGGTTCGAGCGCGGCGTCCACAAGACTTCGCCCTTGGCGGTGCGAAAGTGGTCGACGAAATTATAGGTGGAGGGAAAGGCTAACGTGGAACTCCCGTTTCGCTCTGGCTCGATCTTCGACGCGTCTTCGAAGAACCCGATGAGTTTCACGTTTTTCGTCGCTTGAAAGGTCGTCTTCCCGACGTGATTATCCTGATGCATCAAACTGAACCCGGGATTGCCGTCCGGCCCGATGTAACCGATGACCGCCGTATTCTTCGTCTGGAAGTGTGAGGCCCAATAGAACCACAGGCGGTCGCGGACGATCTTGCCCCCGATATCAGCGAACACATCGGTGAAACTTACGAGTTTGTTGACATCCGGGCCGCCGGAAAATGAGTCGGGGAGATTCGTTCCCTGGAATCCCTTCCATTGGCGCATGAACCGACCGTCGCCATGGAAGTCATTGCCGCCGGTTTTGATGACGGCGATCATCACCGTGCCAGGCGGTCCGACATCGGCATCGGCGCCCGTCGAGACGACCTTGAGTTCTGTCAGGGAATCGAAGTCCACGAAGTCCCCGGGCGACGACCCCCCGTTCTGCGAATTGGCCTGCAGCACGTTGACCCCATCGACCAGCGGCACCACGTTCCCGCTGTACCCGTACGAGCCAAGTGCCTGCTGGTTGCCGAGCTGACTGCCGCCCACGTCCGGTGTGTTCGTGGGTCGGATACCTGGGGCCAGGTAAACCGCCTGAAAGATGCTGCGACTCGTGGGCACGCTGTCGAGGGCGGCGCGCGTGAACGTGTTGCTGACCACGGAGGTCGAGACATCGACAATCGGCGATTGCCCGCTGACCTCCACGCGCTCTTCCACGGAGCCCAGCTTCATGACCACATCGACGCGTGCATTGAACCCGACCGCGAGCGTGAACGCGCTGCGCACGTCGGTCCGGAAGCCGACGATGGAATACTCGATGCGGTACACGCCAGCAGGCAGACGGGCGAGTCGATACGCGCCCTGGCCGTCCGAGACGCTGCTCTGTTTGCCCTGGAGCGCGGGGCTGGAGACTTCAATGGTGACACCCGGTAACGCCGCCCCGGTTTCATCGACGATGGTGCCAAATACCGCACCGTTCTGCGCCGTCTCCTGGGCGTGCGTCGAACTGGCGGTGCCCATGAGCGCCACACTCACGAGCGCGCCGGCAGCCACGAACCGAATCGCGAAAGACATCCGGTACATCAGTACCTCCTGCGGCCTGCCAAAGCGGTGAACGGCGTGGAGCGAGGCTCGGGTCCAACGTCGCGATCGTCTCGGCGGAGGCAACGCCTACCAGGTCATACGAAGACCCAATCTCGCAATGCGCGGGTTGACGATCACCTGGGGCCGTCCGAGATTGACGGCCGTGCTCGTGCCGACGGCGGTAATCGTCGACGCGTTCAGCAGATTGAAGATGTCAACCGACGCCGCGAAACGCGCGCCATGCGGAATTCGGAAGCGTTTCTCCGCCCGCAAGTCGACGTTGTGGTTGTGCGGCAGCGCGCTCCCGCCGAGCGGCTCGGCGAATATCGTGATGGTTCCCTGCGGCAGTCCGCGAACCACGAGTTGACGCGTATAGACGACGCCCGAGCTGTAGCGGTAGTAGCCGCTGAGCAGAACGCCCCATTTCGCGTTGTACGTGCTCTGCAGCTTCACGAGCACCGGTTCCACTGCCGGATCGCGCCCGGTGGCGTTGATCTGATCGTTCGGGTTGAAGAACAAACCCGACGTGTAGAAATCGCTGACCGGCGTCAGCGACGTCATCTTCTGAACGACGAGCGAGCCGACGAACTGGATCTGCTGGGACATGCGTTTGTTCGCAACCAGCTCGAGGCCGTCGTAGGTCCGATCGTTGTCCTTGCCGTACTTGCTCGGGTTCGCCTCGACGAACTGCTCTTGCCCGAACGTGGCCGGGTTCTGCGCGTAGACGGTGATTGTGCGATCGTCGGCGCTTCCGTTTGTCCCATCCGGCCCCGGATCGCTGACGGCCACCGCGCTGTAGGACGAATCAGGAATGCCGACCTGCATCGTGTGAATCAGGTCGGTGTCGTGCCGGTGGATGTAGTTCGCGCTGACGGAGAAGTTCGCGAACATCTCGCGGCTCAGGCCCAGGACGAGCTCGTCGGTGTAGGGATGCCTGATCGATGCGTCGAAGGTCACGTTGTCCGGACCGCCGGCGCGCGACAGCAGGGCGCCTTCTTCGCCGATCTGATACCGCTGGTCGGCGTTCAAATCGTTCCACCGCAAGGTGAGCGACGTGACGACGTTCTCGTCCGCGCCGGGAATCATCCCGGTGTTGACGTAGTGGTAGTAGCGCGAGTAGCTCGCGCGGAGGACGGTGGCGGGATCGAGCGTGTACGAAGCCGCCAGCCGCGGCGCGACGTTGTTCCACGTCCACTGCGGATCGACCGCCGTCACCGGGTGCGGTGCAAGCACGGGGAAGGTCGACGCCAGCGAGGTCCCGGCCCACGTGCCGCCGCCGGCGGACGTCTGCTGGCGCGACGGCGTGAACCGATCGTAGCGGACGCCGAGGTTCAGCGTCAGCGTGTTGCGAATTGTCCAGCCGTCCTGGAGGTAGAGAGACGCGGTCTTGATGCGGGCGTCGCCGGAGATGGGCGTGGACAGCAGAATCACCTGCGCCGGCAGGCCGCTGTTCACGCGCAGCTGGTAGTCGCCGCCGGGCGCCGACATCGCGTTGATGACCTTGCTGGCCGTGTACTCGGCGCCCATTTTCAGATCGTGTCGGCCGGCGGCATCGGGCACGAACCACGACAGCGATCCGCTGACATTCGTGTTCCAGGAGGGCGCTTCCTTCGACAGCACGTCGGGACGGTTGTACCGGAAGGCGGTGACGAGATCCCTGATGCCCGGGCCGACGCCGGTCACGTCCGGCCACACGGCGTTGAGCGTTTGCTTGCCGGCGGCGAAGCCTGCGGTCGCGAGGATGGAGTTGGTGAGCGTGCTGTTCCAGCGCACGCTTCCGAGCCGGCCGGTGGGTTGGCGCAGGAATCGAACGTTCGCGTCGCCGGCCAGCGACGGCGCCATCCCGCGGAAGAACGGGTCCACTTCCTCACGCCAGTCCTGATACGAGGCGGCCACACGATTCCTGGCGTCCGGCTGATAGGTCGTCTTTGCGAACGCCGCCTTGATTGACGAGATCTGCGGATCGGGATAGCCGAGGAGCTGGAGATTCTCCTGTTGGCGCCGCGCCGATCCGAACCACCACAGCCGATCCCTGACGATGCGGCCCCCGGGGCTTGCCGAAACGTCCCAGCCTTTGAGGACGCGGTTGGACGTCGAGCCAACGCCGAGCGCCCGCAAGTCCGCCGTCACGTTGTCGGCTTGCAGCGAATCGCCGCGGTAGTAGCCGCTCGCATCGCCGTGCAGGTCATTCCCGCCGGACTTCGTGACGATCTGGAACGATCCACCCTGCGCGAAGCCGATCTCGGCCGGTTTTGCCGCCTTGATCACCTGTACCTCTTCGACGATGTCATACGAGAACTTCGCCGTCTGGTCGCTCGAGATGCCGGGGTCGAGCACGTTTGCGCCGTCGAAGGTGTACGAGTTGGCCATCGATCCGGCCCCAAGGACGACGAGGCGCGGAAAGTTGCCGGCCACGCCCGTGTTGCCCGCCTGTCCCTCGACGCCGGGGATGGTCGCCATCAGCGAGCTGAAATCGCGCCGCGTCGGAACGTTTTCGACAAGATCGCGCGTGGCGTTGAACCCGAGCTTCGCGCTCGTCGTGTCGACCGTCGGCGATTCGCCGCGAACCGTCACCGACTCCTGCAACGCCGACACGTTCATCCTGAGGTGAATGGTCGTCGTCTGGCCGGCCGCGACGATCAGCCCTTCACGCTGGATGGACTGGAAGCCGCTCAGTTCGTACCGCAGCATGTACATGCCAGGCGGGAGGAGCTGCAGGCGGTAGTAGCCTTCGGCGTTCGTGACAACGGTGAAATCTCGCTGGATCAGCGCGGGGCTGTTGGCCAGAACCGTCACGCCTGGAATCGGCTGGTCGGTCTGATCGCGAATGATGCCGTCGATCACGCCCGTGGGATTCTGCGCGCGAGCCACCGCGCTCATGAGGAGAGAGCCGAGAAGCATCAACGAAACCGCCGCGCGATGAGATGAGTGGAACATGACTGCTCCTCCCGGAATCGCGAGTCAGAGATTACTGCGAAGGCTTCTTCGGCCCGGGAACGACGGTGCTCGCCTGGCGCGCCCGTTCGATCATCGCCGCCGCGTCCTGATCGAGCACGTAGCCTTCGGCGACGAGCCCCCTGGCCGCTGCAGTGAAGCGGCTCACGTAGTCGGCGGGACTGCTGTAGCGCTCCTCGATCGACGTGCGGCGATCGCCGACCATCATGCGCTGCAGCCTGGTTCGCGGAAACGGATGCGCGAAGCCCGACATGTCGCCGCAGTTGTTCTCGAGCGGCGCGTTCCACGCGCCCCAGGTCTGCAGCGGCACGGCAACCGAGGGCAGGCGTACACCGCCCTCGCCGTTGCCGTCGGCGTCGCGCTTCGGCGCGAGAAGCTTTGCGTCCGGGTAGTCCTTCGGGGGCGGCATCAGATAGGGCACCGGGTCCGCTGGAACGAGCGTCATCAGCCTCGTCTGCGGCGGCGCCTCGTTGGCGATCACCCAGCGCGTCAGGCGCGTGAGCGCGGCGCGCAACAGTGGATGCCAGTCGAGGTTCGCGCGCGGCATGTCGCAGTCCTGCGTCAGGATGATGCCGTGGCTGCCGCCGGCGACGTCCCACATCCGCACCGAATCGGGGATCGGCTGATCCGAGGTGCCGGCGGCGCCGGTTCGCACGAGCGACAGCCGCCTGCGGAAGTAGTCGGCCTCGACATTGGTTGCCAGGATTTTCGGCGGCGTCTCGCCGCGCGCCGCGAGCGGCGCCAGCACTTCGCGGTAGGTGAACGGATAGATCGAGCTGTCGCCGGTGAGCGTGAGATTGATTGCGTCCGCGCTGACGCCGCCCGGCGCAATGAACGGCATCGATCCGCTCTGGCCGAGGTGCACGTGGATTCCGTCGAACACCATGCGGTCGCCGGCGCGGTTGAAGCCGTGGTGCACGAACGACTTCAGGAAACGGCCCGTCTGCGACGAGCCGGCGGCGATCGCGCGATCGACGGTGCCGGCAACCGGATTGGGGTGTCCCTCGGCATCGCGCGCCTCGAACTTGAGGAACGCCGCGAGATCTCTGATCGCCGCGAAGCCGACGGCGAGGAGCGGCGCCGGTTTCCCGTCCGCACCTGGCGCCTCGGGCAGCGTGATCCCCCTCCCGTTCTGCCAATGCGCGACGGCCACTATGTACCCGTTGTCCTCGATGAACGCGTTGCCGATCTCGAGCTGCGACACGACAGACTCCGTGGGGCTGTTGTACAGCCCGTGCGCGACCGGTCGTCCGTTGTTCTCGACATCGAACAGAAGAACGCGGTTGCCGGCGTTCGCCGATGCCGGCGCCAGGATTGTGAACTCGCTCGCATATTCGACGCGGCCGTCGGGACGCCTCTTCGCCTTGTCCAGGTTCGGGATCGCCTCTCCCGCGTCGAGGCTGCCGACGAAGGTGCCCGTCAGCTTCACGTACGGGCCGATCTTCCCGACGTGATACGGCTCTCGGGTCTTCACCTCGAGACGATCGACGCGCGCCGATGCCGGGTCCGCCGCGCCGAGCGCAACGAGCACGATGGCGGAAACGGTCGAGCTCCTCATCGCCGCGCTCCTCTCGACCGGCCGGTCGACGGCGACGGCGGCGACAGCGACACGACGCCGGCCTTCGCGAGGAAGCGGAAGTACTCGTCGATGACCTCGGCGTCGATCGGCCCGTACTCCGCGCTGACCATGTCACGGATGTCGAGCAGCGTGCGCCGGCCGTCGACGAAGTTCAGCGCTTCGAATCCCGTGAACCGCCCGAGCTGGGCGATCTTCAGCTTCATCGCGAAGTTCGGGTCGTTCACCTTCTGCGCGAGCCAGATCGCGCCGTACTCGGGCCGGAACAGGTTCACCGGCCCGCGGATCTTTTCGTTGCGCGTCACGACGATCGCATCGAGACGGCGCTCGGCGTCGGTCGGCACCGGGTCGCGAAGCGCGATCTTCTTCTCGGCCGCGATCTGCGCGACGCGGTCGCGGAACGCGGTCTCGTTCGCGGCGTCCAGCGCTTCGAGCTGACGACGCACGCGGGCGACGGCGCTCGTTGCGGCCGGCGACTGACCGAGCTCCCGAAGCGTCTCCACCGCCTGCAGTTGGCGCGCCAGCGACTGCTTGAGGGTGTTCTGCCCCTCGCGGTACGACGCCTGCACATCGCTCGCGCCGTCCATCATGTCGATCGCGCGCCGCGCATCCTTCGCCATCCGCGCCTGAGCGTTCGCGCCGACGAGCGTCGCGAGGGCCGGCACGCCATCGGCGCGCACGCTGGCGAGGTAGTAGCCGGTCGTCGCGACGATCGTGACGCCGCGGCGCATCTGCGTCGGATCGAGCGACAGAACGTTGTCGTCCTGCGGCGTGGCGAAGTGCGCCGGATGGCCGTATTCCACCGACGGCACCCCGATGGAGGCCTCGACCATGTCTTCGTGATCACTCGGCCCCCAGAATTCCTCCACGGTGTAGCGCATCTCGTCGCGCGTTCCCGTCGGCGCGAAGAACGCGTTCGCCAGCGAGCCCGCCGCGCTGTTGCGCTGCGAGCTCATGTTGCTGTCGGCGACGGCGCGGAAGAATTCCTCGGAGACGTCGCTGAGGAAATGCGGCATCGAATACGGCATCCGCGTGAGCCGCGGCACCGCCTTCACCTTCTCCTGGTTGAATCCGATCATGTCGACGCTGAAGAAGGTCATCACCCGCTCGCGCAGCTCCGGGTGCTCGTGCATCGTCACGATGTCGCCGAAGTGCTCCGCGCTCCACAGGAAGCGAATCGTCCGTGTGGGCCGCGGCAGGGTGCCGGCGGCGACGAGCGTGTTCAGGACGCGGGCGACTTCGATCACCGCTCCGACACCAGACAGGTTGTTCAGCCCGCCCGAGTTCCGGTAGTTGTCGTGGCCCTTGATCCACACCTCTTTGGCGGCAGGATCGGTTCCCGTGATGGCAGCGGTAACCTGTTTGTACTCGCCGGGTCCGAGTGTCGCCTTCACCCGCGCGTGCAGCGTCACGTGCTCGCCGCGCGCCAGCATCTGACGGAGCATCACGCCGGACGCTGACGGCACCGAAAAGACGAACGCCGGCGTCTGACCCGTCGGACTGCGCCACGGGATCACGGCGGGTCCGCCCGTGCGGTTGCCGAGCGATGGGCCGCCGGCCAGTCCGCCTTCACCGGCTGCCGGTCGGAAGATGACGACCCCTGCGGCGCCGCGTTCCCACACGGCCCGCGCGTGCGCGAGCTCGGCCTGCCCCGTGATGAGAACGATCTTGCCCTTGACGTCCTTGCTGTCGTAGTCGGAAGGCCGCGTGCCGTCGCCGACGTCGATGAGATCGGCCGTTACATCGGCGCTTGTGCTGTAGCGCCCGAGGACGGCGCGATCGACCGTGAAGTCGACGAGCGGCTCGGGGTGCGGCTTCACCATCGACAGCGTGCCGACTTCGCCGTCCCACGACGGCTCGCCGAGGAAGGTCCAGTAGTAGGTGTTCCCGTCGGAGGGAAACCCTTCCACGCTCACCTCGCCCAGACCGTATTCGCGCACGCGTCCGGCGATGTACTCCGCGATCCGATCACCGCCCCTCGACGGGGTGTACCCCGTAAAGCGATTCGAGATGTTCCGGAAGTCGACGAGCGGCAGCTCGCCGGATGCGGTGTCGCGAATCGCCTCGTACCACGCAGACGGGAACAGCGACGTCGTCTGCGAGCCGGAGGTCGTCGAGACGAGCGCCGCCATCAAGGTCGACGTGACGAGGACGAGCATGCGCTTCACAGGTGCCTCCACTCGCGCAACGGTGCGGCGAACCGGGCGTGATGGATGAAGGAGGGACGCGCCGATGCGAGCAGCGACGACTCATGCACAATCGACCAACCTGGACCGATAGCTCTGAACGCGTGCCGAAAAGTCACGCGAGGTTCGCGCGTGCCGGCAAGCGCCGCGGCTGAGCTGCGTCGGATGCGCGCACTATAACATCATTTCCTCGGCTCTCTCATTCCGTGGACATCGGCTTTTGCAGATGTCCACCGAGCGTGTATCGCATGATCGACGCATGCGGTCCGCCTTTCACGCGCTCGAGGTCGTAGGTATCACCGCCCGGACCGCGCGCCGCAGATTGGACGCGCGCCACGGCCGTGCGGTCGTCATCGTCGAGCGCGAGCGCGGAGGCCTGCCTGACCTGGTCCAGGTGTCGCGCGTGGCGCGCGCCCACGATGACGCCCGACACGCCAGGCCGATCGAGCACCCAGCGGAGCGCGACCGCGCCGATGCCCACGCCGTGACGTGCCGCCACCTCGCCGAGCGCGGCCAGCATCTCCTGGAAGCGGTCCCATCCGCCGAACTCGTCGATAATCAGCCGGTACTTCACCAGCGATCGATTTTCGAGCGGCGAGGCGGGATCGGGGCGGCCCAGGTAGCGGTCTGAGAGAAATCCGCCAGCCAGGGCGCCGTAGCAGAGAAGGCCGATGCCGTCGCGCGCGCATTGTGCGGCGATGCCGTTGGCCGGTCGCCGGTCGAGAACTGAATACTGCACCTGGTGCGAGACGACCGGGATACCGGCGGCGACGATTTCCATCAAGCGCTTTTGGTCGAAGTTGGTCAGGCCCACGTGCCGGATCCTGCCGGCGCGGCGCAGCTCGTCAAGCCACGCGGCCGCCTCCACGTAACCCGGAACGTCGTAATCCCACCAATGCAGCTGCACCAGGTCGAGGCTGTCCACGCCGAGGCGCGCGCGCGAGCGGTCGACGCCGCGCACCACGTCGGCCCGCGAGTGCGCAGGCAGCCGATCGAGGTCGGGCACGTACTTCGTATGCACCTGCACGGGTACGGCCGCGCCCCGCGCACCGCGCCGCTTCAGCCACCGACCGATCAGGGCTTCCACGCCGGTGTAGATGTCCGCGCAGTCGAAGGTTGTGATTCCCATCTCCACGAACCGATCCATGTCGGCCAGTGCGGCAGCCGCGTCGACCGGGCCGTGGCCGCCGGCCAATTGCCACCCGCCCTTCAGCAGGCGTGAGATGGTGTAGCCGGGCGCCAGCTGAACGCGGGGCAGCTCCACGATCATTCTGGGGGAAGCGGCACGGCCGTCACGTCGCGGTGGCGGAACGCGCGGGTGCCGATGCGGATGATGCGGAACCTGGCGCCGCAGTTCGGGTCGGGACACGCGATCTCGGTGTCGGTCGTCATCCAGTCGTGCGGGTGGGTCAACCGCTGCTTCGCCGGAAGGACGGGCAGTAGCGCCGCCAGCGCATAAATGGAAAAGGGCTGGCCCGCGGGCAGCGTGAGGTTCTCCCCGCGCAACTCGAGCCAGTCACCGGCGCGGTGGCCGCATACCATGGGCCGGTCCGTGGCCACCACTTCGACGCGCAGATCGTAGAGGTCGAACGTGTCGTCACGGTCGCTCATGCGGCTCCTCGCGGGGAGTACTATAACCGGGCTCTCGGGCCCACTGAGCGCCCGCGCGTCCGCACATGCTCAATCGGTGACCACGAGGAACATGCCCATCTCGAGCAGGATGCCGGCACGATCATTCCCGAGTTCCGCGTTTACCATGGTTCGCAGGCGCAGCCGGCGCGTCACGACATGACGCTCGTACGGATTCTGCTCGGCGCGCTGGTGGCGAGCGGCCTGCTGCTCGCCGCCCGCTGGACGATGGAGACGAGGCGCGGCGCCGCGCGGGGCGGGGGCCGCGCGGCGCCGACGCCGCTCGACCTTCTCATCGGGTTCGTCACAGATTTCTTCGACACGCTCGGTATCGGCTCGTTCGCGACGACGACCGCGGTGTTTCGGCTCTTCCGCCTGGTTCCCGACGAGTTGATCCCAGGGACGATCATTGTCGGTCACGCGCTGCCGGTGCTGACGCAGGCGCTGCTCTTCATCAATGTCGTCGACGTCGATCCCCGGCAGTTGACGGCGCTCATCGCAGTCTGCGTGACTGGTGGATGGATCGGCGCAGGAGTGGTCGCCTCACTTTCACGCCGCGCGGTGCAGCTCGGCATGGGTGGCGCGCTGCTGGTTGCCGCCGCATTCATGATGCTCAGCATGCTCGGCGAATTCCCGACGGGCGGCACGGCGCTCGCATTCACACCGCGGGCGTTCGCCCTCGCGCTCGTGGTCAGCTTCGTGCTCGGTGCGTTGCTGCCGCTCGGGATCGGCAACTACGCGCCGAGCCTCGTCGTGTTCAGCCTCCTGGGGATGGATCCGAGGGCCGCGTTTCCAATCATGATGGGATCGGGTGCCTTCGTCGCGACGACTGCCGGCGTCCGGTTCGTCGGCGCGGG
>Ga0137397_10002077_pt1 | contig 14023 bp, 13 predicted proteins | sample czorhiz116metaG_FD_106658 | JGI IMG/M metagenome (GOLD analysis project Ga0137397, IMG submission 106658) | Vadose zone soil microbial communities from Angelo Coast Range Reserve, California, USA - czorhiz1.16 metaG | ecosystem: Environmental > Terrestrial > Soil > Vadose zone | place: USA... | reverse complement strand
GAGCCAGCGGAGGACGCGCCCACTCACGAGGCGGGCTCCTCGCGATGCAGGTAGCGAACCACGAAGACGATCATCAGGGCGATGACGGGCAGCGAGTACATGCTGGCCGCCATGGCCATGCCCCAGCGCTGCGACTGGATGCCGAGCTCGTAGGAATACGTCGCGAAGATGTGGGTGGCCGCCCCCGGGCCGCCCCGGGTCATGATGTAGACGATGTTGAAGTCGTTGAGCGTCCAGATCGTGCTGAGCAGGGTGACGATGGCGACCACGCCCTTGATCGACGGCAGGCTCACCCGCCAGAACTGCTGCCACGCGGACGCGCCGTCCACCGAGGCGGCGTCGTAGAGATCCTGGGGCACCGTCTGCATGGCGGCGAGGAAGGACACGCCGAAGAAGGGGAAGCCGCGCCAGACATTGGCCATGATGACGGAGAGCATGGCCAGATCCGGATTGCCCAGCCAGTGAATCCCCGCCCCGATGATGCCGAGGTCGTGGAGCCCGACGTTGAAGAGGCCGCGGTAGAGATCCAGGAGCCAGCGCCACGTCAGCGCGATGACCACGGTGGGGATGACCCAGGGCAGGAGCAGGAACCCGCGCAGGAGCTGGTTCCCCCGCACCGCCTTCTGGAGGGCCACGGCCATGACCATGCCGATCACGAGCTTGGTGGAGATCGAGCCCACCGTGTAGACCACGCTGTTCCAGGCCACGATGCGGAACCGCGGGCTCTCGTAGAGCGCGGCGTAGTTCTTGAACCCGACGAAATGGGCAGGATAGCCCACCATCTTCTCGGTCAGGGAGAGCCAGATCGCATTCAGGAAGGGATAGGCGATGAGGGCAACGATCAGGAGAGCGACGGGCGTGATCAGCGCATAGCCGAGCAGCCTCTCCTGGATACGATTGATCCGGAACCAGGCGGGGCCCGCAGCCCGCGGCACCGTCGCCGCGGGCTGCGCGAGGATCTTACTCAAGAAGTCTCCTCACTTGACGGGCAGGCGGTCGTAGATTTCCTTGATCCGCTTGTCCGCCTCCTCCACCGCCTTCTCGGGCGTCACCTTGTCCACGATCACGCGCGTCATCATGTCCGTGAGCACGTTGCTCGAGACCACTTCCGCCGCCGCCGGCGTCGTCGGGCCCGGCCAGCCCACGGGCCGTCCGAGCTTCACCGTCTCCGCGATGACCTTGCCGTCCGGCGTGTTCCAGTACTCGTGGTTGATCAGGCTCTTGAAGAGCGGCACCGCCTGCTGGAAGGAGCCCGTCATGTACGTGGTGAACTTCTCCTTGGACATGAGGCAGGCCACGAGCGCCCTCGCCTCCTTCTGCTGCTTGCCGTCCACCGGAATGCCCCAGTTCATCACGAAGGTCAGGGCGAGGTTACGCCCCGCCGGCCCCTTGGGCATGATCTTGATCGCCGTGTCCTTCCGCAACGGGTGCTTGGTCGAGTCCTCCTGGAAGAGAATGCTCGGGCCGTTGGGCGTGAAGGCAATCTTGCCCGCCATGAAGGCCTCGTTGTTCCCCGAGCCCGACCACGACAGGTAGTCGAAGGCCGCCGTCTTGTCCGTCGTGTAGGCCGGCGTCACCACCTTGATGGCCTGCACGGCCTTGTCCTTGGGGAGGCCGGTGAACTTTCCGCTCTTGTCCACCCACGCCGCCCCGTAGGACCACAGCAGGCTCATGGCGGGATCATAGCCGTCGCCCGTCCGGTTCCACGGGAAGCCCTGCGGAAAATCCTGGAGTCCCGCCTTCTTGATCTTGATGGAGATCTCGTTGATGGCTTCCCACGTGTCGGGAGGCTGGGCGCTCACCTTCTCGAGGAGGTCCTTCCGGTAGAACAGGATGAGGGGGATCGCGTAGTGCGGCACCGCATAGAACTTGCCGCCGAACTTGACGGCGCCCTCGGCGTTCTGGGCCAGCTCGCCGAGCTCCTTCGTCACCGTGCCCACGAGATCCGAGACGTCCGAGAGCCGGCCCAGGTTGGCGAGCCGCGCCGGCCCCACCGCGTCCAGTTCCGCCACGTCTGGCAGCGTCTTGCTCTCGATGGCCGCCGTGTACTTCGTCCACATGTCGTCGAAGGTGTAGGTCTGTATCGTCACCTCGGCGCCGATCTTCTTGCCACACTCCTGGATGCTCGTGTCGAGGATCTTGTCGGCCGGCGGGATATAGGTCTTGAGCCGCCAGAGCGTCATCTTCACGTCGGCCGCGGACGCCGGCTGCAGCGCCAGGGCCAGAGCCAGGACGCCAGCGGAGAGAAGAATCCATCGGAACGCTTTGGACATGTACGCTCTCCTTTGAGCAGAATGCGGTGCGCCGGGTGAGGTCCTTGTAAGCGGGGCCACCGGTGTTGTCAAGAGGCCGTCTTGACAGTCCAAAGAGGGCGCCGCATCATCGAGCGCGAGGATTCAGGAGGATTCGATGGCGACCTCGACCGGCACCCTCGGCATGACACGGCTGCACCCCAAGTTCGGCGTCGAGATCAGCGGCGTGAACCTGCGCCAGCCCCTGGACGATGGTACCTGGGCGCACATCTGGGAAGCGTTCAACGAGCATTCCCTCCTCGTCTTCCACGACCAGCCCTTCACCGACGAGGAGCAGATGCGTTTCGCCGTCCGCTTCGGTCCCCTCGAGACCACGGTCAAGACCCTCGGCAAGGAAGACCGCCTGCATCCCAACCTGGTCGAGCTCGCCAATGTCGACGAGGACGGCAAGCTCATGGGTTGGTCCGATCGCCGCATGCTCTACCAGAGCGGCAATCAGATGTGGCACACCGACTCATCCTTTAAGGCGGTGCCGGCCCAGGCCTCGATGCTCTCCGGTCGCACGGTCCCGCCCGAGGGTGGCGAGACGGAGTTCGTCTCCTGCCGCGTGGCCTGGGACACGCTTTCTCCGGAGATGCAGCGCCGGCTCGAGGGCAAGGTCGCCATCCACTCCTTCGCCTACTCGCGCGGCCTCATCGACCCGACGCTGCTCGGCAAGGAGACCGAGGCCATGTACCCACCCGTGCGTCAGGCCCTCGTCCGCGCCAATCCCCTCAATGGGCGGAAGACCGTCTATATCGGCGCGCACGCATCGCACATCGAAGGCATGCCTGTGGACGAAGGGCGCGCGATCCTGAAGGAGCTGCTCGAGATCGCCACGCGCCCGGAGCACATCTATCAGCACCGGTGGCGCCAGCACGATCTCGTCGTCTGGGACAACCGCTGCCTGCTCCACCGCGGCCGCCTCTGGGACTCCACGCGCTATCCGCGCATCATGCATCGGACGACGGTGGCCGGCGAAGGACCTGCGGCCTGAAAGGGACCCGGACTTCAACGCCGTCAGCCATCGTCTCGAGCAACCGTCGGAAACTTTTACAATTCGTCACTGGGAACAAAATCCTCGTTCTGTAACGTATTCAATCGACGCACGAGTTCGAGATGGCGCAAATCTTGCGCGAGACGGTACAAGAAGCCGGGTGTGGTATCTCCTTCGACAGGGGGGGCCATGGGAAATCTTTCGAAGATCGCGGGGACAGTGTTGGGCTCGACCACCCTGGCGACGCTGCCAGCTGCCGCCGACGCGGCGCCGGTCTTCGAGAACGAGAGCATCACTCCGAACAACACCTTCCCTGGCCAGAGTCTCAATGCCGGCGATACCTTCCAAGGCGCCAACAACGGCGCCTCGGATCCCATCGACTTTCTCCGCTACACCGGTCTACCGGCTGGAGGTAGCTTCAACTTCACCGTGCACCGTGATGCGTGCTGTAGCTCCAATCCATTCCTGTTGGACGCCGCTCTCTACTCTGACCAGACCACCACGGTCAACCCTCCGGTGCCGATAGATCTCCTTCAGGACGAGACGAAACACCTCCAGGGACTGGTGCCCGGGAGCGGCCAGCTCGTCCTGGGAGTCAAGCTGCTGTCCAGCGGTCCCAACCCCTTCTTCGAAGGATATACGGTCTCGCTTGCCGTCACGCCTCCGAGCCGCGTCACCCAGCCAGCCACGATCGCGCTCCTCCTGGCAGGATTGACGGGCTTACAGGTATTGCGGCGTCGCAAGCGCCGCTAGTCCTCGTCGCTCGCCCTCGATGCCGAGCAGTCCCGCTGATCCCGACAGCTTGGTGCCGTCGGGGCCCGGCGATCTGACCTTCCAGAAACGACTCGAGGAAAGCCAGTGGTGGTCGCCCGAGCAGATGGTCGATCTCCAGCGCCGTCAGCTCGCCCATCTCGTGGCTCACGCCCATGGCACCGTGCCGCTCCACCGACAGCGGATCAAAGATGCGGTGCTCGATCCATCGCGACCTCTGGATCTCGAGGAGTGGAGACGGCTCCCCCCACTGACCCGGCGGGATATCCAACGGGCGGGCAACGCGCTCTCCAGTACCAAGGTGCCTTCCGCACACGGCAAGGTGATCACGACCAAGACCTCGGGCTCCACCGGGACGCCTGTGATGGTTCGAGGAACGATCTTCGACGCCATGATCGGCAAGGCATTCTCGCTGCGCCATTTCCTCTGGCATCCCTACGACTTCTCCGGAAAGCTGGCATCCATCCGGCGGGTCAAGGGTGAGCGCTACGAGTATCCGCATGGCCTGACACAGTCGCGATGGGACGACACGGCAACGTTTCCGTTCATGACGGGGCCCGCGGTCACCCTCAGCATCAGCGCGAGCATCGCAGACCAAGCCGAGTGGCTTGCGCGGCAAGATCCCGACTACCTGCTGACGTATCCCTCGAATCTTCGGTTCCTCGCCAAGCATTGCCGGGAGCACGGCATCACGCTGCCCCACCTGGAGCACGTGATCACGATGGGCGAGGTGCTCAATCCCGAGGCGCGGCAGGAATGTGGCCGCGCATGGGACGCCCCCGTCATCGACGTGTACAGCGCGCAGGAGGTCGGCATCATCGCCCTCCAGTGCCCCATTTCCGAGAGGCACCACGTCCAATCCGAGCGCATCTTCGTCGAGGTGGTGGACGATGAGGGGGTCCCCTGTGGGCCCGGTCAGACGGGCCGGGTGCTGGTCACGCCGCTCCACAACTACGCCATGCCGCTCCTGCGCTACGAGCTCGGCGACTATGCCGAGGTCGGCGAGCCCTGTCCCTGCGGCCGGGGGCTGCCCGTGCTGAGCCGTATCCTCGGGCGCGAGCGTAATGCGCTGCTCGTGGCACCCACGGGCGAGCGCTACTGGCCGGCCTTCGGCTCGCGCAAGCTGACCGAGCTGGCGCCCATCGTGCAGCACCAGTTCGTGCAGAAGAGCCTGGAGCGGATCGAGGCGCGGCTGGTCACCGAGCGGCCCCTGACCCCGTCCGAGGAGCGCTCCCTCCGCATCTACATCGAAACGTCCCTGCCTCACCGGTTCGCGGTCAGCTTCGCCTACTGCGACGAGATCCCGCGCAATGCCTCGGGCAAGTTCGAGAACTTCGTCTGCGAGGTGACCGTGTGATCCAGGCGCGAAGGAACTCGGAGGCGCGCCGCTCAGAGCCGGGTGGCGATCACCCGCGCGTAGTCGGCGCGCTCTTCGGTTGACGGTCCCGACACCGCCGCCGCACCGGGCCGTCCCGGGTTGGTCGCCACGTCCAGGAGGTCGATCGCGAAGCCTCCTTCCGTCAGCAGCCGCGCGATCTCATCGACCGAACGCACCGGGAAGGACTGAAAGCGTTCGGCGTAGGCTCGAGCCCGGCGGACAGCCTCGTCGGGATCGAGACCCAAGATCGCGTGCCGAGCTTCCGCCTCGTGGCGCACTGCTTCGGCGAAACCACGAGCCTGCTCGCCATCGAAGCCCAGGACGGCGGCGGCGGCGGGACGCAGACGGTTCGTGAAGAGCACCTTGCCGCCGGGCCGGAGCTGGCGTCGCCAGGCCGCTACCAGCTGTGGACGGCTGGCAGGATCGAAGTTGCCCAGGAAGGAATTGGTGAAGACGACATCCATGGGTTCCGAAGGCTCGTGATCACGGACATCGCGGCAAACGGTTGCGATCGTCCCTCCCTGTCTGTCCGCGTACCAGCGGCAGAGGGCCAGGGGCGCCTCGCACCGGTCCACCACCGCGAGCCGAATGGCGGCGCCCTCCGCACGGTATGCCCACAAGGCGTGCGCGGGCATCGAGTAATCGGCGGAGCCCGAGACCATCACCCGCGATGACTCGCCGGCGCGGGCTAGGCCTCGCAGCGTCTCGATCAGAAAGGCGCCTTGCCCGCCGGAGGTTTTGGCCAGCCCCATGAGCCGCAGGTACTGCCAGAAGCCGTGATACCAGGCGCAGTCCTCTCCCGTCGCGGGCAACGGACGGCAGTGCGTCTGGGCGAGACGGTGGGCCAGAGGCGCGCTCTCGACGAGCGGCTCCTCGGGAAACAGAGCGCTCATCTCATCAGGCTTCGACAGGCTGGCGTCCCCCTGTGCGCTCGCGCGAGGTTGAGGGAATGGCGAGGCTCCGAGGAGCCTGCGGCATGGTAGCACGGTGAACACGAAGAGCGAGGGCAGCATGGGGAATCTTCGGAGCCCGCCTTCCTCCGCGAAGCCATCGAGATGAGCCACGTTCCGCCACAGCCCCATCCGTGATCGCATCCTCGAGGTGCTCTCCACACCCGCCTGAGCCGAGGGTCATTCCCCGGTGCTATACTCCGCGTGCCTCTTCTGAAATCTCACGCTCACAGGAGGTCACCCGTGGCTCACCAATCGAGCGTCGTCACCCCCGCCCGCTTCGCCAAGGGCATGACTTTCGAGCAATACGTGGCGCACGTGGCCACGCCAGAGAATCTCCAGCGTGAAGGCAGCCAGGGTCCCACGCGCGTGGATCAGAGCGCCTTCCTGCGCGACCGCCACCAGAAGCTCAAGCTCACCGACGCCCAGACGGCCATGATCACGTGGCTGGCCGCCCAGCCCGGCGGGCCCGCCAAGATCCTCGTCATCTCCGAGGAGTGGTCCTCGGATTGTCGGCGCGATGTGCCCGCGCTGGCACGGCTCGCCGAGGCCGGAGGGCTCGAGCTGCGCATCTTCGCTCGCGACGGCAAGAAGATGAGCCGGAGCAACCGGCCCATGCCGGATGAGTCGCCCAATGCCGACCTCATGGCCGAGCTCCTGAACGAGAAGAACGGCCAGAGCTTTCAATCCATCCCCGTGGCCGTCTTCTACGACAAGGACCTCCACGAGCTCTACCGCTACATCGAGTTCCCCGCGTGCTATCACAAGGACCGGATCCGCGGCCACCAGACGACGGCGCGCGCCGGCGAGACCCCCGAGCAGACCCAGACCCGCGCGACCAAGGAGTTCGCGGCCATGCTCGCCTCGCCCATGCTCGACGTGTGGAGCACGGCGGCGATCGACGAGATCCTGAGCCTGCTCTACGAGCGGGCCACCGTCGGATCACTCGCGAAATAGGGAAGGGACTCGAACAGGCGTGCATCGCGGAGGAACACCCATGCCCTCATCGTCAGCGCCGCTCCCCTCGCTAGACAGACGCCGATTCGTCCAGGGCGTGGCCGCCGCGGCCGCGGGCGGAGCGCTGTGGCCACGCGCACTCGGCGCCCAGGGCGGCCCGTGGGCCCAGCGACCACCCGGCAACCCGCAGAAGCTCACCTTCGTGGTCTGGCAGTACGGCAAGATCTACGAGCAGATCTCCAAGCAGTTCGAGGACGACTGGGGCATCAAGCTCAACCAGATCATCGAGCCGAATGTCGAGCCGCAGGTGGCCAAGCTCACCACCATGTTCGGGGCGGGCGACGAGGTGGACGTCTCGCTCTCGCCCATTCAGTATCTGGCGAGCTATATCCAGCAGGGCATCGCGGTACCCATCGACGGGCTGCCCGGCGTCGACCAGTACGTCAAGGACTTCACACCGTTTGCGCGCGCGGCCGCCCAGCGCGACGGCAAGACCTGGGGCCTCCCGTACTTTTCCACCGCCTGGATCTTCATCTACAACGACGAGCTGCTGGGGAAGGCGGGCTTCAAGGGCAAGCCGTTCAAGAGCTATCCCGAGCTCGTCGAGCAGGCGCGCAAGGCCAAGAAGGACGGCGTGGCGAAATATCCGATCCTGTGGATCGCCGGCGCGGGATTCGAGCAGCTGCCCGGGACCTGGTTCAATCTCACGTGGAATCGCGGCGGCGTCATCTTCGACAGGCAGCTCGCGCCGCAGCTCGGACCTGGATCGGTGGCGCGCGAGACGCTGAAGTGGTGGCAGAGCACTTTCAAGGAGGAGCTGGCCGACCCCAATTCGCTCAACCTGCGCTTCATACCCGCCTGCAAGGCCTTCAATGCCGGCCAGCACGTCTTTCTGGGCACTCTGCACCACTACTACATCAGCCTGATCAACGATCAGGCCCAGTCGCCCATCGCCGGCAAGGGGCGCGTGCTCGGGCTGCCCGGGGACGGCAAGACCATCGGCTACACCATGCTCTACATCCTCACGAGCGCGACCAAGAACAAGGAATGGGCGTGGAAGCTCCAGCAGTACCTCGGCGGCCGCACCAAGAGCGGCGAGTACACGCAGGCGCAGCGCCTGGCCCAGGACGCCATGCTGGCCAGCGGCTACCAGTCGGTGATGGAGAGCGAGCTCCTGCGCAAGGCGTGGGCGAAGTGGGCGGATGTCCCCACGGTCCTCGACGTCTTCAAGAAGGCGACCAACTTCGCCGACGTGGTGCCGGCGGTGTCCCAGCCGTGGTACCCGCGCTGGAGCGATGCCATCAATGTGGAGCTGACCGCGTGTCTCCAGGGCAAGAGCAGCGCCGATCAGGCCTGTGACAACATGATCGCCGCGCTGGCCACGGCCAAGCGGGGCTGATGACGCCGGGACCCAGGCCGGACTGGGCGGAGAGCTCGGTCCGTCCCGGCGTCGCTCCGCGCCGGCGCGAGGTCTCCGCAGGCTGGCTCGCGTTTCTTCTCAATGTTCCCACCCTGGCCGGACTTGTTCTCGTCCTCGCCTATCCGATCTGCTTCGCCGGCTATCTCTCTTTCCACGAGGTCAACATCCGTCACCTGCGCGCGGGCGAATTCCCCTTCGCCGGCCTGGCGAACTTCTCCCGGCTTTTCCAGGATGAGGTGTTCTGGGTGTCCCTGCGGCACACCATGGTATTCGTGGCCGCCTCGGTGGCGCTCGAGGTCGTGATCGGCCTGGCCGTCGCGCTGGTCATCAGCGACGAGCGCGTGTGGCTTTCGCGGGTCACGCGCGTCTTGATCCTGATCCCGTGGGCGGTACCGCCCGTGGTCAACGGCCTCCTGTGGTCCTTCATCGTCAACGCTCAGTACGGGTACCTGAATCGAGCGCTCCACAAGCTGGGGCTGATCACCGACTACATCAACTGGCTGGGCCATCCTCGGCTCGCCATGACCGCCGTCATCGTCGCCTATGTGTGGCGGACCACGCCCTTCAACATCCTGCTCTACCACGCAGCCATCCAGGGCATCCCCGCCCAGATCTACGAGGCGGCGGCGGTGGACGGCGCCTCCAGCTGGCAAAGCCTCTGGCGGCTGACCCTGCCCCTGCTCAGGCCGATCATCGCGGTCACGCTCATCCTCCGCACCACCTTCAGCTTCATGGTCTTCGACGAGATCCTCGCCATCACTCAGGGCGGGCCTGGCAACGACACGTGGGTGGCCGCCTGGTACACGTACCGAATGGCCTTTCAGCCGCCCTTCAATATCGGCCTGGGCGCCGCCTCCGCGTGGGTCCTGGCCGTGATCATCGGGGTGGCCGCCATCGCGTACGTGAAGCTCGTCTACCGTCGAGTCGAATATGCGTGACGACGTCGTGGCCACGGGCCCGACCCTCTCACCTACTCAGCCCTCGCCTCGTCGCCCGAGGGGGCCTCTCGGCTCGAACTCCGGCCCTCTCCCCCAGTGGGGGAGAGGGAAGTCCCACGCGCGGCGAACCTGATGCGCCTGTCGTGGTCGCGCCGCCTGTTCTTGTGGGTGGCCAACCTGTGCGCCATCGCGTTTCTCCTGCTCCCCTTCGTCCCCGTGGTGCTGGGGAGCCTTCAGTCGGAGAAGAGCATGCAGAAGAACGTCTATGCTCTCCTGCCCGAGGAATACACGCTGGCCAATTTCCGCCTCATCCTCTCCGGCGGACGAAGCAAGGGACCGATCTTCGAGCAGGTGACGTATCTGCCCAAGTCGGTGGAGCGGTTCCCCGCCGCCTTTCTCAACAGCCTGCTCGTGGGCCTCGCCGTGACCCTCGTCACCCTGGCCGCCGCGAGCCTCTCGGCCTATGCGCTGGCCCGGCTCCGCCTCCCCTGGACCCAGGCGCTCTTGCAGGTGAGCGTGGTCTGCCGGATGGTGCCGCTCATCGTGTTGATGGTGCCCCTCTACGTGCTCTTCCGCCGCTACGGCCTGCTCAACTCGCTGAGCGGCATCGTGGTGGCCGAGTTCGGGTTGCTCCTCCCTTACGCGGTCCTCATCCTCGTGCCCTACTTCTCGGGCTTGCCGTCGGATCTCGAAGATGCCGCCCGCGTCGATGGGTGCACCAGGTGGCAGGCCTTCCTGCGCATCGTCTTGCCGCTGTCGGCCCCCGGTCTGGCTGCCTGCGGCGTCATCCTCTTCATCATCTCCTGGCACGAGCTGCTCATCCCCCTCATCCTCGTGTCGCGCCCGGAGTCCATGACCGTGCCGGTGATCCTCGCCGGACTCGTTTCCGACTACTTCGTGTTTTTCACGCTGATGATGGCCATCTGTCTGCTCGGCTTGCTGCCGACGTTGTTTCTCGTGCTGGCGCTTCAGAAATACGTGGTGCGTGGGCTCGTAACCGGGGCGCTCAAGGGCTAGCCCCTTACCCATGCGCTTCGGCTTGATCGGCTATGGGCTCTGGGGCCGGCATCATGCTGCCGCCATCGCCAAGGCCCCCGGCGCAGACCTGGCCGCCATCGCCTGCGCGAGCGAAGCGACGGCGGCGGTCGCGCATCAGGATTTCCCCGGCGTGCCGGTGGACATCGGGTACCAGAGCCTTCTCGCCAGGCGTGAGATCGACGCCGTCGCGGTGGTGGTGCCCAATCATCTTCACGCGGACATCGGTGTCGCCGCGCTCGAAGCGGGCAAGGACGTGCTCCTCGAGAAGCCGATGGCGACCACCATCGAGGACTGCGACCGGCTGCTGACCACCGCCCGCGCTCGCGGCCGCCTCCTGAGCATCGGCCACGAGCTGCGCCTCTCGGCGCAGTACGGGAAGGTCAAGTCGTTGATCGACGCCGGCGAGATCGGCACGCCGACCTATGCCGCCTTCTCGCTGTTTCGCTTCCCTTTCCGGCCGGGCGCGGGCGGTTGGCGATACGATGCCCGCCGCGTCGGGTCCTGGATTCTCGAGGAGCCGGTGCACTTCTTCGACTTCGTCATGTGGTACTTCGAGTCCCTGGGCGATCCGGTTTCCGTGCAGGCTTTCGGGGCGGCGCGGTCGGGCAGCGCGGGCATGCCGGAGGACTTCACCGCCGTCCTCCGCTTTCCCGGTCAGGCTCATGCCACCATCACCGAGACGCTGGCCGGGTTCGAATACCACCAGCTCCTCCACGTCGTCGGCCGCGAGGGCTCGATCCGGTCGTGGTGGTCCGGCACCCTGGACCGCACACTGCATCCGACCTTCGGGCTGCGCATCGCCCGCAAGGGTCAAGACCACGCCGACACCGTGCCCGTCGAGCGCTCGGGCGAGCTCGTGGAGCTGGAGGAGCAGGCCCGGCAGGTCGTCACCGCCTTCGCGGAGCGCCGTCCCCTCGTCTCGGGCGAGGAAGCGAGAAAGCGCATCGTGGTGTGCCTCGCGGCCGAGCAATCGCTTCGCGAGACCCGAGAGATTCCCCTCCGCTTCTGAGGGGTCAGGTCTCACAATCCTACATTCGTCCCAGCGCGATCAGGAACTCACGCTGCTGCCAATGTAGGATTGTGAGACCTGACCCCTCTCAGATCTGGCCGAAGAAGGTCAGATACTCCGCGCGGAGCACCCGCTCGAGGAGCAGGAGCAGGATCGCCCCCGGAGCCATCAGCACGAGCGCCGTCACCGAGGCGATCTGGAGCTCGTAGCCCTGGCTCGCCGTGTACATGTACACGGGCAGCGTGGTCACGAAGGGCGCGCCCACCAGCAGCGTGCCCGTGAACTCGTCGAGCGAGTAGAGGAAGACCAGGAGCGCGCTCGCCACGATGCCCGGCACGGCAAGCGGGAGCGCCACCGTCGCGAAGGCCCGCGTCGCCGACGCGCCCAGGTTGTGCGCGGCCTCCTCGAGGGCGGGGTCCATGGCCCGGAACACCGCGGCCATGGTCCACACGGCGAAGACGAGACCGCCCACCAGGTGTACGAGCACCACGCCGGTGATGGTGCCCGCGAGCCCCCAGCGATAGAACTCACGCGTCGCCGCGGCGAAGACGGGGAGCTGAGGGAAGGCCTGGGGCAGGAGAAACGCGAGCAGCACCAGGGTGCGCCCGGGAAAGCGAAGGCGCGCCAGGGCATAGCCGAGGGGAACCGCGCAGAGGAGGGCGGCCATCGTCACCACGGCCGCGATGCCGAGGCCCGTCTTGAGCGGATCGAGGAAGTCGGCCGTGAGCATTCTCGACCAGTAGCGGAAGCCCAGGCGCTGCGGCCACGCGGCGGGATAGGTCCAGCGCTCGGCGAGCGACCAGACGACCAGGCTCAGGAGCGGCCCCACGATGACGCAGGCTGCCAAGGCGAGGGCCGCGATGCGCGCGGTCAGCCCGCCGAGCCCGCGCCTAGCGGGTAATCCGTCTGACATACACGAGCGCCGCACCCATGGCGAGGACGTAGGAGACCACGCCCAGCGCCGAGGCGGTCTCGAAGTCGCCGTGCTGGCCGAAGCGGTAGTAGACGTCGATCATCAGCATCTGCGCCCCGCTCCCCCGCCCGAGCATGAGCGGGATCGAGAACGAGGCGAGCATGGAGGAGAAGATGAGCACGGCGCTCACGGCCAGGGCGGGGGCGGCCATGGGCACGAGGATGTCGCGCGTCACGCGTCCCGTGCCGCTCCCGAGCTGGCGCGCCGCCTCGAGGTAGCTCTCGTCGACGCCGCGGAAGGCTCCCAGCAGCAGGAGCGCGGCCAGCCCCAGGTGCTTCCAGGCCAGGGCCACCGCGATGCCGAGCCAGGAGGCCGCGAAGCCCGGAACATACGGGCTCCACACCACGCGGAGGGCATGGCCCACGACCACGAAGGGCACGAAGAGAGGGACCTTGAGGAGGAACTCCACGGGGCCAAAGGCCCGCGCGCGCAGCCAGCCGCAGAGGGGAATGACGGCGGCGAAGGTCAGGGCGGAGCCGGCCGCGGCCACGCCCACCGTGTAGAGCACGTCGCGCGCGTAGAGCCGCCACACGCGCTCGTAGTTGGCGAGAGTCCAGTGCCCGTCCCGCGAGAGGCTGGCCACGAGCGAGACGCCCACCGGCCACAGGAACACGAATCCCAGGATGGCCAGGGGCGGCGCGCAGGCGAAGGCCCAGCCCACACGCTCGCGCGGCGTTATCGGACGAGCTCCTCGTAGGCGAGCGTGATCATGTCGTGATAGTCCTTGAGCGGCATCTGGCGCGAGTAGCGCGCGAGATCCTGGGCGGACACGCCCTTGAAGAGCAGCTCACGGCTCTTGGCATTGATGAGGGGCAGCACCCGGTCGGGATCCACGCCCGGGTACCAGCCGAAGCGCTCGACGATGGCGCGGGCCTGGACCTCGGGGTTGGCGATGTAGTCGATGTAGCGCGTGGCCACGTCACGGCTGGCTGCCTCCCGCGGCACCACCAGATAGAGCGGATAGATGGGCAGGCCGGGCGCGGGCAGCGACGGCGTCACCGCCTGATCCATGCGCCCCTCGTTCTTCCAGGCCACGAGCTGGTCGATCCACACCACGCCCATCCAGATCTCGCCGCGGTTGAGGGCATCGAGGGTGCCCGCGTTGCCATTGGTGATCACCGCGCTCTTGTTGAAGTCGCGCAGAGCGGTGATCGCCTCGCGGATGGCGCCGTCCTTGCCCTTGTCCACCGGGCCCTGGGTGAGCTGCTGATAGAGCCCCGTCTTCCAGTACACCCAGCCCATGGTGAACCCGACGCCGGAGACGCCGCCCTTGATGCCGTTGTAGCCGAAGCGGCCCGGGT
>Ga0137397_10002076_pt1 | contig 14029 bp, 18 predicted proteins | sample czorhiz116metaG_FD_106658 | JGI IMG/M metagenome (GOLD analysis project Ga0137397, IMG submission 106658) | Vadose zone soil microbial communities from Angelo Coast Range Reserve, California, USA - czorhiz1.16 metaG | ecosystem: Environmental > Terrestrial > Soil > Vadose zone | place: USA... | reverse complement strand
GTCGGCCAGCTGCGCAGGTACGTCGCAATTGATGCAACGACGACACGGGCCTCAACGGTAAGCAGGTCGATGCTCACGGCGGAGGCGCGCAGCCAGGGGTCGATGACGATGCCCTTGTCCAGCACGCGCTCAAGAACCTCGATGAGGCTACCACCGCCGGAGGTGCGCTGAAGCCCATCGGCGGTCCTCTTCTCAGGACACCGTCTGGCCATCTGCATCGACCCCGCGACGGGACTCTACCGGGCGCCGACACGCGGAGTCTGGTCAATACTGCTCACTGTCGGTTCGAGTCGATGGGCTTCGCCTCGTCGTCTAGGCATCCCTGTGCCCGGCCCCGGGTGGGTTCGCGGCGCTCGTCGGCGCCAGGGGCGGCGACGTCCCGCGGACAAAAAGTCGATTCATGCCGACTTCACTCAGTTGGCCATCGTGGCCGTCCCAGGCGTCGGAGAACGTCAGCTGTGGCGAAAATCGGAAGGGTGCGATCCCGAGAAATCTGGGCGGGGGAAACTATCTCATGAGAGGCATCCGTTCCCGTTCAGCCTCGCCGAGCCACCACGACATGGTCATGTCGCGGAACATCGCACTCGCCGCGCTGAGATGCTCGAGCGCCTCCACCCGCTTGCCGACCCGCCGATGCAGGGTGCCGAGGCCGAGGAGGCACAGGGCGACGAGCGGGCGCATGCCGAGCTCGTCGCCAGTGGCCATCGCTCGTCGGTACGCGTCCTCGGCGCTCGGGGTGTCGACGCCGTCGCGTGCCGCGGCGATTTCGCCCAGCATCCGCAATGCCCATACCTCCCACCCCCGCTCCTCACGCTCGAGCGAGAGCTGAAGCGCTCGCGTCGCGACGGCCCAGGCCTCATCGGCGCGGCCCGACAACAACTTGGCCTCAGCGAGACAGTTCAAAATCGGGGCGCCGAGCATCGAAGCCAAGTCCGCGGCTCGCTCGAGGAGCGGAATCGCGTCGGCGAATCGCCCGGCGCGCGCGTATGCCATGCCCAGGATGGTGGCCGGAATGGCCCAGAGCACGGAGAAGTCGCGGCCGTTGCACAGCTCAACGGCGCGCTCGGCGACAGACCGCGCCTGGTCGAAGGCGCCACGGCGCAGATGCACCAGGCCTGCGCCGAAGCAGGCATGCACGAGCCAGTAGGCGTTATTGGCCGCCTCGGCCGTCGCGATGGCCTCGTCAGTCCGCGCCAGGGCTTCGGGGAACTCGCCGAGCTCAGCCAGGCACCAGCCCAGGTACGTGCGCGAGTTCACGTACTGCTTGGACTCGAGCCCCCGGCGCGTCAGTTCGGGCTCGAACGTCGCCACGTTACGACGGAGCAGCTCCGTGGCGTGATCGTAATCGCCGACCCAATGGGCGACCTGAGCAAGGTACAAGTTCGCCGACTCCAGAAGAGAGGGATCGGCGAGGGACTCGGCGATGGCGAGGCTGCGCTGCCCGGCCTCGATGGCGGCTCGCGCATTCCCGGAAATGTACAGTCCGTGCGCCTGGTAGGCATACGCCCAGCCGAGCCGCGGACGATCACCGATGGCCCCGGCCTGCTCCTCCGCTGTGCGGAGATGTTCGAGCGCTCGCGTGTGATCCCTCAGGGGCACGCACGATTGTCGGACCTCGAAGCAAAGATCGATGGTCTGCTCGACCGTCTCGCGCGAGACAGGCAGATGCCGGAGCGCGTCGATCGCTTGCTCGAAGCACGCCGCCGCTTCTCGGTGGGCCGAGCGTGCGGCGGCGGTCTTCCCCGCCTGCGCGAGATAGCGGTGTGCGGCGTCCCAGGTTTCGCTCGCATGGTAGTGGCGGCCCAGCGCCAGCGCGTGCGGCTCCAGATCGGGACCGTGCAGGCTCTCGAGCGCCCGCGCCGTCGCGTCGTGCAGTCGCTTGCGATACGGGGCAAGCAACCCGGCGTAGGCTACCTCGCGAATCCGCTCATGTGTGAAATCGAGGCGCTCGCCCACGACGTGCAGGATCCGGCGGCCGACCAGCTCTTCGACGCCCTCGGCGGTCTCACTCGCCCTCAGCTCGGCGGCACGCTCCAGGAGCGAGAAGTCGAACTCGCGGCCGATGACGCTGGCGACGCCTGCCAGGCGCCGTCCACGGTCGCTGAGCCGATCGAGCCGAGCCGCGATGACTTCACGAACCGGTGACGGCGTGAGCAGCTCTCCCGCAGTCCCGTCGGCCTCGCGTCCGTGCAGCATGCGCATGGTCTCCACGACCATGAACGGATTGCCCTCGCTGGCACGCCAGACCCGCTCCGCGAGGCGTTGCACGGCGGCTTCATCGGTGCCGGTCCTGATCAGCGCCTGCACGAATGTGATCGTCTCGGCTTGCGACAGCGGACCCAGCGTCGCGGAGAAGAAACGAGGCTGGTGGCCGAGCTGAGTCAGCGTCCGACGAAGGATCGGCGCGTCGACCATTTCCTCGACACGGACCGTGCCGATGATGAGCACCGGCCAGTCGGCCATGCGCCGGCCCAGGAACACGAGAAGCCTGAGCGTCATCTCGTCGGCCCAGTGAAGGTCCTCGAGCACGATGAGAAGTCGGCGCTGCGACGCCAGGTGCTGGACCGTCCTGGCCACGGCCTCGAACAGGCGGACGTAGTCCTCTGGGGCGGGGGACTCGCGGTCGAGGGCCCTCAGCTCTGGGAATAGTCGGCCGAGTTCATCCCGCCACGTCGCGTCCAGGTCTTCGATCAGACCCGGGACGACATCGCCGGCACGGAAGGCGTTCACCCATGGACCGAGTGGCAGGACCTGCTCGCTTTCGTACCCGCGACCCGACACAACGTGGCCGCCCGCGTCACTCGCCTCATGGACGAGCGCGTCGATCAAGCGTGTCTTGCCAATTCCCGCCTCGCCCTGGATGACACCGATCGCACCGTGGTTCTTCCATATTTCGGTAAGTCTCTCGCGAAGCATCGCGAGCTCGACGGTGCGCCCGACCAGCGGCGTCTCCGGCGTGCTGAGGTTCGCGGCGCGGCGGAGTGGGTCCGCGGCGTGCGCACTCTGCGGCCGCGCCTGCAGGAGCTCCCGGTAGAGCCGTCGGGTCTCCGCCTCGGGTTCGAGGCCGAGCTCGCGCTCGAGGACACCGACGCACATCTGATATTGGCGGAGGGCGGCGCCGCGGCGGCCCTGCTCCGCGTAGAGCCGCATCAGGGTCCGGTGCACGGGCTCCTGCGTCGGGTCGAGCGCGAGCAACCTCAGGCCGATCGGCACGGCCCGATCGACCGCTCCTATCCTGGCGTGATGGCGGAGCAGCTGGGCGAGGGTCTCGATCGCTAGCTCGCGCAATCGCTCCCGTTCCGTCCGCAGCCACTCCTCGAATGACGGCTCGTCGATGCTGATGCCCTCGAGGAGGTCGCCACCGTACAGGGTGGCCGCGCGCTCGAGAGCTTCTGGACTGCCGTTGGCCGCGAGCTGTTCGAACACCACGACGTCGACATCCACCGCGGCCGGGTGCAGGCCGATCGTGTCGCCCTCTTCCACGAGGCTGGCCGCGGCCGCCCGCGGTAAGCCCCGGCGGAGCGCGACGAGAGCCTGTCGCAGGCTGTGGCGGGCGCGCTCGTCGGTCGCGTCACCCCAGAGGAGCGTCGCCAGCTTGTCACGTGCCTGCATCTGCCCGGGATGAAGCGCAAGGTAAGCCAGCAGGGCGGCGGCTTTCTTCCGCGGAAAGGTAATGGCCGACCCGGACTCGAGCCGGGCCTCGAAACCGCCGAGGAGCGTAAGCCGCAGCGCCGTCATAGTCGAATGCGAATGTTTATCACACGTGAGGGCGGGCGGCGGTGACGGATCTGTGACGGCGCCCGTGGTTGTCTCATGCGCATGGCCGATGTTTCGGACAGGGCATCCGACGGGTGCAAGCAGCCTTCCGAAGGGGGATCTATGAGACCGCCAGCGAACCTGCGAACCAAATCCTCGAGTCCGCGACGACAGATACTCCGACGCCTTGCCAGCGGCGCACTGCTTCTTCTCTTGTCAGGCCAAGCAGGGTGTGCGACGACGCCGATATCGCCGCATCCGTTGTCATCGGCGCCGTCTGAGGAGGTGCTCAACTCGCTTCGGACGATCGGTGTGACCGCCGGGACTCTCCCTCACAAGGCGAGACTCACCCCTTCAACGACGGCCGGGGAGGCCGCCTGGGTCGGGGCAAAGGAGGGTGCTCGAATCACCTTCAATGGCGCGATCGAGCTGTGCCGAGGGATGGGCCTGAAGGGCCTCGTCGCCTGTCCCATCAGCGCCGTCCTTGGCGCTGTTCTCGCGCCTGTCGGCGCCGGCGTGGGAGCGACCGTCGAGGCGATTCGAGCAGAGTCCCGCACGACGGTCGAGACCGCTCCCGCTCTCGTCCTCAAGCTCCTCACGGAGGCGGATATCCCTGGAAGCCTGCGGGATCGCATCTCTAACGTTGGCAACGAATGGACGCAGTGGCGACGGTGGCAATTCGTTGTTCTTCCTGAGGATGTCCCCGGCACTCCAGAACGCGCCGCTCCGGCTCTCGTGGAGCGGGGAGTTGATACCGTGCTGCAGGTGGACGTCGAAAGCATCGATCTCGCGGGGGCTGGGCCTCACATCAACCCGTCGCTCGTACTGGTCATGACCGTGCGCACGCGCCTCCTCCGGATGCCCGACTTGGACGTGCTTCACGAGAACTCGCTGACGTGGGAGAGCATCCCCCGCCGCCTCGGCGAGTGGGCCGCCGCCGACGGCGGCCGCCTTCGGGAGGAGATCCGTCAGGCCTCGCGCAGCCTCGCCGAGCGGGTCGTCGACGAGGTCTTCCTCCTCTTCCCGCCGTTGGAGAACTTCGCGTCAACAGACGCGCGGATCGTGAGCGAGCGGATCAAGTTTCTACGGGACGGCACCACGGCTCGACAGGAGATCTACGATCGTCTCGGTGAACCCGTCAGACGATACGAGGGCGGTCGGGTCCTCACGTACCTGATGTATGAAGATCATCGCGGTCAGCTTCGCTCCTCACCTGTGCCAGGGCGGCCCTGGCCGCGCGACCGTGAGCCGGCCTACGGCTCAGCCAGATATCGCCTCGTTCTCATGTTCGGGCGCGACGACCGCCTCGAAGCGCATCGCCTGCTCCCGCTTGACAAGCCATGACCAGATCATTGACCCCGTCCCGGCGAGAGACAGGGAAAGTGACGTCGATTCAACAGGGCACCGCACGGGCCGCCGCCGAAGCCATCCTCGGCTTACCGCTCGCCGCCGTCGTGCTCGCTACCTCGCCGGCCGAGGCTTTCGGCATCGGCGATGTCATCTCCGATTTTCTCTACAATCGGGAGGCGCTCGTGGCGCACGGTGCTCAGCCGAGGCCGACCGGCACGCTCTTTCTGGACGCTGCCTATAATCGGGCCGACAGCCGGTTCGAGAAGAACTCGTGACACCCCGAGGGGCGTCGCGATCGCAGACGTCCGTCATGACGTCGACCGCTACACCGATGAGACACGACGAACGCGACGGCAACTACCCGACTGAACTGGCGAAAACGTGATCGCAACCCAAACACGGGTTCTGGGAAGGGGGGCGGCATGGCCGTCGTGATCCCCGTTTCGGATGTGGTGCCGGCCGCGGATGCGCTTCCCGAGGTGCGCTACGCAACCGGCGTGGAGACGACGCTCCTGCCTTGGCCGGGCTTCTTGCGCCGCACGCGGAGCCGCCGCTTCGGGCAGCCAGTCACGGCGTGTTCCCGATACCACGGATCCTTGGTGGCCGACGTCGCATATCACCCGATGGTGGCGGCGACGTTCCTTGCGTTCAACGATCACCGGCCGCTCACGCTGACGCCGGATGCGATCTGGCTGCTGATCTCACAGGGCTTCGCCAACCACGTCAACGCGAATTCCCAGACGCTACGGCGCCGGCTCGTCAACCACCAAGGAAAGCTTGAGATCATCGTACGCCGTGACGACTTCGTGAAGGAGTCGCCGGAGAACCCGTGGCCGGAGGTTTTCGGCGAGTTCGCCGCCCACATCCGTCGGCACATCGGCGAGGAGACGCATGCCTTGCTGCGACCGACGTTCTCGACCACTGGCCCGACCGAACAAGCCGCCGCCGATATCGTCCTGCTCGACACGATGCAGGCCTACTTCGACTATGTGCTCCACTCGTTCTGCGGAGTCCCGGCCGTCACGCTGGAGGGCACCGTCGCCGACTGGCAGAGCATCGCCCGCCGCGCCTGCGACCTCGCCCGTTTCGATCTCGGGTGGTGGATCGACGTGCTGGCGCCCATCCTCGACCAGTTCGTCGAGGCGGCGAGCGGACGCGTCGATCGCCGATTCTGGCAGTCGATCTGCAGAGTCAACGACATGAGCGGCGGCCCCTTCACCAGCGGCTGGATCGTGGCGTTTTTCCCGTACTTGAGGGATCACGATCGCAGGGCGACGCGGCGGAATGAGTGGCTGTTAAAGCGCGGGCGGGCGCGGGCGTCCGTGCTCTTTCCATCGCCGGAGGACGCCCACTCGAGGTGCCTCGTGCTGGGTCCAACGACGGACGCGTTTCCGAGTGGCCTCTCGCGCGCGCCGTTCCGCTGGGAGTACTTACTGGAATCGTACGAGATGGAGTTCCTCGGCGGCTTCGTCGGTGTTCGCCAAGATACGGCGACCCTCGCGCTGCGACCCGAGATCGGATGGGCCGTCCGCAGTGCGACGGAGGCGGCTCGCGCCGGGCAGCCAAGTCGGTGATCCTGTCGACCTCTGATTGATCGTTATTTGTCTATCGCGAGAACATGTTCTTCGCCCGGATATTGACCCTCGCCGAGCGCCGCGCTATCGTCCGCGGACTCGAACATATGTGGTTCCCCAGGGGGCGGGTCGCCATGCCGCGATCTATGACGCGAGGCATATTGCTTGTCGGTCTGGCCCTTGCGGCTCCCGCGTTCGGGCAGCGGCAAGACGAAGCCCCAGCATCTCAGGTCCTCGTTGATGTGTTCTTTACGAACTCCGTGGCAGTTGGCGGGTCGCTATACCACCGTACAGATGAACTCGGTCAGCGAATGCGCCGCTTTGACCCCGACCGTGACAAGAAGCTCGTTTTCGTCACCGTGTTCGATGGGCGGGCCTCGACGAAGGTCCGCGGCGAGTTGATGCGTCCGAACGGTCAGCGTCATGGTGTATTCAGCTATGAAATGAACGCCAGGAACGACAGCCCATGGCAGTCAAAGTCGTGGTGGTGGGCCATGAGCGGCCTGAGCTTCTACCAGGGCGAGTGGCAGCTGCGTCTGTGGGTCGATGATCAGCCAATGGGCCGCTACTACTTCATGCTCGGTAAGCAGCCGCCCAGTGTGGTCGCGGGATGGATGGAAGACGCTGGGACTGGCTGTCGCGTATGGAATGAAGTCCCTCAGCCCGATGAGACGGTGACTTGGAGTGGCTCGTGCGGCTCTGATGGAGTCGCGGCAGGTTCGGCATTCGAGAGTTCCGCTACGGCAGCAAGGTCAGTCGGTATGAGGGTGAACTCGTGAACGGCCGGATGCACGGCTCAGGCGTCAGGACCTGGCCCAATGGCAGTCGCCACCAAGGTCAATGGCGCGACGACCGCGCGAATGGTCAAGGGATTCGCGTCTGGTCCACCGGCAGCCGGTACGAGGGCGAATGGCGCGACAACCTGGCCCATGGTCCCGGTGTTCTGACGACCGCGAATGGCGAGCGATTCGACGGTACTTGGGTCGACGGATGCTTCCGTGACGGCAATCGTCGGGCCGTGGCCGGGCGAGCGCTCTCCGAGTGCCAATGAGCCAGACTTCCATTTCGGCATGGGTAAGCCGATGCTCGGCGGTCGGCGTTGTGGAACTGAGCGAGCGCCGCCGCGCCACACTGGCGTTGTCGATGGCCACGGTAACGCTCTTCGCGGCGGCGTGTACGCATATCGAAGCGAGGCGTACGGTGACTGACGGCCGCGAGACGGTACGCTACCGCTACGAGCGGATGTGGCTGCCGGTCCCCGACGCGGTCAGCGGCTTCACTCTCAGGCTGTCGTTCGACCGCGACCTTGTTGTTCCTGGCGTAGAAGTGGGACTTCCTCGGCCGGGTATTGATGCCGAAGTCCAAGTGCTGCGAGCTCCGACGTACCACTCCGCGCAAGACCTGACCGGGACCATTCGGATCGTGAACCGCGAGCCCGATGTCCTCGTCATCCGCGTGGACCTGTCCTCTCCGAGTCTGCGCTGGCACTACGCCGGGCGACTCCGGTTCGAGGGGCAGTGACGCAGCGGACACTCCCCGCCACGCTCGCCTTCGCCAGTTCCCGCAGCGCGCGCCGAGGTAGGATGCAGCGCCAAGGCTACGACCTCCAGCTCAGCGGTGGCAACACCGTGGCAATGCGCTTCGTTAAGTTCGCGCCGCGACTGTCGAGGTTACTGCCTGCGATGGGCTGAAACGCAAGTTAACCGGGTCAGGGTAGGTATCATCCTGAGTGGCGTCTACACCCACGGGTCAGCAACTTGCCTGTCACGACGGACCGGTCGTGAACAGGATGCCGGGGCGCGCGACTCTTTCACGAGTGCAGGGAGTGACGGGCCTGCTGAGCCACCACCCGCTACGGCGCTCCGTGCGGCTTCTGCCCCGCGTGGGCGGCCAGGCGGCCGCCGCGCCGCGCGGATCGCTGGCGAGAGGGAAACGGAGACGCCCTGGCTCCGGTGTTAGCGCAACGGGCTCGCGGGCGCGGCGCTCGGGGATGCCGCCGGCCCGAACGTGATCTCGAACTTCACGGTCGGGAAATTGATGGAATATTCTCCGGGCTGAACCTGGATCGGCCCGCCGCCACTCAGGTACAGCGGTGTCTGGTTCGGATCACCGGGCGATATGAAGGGCAGCGAGAAGACGCCGGTGAACGCGAAACGCTCTGTGCCGCGTCGCAACTCGCCGGTGACCGTGCCGTAAGGCAAGCCCCGAACGAGAGCCGGGGAGAAGTCCATGCGCCCTTCGAACCTGCCGCTCGCTATCTCGTACTCCGGGGCATCAACCTCGTTGTCGCCTTGGACGACGGCGGTCCATGTGCCTTTGATAGTCCCGAGTCCGGTGACGACGTCAATGTCGTCCGAGCCGATGACGTTGACGCCGCACGGTGGAGCGCCGGCGGGCAGCGGGCAGAGGGGCGTCCCCGCTCGTGCCGTGCCGGTCAACGCCGACGTCGCCTGACGCCGCGTGTCCGCCCTTCGAAAGGTCTTCAGTTTCATGTTCTCGGTGACCTCGTACAGTTTCGCATCGGCCGCAGAACTGCTGCGCACCGATCCGCTGGTGGCAGCGACGAGAACGAGGCAACCGAATACGAGGGCCGTGCGCGCGATCATGTGGTCGGGCCTCTTCGTGTCGAACGACCCGCCGGCTGGCGGCAAGCTGCGAACCCCAGACACGTAGCAACGCACGCGCCACATAGTGAGATATTGGCGTAAGCCGAGACATCTAAGCGTTTTTTGAGAACCGTTAACGCGTGGTCGGCCTGATCAATGGCTGAGAAGCAAGCGGCGTACTGGCACTAGCTGGATGAGGTTTATCCGCGCGCGCGAGCTTGGCGTCGAGCGCGTGCCGCCGGCGGTGCTCGGCCGCCGTCAGTGCGGCTTCACTTTGAGCGTGCGCGCGTGTCGGCGGTCAGCTCCACGCTTGCCGCAGCACCAAGGCGATCTGCCTACCCAGCTCGAAAGGATCCACAGGCTTCAAAATCTTGAGGGCGAACATCGCGTCCGCGACCGCCTGCACCTGACTTGCCGCGAAACCCGAAACGAGGATCGCAGGGATCGGCCGGGGTGAGCCGTTGATCTCGTCGAGCAGCCAGATCCCGTCGTGCCCCGGCAGAGCGTAGTCGGTCACAACGACATCGGCGTCCCCAAAGCGAGCGGCGCCGTCCTCCGCAGTCATGACCGTGGTGACCGTGGCCCCGAGGAATGCCAGAGCCTCCTCAAGCATGTCCCGGCTATCTGTGTGGTCTTCGACGACGAGCACACGGATGCCGGCCAGCGGCGAGTGAGCCACGACGGGCACCCTACTCGGGCGGGTGCATTAAGCGATAGGGGGCCGCTAAGACGACAGACCGCAGCTTTGACACGATAGAAGCCGGGACATCAGAGCGATTCTTGGGCGCGGTAGTCTCAGCCTGTATCCTCGGCGCCGTAACATCGAGCGGCAGGGGTTTGGCGATCAGCAGCCCAATGCCATGCTCGCCGATATGACGAACTTCCCCGGCCCGAACGAAGCGTGCTTGCCCACCGGCGAGATGTACTTCGACGCGGCAGCGCGTGCCTTCCTGGAGCTTGGACAACGCGACAGGGTCCACGCCCGTTACGCGCAGGCCATGGAGGCTGGCGTCTCGCGCTATAGCAACGATCGGAGTTTCGTCATCGCCGATTGCCATCGTGACCGGCCATTCGACCTCATGGCGTGGCCAACGACGCCGCTCTAGGGCGGAGCGGTTCGGGATGCCGGAGTGGGACTTTGTCAACACCAGCCGAACCGGGAAGCAAGGGCCGCGCCGGGGCGGCGCGGCCTTGTAAACGGCGGACTTCGTTATTCTGAGACAAGCAGGCCCGGGCCAGCCGTGGCGAGTTGTCAGCCGACGATGGAGAATGACATGGTTCGAAAATAGCCAGATCAGCCCTCCGGCGGCCGATTTGGAGCACGAGGAGCCACTCGCCCGTCCCACCTGGCATCAAGAAGCCGGTCACCACGATGTCGACCCCGCCCACGGCGACGACGGCTTGCTGCGCCGAGCCGACCGACGTCACCACGGCGCCGGCATGTGTCAGGACCGTCTGGAGGACATCCAGCGTGGCTGCGTCGTCGTCGACGATCAGAACGCGGATGTCAGCAAGAGGGCGGAGGGTCAGAGTCCATCCATCGGGGCACAGCGACGAGAGCGGGCATAAGCGCCCCGCTCAATTCCACGACGCCCGCGCGAGCGCGCGCGGGGCCAACAATTGAGGCGGGGTCTGCCTTGGGGCGTCCACGATCATCAGGGCTGCGGGGACAGCGTGCTCGATGATCTTCCTGCCGCAGGCACAGCGCGCGCCCACGTCGAAGGACGTGAACCGATGGGCGATGCCGATCCGGGTGACGCGGCAATGAGCGAGCGACACGATAGGTAACTCTACCTAGACTGCCGAAACAGGAACGGGCGACTCAACAGGAAAGAGTTTTCCATCCCCCTTCAGGGTTTTCCCTATCGGGCGTCTTTCATGGTCGGCCACTGCCACCGGTGCTCGCCCCCCCATCCAGTTCGGCTGCTCGCGTGTTATCCTGCTGCGCGTCCGCTCATGGCCTCGTCGCGCCCGGACCTTTCCGGTTTCACGATCCTTGTCATCGAGGACGACCCCGACGGTCTTCACATACTGACGACGGCGCTGACGGCATGCGGCGCGCGCGTACTGATGGCCACGGACACCACCCTCGCGCGTGGCCACGTTAAGACGGTCAAGTTGGATCTTGTGATCACCGACCTCGGTCTGCCGGGCGAGTCGGGCGCCTCGTTCATCGCATGGTTACGAACGCAGCCCAGCGACAAGGGCGGCAGTCTGGCCGTCATCGCCGTCACGGGGTACCCCCAGGAGTTCCCGGCCGGGAGGCTCGGTGGGTTCGCGGCCTACTTTCAGAAGCCACTGGATATGGATAACGTCTGCGAGACGGTAAGCGTTATCCTGCGCCCACCTCCACGCATGCGGCCGACGACCGGCTAGGCCCCGTCGGCACCATGCGTCGTTCGATCAGCCTTGGGGCTGCTGCGTCCGTCGTTCATGCTCGACGACTGCCGCCGCGACGACACGCTCAAGGACTTGGAGGCCGAACGGCTTCGCCAGATAGACCGGCGCGAGGGTCAAGGCCTCCTCCCCGGTGCCCGTGATCTTGACCGCGTAACCCAGGCCGCCGAGGAGGTCACGTAGGACCTCGGCGACCGTGCGCTGATCTTCGACCACAAGGATTCGGCCGAGCTCGAGCACGCCATCAGAGGTCGCGGGGTGTTCCTCGCACAATGCGAAACTCGCGGTCGCCGCCGAGCACGCGCCGCACCTCCGCCTCCAGCACGTCGGGCAAGCATGGCTTCAAGATGAGGCTGCGCGCGCCAGCCGCCTTCGCCATGCTGGGCGTCACCAGCTCCAGGTGTCCGGTGATGAGGATGAACGGGACATCCGCGGTGATCGGCTCGGCGGCCAACTGGCGGGCCGCAGTGAGCCCGTCCACGTCCGGCATCGAATAGTCCATCACGATCAAGTCGGGCCGTTCGTCCAGTGCCAGCTCAAGAACCTTCTTCCCGCTGCCTGCGGTCGCCGCCCTGAAGCCGCGGTAGGTGAGGAACGACTCGTACATGAGCCTCGTGTCTTCGACGTCGTCCACGATGAGAATGAGCGGTGGTGGCGCGTCCGAGGGCGAGTGAGCTGGCATAGGTATATCTACGTAGACAGCTTCCGACGGAAAGGCAAGAGTAACAAGTTTTCCGGGACCAGGAGCTGGTCCGACGCGCCGCAGCCGACGCACACGCGTCGCCCCAGTACTAGGGTAGGGGCGGGGCGCTGGCGAGAGCCTGACCCCTTAACGCGCCATTGCAGCGAGACTAGCGACAATCGACACGATGACCAAGATCCATGGCCACAGCCGCTCCGCGACTGAAGCGGTTTCTTTCTGCGCCCTGTAGAAACCGCTGCGTGGACCGCTCAGAGTGAGCTCGCGCTCCTCGCGCCCCTTCCGGGCATTCGGATTCAACGGCATGGGGCGCTCGGCTGCGCGACGCGACGGCGGAGTGTGTCGAGCTCCGCCATCAGCTTCATAACGTTGACAGGCTTATAGACGATGCGCACGTTCGTGTTCCCATCTTCGACGCCTGGCACGCCGGCACCGCCCGTCAGAAGCACCACCGGCACTGACGGATCGCTCCGTCGGATGGCGGCGGCCACCTCAAGTCCCGTCATGCCGGGCATGCGCTGGTCGGTGATCACAACGTCATAGAGGCCGGCGGCAAACCGCGCGAGCGCAGCCTCGCCGCTGTCGTCGGCATCGACAACGTAGCCGAACGTCTGCAACACGTCGGTCAGCATTGCGCGGACCAGTCCGTCGTCATCGATCAAGAGCGCCCGCCCATTCTTCGCCATCGTCATGGCGGACGAAGGAGCAAGCGCGAGACCACTCCACGGAACTCTTAAGCTTTCGACTAGTTCCGAGGCGCCGAAGCCTCGGCTGTGAGTGGAGAATGCCCATGATGACGGCCGAAGTTTGATCAGGCGGCGCGCGGTCGCAAGAGCGGCGAAGCTGTAAGCGGGGCTATGGCCCCTCGTCGAGTTTTCCGAGGCTGACTGAGGAGCCTAGTACGCGGATGAGTCGGGCGTGGAAGGGGATGTAATCCGCGGTCTCGGTCCCTGACTTAAAACACCGTGAACGGGATATGGTCGCGCTCCAAGCCGATCGAGATGAGTCGTCAGGGGCGGCTTTCTGATGGCGCCGCGCCATTTTCGTCTTGCACCCGTCGCGGGCATCGCAGTCGCAGGACGTAAAAGCCGCGAGTCTCCAGGATCTCCGCTTCCTCTGATCGTCGCCGCTCTTGTTGCCCGGAAGCCGACAGACTCGAGGGCTGACGACGATCGTAGACGATGAGCGTGATCGGATCGTTCGCGAACCGCACGTGGAGTTCCTCGTACACCGATTTGGCGTCCCGCCTGACGATGATCAATCGGCGCACGTCGAAATACACCGGCCGGTAGAGGGGCTGGGCAGCGATTAAGGCACCCATGAGGGCCTTATGCTTACCGAAAAGGTCGAGTCTGAAGCAAGCGTAAAAGGTCAATCCACAGGAAGGTCTACACGACACACAACATTTCGCTAGACCCACTGATATGTACGCGACCTGTCGGGGGTGGCGGCGGGTGCGTCAGCCGACTGCTGGGATTCCCGTAGACCGCTCCAGTCACATGGCCACAGGGACAATCTACGGCAGTCCCTGACGGAATACGTCACCGCCCACCAGCGCCGCGCGCGTCAAGTGCTTGATTCCGCAGCGGGACAGCTATGGCATCGAATTCGCGTTAGCTGCTAGCTTGACCGACCAGTTCATCAAG
>Ga0137397_10002073_pt1 | contig 14037 bp, 14 predicted proteins | sample czorhiz116metaG_FD_106658 | JGI IMG/M metagenome (GOLD analysis project Ga0137397, IMG submission 106658) | Vadose zone soil microbial communities from Angelo Coast Range Reserve, California, USA - czorhiz1.16 metaG | ecosystem: Environmental > Terrestrial > Soil > Vadose zone | place: USA... | reverse complement strand
CCAAGAAGGACGCCAAGAAGGACGCCAAGAAGGACGAAATGAAGAAGTAATTCGCCTCGGGCGAACGACACAAGGCAGGGATCAAGCCCCTGCCTTTTTTTATTTCAGGATCGATGAAACGCAATCAGAAAACTCTGCCGGCCATTCTGCTCGGCATGATCGTCGCCGTGGCGCCTGCGTTCGCGCAGTTGCCGACCGTGGAGCTCAACGCGAGCATCCATCTGATCCGCGCCGAGGTCGCCAACACCTTCGAATCTCGCGCCCAGGGTCTGATGTTCCGCAGGTATCTCGGACCCAACGAGGGCATGCTGTTCGTGTTTCCTCAAGCCGAAACGCACTGCATGTGGATGAAGAACACTCTGATTCCCCTGTCGGTCGCATTCATGGACCCTCAGGGCAAGATCGTGAGCGTGTCCGAGATGCAGCCGCAGACCGAAACATCGCATTGCGCCGCAGCGCCCGCGAAGTTCGCCCTGGAGATGAGCGGCGGCTGGTTCGCCGGAAAAGGGCTCAAGGCGGGCGCGACGCTCCTCGGCGTGACCCACGCGCCGGCGGCACGCTAGGCGGTAGGGCGCGCCGGGCGCTGAAATAAAAAGGCGGACGGCAAAGCCGTCCGCCTTTTCAAGAGCCGCCGCGCTCAGCCGAAGAACAATGCGCTGTGCGCGCCTGCGGCCATGAAGTAGAGCATCGGGATGGACAAGGCCGTGTTGGTGCGCGAAGCGAGGAACGCCACCCGGCGCGCCTTGTTTTTCACCTCATCGCTCGCCTGCACGATGCCCAAGATCTTCTTCTGATTGGGCCAGATGAGCACCCACACATTGAAGAGCATGATCGTGCCGAGCCACGCGCCGATGCCGATCGGGTAGTAGGCCTTGTTGAGGAACAGGAAGGCGTCGAGGAAGTGGCGCGATAGCAGCGACGCCCCGGCGAGCCAGGTCACCACCGCACCCCAACGGAACCAGAACAAGGCGCGCGGCATGACATGCTTGGAGATGCCCGCACCGGTACCGTCCGCGGCCGCCGCCTTGGCGGCGGCAACATTGACGAAGTTGAAGTAGTAGAGCAAGCCGATCCACATCACGCCTGCCATGAAGTGGATCCAACGAGAGATTGCGGGTACCCAGTCCATGTCAGCCTCCGAGAGCGTGCGCGATGATGTTATGCAGGATCAAAGTCAGGACGAGGCCGCTGATGACCGTGCCCCAGAGCGAATCAAGCGGATTCTTCATGGTCGTTCTCCCGATGATCGGCGCCGCGAACCGGCGCCGGCGGTCATTCTCTGTCCAAAGCAAGCTCGATTGCAAGCGCGTCGCTGTAGTCGAACCACGATTCCGCCCTAGGCAAGATGGCGGAGCCGGGACTCGAACGGAAGACGCTAGCGGCCGCCGGGTTTGACGGGTCGATCGGTGGTCTCGATGCGCGCCCCCGCGCTTCCGCGCGCGAGCCGCAGAACGACGTTGTCGCCCGGGGTGAGCGCGGCGCTGTCGCGCACGACCTGACCGTCGGGCGTGTGCACGATGCTGTATCCGCGCTCGAGCACCCTGGTCGGATCGAGGTGGGAAAGGTTGGCGGCGAGGCTGGTGCGGCGCGCGGCGGCACGCTCGAGCGCCGCGCGCGCCGCCGCTCGAATTCTTGCAATCAGGTGCGCCGGCTGCGGGCGTCGGTCCGTCAGCAGGCGTGTCACCGCGCTCCCCAGCCTGAGCCGCAGCTGGGCCAGGAGCTCGCCTTGCGCGACCAGTCTCGCTCCGGGATGGACCAATCTGCGCGCGAGCTGATCGACGTGGAGCATGCGGCGCTCGAGTTCGCGCCCCGCCGACGCGCTTATTTTCCTCGCGAGGGTCGCAATCGCCTCGCGCAGGCGCGCCCGCTCGGGGCTCACCAGTTCCGCGGCTGCGGTGGGCGTCGGCGCGCGCTGGTCCGCCGCGAAATCGGCGATCGTGAAGTCGGTCTCATGGCCGATGCCGGTCACCACCGGAAGGGGGCACGCGCGCACGGCGCGAGCGACGATTTCCTCGTTGAACGTCCACAGGTCTTCGATGCTCCCGCCGCCACGCACCAGCAGCAGGACGTCGCAGTCCGCCCGGCGCCCGGCGAGGGCAAGCGCCGAGGCGATCTCCTCCCCCGCGCGCGTTCCCTGGACCGCCACCGGGTAGACGACGACCGCAATCGACGGGTTTCGCCGCCTGAGCGTGGTGAGGACGTCGCGCAGCGCGGCCGCGTCCCGGGAAGTGATCACGCCGATCGCCCGCGGCAGGACCGGCAGCGGTCGTTTCGCGGCCGGGTCGAAGAGACCTTCCTTCTCCAGCTTGTCGCGCAACCTTACGAACGCTTCGAACCGCGCGCCGAGACCGGCGCGCCGCATGGTTTCGACGTTCAGCTGAAAATCGCCGCGAGCCTCGTACAGAGACACCAGCACCTGCGCCTCGATCTGCATGCCCTCCCGGGGCTCCCAATCGAGCTGCTGGTGGCGGGAGCGAAACATGACGCAGCGCAGTTGCGCGTGCCGGTCCTTCAAGACGAAGTAAGCGTGGCCCGATTTCGCCACAGTGAAGTCGGATATCTCGCCGGCGACCCAGAGCAACGGATAGCGGTGTTCGAGGAGGTCCCGGATGCTGCGCGCGAGCGCGGAAACAGTGAGAATCTGAGGACCAGAGGGCCTGGAAATCGGCGCCAGTCCTTGTTCTCCGAGCATGTGCCGGATTCTAACCTATCCACAACGCCGCCCCGTCCGCGGCAGTCCGCTATGAGGCGTTCAGACGCTGGGCGAAGCGCAGCGTGTAACACGCTGACGAGCAAGATGAAATCCTGAAGTACAAGATTTCAGCACCAAACAAAAACCCTTACTTGCGATTCACTTAGGTGTGTTCGCGAGCTGCTATTCACATCCTTATCCACAGTATCTGTGGATAAAAGATTCGCCGGTTTGCCGCGGCGGGCACGCGAGACGAACGCGTGTCTCGGCTTGCGGGATCAGCAAGATGTTCTTGAAATTCTTTGCCTTGCCGAATTCATGGTCGCAGGCTAAAGTGGGCGCGTTTTTCTGCGTGACTCGGAGATCGCTGTTGTTTGCCATTGTCCAGGCGGCGGGTTGGCCGATTTATTTCCTTCTCGCCGTGTCGATCGTCGCGGTAGCCCTCATCATCGAAAGGTTCATGATCCTTCGCAAGGAGAAGATCGTTCCGAGCGGCTTGCTGGACAGGGTCCTCGCGGCCTACCAGAAGCAGGGTGTCACCGATGGTATGCTCGAGAGGCTCTCGCTGGACTCGCCGCTGGGCCAGGTGCTCGCCTCGGGCCTGCGCAACTACAGGAGCTCCCGCGAAGTGATGAAGGACGCGATCGAAGAGACCGGGCGGGCGGTGACCCACGAGCTCGAGCGCTTCCTCACGACGCTGGGAACCATCGCGACCATCAGCCCGCTCATGGGGCTCTTCGGCACGGTGGTGGGAATGATCGAGATATTCGGGTCGCAGTCGCCCAGCGGATCCAACCCGATAGAGCTCGCGCACGGCATTTCGGTGGCCTTGTACAACACCGGCTTCGGCTTGGTCATCGCCATTCCCGCGATGATTTTCTTCCGGCATTTCCGCGGACAGGTCGATAGCATCGTGGTGGAAATGGAGCAGCAGGCGGCGCGCCTGGTGGACGTGGTGCACGGAGAGCGCTTCGAGCGCATTCCCGGGGACACGCGTCCGTGAGGTTCGCGCGCACTACCAAGGACGACCCTGAAATCAACCTGATCCCGATGATCGACGTGCTCCTCGTGATCATCATCTTCCTGATGCTCACGACGACCTACTCGAGGTTCGCCGAGCTCAAGATCAACCTGCCGAGCGCCGACGCGGAGAAGAAGCTGGAGCGCGCCAACGAGATCGACGTCGTGGTGAGCGCCGCGGGGCAGTACCTGATTCAGCGCAAGCCGATCCAGTTTCGGGACGTGCGCGATCTCGCCGAAGATCTCCGTCGTGCCGCGGCCGGAATGAAACAGGCGATCGTCGTCATCAACGCCGACAACAACGCCACCCATCAATCGGTGATCCGCGTCATGGATGCGGCGCGCCAGGCCGGCATCGGCCAGGTGGTGTTCGCGGTGGAGCAGACGACGAAGTAACGCGCCTCGCGCGCCTTCATGAAGGCCGTCCCGGCCAACGCCTCCGAGTTCGCCGCCCGCCACTGGTACCGGCTGAGTCTTTTGTCGGTTCTGCTGGTCCCCTTCAGTTTGATTTTCCGGCTGATCGTGGCCGCGCGCCGTCTGTTGTTTCGGCTCGGCGTGCTCGCTTCGATACGCATGCGCATCCCGGTGATCGTCGTCGGCAACCTGACGGTCGGAGGCACGGGTAAGACCCCGCTGATCCTCGCGCTCGTGGACGCTCTGCGTGCCAACGGCTTGCGGCCCGGAATTCTCAGCCGGGGATATGGCGGGACGAGCGCCTCCCCTCGGGCGGTCAACCCCGGGGACGAAGCTGTCCGGGTCGGCGACGAGCCGGTGTTGCTCGCCGAGCGGTCCGGATGTCCGGTGTGGGTCGGCGCCGATCGGGTCGCGGCGGCACGCGCCCTGACCGCCGCGGATCCGGCCTGTAACGTCATACTTTGCGACGACGGGCTGCAGCACTATCGCCTGCAGCGCGATTTCGAAATCGCGGTCGAGGACGAGCGCGGCTTGGGCAACGGCCTGCTTCTTCCCGCCGGTCCCTTGCGCGAGCCGGCGAAGCGCCGCGTCGACGCGACGGTGGTGAACGGAGAGGAGCCGAGGCCCGGAGCGTTCGCCATGCGCCTCGTGACGGAGAGCCTGTATGAGGTCGTGAACCCGCTGGCGCGCGTGACGCAGGCGGATCTCGCGGGGAAAAACCTTCACGCGGTCGCCGGCATCGGCAACCCGGAGCGATTCTTCGCCGCGCTTTCGCGCATGGGAATCGCGTTTTCGGCTCACCCGTTCCCGGATCACCATCCATTCCGGGCTTCGGATCTGGAGTTCGCGGATTGCGACTACGTCCTGATGACCGAGAAGGATGCGGTAAAATGCCGCCGCTTCGGCCGACAAGACCTGATAGCCGTTCGAGTCCAGGCGGAAGTCGACCCGGCTCTGATCGAGCTCATTCTGGAACGCATTCATGGACGCACGACTGCTTGACATCCTCGTCTGTCCGATCTGCAAGGGGCCGCTCGTCTACCGCGGGGCCCAGGCTGAGCTCATCTGCAAGGCCGACCGGCTCGGATTTCCCATCCGGGACGACATCCCGGTGATGCTCGAGGAGGAGGCTCGAAAGCTTCCTCCCGAAGAGGAAGTGAGCGAGTGACCGGGTGAGCGAGCGCCCGGTCGAGGCGTTCTCGACATCCGTTCGTTCATTCCTTCGCATGCCTTTTACCGCCATCATCCCGGCGCGCCTGGCGTCCACCCGTTTCCCGGGGAAGGCGCTCGCCGACCTCGGTGGCAAGCCCATGGTCGTGCGGGTCGCCGAGCGCGCCCGCGAAAGCGGCGCGGCCGAAGTTTTTGTCGCCACCGATCATCGCGACATCGCGCAGGCCGTCGAGCGCGCCGGGTTTCAGGCGGTGATGACGCGCAACGATCATTCCACCGGAACCGACCGCATCGCCGAGGCCGCCGAACGTCTCGGGCTCGACGCGAAGGCCGTGGTGGTCAATCTGCAGGGCGACGAGCCGCTCATCGAGCCCGGCTTGGTCGGCGCGGTCGCCGCTTTGCTCGACCAGACACCCGCGGCCGCCATCGCAACGGCATGCCATCCTATCCGGAGCCTGGACGAGCTCTTCGATCCCAACGCCGTCAAGGTGGTGCTCGATCACGCAGGCCTCGCGCGCTATTTCAGCCGCGCTCCCGTGCCCTGGGCGCGCGACGCCTTTGCAAAGGCTCCGCGAATCCTTCCCGCGGACATTCCCTGCTACCGCCACATAGGCATCTATGCCTATCGCGTCGAGTTTCTTCGCGTATTTCCCATGCTCGCGGTGCCGCCGCTCGAACGTCTCGAGGCGCTCGAGCAGCTGCGTGCGCTCTGGCACGGGTACGCCATCGCCGTTGCGATCCGACACGATGCGCCCGCAGCGGGGGTGGACACGCTCGAGGACTTGGAACGCGTCCGCGCGCTGTTTGACCGCGCAGGCCATAAACGGTAACGTCGCCTCCGGGGCGTCTGAGGAGGCGCCCCGGCGCGGGGAACTCCAAAAAAGACACGAATGAGGCTCATCCTTCTTGGGCCGCCGGGCGCCGGTAAGGGAACCCAGGCGGCTTTCATCCGGGAACACTTCCGGATTCCGCAGATCTCAACCGGCGACATGCTGCGCGCGGCGGTGAAAGCCGGCACGCCGCTCGGCGTCGCCGCAAAGAAGGTCATGGACGCGGGACAGCTGGTTTCCGACGAGATCATCATCGGCCTGGTGGAGGAGCGTCTGAAGCATGTGGATTGCAGGAACGGCTATCTGTTCGACGGCTTCCCGCGCACCATTCCTCAAGCGGAAGCGATGCGCACCTCGAAGGTCGATCTCGATTTCGTGCTCGAGATCGACGTCGATCACGAGGAGATCATCCGCCGTCTGAGCGGGCGGCGGGTGCACCCTACGTCGGGACGCAACTACCATCTCACCTTCAGTCCCCCGAAGGTGTCGGGCAGGGACGATCTGACCGGCGAACCCCTGGTGCAGCGCGAGGACGACAAGGAGGAGACGGTGAGAAAGCGGCTGGAAGTCTACGAGAAGCAGACCCGGCCCCTGGTCGACTACTATTCGAAGTGGGCGGCGCAAGGCGATCCGCGCGCGCCGCGCTACCGGAAGATCCTGGGCAAGGGGTCGGTCGAGGAGATCGGCGCGCGTGCCTTGGCCGTGTTGAAGTAGTCGGAAACGACATGAAACCCAAGAACGCCTTCTACGCCCAATCGGGCGGCGTGACTGCCGTGATCAACGCCACCGCCGCGGGGGTGATCGAGACCGCGCGCAGGCACAAGAGCAAAATCGGCAAGGTTTACGCCGGTCGCGACGGCATCATCGGCGCGCTGACCGAAGACCTGATCGACACAAGCCGCGAGCCCGCGGCGGCGATCTCGAGGCTCAAGACCACGCCGGGGGGCGCATTCGGCTCGTGCCGCTACAAGCTGAAGGGCATCGATGAAAATCGCGCGCATTACGAGCGCCTGATCGAGGTCTTCCGCGCGCACGATATCGGCTACTTCTTCTACAACGGCGGCAACGATTCGGCCGACACGGCATGGAAGATCTCCCAGGTCGGGGAGAAGCTCGGTTATCCGCTCGTCTGCGTCGGCATTCCCAAGACCGTCGACAACGATCTCGCGATCACCGACAACTGCCCGGGGTTCGGGTCGGTCGCCAAGTACGTGGCGACCTCGATCCGCGAGGCTGGCTTCGACGTCGCGTCGATGTCGAAGACTTCGACGCGGGTGTTCGTCATGGAGGTGATGGGCAGGCACGCCGGTTGGATCACCGCCGCCTGCGGTCTCGCCGCCGAGAAACGAGGCGATGCGCCACAGATACTGCTTTTCCCGGAAATCCAGTTCGACGAGGAGCGATTTCTCTCCAGGGTGAAGGAGGTGGTGGAGCGCGACGGATACTGCGCCATCGCGGTGTCGGAGGGCCTGCGCAACAAGGAAGGCAAGTTCCTGTCGGAAACCGGGCTGAAGGACGCCTTCGGCCACTCGCAACTGGGCGGCGCCGGCGAGATCATCGCCAAGCTCGTCAAGGATCGTCTCGGCTTCAAATATCACTGGGCGTTGGCCGACTATCTGCAGCGGGCGGCGCGCCATATCGCCTCGAAGGTCGACGTCGAGCAGTCCTACAAGCTCGGAGCCGAAGCGGTGAAACTGGCGATTGCGGGCAGGAACGCGGTAATGCCGGTCATCGAGCGCATTTCGAACAAGCCTTATCGTTGGCGGATCGGGGTGGCGAACCTCGCCGACGTCGCCAACAAGGAGAAGATGATGCCGCGGGACTTCATCACCGCGGACGGCCTGCACATCACGCCCAAGTGCCGCACCTACCTTTCGCCGTTGATCCAGGGCGAGGCGCCGCCGCCTTACAAGAACGGTTTGCCGGACTACGTGAAGCTCAAGAACGCTGCCGTGCCGAAAAAACTGCCCGATTTTAAGGTTTAGCGCGGGCCGCTGCTGCTATAATCTCGCGCTTTTTCAAATTTCAGGCCCGCGGCAAGGGGCTCGCTCGAGGGAGAAGGTCATGAATGGAGGTCTCTGGCTCGCCATCGTTTGCGGTGCGTTGGCCCTGGCTTACGGCGGCTGGCAGATATCCTGGATCCTGAAGCAGCCCACCGGCAACGACCGCATGCGCGAGATCTGCGCGGCCGTGCAGCAGGGTGCGACCGCGTACCTCTGGCGCCAGTACAAGACCATCGCCATCGTCGGAGCCGTCCTGTTCCTGGTGATCGGCTTCGTGCCGCAGCTCGGCTGGACGACGGCGTTCGGGTTCCTCATCGGCGCGGTGCTCTCCGGGCTCTCGGGCATCATCGGCATGAACATCTCGGTGCGCGCCAACGTGCGCACGGCGGAAGCGGCGCGCACGGGCCTGCAGCAGGCGCTCGACGTGGCGTTTCGCGGCGGGGCGATCACGGGAATGCTGGTGGTCGGCCTCGGACTGATCGGCGTGACGGGCTTTTTCTGGTTTCTGTACGCCAACACGGTCAACAAGGGCGATCTCGCCCACCTCATCCATCCGCTGGTGGGCTTGGGTTTCGGTGGCTCGCTGATCTCGATCTTCGCGCGTCTCGGCGGGGGAATCTTCACCAAGGGCGCCGACGTCGGCGCGGATCTCGTCGGCAAGGTCGAGGCGGGAATTCCCGAGGACGACCCGCGCAACCCCGCGGTGATCGCGGACAACGTCGGCGACAACGTCGGCGACTGCGCAGGCATGGCCGCCGACCTTTTCGAAACCTATGCGGTGACGATCGTCGCCACCATGCTGCTCGGCGCCCTGATGGTGAAGACCTCCTCGCCTGCGGCGCTCCTGTACCCGCTCACTATCGGCGGCTTCGCCATCATCGCCTCGATCATCGGCACCTGGTTCGTGAAGACGAAGCCCGGCGACAAGAACGTCATGGCGGCGCTTTACCGGGGCTTGGCCTGGGCGGGCGCGATTGCGCTGGTCGGATTCTGGCCGATTACGCAGTACGTGATGGGCGGCGTATTGGCTACGGTGCCGTTCGATATCGGCGGCCAGAAGAAGTTGATCACGGTGGGCCACCTCTACGGCGCCGCCGTCGTCGGCATCGTCCTCACCGGCTTCATGGTGTGGATCACCGAGTACTACACCGGCACGCAGTTCAAGCCGGTGCAGCACGTCGCGCAGGCCTCGACCACGGGCCACGCGACCAACATCATCGCTGGCATCGGCGTGGCGATGAAATCCACCGCCTGGCCGGTGCTCGCGGTCTGCGCCGCGATCTACGTCAGCTATGCGTTCGCGGGCCTGTACGGGATCGCGATCGCTGCCACCTCGATGCTCTCGGTGGCGGGAATCATCGTCGCGCTCGACGCCTACGGACCCATCACCGACAACGCCGGGGGCATCGCGGAGATGGCCAAGCTGCCGGAATCGGTGCGCGCCATTACCGATCCGCTGGATGCGGTTGGCAACACCACCAAGGCGGTGACCAAGGGTTACGCGATCGGCTCCGCCGGCCTCGCCGCGCTGGTGCTGTTCGCCGACTATACCCATGCCCTCGAAGCGGCGGGCAAGTCGCTCACCTTCGACCTGTCCAGCCACATGGTCGTCATCGGCCTCCTGATCGGCGGCATGGTGCCGTTCCTGTTCGCCGCGATGGCGATGGAGGCGGTCGGGCGCGCCGCGGGCGCGGTGGTGGTGGAAGTGCGCCGCCAGTTCAAGGAAATCCCGGGGATCATGGCGGGCACGGCGAAGCCCGAGTACGGAAAAGCGGTGGATATGCTCACCCTCGCGGCGATCAAGGAAATGATGATTCCCTCGCTCCTGCCGGTATTGGTGCCGATCGTCGTCGGCTTGGCCCTCGGGCCGCAGGCGCTCGGCGGCGTGCTCATGGGCACCATCGTCACCGGTCTGTTCGTCGCCATCTCGATGTGCACGGGCGGCGGCGCGTGGGACAACGCCAAGAAATACATCGAGGACGGTCATTACGGCGGCAAGGGCTCGGAGGCGCACAAGGCCGCCGTCACCGGCGACACCGTCGGCGATCCCTACAAGGACACGGCCGGCCCGGCCGTCAATCCCCTCATCAAGATCATCAATATCGTCGCGCTCCTGATCGTGCCGGTAATTGTCTGAACGGAGAAGGGCGGCCTCGGCCGCTTTTTTCCGGCGGCGTCGGAGTCGGTGGCAAGTGCGATAATGAGTGCCCCGAACGCCTTACGCCAGTTTCATGGCCACAATTGCCGAGGTTTTTACGTCATGGCACAACAACTCGACTTGCTGAAAATCGCCCAGGAGGAGCAGAAGGGCGATCTCTTCAAGCTGCTCGACGGCATCTACAAGCGTTCCGCCGCCAGGCCGGCCGGGTATCCCGATGCAATCATCTGGGAGGGCGGGAACGCCGCCGGGGGCGTCAAGCCCGTGGCCCACGCATTCACCGACATGTTCGCGCTGAACGGCACGCTCATGGCGCTCGACGTGCTGGGGGTCCCGTTCCTCGGCGTGCCGATGATGGCCCAGTTCAGGCACGACACGAAGCTCGTGTCGCTCGAGTGGTTCGGCAAGCTCGACTACATCGCGCTCAAATGGTCCACCGCGGGCGACTTCATGGTGAACGAGGGCGGCAAGAAAGTCGTCGCGAACGGCAAGTCGGCCAATGCGCCGCTGCGTACCGCCGCGGGCGTCTACTGCAACGTGCGCCCCTACGGCGGCATCACCAGCATCCGCTTCATGCCCGGACTGCCGTACTCGCAGGACAAGAAGAAATTCGGCGTCGATCCCAAGACCGGTGCTATCCACTCCGAGATGAACACCCCGGGCGTGCGCATGGCGTACGCCGCGCGGCTCTTTCTCAAGATGGTGCACGAGACCGGACAGATCGGGCGCGTGGCGACCAAGCCCACGCAGGCTCAGGAGGACGCGGTCAACGCCGGCATCATGCGCTGGCTGCTGCAGGGCACGGAGTTCAAGCTGAAGCGCCAGTACACGGTGGACGCGTATGAGGAGCACCGCGCGAACGTGGATGCGATCGTGGCGCTCCTGCCCAAGGACTTCAAGGCCGGCATGGAGGGCTGGGGCGGGGATGTCTACGAGCACATCTCCGACACCAACTTCGGCCTGCTGCTGCACGACATGATCCGCCAGCGGCCCTGCATCCTGTACGCGACCGACCTCGACGGCGACCGGCTCACCGACCTGATGGCCGACGCGCCCGACGTGCTGCGCGACTGGGGCCAGATGGTGCTCGACCGTGCCGGCGCCAAGATCGACATGAAAAAGCTCTGGAAGGAGATGGGTTTTACGATGACCAACGGCAAGGACATGACCAGCGTCATGTACCGCGTCCACGGCGCGCCGATCTTCGAGCAGACGCTCGGCTCGGCGGATGCCATGCTTCTACGCCTCTTGAAGGGCGACGAGAGCGAAGCCGGCACGAAGCAGCCCTACGATCCGCGCATCCACTTCGTGCTGATCAACGAGGCCTACAAAGCGGCCAACCCCGGTAACGCGAAGCTCGCGCAGTGGCTGGACGCGCAGCTCGCCACCTTCGACAAGATCTACGGGACCCAGCGGCCGCGGTACATCGAGGGGTACAAGAAGCTCAAGGAAGCGATCCGGCCCTGGGGGAGCTGAAGAGGGCGATGGCAAAACGCACGTCCAAAGCGGCAGTCAAGCCCAAACCCGCACCCAAATCCAAAGCCAAGTCTGGGGCAAAGCCCGAAGCCGCGACGGCGAAGACTCCCGACGCGAAGCCCGCCAAACCGACCGCAACCATCTCCGCCGTCGAGATGGGGGCTCGCCAGCGAGAGATTTCGGTCTCCGAGTTCTTCACCAAGAACCGCCACTTGCTGGGGTTCGACAACCCGCGCAAGGCGCTCCTCACCTGCGTCAAAGAAGCTGTGGACAACGCACTCGATGCGGCTGAGGAGGCCGGCATCCTGCCCGACGTCATGGTCAACGTGGAAGTCGCCGTGGCCGACGGAGCGCCGCCGCTGCCCCCGAGCCAGGCGACTCGCTTCCGCGTAACGGTGACCGACAACGGCCCAGGGATAGTCCGCCAGCAAATCCCGCCGATCTTCGCGAAGCTCCTCTACGGCTCGAAGTTCCACAGGCTCAGAATGAGCCGGGGCCAGCAGGGCATCGGCATCTCGGCGGCGGGCATGTACGCTCAGCTGACCACGGGCAAGCCGGTGCAGATCACCTCGCGCATCGGGGCGCGGTCCGCCGCCTACTACTTCGAATTACAGATCGACACCAAGAAGAACGAGCCGAGGATCTTCGAGAACAAGAAGATCGACTGGAATCACGAGCGCGGCACGCAGGTGGCATTGGAGATCGACGGGCGCTACCAGAAGGGCCGCGCCTCGGTGGACGAATTTCTCGAGCAGGTGGTGATCGCCAACCCGCACGTGCAGCTCGTCTACCGCACGCCGGAGGGTGAGACGCGGGAGTACGCGCGAACGATCCAGGAGCTGCCGCCTCAGCCCAAAGAGATCAAGCCGCATCCCTACGGTATCGAATTCGGCATTCTCCTCCGCATGCTCCACGACACCAAGAGCCACTGGCTGTCGGGGTTCCTGGCTTCCGAGTTCAGCCGGGTGTCTTCCGCGGTCGCCCAGGAGATCTGCGCGACGGCCAAGCTGTCGCCGAACGCGAAGCCGCGCAACATCCACGGCGCCGACGCCGAGGCGCTCTACAAGGCGATCCAGTCCACCAAGATCATGGCGCCGCCGTCCAACAGTATCTCGCCGATCGGCGAGAAGGCGATCCTCTACGGGCTCTACAAGCAGATCAAGGGCGACTTCTACACGGCGGTGACCCGGTCACCGGCAGTGTACCGTGGCAATCCGTTCATCATCGAGGCGGGGCTGGCCTTCGGCAAGGGGCCGGATCAGGCGGTGCGGACGGCGGAAGCCCCGGCCGTGCCGCTCGCTGAAGGCGAGCAGCAGGACGACGACAACGAGCTCGCCCGCGTGATTCGCTACGCCAACCGCGTCCCCCTGCTCTACCAGCAGTCGGCGTGCGCGACCTTCAAGTCGGTCCTCGAGACCAGCTGGCGAAATTATGGCGTCGCGCAATCGCGCGGGGCGCTCCCCGCCGGGCCCATGGTGGTGTTCGTCCACATGGCCTCGGTCTGGGTGCCGTTCACCAGCGAGTCCAAAGAGGCGATCGCCGATTACGACGAGATCCGCAAGGAGATCAGGCTCGCGCTGCAGGAATGCGGGCGCCGGCTCGGCGTGTTCCTGCGAAAGCGCGAGCGGGCCAAGGGCGAGTTCCGCCGGCGGAACATCTTCGAGCTCTATATCGAAGAGGTCGTCGAGGCGTGTGCGCGGCTGAAGGGCGGCAAGCTCTCGAAGGAAAAACTCAAGAGCCAGCTGCAGAAGATCGCGCTCAAGCGCACCGGTGGGGCGAAGACCGACGAGATCCTCGGCCACGACAGCGGCCCTGAGGGTCTGCCTCACTCGATCATCGTCACGCCTGAAGGGACCGAGGGGGAGGCGCCGGTGTTGCAGGGCGCCGCGCCGACCGACAGCGGTCCGCCGGAAGAGGCCACGCCGACGAAAGAGACGAAGACGGCTAAGCGCAAGCCCAAGGCTAAACGTAGAAAGAGATAACCCTCATGGCCAAAGCAACCGCGAAGAAACCCACACCCGTCGAGAGGAAGCTCGTGAGCGTGGCGGACACCGTGATTACGGCCGCCGACCGTAGCCGTGACCCGGCGCTGTCGATCCCCGTGCGCAGCCTCGCCAACATCAACTTCAACGAGAAGCGCGGCATCATCGAGATGGGCAGGCGCAAGCAGGAGCGCACGCTGTTCAACGTGGGGATGGCGAAGAAGTTCATGCAGACGGTGCTGGTGGCCGATGCTCTTGCCGAGCTCCAGAGGGCGAACCTGACGACGTCGTT
>Ga0137397_10002070_pt1 | contig 14046 bp, 10 predicted proteins | sample czorhiz116metaG_FD_106658 | JGI IMG/M metagenome (GOLD analysis project Ga0137397, IMG submission 106658) | Vadose zone soil microbial communities from Angelo Coast Range Reserve, California, USA - czorhiz1.16 metaG | ecosystem: Environmental > Terrestrial > Soil > Vadose zone | place: USA... | reverse complement strand
GGCGCGGGCGATCGGCGCGCTGCTGGAGCTGGCCGCGCCGCTGCGGTCGCGGCTGGGACCGATCCTCGTCCAGCTGCCGCACACCGTGACCGCGGACCGGGTCGGGCTGAACGAGTTTCTCCGCGCGGTGCCCGAAGGCGTGCGCCTGGCGCTCGAGCTGCGCCACCCGTCCTGGCACACCGAGGCGGTGCTGCGCGTCCTCTCCGCGCACAACGCCGCGCTGGTGCTGGCGGACCACGGCGCCGGCCCCCCGCGGCTGGAGCTGACAGCGGATTTCGCCTACGTGCGCATCCGCCGGGAGGATGATTCGACCGATGTGTGGAACGAGTGGGCCGAGCGGCTCGCGGTGCTGACGCGCCGCGGGGTCGACGTGTACGCGTTCCTCAAGCACGACCGGAAGGGCCTTTCGCTGGAGCGCTCGCGGAGGCTCGCCATGCTGCTCCGCGCCGAGGACGCGCAATCGGCGCAGCAGCTGCTGACCTGACCGCCGGCGCCGTACCCGGCGACGCCGCGCTTCTCGCGGACATCGAGCGGCCGCTTCAGTCCTTCTTCACGGGTGCGGTGCTGGCGGGGGTCGCGGCGGGCGCAGGGGTCTCGGTCTTCGTCTCCTTCGTCTCCTTGGTCTCCTTGGGCGCGGCCTTGCCGTCCCCGCCGGAGGGCTTGGCCGTGCCGCTCGAGCTGTACAGGTCGCGGTACCAGCCGCCGCCCTTCAGCTGGAAGGAGTTGCGGCTCATGATCTTCGCCATCTTCCCGCCGCACTCCGGGCACTCCTCGGGAGGAGGGTCGCTCACCTTCTGCAGGCGCTCGACGATGCGGCCACACGACTCGCAGACGAATTCGTAGATCGGCATCGAGGGGAAATGTAACACGCGGCGATTATCGGGCGAGCAAGGCTTGCAGCGCCCGGGCGTCGGACTCCGAGACGCGCAGCTCGCGCCGGAGCCTCGCCACCGAGCCGCCCGAGCGCTCCCACGCCGGGCGCGCGCGGGAGAGCACCTCGCCTTCCAGCTCGGCGGCGATGCCCAGGTCGTCGAGCCAGGCGCGGCGGCGGACCAGTTGCTCGATCTGCTCGCGCGGCCAGCGGCGGGCCCGGGCCTCGGTCCGGAAGCGGTCGCGCAGGGACTCGATCTCGCCCGACAGCCCGCGCTCCCGGAGGAGCCGCTGCAATGGCTGCGGCTCGAGTCCGAGCTCGGCAGCGACGGGGCGGGCCGCGCCCCGGTGGCGGGCGAACAGTCCGCGCAAGAGGTCGCGTTCGCGCTGGCCCAGCTCGCGTTCGAGGCCGGCCGCCCGGAACCTGGCGAGCAGCACGCGCTCGGAGAGCGGGTGCCGGGGAGCGCCCAGCCGCGCGGCGAGCGCACCGCGGCGCGGTCCCACCTTCGCGAGCACCGCCAGGAGCTCCGCCGCCTGGTCCGCAACGGCGCCGCCGCGGGCACCCTCACCTCGAGGGGCGGCGCCGGCCGCGGCCGACATCGCCCGCGGATCCGACTCCGCCGGCGCCGCTTCGCGCTCGGCCGCGGCGGCGGACTGGGTCCGCGCGGAGCGCGCGCGCCGGCGCACCGGCGGCCCGCTGGGCACTCCGGGCACCGCCCGTGCGATGGGCAGATCGAACTCGCTGCCGCGGGTCAGCCGGTATGCCTTGCGCCGGAGCTTCAGGTCGTCGAGCTCGGCATACAGCTCGTCGAGCGAGAGCCCGAGCGAGCGAGCGACCAGGGGCGCGTCCCGGTGCCAGGCGAAGAGCGAGAGCAGCCGCTCCGCGCGCGCGCGGCGGTCCGGCCCCGCGCGCAGCGTACCGCGCCCGGAGCGCGCCTTTGTCGAAGTGGCGGCCATCGAGGCTGGGCACCCTAAGGAAGCGCCGGACGAAGTCAAGGCGCTCCGGGAACCCCGAAGGAAAAAAATAATTCTTTTTTCCACGGAGCGTCGGACTCTCCGCGGCGGCTGGACGCGGCGTCAGGCTCGGGGTAGGAGAGGCCGAGTGAGTGACGCCCTCGACGGGTTGCGGGACCCACGCAGGCTGCGCGTTCGCGTCGGGCTCGCGTTCGTCCGCATCCTCCGCCCGGCGCTGTACGTGCTGCTGGTGACGAGCGCGCTCCTGACCTTCTGGGCAGGGAGCGGGCTCGGCGGGCGCGAGCTGCCGCGCTGGGCCGCTTCGGCGGCGCCGGTCCTCTTCGCCATGTTCCTGGTGGTGTTCGCCGTGTACCGGCTCGCGCTGGTGCGGGCGAAGAAGTACCCCGCCGCGATGGGTCTCTTCCAGATCGGGCTGGGCGCGCTGGTCTGGGTGCTGCTGCTCCCGGGAACGCGCCAGCGCATCGGGCGGGAAGAGGGCGACGACGTGCAGGTGCTACTGCGTTCGTCCGACCCGCGGGTCCGCGCGCTCGCCGCGGAAGTAGCCGGCGACCGGCGGAACCCCCGGTACGCGGCCGATCTGGTGGAGCGGCTCGACGACAACGAGCCGGCCGTCCGGCGCGCCGCGCACGCCGCCCTGATGCGGCTGCTCGGGACGGACCTCTCTCCAGGGCAGGAAGGCGCCGCCGCGCAAGAGAAATGGCGCCAGGCGCTGCGCGCGCGGGGATGGCTGGGCTGACGGGCGGCCTTGACTGCGGCGCGTGGCGCGGTATCTTTGGCTTCGCGAGATTGAGAATCAATTTCAAAATGACCCAGCGCACCTCGACCCACGGCAGCCGCGGACACAAGGCGGAGCCCGCCTCGCCCAGCAGCGCGGCCCGCGAGCGCCTCTCGCGCTGGATCGCCGAGCGGGGGCTCAAGGCCACCCGGCAGCGGGACCTGATCGTCGACACCTTCTTCTCCGCCAGCGGGCACCTCAGCGTCGACGAGCTGCTCGCCAAGGTGCAGTCGCGCGACGAGAACATCGGCGCGGCCACCGTGTACCGCACCATGAAGATCCTCACCGATGCGGGCCTGGCCAGCGCGCGCCACTTCGACGACGGGCAGACGCGGTACGAGGCCGCCATCGGCCGCCATCACCACGACCACCTGATCTGCACCAGCTGCCATCAGATCATCGAGTTCGAGAACGAGCGCATCGAGGAGCTGCAGGACATGGTCGCCCGCCATCATGGCTTCCAGGTGACCCGGCACAAGCTGGAGTTGTACGGACTCTGCAAGGCCTGCCAGGGCCGTCGCTGACCAACCTTCACCGCGAGGAGGCACGAGATGGGGACGGGGCACGGGAAGCAGATGAGAATGAGAATCACAATCGGTATCACAACCGGCCTGCTGCTGGCCGCCGCGACGCCTTCGCGCGCCGACCGCCGCACGATGATCCGCGCCTACGAGTACCAGACCCAGCCCAAGGGCAACCTGGAGTTCGAGCTGTGGAACACGGTGGAGGCGCCGCGCAGCGCCTTCGCCGATTCGGTGCTGGTCCAGCGGGCCGAGCTCGAGTACGGCCTCACCGATCACTGGGACTTCGCGCTCTACCACGTGTTCGAGCGCGGCGGTCCTGCGGCCGATTTCGAGCAGTACCACTTCTCCGAGTGGCAGCTCGAGACCCGGTACCGCCTGGCGGACAAGGGCGAGTGGCCGGTCGACATACTGCTCTACCTGGAGGTCGAGCGTCCGGTCGATTTCAACCGGCCCTTCGAGCTGGAGGAGAGGCTCGTCCTGGAGAAGGACTTCGGACGCTTCGCGCTGGTCGCCAACCTGCTCGGCGCGCAGCACCTCGGCCGCGACGACCTGGGCCACACCTGGGAAGTGGATTTCGGGGCGCGCTACGAGCTCATGCCGCAGCTCCGCGTGGCGGCCGAGTTCTGGACCACGCACGAGTTCGTCAGGACGGACGTGTTGCGGAACTACTACCTGGGTCCCTCGATCAGCGTCGCCACCCAGAAGCTGTGGCTGCAGATCGGTGCGGGGATCGGCCTCGACCCCGCGCAGGACCAGCAGGTGCAGATCCGGTCCGTGCTGGGGTTCAATCTGTGATGCGGCGCGCCGGGGCAGCTCTGCTGCTCTGTGCGGCCGCGTGCGGCGGCTCGCAGCCCCGCGGGCCCATGTCCGACGCGCGCCGCATGTACCTCTCGAAGTGCACCGCGTGCCATTCCGAGTACGCCCCGTCGACGTACACCCCGGAGCAGTGGCAGGCTGCGCTCGACGAGATGGAGAAGCTGAAGCGCGTGCACCTGAGCCCCGAGGAGCGCGCGCTCATCCTTTCGTACCTGTCCGGCGGCCGGTGACGCTCTCCGGCACCCCTTGCCAGATCGCCTTCCGCTCAGGTATTCTTTCATGGCCTGCGGCCTGACGGCCGGCACGAGGGGCGCCCTTGTCGAATCAGCCGACGAGCCGGCCGGAGCCGGAGGCGCTGCATCGATCGATGATGCAGGCGTGTCTACGGCACGCGGCGCTCGACCGCCGCGTGGAGGAGGAGCGCCGGCGCGACGGGCTGGGCCCCTTCCTCCAGCCCTGGCGCGACGCGGCCGCCGGCCTGCGAGCGGCGCTGGGCAAGGCGCGGGCGGACTTGCAACGCCACGGAACCGCGCGCGAACACCTCGAGCGCATCGAGCGGCGCCTCGAGCATCTGCAGCGTCGCGCCGCGGCGTTCGACGTGCACGCGGACCTGGACGAATGCGCCGCTTCGTGGGGCCACCTGGCGCACGAGGTCGCGGGGCTGTCCGGCCCCCGGCGCGACGAGCTGCTGCGGTTCCTGGCGGCCCGCAAGGACGCAATCGACCGCGGCACCGCCGGGCTCTCGCAGGCGCGCAAGGCCGGCGGCGTGCATCCCGAGCAGCGAGCGCGGCTCCGGGCGGCGGAGGACGAGCGCGAGCGTGCCCGCGAGCGGTCTGCGCGCCTGCGGGACGACTACCTGCGCGCGGCGCGCGGGCACGGGACGCCCCATCCGCCGGGCGCGCTCGCCCCGGTCGTCGTCACGCTGCCCGAGCTGCTGGCGCCGCGGGGCGCGCTGCGCTCCGGCTCGCCGCCTCTCGACGCAGTCATCGAGCGCGATCGCCACCTGCGCGTCGGGGTCGCCCAGCGGTTCGAGAAGACGCTCGGCAGCCTCGCCACCGCCGGCCACCGCACGCTCACCGATCCGCGCGCCGGCGAGCTGCGCGGGCACCTGGCGCGCATGGACGGCATCCTGGCGCGGCTCCAGGGCAAGCGGAGCGCCTCGGAGCTGTCGGAGGGGGCGCGCGAGGTCGGCGGGTTGCTCGCGCGCATGGGCGATCTCGCGTCGGCACCGGGGAGCGACGCGGCCGTCAAGCCATTCCGGGCGCTGCTCGAGGAGCGCCGGGCGGCGCTCGCGCGCCTCGCGGGCGAGGCGCAGAAGGCGGCCGGCGCGCAGGCCCTCCATCAGCCCGGCGCGCTTCCCCAGCCCTCCGCGATGGCGCTCGGCGAGAAGCAGCTGCACACGCTGCGAAAGCTGCACCCGGGGATCGAGGCCCTGCTGCGCGACGCCTCGGCGAGCCACCTCGCCGCGGAGCTGCGCCGGCCCGAGGTGCATTCGCCTCTACAGCGCGCGCAAGGGCGCCTGGGGCCCACGGGACTCGCCGGCGTGGGTCAGGCGATCGCGGGCGCGCACCTGGGTGGCCTCGGCGCCGGGCCGGCGCAGCCGCAAGCCCGCGAGCTCCACGAGCTGCTCGGAACGCTGAGAAAGACACCGCCCGGTTCACCGCTCCACCGGATCGCCACTAACGCCGAGGAGCGGCGGCGGCAGATCGCCGAGCGCGCGAAGGCGCGGCTCCATGGGCGGGGGCCGGCGCACGGCGCCGCGCGCGCGCTCGGAGACGCATTCCAGGCGCACGGCCGGACCGACTTCGCGGCGCACGTCGCGCCGGGCGGGGCGCTGTACCACCTGCTGCAGGGGGCGCAGCGGTCGCACGGGCTGCCGGTCCCGCACTTCGCCTCGCACTTCCTGCAGTCGCGCGGCGCGCACCCTCTGGCGGGCACGCTGCAGCTGTTCGATCACCTGCGCGCGAAAGGCTACCGGCCGCATTTCGGCCTCTTCAACCGGCTCAAGCACGCCGCGGGCGATGCGTTCCACGAAGCGACCAGCACGATCGCGCACACCGCGGCGGACGCCGCGCGTACCGCGAGCGGGCTGGCGAAAGCCGGGGGCGGAGCCGTGCGCGGCGGGCTGAGCGATCTGGGGCACCAGGCGCTCGATACGGGGCAGCGCGTGGCCGCCACCGTGCGCGGAGCCGCTGGCAAGGTCGGCCGCACGGTAGCGCGCGGGGTGGGCTCCGGGGCGCGGTCCCTGTCGCAGGCGCTGCAGCACGGAGCGCAGTTCGTCGGCCGCGAAGCCTCTGCCCTCGGTCGAGCGACGGGCAGGGCCGTCACGCGGGTCACGCGCACGGTCCGCGACGTGGTGCACGGAGGCATCGACCGCGTCACGCAGCTCGGCGCCGCCGTGATGCAGCGGGCGGGCGAAGCGGGGCGCCAGGTCTCGAGGTTCGGCGCTCGCGCGCTGCACACGGGTCTGGATGCGTTGCACCGCACGGGCATCGCCGGTGGCATCGGCAGAGGCGTCCGGTTCGGTCTCTCCATGGTGAAGGCGGCGGCGAAGTACTCGCCCGTCGGTCTCGCCTTGCAGGGGTTCCACAAGGCGGGTGGCCTGCAGGGGATCTGGGAGAAGACCAAGCACACCGCCGGCGCTGCTTGGCAGGGAGTGCAGAAGGCGTACCGCGCGACCGCGGGCTTCCTGCAAAGCCCCGCCGGACAGCTGCTCGTCACCGGCCTGTCCCTGGCGGCCACCTTCGTCCCCGGCGGCGTGGTGGTGAAGAGCATCGTGGGCGGCGCGATCGGCGCCATCCAGGCCGTCAGCGAGGGCAAGGACTTGAAGCGCGTGCTGCTGGCCGCCGGCACGGGGGCGCTGACGGGCGCGCTGCCGTTCCTCAAGCTGGGACCCCTGGCGGGAATGGGGATCGGCGCGCTGACCGGGGCGGCGACGGCCCTGGCGAGCGGCGGCAGCCTCAAGGACGCGGTCAAAGGCGCGGGGGCCGGCGCGCTCGACTCGTTCGACCCCGGCGCGCTCAAGGCCCTGGGCCGGCTCAAGGGCCTGAAGGGCGCGCAGAAGGCGATGGGCCACGGCGCTTCCGACAAGATGCAGCGGTACCGCGGCTACCTGGACAAGGGGTTGGGCTACGCGGGCGTCAGGGAGGGCGTCCCCGGCGTGCATCCCGAGGGCGCGCCGAAGCAGCGCAAGAAGATGCACGACGCTCCGGAGCTCGAGCACCTCCAGGGCGGCCATCCCGCTGCCCACGCGGAGGTCGCCCACGAGTCGGACGAGGAACGCTCCAGCCGGCTGACGCAGGCCTGGAATGCGATCGGCTCGGTCTCCCGGCAGGTGCAGCGATTCGAGCTGGAGTCCTCCCGGCGGCTGCGCAAGGCGAACGAGCTGAGCGCGAAGGACCAGACGGACCAGGCGCTCCACGAGCTGATGGGCCTGGGTCTCCAGGTAAGCGAGATCGCCAAGCACATCGACGAGGCCAGGCGGTTCGCCCGGGGAAACGAGAAGTACGAGAAGGAGATCGCCTTCTACGCGGAGTGGCAGCAGAAGGCGCGCGCGAGCGTGCACGCCGCCATCGCCGGCGGCAAGGACCTCGGCAAGCACGTCGGCGTCAGCGGGCAGGGCATCTCCGAACAGACCCACCCGGACGTCTACCGGAACACGCGCGCCATCTTCGCCGTGCAGGGGAAGGTGATCGCGTTCGCGGGGGCGCTCGGCGATGCAGACGCGCGCCCGCACGTGGACAAGGTGCTGGCCGAAGCCAGGGCGGCGAAAGCAGAGCTGCGGTCGCTGCAGGCGAAGTACAAGCGCGACGGCGGGGCGCGCGACTTCCTCGGCGACGGCACGCAGGATCGGCTCATCGACGAGAGCATCGCCAAGCTGGAGAAGACGCTGCAGCGCGGCGGGAAGTCCGAGCCGAAGGCGGCGCATGCGCCGGAGACGGCCGGGTTGCGGAAGTCCGCCGAGCACGGCCTGGCGAAGATTCAACGGCTGCAGAAGCACGCCGACCAGGTCCGCGATTCCGCGGACGAAGGGCACCACAAGCTGCACGGCGCGATGCAAGTCGCGGCGCGGGGCAAGAAGGGGCTGCACGAAGGGCGCAAGCTGCTGGAGGAGGCGCTGCACCTCGGCGCGCAGCGCCATGTGGAGAAGGGGCACCGCGAGCGCCCCCACGACGCCGAGGGGCCGGTCCGGCCGGGGCATCCGGACGAGCCGGAGCGCGAGCACGTCCCGGGTCTCGATCGCGCAGGGCTCGACGGAGCGCACCCGGCCGCGGACGCGCACATGGCCGTCCAGGCGGCGGCGCACGCCGTGGCGCACTTCGGCGGCGCATTGGACGGCGCGGTCAAGGCAGTGCACAGGCTGCTCGAGCGCGATCGCGGCGCCGAGGCGGCCGACCGCGTCCGCTCGGTGGAGCAGCTCGGCGACGAGGCGGCGGCGGCGGTGAAGGACGCCGCGCGCGCGGCCGCGAACGATCCGGGGCTCGCCGACAGGGTCGCGAAGCTGCGCGACAACCTGCAGGAGATGCGCGCGCGCTTCCGCCAGCTCGTCTCCGGCCTGAGCGGCCTTGCGTCGAAGGACGGCGCCCTCGATGGGGAGCGGCCGGGCCAGCGGGACGGTCATCCGCGGCACCGGCCGGGCGGACGTCGCGGACGGCGGCCGCAGGGAGACCTCGTCGACGAGGTGCTCCGCGGGATCGATGATGGACGCGTCTTCGCCGATCGCGGCGCGCACCGCGGGGAGCTCCCGGAGCACGATGGCCAGGAGGTGGATTCCGCGGCCATCGACACCTGGCTCGGGTCGGGAGAAGGCGTGAAGCTCTTCTCTGACGTCTTCGGAGCCTTCCTGCCGGCGGAGGGGTCCGCCCGGCGCGGGCCGCGTCACCGGGGGCACGGCTCGCGCGGCGGGCACGATCACGGGGGGCATGCGCCGCACGACCAGGAGCGGCCCGGGCGGCGGCGGGGCAAGGGCGGCTTCTTCGCCAAGGTGTTCGAGAAGGTGGAGGACTTCGCCGAAAGCGTCGCGCACGCGGCGCACGGCGGGGCCCGCCTCCTCGGGAAGGCGATGCACTACGCCGAGATGGGCATGCACGGCCTGAACGTGGTCGAGCACGCGGCGGAAAGGGTGCACGACCTCGCCGGCAAGGCGGAAGGGTTCCTCTCCCGGGTGCACCTCGGCTCGGCCGCCGGGTTCGCGCAAAAGGTCGGAGCCGCGGCGGGCTGGGTGGACGCGCGCGCGGAGGAGGCGCACGGAGGTCTCGAGACCGCCGGCGAGGCGCTCGGGGAGGGCAAGCACGACCTCGAGGCCGTCGAGTCGTTCGGCCACCGGACGGCGAAGGTCGCGCGCAAGGGACGCAAGGGGGAGCTCGGCGATCTGCTGCACCTCTTCCGCGCCGCCACCGACGGCGACGGGACCGACGGCAGGCTGCGTCCCGAGCAGGTGCGGCTCGGCTCCACCCTCGACGAGCCGCGGCGCCTCGACGCGCTCACCCAGGCGCGCATGGAGCGGTTCCTTGGCGGCGACTTCACCGGCGTGCGGGTGCACGTCGGACCGGGCGCGGCGCAGATCACCAGCCGCTACGCGGCCGAGGCGGTGACGGTCAGGGACCACATCTTCTTCGCCCCCGGGAAGTTCAGCCCGGGCAGCGTGGAAGGCGAGAAGCTGCTCGCGCACGAGCTGACGCACGTCCTGCAGAAGGGCCGCAAGAACCTCGACGTGCGCACGGCCGAGGCGGAGGCGCTGCACGCGGAGCACAGCTACGGGTCGGCGCCGGCGATGGAGACGCTCAACCTGAGCCGCCCCGCGCCCGACTTCAAGCTCCCGGACGGCGAGGGCGCCCCGGCGTCCGACGGCATCCACACCGCCAAGCGCACCCGCAGCCGCGGCCACGACGCCGGCGGCAAGGACGACCTGCCCGACGGCGAGGAATTCCTCGAGAAGGTCTCCGGCCGCGTCTACGATCTCCTCATGGACGAGCTGGAACAATCCTTCGAATCCCGCTAAAAAAAGTTTCACGCAGAGACCGCAGAGCGCGCAGAGGTTTTTTGCGGGCGGCGATCGTGCGCTGGCGAACGATCGTAGTTTCCAACCCAAATCTTCCTCTGCGGTCTCTGCGTGCTCTGCGTGAAACGTTTCACGTCAGCCTCGCGGCGGGTGTGGTGGGATGTGGGGGCGGTTTTCTTGCTGGGGGCGGTGGTGCGTGGAACGCTGCCCGGCGATGGGATTGTCGGGGATCATCGGGAGGCCGCGGCTATTGGTGGCGGGAGCGGCGGTGGCGTCGCTGGCGATCGCCGCGGCGGCGCTGGCCGACCCGCGAGGGGTCCGCCTGCTGCGGAGGCTGGACCAGGACATCGCCCGGCAAGAGGCGGCGAACCAGGCGCTGCGCGAGGAGAACGCGCGCCTGCAGCGGCGGGTCCGGTCGCTCTCCTCGCCGATGGATCCGCGCGTCCTGGAGAAGGAAGCTCGCGAACAGCTCGGTTTCGTCCGTCCCGACGAGGTGCTCGTCAAGTTCGAGTGAGGCGCGCGCATGGCGGAGCAGTGGACCAGGCGGGCGCGGCGTTGGGCGAGCAGGGCCGCCATGCCCGCCGCCATCCTCGCGCTCGCCGTCCTGCTGGTGCGCGGCGCCTTCGCGCAGTACGCCGACCTGGGTCCCGCCCGCATTGCCTCCTGGACGTTCCTGGTCGCCGCCGGGGTATGGGCGGCGCTGCGGCAGGTGACCCGGAAGCTGAGCGGCGCACGGGCGCCGGCGCTTTGGACGGTGGAGGCCTGCGCGCTCTCGGCCGTGGGCGCGCTCGCCCTGGCGCAGCTCGGCGGGGGCCTGTCGAGCCCCCTCTACCCTCTGGTGTACCTCCTGGGGGCAGGCTACGCGCTCGCGCTCCCCTTGCGCTTCGCGCTCCCCGCGCTGGGATGGCTGCTGGGGCTCGACGCGGGTCTCTTCCTCGCCCAAGGCGCGTTGCCCGTCCGCTGGCCGCTCTTCGCCGCGCACGCTGCCTTTACCGGCGTCTTCGCCGCGCTGTACCACGGCGTGCTCGCCGCCCGGCTGCGCGCCGCGCGGATCGCGGAGGAGGAGGCCGTGCGGCGCCGGCTGGCGGACGCGGAGCGCAGCGCGCGAGAGTTCCGCCTGGTCGCCACCGCCCCGCTCGACCCCGACCGGCAGATGCTGGCGGCCGTCTCGGAGATCGAGGAGTCGGTCCGCGGCGCGCTCTCGGTCGCCGCCGCCGCGCTGCAGCCGCACACCGTCGCCGTCTTCCTGCTCTCGCCCGACGGCGCGACGGTGCGCCTGCGCGACTCGATCTCCCGCAGCGACCACCTCTTCCGCGGCCCCCTGCCCACGCGCGAGGGCGCGCTGGGCGCCGTGCTCGCCGCGGGCCGGCCGGTGCTGTTGCAGGGGGACGGTCCCGCGCTCTCGCATTACGACGGCCCGGCCCCGGTGCACTGCTTCTGCGGCGTGCCGCTGCGCGACCGCGAGGAGCGCGTGCTCGGCGCGCTGGTGGCCGATCGCGAGGCCGCCTTCGCGCCGGCCGACGAGCAGGTGCTGACGTCCCTCGCCGGCGAAGTGGTGCGCGCGATGGAAGGGGAGCGCCTGCTCGCCGCCGTGCGCGGCGAGAAGGAGGAGAAGGCGCGCTTCTTCCGCGCTCTCGAGGAGCTGAATCGCACCACCACGCTGGCCCAGGCGGCGGAGTGCGCCGTGGCGCAGGCGCGCGAGATGGGCACGCTCGATCTGTGCGCGGTGACGCTGGTCGAGGAGCCGGCGCGCGCCGGAGCGCGGCCGCGCCACCGCGTCCAGTCGGTCGCGGGAGACGGTTCCGGACCGCTGGCGGGCCTCACCTTCGCCGACAACCCCGGCCTGGTCGCCAACGTGGTCCGGCTGGGAGCTCCGCTGCCCGGGCGCGAGCTGCAGGCCATGGAGCGGGTGGTCATCTTCGACTCGGCAACCGCCGTGCGGGGCCTGGGCGCTCTGAAGATCTTCCCCATGCGCGCGGGCGAGAGCACCGTGGGCACCCTGGTGTGCGGGACGCGCCGCCGCGACGGCCTGCCCGACCCGGTGCAGGCCGCGCTGGCGATGCTGGCGCTGCAGGCCGCCGCGGCCCTGGTGCGCACGCGCCTGTACGAGCAGGCCGAGCGGCTCGCCACCATCGACGGCCTCACCGGTCTGCTGAACCGCCGCACGCTCACCACGCAGCTCGCGGCGCGGGTCCGCGAGGCGCAGCGCTACCGCAGGCCCCTCTCGCTGGTCCTGCTCGACGTCGACCATTTCAAGAAGGTGAACGACACGCACGGCCACCCGGCGGGCGATGCGGTCCTGCGCGGGGTGGCGGCGGTGGCGCGCGCGCAGGCGCGCGAGACCGACCTGGTGGCGCGCTACGGCGGCGAGGAGCTGGCGGTGGTCCTGCCGGAGACCGACGCTGCGGGCGCGCGAACCATCGCGGAGCGGCTCCGGGCGGCGGTGGAAGGGACTTCGCACGTCACCGAGCAAGGCTCGTTGCGCGTCACCGTCAGCGTGGGCGTCGCCACCTGGCCGGGCGGAGGACAGAATCCGGACGAGCTGCTCACCACCGCCGACCGGGCGCTGTACCGGGCCAAGCAGACCGGGCGGAATCGCGTCGAGTCCGGCCCTGGAAAGGCAGCGGCTTGAGGACGATTTCGGGCTTCGTTTCCGGACCCTCCCGATCTACGCTCCGGGCGAAGGGTCGAGCCGCCCGGGAGCCCTCGTTGAGAAAGAACTACGTCCTCGACACCAACGTCCTTCTCCACGATCCGAGCGCGCTGTTCAAGTTCAAGGACAACAACGTCATCATCCCCATCTACGTGGTGGAGGAGATCGACAAGTTCAAGCGCGACCTGTCCGAGCTGGGCCGCAACGCGCGCCAGGTCTCGCGCGACCTCGACGCCTTCCGCTCCGAAGGGGGCTCGCTCACCGAGGGAGTCCCGCTCGACGGGGGCGGCACGCTGCGGGTGCTGTTCACCCAGAAGGAGCTGCCGCGCGAGCTGATGAACGGCCACCTGGCCGACAACCGCATCCTGGCGCTGGCGACGGACATCAAGGACCGCGAGCCCAATCTGCGCTGCGTGTTCGTCAGCAAGGACGTCAACCTCCGCATCCGCGCCGACGCGCTCGGATTGCCCAGCGAGGATTATCGAAACGATAAAATCGAAAATCCCGAGGTCTACATGGGCGTGCGCGAGGTGGAGACCTCGCGCGGCGAGATCGACTCGTTCTACGCGCACGGGGAGCTTCCCGTGCCCGAGGCGATCGCCGGCACGGTCTGTCCCAACGAGTTCGCGCTGCTCAAGGACCGCGAGGCCGCAAGCCACGCCGCTCTCGCCAAGTACAACGCCGCCAAGGGCAAGTTCGTGCCGCTCCTCAAGTCGCTGAAGGAGGGCGCCTGGGGCCTGCGGCCGCGCAACAAGGAGCAGAGCTTCGCGCTGGACCTCCTGCTCAACGACGAGATCAAGCTGGTCACCATCGTCGGCAAGGCCGGAACGGGAAAGACGCTGCTCGCCATCGCCGCCGGCCTGCAGAAGACCATGGAGGAACAGGTCTTCCAGAAGATGCTGGTCTCGCGCCCCGTGTTTCCCCTCGGCAAGGACATCGGCTACCTGCCCGGCAGCGTCGAGGAGAAGCTGAATCCCTGGATGCAGCCCATCTACGACAACGTCGAGTTCCTCATGGGCTTGTCGCGCGCCGACAAGAAGGCGGGGCGCAGCTACAAGGAGCTGGTCGACCTGGGGCTGGTGGCCATCGAGCCGCTCACCTACATCCGCGGCCGCAGCATCCCCAACCAGTACATCATCGTCGACGAGGCGCAGAACCTCACACCGCACGAGGTGAAGACCATCATCACCCGCGTGGGCGACAACACGAAGATCGTGCTGACCGGCGATCCCTACCAGATCGACAATCCCTACGTGGACTCCACCAACAACGGCCTCATCCACGTGGTGAACAAGTTCCGCACCGAACGCCTGGCCGGCCACATCACCCTGACCAAGGGCGAACGCAGCGCCTTGGCCGAGCTCGCCTCCAACGTGCTGTGAGACTCGCCGCGCCGGCAACACGCGCGACAAGAACCTGGTTCACGCAGAGC
>Ga0137397_10002069_pt1 | contig 14049 bp, 15 predicted proteins | sample czorhiz116metaG_FD_106658 | JGI IMG/M metagenome (GOLD analysis project Ga0137397, IMG submission 106658) | Vadose zone soil microbial communities from Angelo Coast Range Reserve, California, USA - czorhiz1.16 metaG | ecosystem: Environmental > Terrestrial > Soil > Vadose zone | place: USA... | reverse complement strand
TGCGGCACGTGACCGGAGTCCTCGAACACGCGCAGCGTCGCGCCCGGGATCTCCTTGCGCCACGCCTCCGCGCAGACGAGCGGCGCCAGCCGGTCGTGGGCGCCCCACGCCAGCAGCGTGGGCGTGGCGATGCGGGCCAGCCGCCGGCGCAGCAGCGGGTTGTAGAGGTACGGATTCCACCCGACGCGCGCCAGCGCGGTGTTCTGCCGGTAGAGCAGCGCCAGCGTGTCGATCGACATGTCGGGCGGCGCCAGCGCCAGCGCCGCCATCGGGTTGTGGAACACCGTCGCCACGAGCTGCGGCAGCTCCATGCCGAACAGGAACGGGTAGATCCAGCCCTCGACCTTGATGCCGACCGGATCGATCAGCACCAGCGAGTCGAACCGGTCCGATGCCATCGTGGCCATCTCGGCGGCGATCCAGCCGCCGAACGAGGCGCCGGCCAGGTGGACGCGGTCGAGTCCCAGCGTGTCCAGGAGATCGAGATAGTGAAATGCCAGATCCGAGATGTGCTCGATCCACTCGGCGGCGGGCGAGCCACCGTGGCCGGGATGGCTCGGCGCCAGCACGTCGAAGCGCCCGGCCAGCCGCTCCTGGAACGTGAGCCAGCGCCCGCCACCGCCGGCGCCGTGGAGGAAGAGCAGCGGCGGGCCGCTGCCGTCGCGCAGCAGATCGACAGGTGTGTCGCGCACGGTGATCCGGCTCGGCTCAGGCATGGGTCTCGTTGTACCGCGTCCGGCGGCGCCACTGCCACCACGCCGTGACCGCGAGGATGGAGACGAGGCCGCCGGCCCCGGTGACGAGGAAGCCGGCCCGCGCCCCGAGCGCCTGGGTGACGCTGCCGACCAGGAAGGCGCCGAACGGCGTCATGCCGGCGAACATCAGCGTGTGCAGGGCCATCACGCGCCCGCGCAGCTCGTCGGGCACCGTGAGCTGCACCGTCGTGTTCGCGCCCGTCATGAAGAGCATGCCGCAGAAGCCCATCACCGCGAGCAGTGCCATGGCCATGCCGAAGCGCGACACGCCGGACATCGTCATCGAGGCGACGCCCAGCAGCAGGGCGGAGACGATCAGCACGATCACCGGCGGGCGCTCGGTGCCGAACGAGGCGAGGGCGACGGCGCCGACCACCGCGCCGAGGCCGACGGCGGTCATCAGCAGGCCGAAGCCGTGGGCGTCCTGGTGCAGGACGTCGCGGGCCAGCAGCGGCACCAGCGTGTTGTAGTTGAAGAAGAACGTGCTCACGCAGAGCACCAGGCTCAGCACCAGCGCGATGCGCGGCGTGCGCACGGCGTAGGTGAGGCCCTCGCCGATCTCGCTGCGCATCGAGCGGCCGCTGCGCGGGCGTGGGAGCCCCTCGCTGTGCAGCAGCGTCAGCGCGACGATCACGGCTACGAACGAGAGCCCGTTGAACAGGAACGCGACCGCCGTGCCCCAGCGCGCGATCACCAGCCCGGCCAGCGCGGGGCCCACGACGCGGGCGCTGTTGAACATCGCCGAGTTCAGCGCGATGGCGCTGCGCAGCGACTCCTTGCCCACCATTTCGGCGACGAAGGCCTGCCGCGTCGGCATGTCCACCGTGTTGGCCAGCCCGTAGATGCCGGCCATGACCGCGACGTGCCAGAACTGGACGTGGCCGCGGTGCACGAGCGCGGCCAGCACCAGCGCCTGCACGCACATCACCGACTGCGTGGCGATGATGAGCCGGCGCTTGGGCAGGCGATCGGCCATGGCGCCGGCGAAGAACGAGAAGAAGAGGACCGGCGCGAACTGCAGCGTGCCGACGAGGCCAAGCAGGAACGGCGAGTTCGTCAGCTCCAGCACGAGCCACGACTGCGCGACCGATTGCATCCAGGTGCCGATCAGCGAGACGAGCTGGCCGGACCAGAAGAGCCGGAAATCGCGGTGCGCGAACGCGCGCAATGCGCCGGGCAGCCGCGAGGAGTCGCCCACGCGGTAAGTCTACATGGGGGCCCCGACATGGCCCCCAAACCCCCACGCGCTCAACCCGCCCCGGTGGAGCCGTGACGGCGCTCGAGGCGGCGGTGGCGCTCGGTGACGAGGAAGGTGGCGAGGCCGAGGGCGGTGGCGATGGCGGAGGCGAGGAAGCCGGCGACATAACCCTGCGTCTGGACGAGGAGCGCGATCGTGGGCGCGCCGATGGCGACGCCGACGTCCCAGGCGCCGGAGAGCGTGCCGATGGCCCGGCCACGCTCGACGGCGGGCGTGCGGTCCACGACGAGCGCGACCAGCGTGGGGTAGAGCATCGAGTTGCCACAGCCGAGCAGTGCCGCGCCGGCCACGAGCGAGAGCACCGTGGGCGGCGCGGCGAGCACGGCGTTGCCGAGCGCCAGCAGCGCGATGGCCGGCACCAGCACCGGCGCGCGGCCGAGGCGATCGGAGGCGCGGCGCAGGACGAGGCGGCAGAGGATGGTGAAGCCCGACATCAGCGGGAAGAACCACGCCGCGCTGCCGAGCCCGGCGGCGGCCGCGCTCAGCGGCAGGAACGCATACACGGTCGCGTGCCCCATCGTGATCACGATGAGCGTGAGCGAGGCGGGAATGGCGTGGCGGCTCCACGGCCGCCCGAGGCCGCCGGGGGCGCCGGGATCGCCCGGTGCCGTGCGCAGCGCCAGCACGAGCCCGATCGTCACCAGGCTGAGGCCGATGAGGACCGCGAAGTTCAGCCGCATGCCGCCGAGGTCGGCCAGCACGAAGCCGATGGGCGGGCCGAGCGCCACGCCGGCGGAGGAGAAGACGTAGAAGAGGCTCAGCGATTCGCCGCGCCGATCGCCCGGGCTCTCGTTGGCGACGACGATGCTGCCCGTCGTCGAGATCAGCGCGGCGCCGACGCCGAGCCCGGCCATCAGCGCGATGACGGCCAGCGGGCTCGCGGCCGCCGGCAACGCGAGCATCGTGACGATGAGCGCGAGGGCGCCGGGCAGCATCACGGCGCGCGCGCCGTAGCGATCGGTCCAGCCGCCGACCTGCGGCCGCAGCACGAGGCCCACCACCGTCGTCACCCCGAACAGCCAGCCGATCTGCGCGTGGCTGCCGCCCAGCCGCAGCAGATGGATCGGCATCTGCGTGTTGAGCACGTACATGCCGACATGCAGCACGAACGTGAGCGCCACGCAGATCAACAGCGCGCGGCGCGCGGATCGAGGAGCGCCTCCGGCTACGCCGGGGCGCTCCGAGCCGCTCGGGGGCTTGGGGGCCATGTCGGGGCCCCCATATTAAACAATCAACTGCAGTGTGATCACGTCGTGCCAGGTTCCGTGCTTCACCGCGACCTCGCGCTCGTGGCCGACGCGCACGAAGCCGCGGCGCTCGTGCAGCGCCAGCGACGGCTCGTTGACCGCGGTGATGCGCGCGATGACGGAGCGGTGGCCGTGCTCGGTCGCCAGCGCCAGCAGGTGATCGAGCACGCGCGCGCCGAGGCCCTTGCCGCGCCAGCCGTCCTTCACGTACACGGAGTCTTCCACCGTGCGCGCGTACGAGGGCTTGGCGCGATAGGGCGCCAGCGCGCCGAACGCCACCACCTCGCCGCCGTCCACGGCCACGATGACGGGATAGGCCGGGCCGTGGGCGGCCAGCCAGGCCTGCTGCGCCTCCACGCTGCGTGGCTCGGTGTCCGTGGTCGCCGCCGTCTCCAGCACCTCGCGGTTCCAGATGGCGGCGATCGCCGCGTTATCGCAGGGCGTCGCCGGCCGGATCACGAGGGCTGGGGCGCGAGGACGACGCCTCGACGAAGCCACTCTCCGAGCGCGATGAGCGCCTCGCCGAGGCGAGCGCGCAGCGGGCGGCGTTGCGGGCGGGCCAGCGCGGCGCGGTGGACCTGCTGCGCCGTCCGCCGGGCTTCGGTGAGCCGCTCGGCCACCAGCATCTCGAGCGCGTAGAAGTTGTCATCCATGTCGCGAGAGTGCGGCACCGGCGCGCATCAGGGAAATCAATTGTTTTGATGCTGACGATCACGTATTTTTTGGCGATGGACCTCCAGGTGACGCACCTCCGCACCCTGCAGGCCATCGCCCGTCACGGCTCCTTCTCGCGCGCCGCCCAGGCGCTCAACGTCACCCAGCCGGCCGTCAGCATGCAGGTGCGCCACCTCGAGCGCGCGCTCGGGCTGCCGCTGCTCGAGCGCGTGGGCAAGCGCGCGTTTCCCACGCGCGCGGGCGAGGTCCTGCTCGCCCACGCCGATCGCGCGCTGCGCGAGCTGGAGGCCGGCGTCGAGCGCGTGCAGGAGCTGCGCGGCGTGGTGGCCGGGCGCGTGCGCCTGGGCACCAGCGCGTCGATCAGCATCTACCTGCTGCCGCCCGCGCTGCGGCGCTTCCGCCTCCGCTATCCGGAGACGGAGGTGGTCATCGTCACCGGCAACGCGGCGGAGATCACGCGCGCCGTCGTCGCCAACGAGCTCGACGTCGGCATCGTGAGCCTGCCCGTGCGCGACCGCGAGCTCGCCGTGACGCCGTTCTTCCGCGACGAGCTGGTCGCGATCGCGGCCATGGAATGGGGGGCCCCGAAAGGGCCCGCGCCCCGGCGGAGCCGTGGCGCTCCTCGAATGCCCAAGAGCATCGACGCGACGACGCTGTCCCAGCACCCGCTGATTCTCTTCGAAGCAGGGGCCACGCTGCGCCGGGTCATCGACGCATGGTTCCATCGCGCCGGCGTGGCGCCGCGCTCGCCGATGGAGCTCGGCAACACCGAGGCGATCAAGAAGCTGGTGGAGGCCGGGCTCGGGCTCTCCGTCACCTCGTGGTTCTCCGTCGAGGCGGAAGTGCGCCAGCGCGTGCTGACGGCCATCCGCCTCACGCCGCCGCTCGAGCGCCAGATCGGGCTCGTACGCCGGCGCGACAAGCCGAAGACGCCGGCGCTCGACGCCTTCGTGGCCGCCCTCGACGATCTCCGTCGCACACTCGAGACGCGCAGAATCCGGCGCGCGTAGGAGGCTCGCATGTCGCATCCGACCCGCCGCACGTTCCTCGCCGCCGGCGCCGCCATGCTGGCCCACGCCGTGATCGCCCGTGCCGTACACGCCCAGGCGGCGCCGGCCACCGCCGGGCCCGTCGATCCCGCGCTCATCGACGACCTCGTCGCCGCCAACCGCATCCTGGTGGACCAGGGCGTGGTGGACGGCTACGGCCACGTGAGCGTGCGCCATCCGGCCGACCCGCAGCGCTATCTCATGTCGCGCTCGATCGCGCCCGAGCTGGTGACGGCGGCCGACATCATGGAGTACGACCTCGACAGCGCCGCGGTGGACGCGCGCGGACGCACGAGCTATCTGGAGCGGTTCATCCACGGCGAGATCTACCGCGCGCGGCCTGACGTGAAGGCGGTCGTGCACAACCATTCCCCGTCGGTGATCCCGTTCGGCGTGAGCACGGCGCCGCTGCGCCCGCTCTATCACATGAGCGCCTTCCTCGGCGGCGGCGTGCCGGTCTTCGACATCAGGGCCGCGGCGGGCGGCCCCACCGACATGCTCGTGCGCAACGCGGCGCTGGGCCGCGCGCTGGCCACGACGCTCGGGGCCCGGCCGGTGGCGCTCATGCGCGGCCACGGCGCGGTCGTGGTCGGGCCGAACATCCAGCTCACGGTCTTCCGCAGCGTCTACACCGAGATGAACGCGCGGCTGCAGGCCCAGGCCATGGCGCTCGGCGGCCCCGTGACGTATCTCGACGACGAGGAAGCCCGGCTGGCCGGCGGCTCGGTCGGCGGCACCGTCGTGCGGCCGTGGGAGCTCTGGCGAAAGAAGGCGCTCGCCCGCTAGGGGCGCGGCGTGAACGCGGGACGCGCGCGCGTGAAGGGCAGCGCGAGGAGAAAGCGCACGCGGAGCTCCCGCGAGTCGCGGTAAGCCGGCAGGCCGATCGTCAGCGCCGCCCCCGGCACGCCGAGGCGCAGGGTGCGGTGCAGGCGGTCCCACCAGGAGAAGATCACCGACCAGTTCGCGTTGGTCTCCCGCTCGTCCACCGAGTGGTGAATGCCGTGCATGCGCGGTGTGACGAGCACGAGATTCAGCGCGCGGTCGAGCGCGCGCGGCAGCCGCCAGTTGCTGTGATGAAACGCGGTGGCCGCTTCCATCGCCGCCTCGTACACCAGCACCAGCCCCGGGCCGATGCCGAGGACGACGATCTGGGCGCTGCGCCATAGCACCGAGAGCAGCAGCTCACCCGCGTGAAAGCGGAAGGCGGTGCTGACGTCGAGGTCGAGGTCGGTGTGGTGCACGACGTGGAAGCGCCAGAGCAGCGGCGCGCGGTGATTGAGCCGGTGCCACACGTACACCGTCCAGTCGAGCAGCAGGAAGCCGAGGACGGCGGCGACGGCGGCCGGGAGCGGCAGCCAGCGGAGCACGCCCACGCCGGCCCGCTCGGCGGCCGCGGCCACGGCGAGCGCGGCGGGGATCATGGCCAGGCGCAGCGCCATCGCGGCCAGCGCAACCATCGCGGCGTTGGTCACCAGCCGCTCGCCCAGCGGGCGCACGCGCCGGCGCAGGGGCCACCGCTGCTCGGCCAGGAACCCGAGCGCGACGGCCGCGACGATCGCGCCGCCGCCCCAGAGGTCGAAGGACATGCGGGTCAGCCTACCGAAGTGGTCTCACGCTTGCAGCGTATGCTTGGTGGTATGCCCGACGCCCTCCAGCCCGTGGCCGCCTGGTTCCTGACGCACACCTACCTGGTGGTGTTCGTGGGCGCGCTCATCGACTCGACGGGCATTCCGTTTCCGGGCCGGTTGATCCTGGTGGCCGCCGGTGCGTTCTCGGCCCGTGGCGACGTCAACCCGGTGGTCGTCATGCTGCTGGGCGCGGCCGGTGTGGCGGTGACCGATCACCTCTGGTACTTCACCGGCTCGCTCGGCCTCGACCGCGTGGTGCGCGCCTTCTGCCGCTGGACGCTGAACTCCGAGCTCTGCGCGCGCCGCACGGCCGACTGGTTCGATCGCTACGGCCCGCTCACCATCGTGCTCGGACGCTTCTTCGCCGGCGTCCGGCTGCTCGCGTGGCCGCTGGCGCGGCCGCACGGCGTCGGCTACCCCACGTTCCTGCTCTTCGACGTGATCGGCTCGCTGCTGTGGTCGTCCGTCTGGGTCGGCCTCGGCTGGTTCCTCGGTGAGCAGGCGCTCGACGCGGCGGGTGACGCCGGCTGGATCGGCCTGGCGATGGTCGCGGCCGGGATCGTGGTCGTCGTCAGCGTGCGGCTCTGGCGCCGCGCGCGGCAGCGCCGCGACGCCGTCAGCGCGTAGGCTCCCCGCTCAGCCGCTCTGCGCCGAGGGGAACTTCGGCGGCCGCTTCTCGCGAATCGCCTGCAGCCCTTCACGCACGTCGTCGCCCATGAAGGTCAGCAGCTCGAGCGCCATCGAGTTGTCGAAGATGGGCCCGGCCATGCGCAGCCAGTTGTTGAGGCTGCGCTTGGTCCAGCGCACCGCGAGCTGGCTGCCCTGCCCGAGCTTGTCGGCCACCTCGAGCGCCTTCGGCAGGAGCTGCTCGGCCGGCACGGCCAGGCTGACCAGGCCGATGCGCTCGGCCTCCTTGCCGTCGATGAAGTCGCTGGTGAGCAGGTAGTACTTCGCTTTCGCCATCCCGCACAGCAGCGGCCAGATGATCGCCGCGTGATCGCCGGCCACCACGCCGAGCTTGGTGTGCCCGTCGGTGATGCGCGCGGTCTCCGACATGATGGAGATGTCGGCCATGATCGCCACCGCGAGCCCGGCCCCGACCGCGACGCCGTTGATGGCGGAGATGATCGGCTTGTCGCAGTTGATCATGTTGTAGACGATATCGGTGGCCTCGCGGAGCACGGCGGCCAGGCGCTTGGGATCGCGCGCGTTGGCCTCCACCATCTGGAGATCACCGCCGGCCGAGAACGCGCGCCCGCGCCCCGTGACCACGGCTACGCGCGCGGTGTCGTCCGCGTCGAACGTGCGCCAGATCTGCGTCAGCTCCCAGTGCAGCCGGTCGTTCGTCGCGTTGAGGACCTCGGGGCGGTCGATCGTGATCAGCACCACACCGTGCGGCTTGCGCTCGAACGTCAGGTGCTTGTATTCCGAATAGTCCATGGGGGCCTCCGGGCCCCCATGGTACGTCACGCCGCTACAGGTCCCAGCGCGCGATGACGGCCCAGCGATCGGCGCCGTCCACCTCCGCGACGATCCACGGGTCGACCTGCCGCTCCTGGTAGTACGTCGGCGTCGCCACCCAGAACTTCGAGAAGAGGCCGGTGCGCGCCGCGTCGTCGTACTTCACCAGCGCCTCGTCGGGGATCGGCGCCGCGTACGTCTCGATCGGCTCCAGAGTCGCGCCGCGGACGTAGCCGATGCGGCGGGGCAGCACCGCGCCCACGTTCTGCCGGATCTCCGCGAGCGAGTACAGCGGGCCGTAGCAGAGCGCGGCCATCTCCAGGCGCTGGCCCAGCATCTGGCCGGGCAGGCGGTTGCGGATCGCGTGGATCCGGGCCTCGAGGTCTGAGGGGTGGGACGAGGTCGTGGGCTCCATGCTGCACCTCCCGAACGCCCGGGGGTGCAACCCGAAGGCCACCGAGCCGGGTCAGTTCTGCGCGCGGTGCGCGCTCCAGCGCTGCATGGCGCCGCCGGCCTCGCTCGCCTCGCCCTCGATACGGTCGCCGAGCGCCACCCCTCGCAGCGTCAGCGCGCCGGCGGCGATCTCGACGCGCTCGCCGCGCAGACGGCCGGTGATCGGCTGGGCGCCCAGCGTGCCGCCGAGCTTTTGGAATTCCTGGGTCAGCGTCAGGGTCGCCGCCTCGCCCGCGCCCACGCGCGAGTGCCAGGTCCCGGCGGTGCGCGCGGGGATGAGCCAGAAGTACAGGCGATGCTCGCGCTCGCGGCTGCGCACCGTCTGCACGCGGTCGGGCTCCCAGTCCCCCATGTCGAAGTCGTGCGAGACCACGCGCGTGCCCGGCGCCAGCTCGCGCAGGAGCTTGGGGCGCAATTTCAGATTCACGTCGTCGCGCAGGTAGAGCGTCACCACGGTGGCGCCCGTCAGGTCGCTGGCGAAGAGGTCCTCCCAGAGGAACGTCACGCGCGAGGCGACGCCGGCCGCCAGCGCCGCGTCGCGGCTGATGTTGACCAGCTTGGGATCGATCTCGATGCCGACGCCGCGGGCGCCGAAGTCGCGGGCGGCGGCGATCACCACGCGGCCGTCGCCGCTGCCGAGGTCGAAGACCGCGTCCTCCGGCCCGACGGCCGCGACCTTCAGCATCTCGAGGCTGACGCTCGAAGGCGTGGCGACGAAGAGCACGCTGGGGCCTGGGAAGCGCTCGCGCAGCGCGGCGCAGCCGGCGACGCCGACCGCCACCACCAGCGCCAGCAGCGCGCGCCGGCTAATCATGGTCGATCGGGGGGATCGGCCCGGGCCCGCCGCCCGTCCACGCGAAGGCGTTGGGCGCCAGCGACGGCGGCAGCGCCGCCGGCCCGCCCTGCGCGGTCTCGCGCGCATAGCTCAGCACGGTCTCGAAGGTCTCGACGGTGTTGATGCGCCGCAGCCAGACCGGCCGGCCGTGGGCGTAGAGAAAGATGACGTTGGCTTCGCTGCAGGGCCCCAGGCAATCGGTGAACGCCAGGCGCAGCCCGTCGGGCTTCGCCTCGCGGAAGGCGCGGCGCATCTGGCGCTTGAGGGTGCCGGGGACGGTCTTCGGCCCGCCGCGGTCGGGATGACCGCAGCAGCACCCCACGCAGGCGAGGATCAGGCCCGTGTCGGCGATGCGGTCACGATACCGCAGCCGCGCGGTTCGTCAGCCGTTAACTTCGGGCTCGCCCTCGCCGGTTTCGTGGTCCTTGTCGTTCGCGCGGCGGAAGCCGGGATCGTACCGGCGGTCCATCGCCGGCGTTCCGGCCAGCGGGCGCACCCGGTCCATCGCGCTGGAGACCTTGGCCGCGGTCGGCTTGCGGGGCTTGCTGTGCTTCCTGGCTCTGGCCATGGACGTGAAGCCCTGCGAACTCCGTGCCCCCGATCAGAACATCGCAATCGGGTTCACAGGAGAGCCCGTCACACGCTCGAGGACCAGCGGCGCCAGCGTCAACATGAACTCCCAGCGCCGGTACTTCGTGCACGCCTGCGACAGCTCCTCGAGGTTGCCGTTGTCGATCAGCCACATGCCCATGCCCACCAGGCTGACGACGTGCAGCGCGTTGCCGATGCGCGGGTAGGGCAGCGGCGTGACGTCGTTGTGGGTGTCGGTGCCGAGCATCGCCACCGAGCGCTCGCGGATCCAGGGCAGCGAGGCCACGTGCACCGCCGGCGTGCCGTCCTTGCCCGGGTTGCGCGCGCCCTCGGCGCGGCGGCGCGCGTAGTACCCCGTGCGCACGAGCAGGACGTCGCCGGGCCCCACGCGCACGTTCTGCGCCTTCTCGGCGGCCTCGAGGTCTTCCGGCATCACGCCCTCGCCGGCCTCGAGCCAGCGGCCCTTCAGCGCGGCCACGTCGAGCAGCACGCCGCGTGTCACCACGCCGTCGCGCAGCAGGTCGACCGCCTCCACCTGCGCGCCCTCGCGCGAGGTGACGAGGTTGCACGAGCGGCCGTTGTACATCCGGCCGTTCCAGAAGTAGTGGGCCGGCGTGTCGATGTGCGTGATGGAGTAGCCGTGGAAGACCATGCCGATGAACTCGGCGGCGCCCCGCCGCTGCAGCACGCGCTCGAGCGAGTCGGTGTCGCGGCCCTCGCCGCTGTCCACCATGAACCGCATCGGCTGCACGGTGGTGTCGGCCGTGATGTCCGTGGAGATCGGCCGCGAGCAGCTCACCGACACGCCCTCGCTCACCAGCGCGGCCGCGCGCTTGCGCTCGGCCGGCGTGATGAAGTTCACGGTGCCGAGCTGATCGTCGGCGCCCCACCGCCCCCAGTTGCTGAGGCTGTCGAGCATCTTGAGGACGTCGTTTTCGTTGGGGACGGCGGTCATGGGAACCTCCGGGCGTCAGGCCGGACGAATATCGACGAACGTGCTGTTGAACGTGGCGGCGGCGGCCGGCGAGGCGCGGTCGCCGGTGAGGACGTTGGCGCAGCCTTTCGTGTCCTCGCCGCGGGCGTCGGGCGTGAACCAGGCGCCTTCCTTGATGGACACGCAGCCGGGCGCGATGCGGTCGGTCACGCGCGCCGGCAGGACGGTGGCGCCGCGCTCGTTGAAGACGCGCACGGGCTGGCCGTCCTTGATCCCGCGCGCGGCGGCATCCGCGGGGTGGATCCACACGTCGTCGCGGTCGGCGCGCGAGAGGATCGGCTGGTTGTCGTGGATCGAGTGCGTGCGCGCCCGCGACTTCGGCGTGAGCAGCCGCAGCGGATGGCTGCCTTCCTCGGGATCGGGGATCCACGTCGGGATCGCCGGGATCGCGCCGAGGCCGTACGGATCGGGCTTCGCCGCGAGCACCGTGGAGTAGATCTCGATCTTCCCCGAGGGCGTGGTGAACGGATGGCCCTCGGGATCGCGGATGCTCCTGGCGAAGGCAACGGCATCGTCGGGCGCGGGCAGCCGGGCCAGGCCCTGCGCGCGGAAGGTGTCGAAGTCGTCGATGGTCTCCTTCGTCAGCTCGCGCAGCCACTGCTCCTCGCTCTTGTCGCTGTAGCCCTCGAGGCCGAGGCGGCGGGCGAGGTCCGCGCAGATGTCGAAGTCGTTGCGGCACTCGTACATCGGCGCCAGCGCCTGCTGCATGAAGATCACGTAGTGGCCGGCGCCGGCCCACGGCGTGTGGACGTCGTTGCGCTCCCAGAAGGTCGTCGCCGGCAGCACGATGTCGGCGTGGCGCGCGGTCGGCGTCATGAAGTGATCGTGCACCACCATGAACTCGAGCTGCTCGGCGGCGGCCATGCTCTTGGCCACGTTGGGCGCCTGGTTGAAGAGGTCGCCGCCCACCGAGTAGACGAGCTTGATGTCCGCCGGGTAGCCGCCGGACGTGCCGCGCGCGAGCAGGTCGGCCATCAGCGGCGTGGCCACGCGCGCCTTCGCCGGGTTCGGCGCGAACGGCAGGCTCTTGATGCCGCCGCGCCCGGTGGCGCCGTTGCTCACACCCGAGTTGCCGCCGGGCGTGCCGACGCTGCCCGTGATCGCGCAGAGTGCGTAGGCGGCGCGGTGGAACTGCTCGCCGTGGATCGTGCGCCCGGGCGCGTAGCCGCAGTGGAGCGCGGCGGGCTTGCGACTCGCGTACTCGATGGCCAGGCGCCGGATCGTCTCCGCCGGCATGCCGGTGATGGCCGCGGCCCACTCGGGCGTCTTGCTCACGCCGTCGACGCGACCCCGGAGATAAGACACGAACGATGCGCCGGCCGGCGCCTCCGCCGGCAGGTGAGCCTCGTCGACGCCGAGCACGTGGCGATCCAGGAACGCCTGGTCGTGCAATCCCTCCGTGACGATGACGTAGGCCATGGCCAGCAGCGCGGCGGTATCGGTGCCCGGGCGGATGAACACGTGCTCGTCGGCCAGGTCGTGGCTGGTGCGCGTGCGGCGCGGATCGACGCACACGATGCGTGTGCCGTGCTTCTTGGCCAGTTTCAGGTACTGCAGCGTGCCGGTGCCGAAGGTGCCGTCGCCCGGGCTCCAGCCCCACATGATCATGAGCCGGGAGTTGACGTAGTCGGTGGGCTCACGGCCGCCGCTCTTGTAGTCGGCCTTGGCGCCGTAGGTCATATGCACCGAGAACACCTCGGCCTCGGCCGAGATGTTCGACCAGAGCTCCGTGCAGCCGCCGAACAGGTGCAACAGCCGCTGGGCGCTGGCGCGCGCGTTGTGCAGCATCGAGAGGCTGCCGGTGCGCGAGCAGTCGAGGATGGCCGCCGGCCCGTACGTGTCGCGGACACGCCGCATCTGGCGCGCGACCTCGTCGAGCGCCTCGTCCCACGAGATGCGCTCGAACTGGCCGCTGCCGCGCGGGCCCGTGCGGCGCAGCGGATGTTGCAGGCGATCGGGGTGGTGCACACGCTCGGCCTGGCCGAAGCCGCGCACGCAGGCGTGCAGCGGCGGCATCTCCGGCGTCCACTTGCGGGGATCGGTGCTGATCTTCACGATCCGGTTGTCGCGCACGTGGGCGTTGACGACGCAGCGGCCGCCGCAGTTGTGGCCGCACGTGCTCGTCACCACCGTCTCGCCGGGCGCGGCGGCCACCCGCGGCGCCTCGTAGATCGTGGCTCGCGTCATGATGCCGCTCAGGATAGCACCGGGCCTGCTATAACTCCGGGGTGATCTCCGACCCGACCTTCGGCGCGCTGTGCGCGCTCGGCGCCGCGCTCGCCTGGTCGGTGACCAGCCTGCTGGCCCGCTCGATCATCGCCCACTACAACTCGGTCACCATCAACGCCGTCCGCTCCGGCATCGCCGGCGCGCTGCTGGTGGCATGGGTCATCGCCCGCGAGGGCCCGGCCACGCTGGTGACGATGTCGTGGACGACCTTCTGGCTGCTGGCGGTCTCCATCGTGGCCGCCATCGCGATCGGCGACTCGGTGTTCTTCGAGAGCACGCGGGCCATCGGCCTCGGCCGCGCGATGACGATCGCGACGACTTATCCGATCGGCGCCGCGGTGCTGGCCGCGGCGCTGTTCGGCGAGGTCATCACCACGGGCGTGGCGCTCGGGACGCTGCTGACGCTGGCCGGGGTCGGCGTGATCGTGAGCTCGCGCACCGAGGCGCGGCCGGAGCGGCTGTGGTTCGGCGTGTGGACGGCCGTGCTGGCCTCGGTCGCATGGGCGGTGTCGACGGTCATGATGAAGCCGCCGCTGCGCGAGATCGAGCCGCTCACGGCGCAAGCCATCCGGCTGCCGCTGGCCTGCGTGCTGCTCTTCCTGACGCCGTGGACGCGCGGCGCCGTCACCGCGCTGCGCTCCGCCGGCCGCGGGCCGCTCCTGCGCATGGGCGCGCTGAGCATCGTCACGGCGTTCAGCTCGGTCTTGTTCGTGGCCAGCCTGAAGTACGCCGGCGTCACGGTGGGCGCCGTGCTGTCGTCCACGGCGCCGCTGTTCGCCATCCCCCTCGGCGTGATGTTCCTCGGCGAGCGGGTCTCCCCGGCGATCGTCGTCGGCGCCATCATCGCCGTCGCTGGAATCGTGGTGCTGCAGCT
>Ga0137397_10002068_pt1 | contig 14056 bp, 8 predicted proteins | sample czorhiz116metaG_FD_106658 | JGI IMG/M metagenome (GOLD analysis project Ga0137397, IMG submission 106658) | Vadose zone soil microbial communities from Angelo Coast Range Reserve, California, USA - czorhiz1.16 metaG | ecosystem: Environmental > Terrestrial > Soil > Vadose zone | place: USA... | reverse complement strand
CGCTCGTCCTCGTCTTGACCTCGTCGTTCACGGTGTTGTTCAGCTGGGTCGCGGCGCTGGCCCTGAACGTCCCGCTCCGCTTCGCACAGGTTGCCGTCCTCACGTTTCTCGCTCTCGCGACGGCCAGCGTCGTGCTGCTGTCGCTCGCGCCGATCGCATGGTTCTTCACGCTGTGCGCGCCGGCGCCGTCGGCGGCCGCGCGCACGACCCATAACGCCCTCTACCTGATGCACACCAGCTTCGTTGCCGCGTGTGGCCTGGCGGGGACTCGGGCTCTGTGGGAGGGGATGTGTCGCCTCGGACAGCCGCGATCCATCGCGCGCCGGGTCTACCTGCTCTGGGTGATTGGGTATGTGCTTGTTGGCGGCGAGGTCGCGTGGGCGCTGCGGCCGTTCGTGGGCAGCGTGAGCCCTCAGTATCCGGTCGTGTTTCTCCGCGAGGACGCGCTCGAGGGGAATGTCTACGAATTCATCGGCAGCGACATCGTTCCGTATCTCTGGTCGCGCCGCCGACACTGAGGAGTTCATCATGACGCAGTCCGTCGAGGTGGCCGCGCAGGAACCGGGCGGCGTCCTGAGCACGCTGGACGAGCTCCTTCGGAAGCCGGATGCCGGCTTCGCGCGCGCCCGCGCGGGAGCACCCATTGGCGGGTGGGCGATCCGGGTGTTCGCCGGCTCCCTCGGCTGTTGCGTGTTGTACGGCGCCGGCAGCGGCTTCTTCGCGGGCGGCGGGCAGATCGGGATTGCGGCTGTGAAGGCCCCGCTCATCGTGGCGTGGAGCGCGCTGCTGTGCGTGCCGAGCCTGTATGTCTTCGGCCTGCTTGCCGGGGCGGCGCTGACGCGCGCACGGTTCATCGTGACGCTCATCGGCTTTGTCGGGATGCTCGCGCTCGTCCTCGTGGGTCTGCTGCCAATCGAATGGTTGTTTTCCGTGAGCACCCACTCATTGGCATTCGTCGTCTGGCTGCATCTCGCGCTGTGGGGTATCGCCGTGGTGTTCGGCGCGAGGTTTCTGCGCGCCGCGCTGCCGGAAATGCCGGCGGGCGCCGTGCTCCTGTGGCTCGCCTTGTTCTGTGTCGTGTGCTTTCAAGTCACCACGTTCATGAGGCCCACGCTCTGGCGCGAGCCGAACGCGCCGGTCGTCGAGCGCGGCAAGCTCTTTTTTCTCGATCATTTCAGCCAGGCGCTCCGGGCCCGATAGTGATTCCCACGCTTCATGGCCGCGGACTATAATCCGCAGCCGAAGGAGCATTTGCATGGAACGCAAAAAGGCGTCTGACTACCCGCAGGAGCTCTTGGACATCTTCCATGAGTACCAGCACGGCGACATCAGCCGGCGCGATTTCATGGACCGCATCAAGAAGTTCGCCGTCGGCGGCGTGACCACCGCAGCGATCTACGAAAGCCTCAAGCCGAACTACGCCTGGGCGCAGCAGGTGCCGAAAGAGGATTCGCGCATCAAGACCTCGTACGACACGGTTCCCTCGCCGCAAGGCAACGGCAGCATCAAGGGCTACCTCGCGAAACCGGCGAGCGCTGCCGGGAAGGTGCCCGCGGTCATCGTCATCCACGAGAACCGCGGCCTGAATCCTTACATCGAGGATGTCGCGCGCCGCTTCGCAGTGGCGAACTTCATCGCGTACGCGCCGGACGGCCTCACGTCGGTGGGCGGCTATCCGGGCGACGACGAGAAAGGCGCGGCGAAATTCCGCGAGGTGAACGGGCCGAAGATGCTCGAGGATTTCGTGGCCGCCGCGAGCTGGCTGAAGTCGCACCCGCAGTCCTCGGGAAAGATTGGCGCGATCGGATTCTGCTTCGGCGGCGGGATCGTCAACCAGCTGGCGGTGCGGATGCCCGACCTCGGCGCCGGCGCGCCGTTCTACGGCCGCCAGCCGAGCGCGGAAGACACCGCGAAGATCAAGGCGCCGCTGATGCTGCACTACGCCGGCAACGATCCGGGCGTGGATCAGGGCATTCCCGCCTTCGAGGCGGCGCTGAAGGCGAACAACAAGAAGTACGAGGTGTTCGTCTACGACGGCGCGCAGCACGGCTTCCACAACGACACGACGCCGCGGTACGACGAGAAGGCGGCGAAGCTCGCGTGGCAGCGCACGCTGGAGTTCTTCAACAAGAGTCTCCGCTGACGCCGCGGCAATCGGAATCGGCTGATGGCACCGATTCTGTTTACTTGAAGGTCTTGCGGCGCGTGACCGAGAAGCTGCGGCGGCCGATGAAGCTTTCGGCTTTGCGGAGCCGGTGATCGTCGCGCAGGCGGTTTTCGATCGGCCGCAGCCGCTGGATCACGCGTTCAACGATCTCTTCTGCGGCCGGCGAGTCGCTGTGCGGCGCCTCGCCCGTTTACGCGGTTCTTGAACGTGCTGCGATCGGCCGTCGACACGGCGTCGGGCGACTGACGGCGTACGACGGTCGTCCTGCGCGGACCCCGCGGTCGCAACCAGCAGCAGCAGCGCAACGGCCGAGACTCCAACGCTGAGGCGCATCCGCTGGTTTCAGTCAGATCCTCAGATCCTCAGATCCTCAAATCCTCAAATCAACATGAAACACACTTGTGGTTGTTCTTTGCGCCGAGCGCCTCGAGGAGCTTGACCGTCTCGGGGTAGGGCTGGATGCGCTGCACGGGGCCGTTCGCCATGTCGACGGTCGTCTGCCCCGTGCGATTCACCAGCGTCACGTCGGCGCCCTTCGATACGAGATATTCGATCATCTCGTTGTCGCCGCGCGCCGCGGCGTTGTGCAGCGCCGTGTTGCCGTCGGCGTCCCTGGCATTGACGTCGGCGTGCAGCGCCTCGACGAGGTACTTGACCGCAGCCAGCATGCCCGTCGGCGCGAAGCGGTGGGCGTTTGCGGCGAAGCCTTCGCCGTAGCCTGCGCCCGCCGTCGCGAGGAGCGGCGGGATGTCGGGGCCGGCAGTCGGGCTCGGCTGCAGCCCCGAATGATCTCTGGAGTCGTCGCCGCTGCGCGTGCCGCCCTGACGGAACCGATCGTTCTGCGCCGGCTTCGCCGTCCGGATCCCGGGGTCGGCGCCGTGCGCGACGAGCAGCTTCATCGCGGCGACGTCGCTGGCGTATGCCGCGCGCCAGAACGGCGTCGCACCCGATTCGTCGACGCGGAGCAGATCGAAGTTGTACTGCGTGTACCAGATCTTCCGCGCCACGCGCGCGTTCGGATCGGCGCCTTTGTCGAGCAGCGCCTTGACGAGATCGAGATACCCGGTCTGCTGCTGCAGGTACGCCCGCGGCTGCGGATAGAACATCTTCGGTGCCCACTCGACGTTCAGCACGGCGTAGAGCGGCGTCATGCCGGCTTCGCTCGCCAGGTTCGGCTGCGCACCATGCTCGAGCAGGTAGCCGGCGACGTCGAACTGCCCGTTGATCGTCGCGATCAGCAGCGCGCTGGCGAGGTCGGCGGGGCTGACCTGATTGACGTTCGCGCCCGTCTCCACCAGCGTCTGAACGGTGCGCATGGCGCCCTGCCGCGCAGCGAAGTGCAGCGCCGTCAGCCCGCCCTGCCGGCCGATCAGCTCGTTGAAGGTGAACGGCCGAGAGACGCCCGGCACGGCGGCAGGGCCCGGTGCCGCCGGGGGGCGGGCCGCGGCGGGAGCCGCGGCGGTCGTCTGCGCGGCGGCCGCCGACTTCGCGTTCTGTGCGACGCGGATCTCCTCCTGCAGCGCGTCTTCGGGCGCCGTCAGCTTGGTGAGATCGACGGCGGCCGACGAGAGCGATGCGTCCGCGCCGTGCTGAACGAGTACCCGCGTGACGTCGGCGCGGTCGAGCGCGGCGGCGAACATCAGCGCGGTCTGGCCGTTGGCGGCGTCACGGGCGTTGGGGTCGGCCGACAGTTCGACGAGCGCTGTGACCGCCTCGACCGAGCCCGACGAAGCGGCGAGCATCAGCGGCGTCGCGCCGGTCGTCGTCGTGGCGTTGACGTTCGCGCCGTTGGCGGCCAGCGTCTTGATCACGGCGGCGGCGCCCTGCTGGCTCGCCAGGTGCAGCGCGGTGTATCCGCCGAGGCGCGTGGTCGCGCGTACGTTGGCGCCGGCGTACAGCAGCAGCGCCGCCAGGTCGGCGTCGCCGTGCATGGCCGCCCAGTGGAGCGCCGTCATCCCGTCGCCCTGGGCGGCGTTGACGTCGACTGCCTGCTTCACGAGCGCGCGGACCCCTTCTTTGTCACCGCGCTCGGCGGCATCGGCCACCGGTGTGCCCGGCGCCGCTGAGAGGTACGCAGACGCCGCGATTATCGCGATCACTACGCCAACGCGAGTCGACATTCTTTTTTGCATCGTCGTCCCTGCGCGCCGGGCAAAGGGAAATTTGGAATTAAGAATTTGGAAGTCGGAATTCGGCCACGAATGCCAAACTCGGAACGAATTCCAGATTCCAGACGAATTCCAAATTCCGAATTCCAAATTCCAAATTTCTGCGTCCCCCCAGCCCCAGCCCCCAGCCCCTACTCATTCAGCTCCATCGCCCCCGTGCTATCCCCGAAGCTGCTCCGCTCGACGCCGAGCTTCTGAAGCGCCGCGAGCATCGCGTTCGCCATCGGCGTGCCGTCCGGCGCTTTCAGGTGCAGCCCGCCTTTCAGCTGGCCTCCCGCGTGGCCGAAGAGCAGCAGCGGGCAGCGCTTGTGATTGTGCACGTTCGGATTGCCCATCGGCGATCCGTAGACGAGCAGCGAGCTCTCGAGCAGGTTGCTGCCGCCGTCAGGGGTGTTCTTCAGCTTCTCGAGGAAGTACGGCAGCAGGCTGACGTGGTACTTGTTGATCTTCGCGAAGTCCAGGATCCGGTCCTCGCGATCGTTGTGGTGCGAGGCGATGTGGAACCCGGTCGTCACGCCCGTCTCCGGGAAGACGCGGTTCGAGACGTCGCGGCTCAATTTGAACGCGAAGGCGCGGGTGATGTCGGCAGCGAACGCCAGCGCCTGGAGATCGAACATCAGCTTGACGTGCTCTTCGTACGAATCGGGCACGCCGACCGGCGCCGCCGGCAGCTCGCGGGCCTCGCCGCTGGCGTTGAACGCCTCGACCTTCTGGATCCGGCGCTCGATCTCGCGCACATCGTCGAGATAGTCGCCGAGCCGCGCGCGATCCGCCGGCCCGAGCGTGGCCTTCAGATCGTTCACCGACTCGGTCACCCAGTCGAGAATGCTGCGGTCGCGCCGCCGCCGCCGCGCGCGCGCTTCGGGCGTGACACCGACGCCGAACAGCTGATCGAACACCGCGCGCGGGTCGCGCACCATCGGCAGCGGCTCGCTCGGCGACGCCCAGCTGATCGAGTCGGTGTAGGCGCACGAGTAGCCGTAGAAGCAGCCGCCCGACTGGTCGATGTTCTCGATGCAGATCTGCATCGACGGGATCGGCGTCTCCTGACCGAACCGCTTGGCAAAAATCTGATCGAGCGACGTGCCGGCCTGGATGTCGGACCCCTGGGTCTGGTGCGGGTGCGCCTGCGTCAGAAACACGGCGGCCGATCGGAAATGATCGCCGCCGATTTCCGGCGGCGTGAATGCCTCGGCGTTGTGGACGTCCGTGTTGCTGACGATGGTCAGATAATCGCGATAGGGCTGGAGCGCCGTGAGGCTGGTGGGCGACAGGTCGAAGCCCGGTCCGGCATCGGCGGGCGACCACAGGTTCTTCTTGAGGCCGAACGCCGTGCTGCCGGCCGCGCCGTGCACCATCTCCATCGCCACGAGCCGCAGCCTCTTCGCCTGCGGCGTGTCGGCGAAGGCCGCCGCCGCCGGCGTCATCGCGTCGAGGAGCGGCAGCGCCATCGTGACGCCGAGCCCTTTCAGTACAGCGCGTCGCGCGATGTGCTTCTTCGTCAGGTTCATGACTACGACCCGGAATGCTCGGTTTTCAATTTCGGCGGCTCGGTTTCCTGGCTCGTCCTGAAGGCCGCGCTGTTCACGATGCCGAGGACGTAGGCGGACAAACGATGGTCGCGTTTCGCGGCGTCGCGCGTGATCGCGCGGACGGTCGGCATGTCGTAGAACTCGACGCGGCGGCCGAGCGCGTACGTCAGCAGGTTCTCGGTGAACGTCTGCAGGAACACGTCCTGATGCTTCAGCAGCGCGTCTCGCAGACCCGCCGGGCCCTCGATCTTCGTCCCGTCGTAGAGCACGCCGGCAGCGTCGACCGGCACCTCGTTGTCCTTGATCCGCCATCGGCCCGTCGGGTCGAAGTTCTCGAGCGCAAGGCCGATCGGGTCGATCACCCGGTGGCACGACGCGCACGCCGGGTTCTTCCGGTGCTCTTCCATGCGCTCGCGCACGGAAAGGAGCTTGCCGCCGGCGGCGGCGCCGGTCGCCTCGAGCGTCGGCACGTTGGGCGGCGGCGCAGGCGGCGGCGATCCCAGGAGCACTTCCATCACCCACTTGCCGCGCATCACGGGAGACGTCCGGTCGGCGACCGAGGTGAGCACCAGCACGCTGCCATGTCCGAGAAGCCCGCGGCGATACGCGGGGAGCGGCACGCGCTGGAACGCTGGGCCGATGACGTTCGGAATGCCGTAGTGGCGCGCGACGCGCTCGTTCGCAAACGTGTAGTCCGCCGTCAGCAGGTCGAGCACGCTGCGGTCCTCGCGCACGATGCTGTCGAAGAACAGCTCGGTCTCGCGGACGAACGACTCGCCGAGCGTGCGATCGAAGTAGGGATAGAGGAGCGCGTCGGGCAGCATGCCGGCGACATCGTTCAGCCGGAGCCACTGCGCGGCGAACCGCGTGGAGAGCGCCTCGGCGCGCGGATCGGCCAGCATGCGCGTGACCTGCTTCTCGAGCACGCCCGGCGCGGTCAACCGGTTCTGGGCGGCGACCTTCAGCAGCTCCGCATCGGGCGACGTGGCCCAGATGAAGAAGGACAGCCGCGACGCGAGCTCGAAATCGCCCACGCGCTTTGTCAGCCGGCTCGCCGCGCCGACAGCCGGGCGGTTCTTTCCGGGGCCGGCGCCGGCAGACGCGATCTTCACGGCGGCCTGTGTGGTCTCGAGGCGGAAGACGAATTGCGGGCTGGCGAGAATCGCCTCGAGCGCCGCCGCGACCCCCGATTCGAAGTCGCGCTCCTTGCGCCCGTCATCGTAGAACTGCAGCAGCCGCTGGAGCTCGCGTTCCTCCGCCGGGCGCCGGAACGCCTGCGAGGCCAGCGCCTTGATTATCTTCGCCGCGCACGGCGCTTCTTCGCCCGGCCCGGTCGGGCGGCAGGTGAAGATCTTGCGGCGGCTCGCGGTGTCCGAGACGCCGGTCACGCGCTGCGGGCCGGCAATGCTCAAGTCCTTCAGGTGCGGCAGCGTCGTGACGCCGTACGCGACGCCGATCTGCGTGTCGGCCAGCGTGTGATCGATCGGCGCGATGAGGTCGTTCACCGGACCTTCGAAACGCTGGATGAACGCGGCGGTCACGCGGTGCGCGCCGGCGCTGACCTGAATCGCCGGCGTCTTCAGCGAGAGGCTGGTTGTCACCTCGGCCATGCGCGGATCGATCGCGAGCAGCGCTTTGCGCTCGCCGTCGATCGACACCTCGAGCTGCTCGCCGGACGCGGGACCGCCGAACAGGAATCCGTCCGCGTTGCCGTGCAGGTCCATGCGGAACACGTAGTCGCCGTCGGCGGGGAATGTATGGACGACCGAGAGGCCGCCGCGCGTGCCGAGCGGCGCGCCGTCGGCGCGGCGGAGCTGCGACGCCGTCTTGGGCACGCGATAGTGCGATTCGCTCGCGGCCGCGTCCGTGTCGCCGACCGCCAGCGCCGTCACTTTGCTCGCAGCGCGCAGATAGCCTTCCATCAGCGTCGGCGAGAACGCCTGCACGTCGGAGACGTTGTCGAAGCCCTGGCTGATGGTGTCGGGGGGAAGGAACGCCTCGGGATCGACATCGACGGCGACGAGATCCCTCACCGCGCGCGCGTACTCCGATCGATTGAGCCGCTGGAATGGACGCCAGCCGGCTTTCGGGTTCAGCGCCGCCGCGCGATCCACGGTCGCTTCGAGCGCCTCGGCCAGCGCGCGCAGCGTCGCCTCGTCCGGCCGCCGTGCGCCCGGCGGCGGCATCATGCCGGCGCGGAGCTTCCGGATCATCCGCTCGGCCACCGGGGCCTGCGAAGCGGCCATGGGCACGTCGAAGGCGGCCCGCGACAGGCCGCCGGTTTTCGCCCGGTCGTTGTGACAGGTGACGCAATACTGCTTCACGACCGCTGAGTCGGCATCCGTTTTCGCCGTGGGCTGTGGCGGTTGTGACCGGGCAGACACGCACAAACCCAAAAGGCTGAATCCAACGGCCGCCCACACGAATTTCTTCATGCGCGGTTCAGTATACGGTCTTGACGCCACTGTGGTTGCCACGTATTGTCGCGGCACCGCCATTCATAAATCGTCGCGATCAGAGGTGAGGGACAAATGAAGACAACCATCAAACTGCTTGTGCTGAGCGTGTTCTGCGTGCTGGCCGCAGCCACCGCTCACGCGCAGGTTCAGACCGGATCGATTGCCGGAGTAGTAACCGATTCGAGCAACGCGGTCCTGCCGGGCGTGACCGCCTCACTCTCGGGTGACAAGCTGATTGGCGGCGTCCAGATCCAGACCACCGACGCCACCGGGAACTACCGCTTCGACCGGCTGCCGCCGGGCTCGTATCGCGTCAAATTCGAGCTGCAGGGCTTCCGCTCCGTCGAACGCAGTGAAATCATCGTGAACGCCGCGTTCGTCGCAAGCCTGAACGCCAAGCTCGAGGTTGGCAACGTCAGCGAGACGATCACCGTCAGCGGCGAGTCACCGACCGTCGACACGAAATCGAACCTGCAGCAGACCGTGCTGACTCAGGACATTCTGGAAGGCGTACCCACCGGCCGGGATCCATGGTCCGTCGCGAAGCTGGTCGCGGGCCTGGCCGTGTCGACCTACGACGTCGGCGGCACGCAGTCGTATCAGCAGAGCAGCTTTTCGGCCCACGGATCGAGCACATCCGATGTCAGCTTCAACATCGACGGCGCGACGGTCAACTGGCCGGGCGGCGGCGGCGGCTCGACGATGCTGTACTACGACCAGGGGATGTTCGAGGAAATGAACTACATGACGTCCGCGATTCCCGCGGAGGTGATGGCGGGCGGCGTCTCGATCAACATGGTGACCAAGGATGCCGGCAACAAATGGCGCGGTGATTCCAGGTACTCGTACTCCACCGGTTGTCTGACGCCGCAGGCTCCGAAACCCGGGTGTCTCGAGAGCGACAACTACTCCTCCGGCATCGCTGACGGGACGTTGCCCGCGGTGTTCCTCGGCAACCCGACGAAACGGACCTACGATTTCAACCTCGCCGGCGGCGGCGCGCTGGTCCAGGATCGTCTCTGGGTGAACGGGTCGTTCCGCCGCTGGGTGGTCGACAAGCTGGTGAGCGCCAAGAACATCGATGGCACGCAGGCGATCGATGACAACACGCTGCGGAACTACTCGGGCAAGGCGGTCTACTCGGTGGATCAGAAACAGAAACTGATGTTCTCGTACAACTGGGACAACAAGATTCGCGGCCACCGGCGCGACGGGGCCCTCAACGCGCCCGACATCGCCTCGCTGGTCCAGGAGAATCCTGCCTCTTCGACTCAGGCGAAGTACACGGGCATCCGCAACAAGCTGGTGTACGAGTCGTCGTTCAGCGTCATGAGCGGCCAGACGAGCTACCTGTACCAGCCCAACACGCCCGCCAACGCCGTGCGCAAGGAAGACGCGACCGCGGGCTTTGCGGACTTCGCGGCGCAGCGGCACGAAGAAAACCCGAACTCGCGGATTCAGTTCGACAACATCGTTTCCACGTCGCTGTCGGGATTGGGTGGTGATCACCTGCTCAAGGGCGGCGTGCAGTTCGCGCGGCTGTACTTCGATGATTTCAACGATTACGTCGGCAACATGTACCTCCTCTACACCGGCGGCAGGGCCACGCAGGTTCGGGAATGGAATTCGCCGTCCGATGCGCTCAACGTCGACAAGGTGTTCGGCGTGTTCGTGCAGGACGCCTGGACGATCGCGAGCCGTCTGACGCTGAACCTCGGGTTCCGCTTCGATCACAACGTCGGAACCCTGCCGGCGCAGTCGGTTCCAGCAGGCCAGTTCGTCCCCGCAAAATCGATCGAGGAAACGAGCCCGATCAAGCAGAACCTCGCGGTGTGGCGCACGGGCGCGGCCTACGATCCGAAGGGCGACGGCAAGACAGCGTTCAAGGCCAGCTACAGCCGGTACGGTCTGCAGGTCGGCATCGACCGGGTACTGAACGTGAACCCCCTCCAAACGGACAATCAACTCTGCACCTGGACGGATCCCAACGGGGATGGCATCGCGCAACTGGGCGAGATCAGCGGGTGTCAAGGCTATACCGGCCTCACGAGCCACTACGGGAGCGCGACCGGTCCGAAGTGGCCGTACTCGGACGAGGTGACGGCCGGCGTCGAGCGTCAAATCGCCAGAGACACACGCCTGGCCGTGATGTACTACCATCGGACGAACCGCGACCAGATTGGCGTACGGAATATCGCGGTCCCTGCGAGCGCGTACACGCCGGTCACGATCAATGTGCCGAACGGGCCGGGCGGCACGGTCGCGCGGCCTGTTCCCACGACAGCGACGCTGTACAACCTGAACCCCGCATTCCTGGGTCTGCAGGACAACGTGGTCGACAACCAGCCCTATCTCGACACCAGGTACAACGGCATCGACTTCTCCGCGAGCAAACGGCTGTCCCACCGCTGGCAGATGGTCGCGGGTCTCAGTTTCGGGAGAAACGAAGGCGGGTTCAACAGCTCGACGCAAGCGACCGGGCAGTCGGCGACCACCGATCTGAACGATCCGAACAACACGCTCTACTCGAAGGGCGTCGTGGGGCTCGACACGAAAGTCGGCTTCAGGGTCTCTGGCAGCTATCAGCTTCCGGGCGACCTGCTCATCGCCGGCAGCCTGATTTCGAACGGCGGCGGCGCGTACATCTCGACCTATAACGCGTCACGAGCCGCAGTCGCCTCGGTGGTCCCGCTCACGCGTGGGAGCCAGACCGTGTTCCTGAGCGCGCGCGGCGACGAGCGGCTGCCGTCGGTGACGATGGCCGACATCCGGATCTCCCGCGCGTTCAGGTTTGGACAGGGCCGGAGGATCGTGCCGCAGATCGATCTCTTCAATATCGGCAACGCCGGGGCGGCGGTCGCGTACACGTCGGCGGTGGGCACGTCGTACCTTGCGCCGACGCAGATTCTCGCGCCGCGCATCGCGCGCGTCGGGTTCAGCGTCAACTTCTAGGGCACCAAAAAAGCGAAGGACACAAAGGGGACAAAGGACACAAAGGGGATTACCTCTGTGTCCTTTGGGTCTATTTGATCTTTTCGTAGGTCGCGAAGGTCACGCCGCTCGTCTTCCCCTCTTCGTTCTGACGCATGTAGATGATGCCGATCGTGTTGCCGTCCGGTGAGAGCACGTTGGTGAGAATCTGCGTCACCTTGCCGCCCTTCTTGTAGATGATCTCGTTGATCCGATCTGTGACGACACGAACCGATCCCGTATCGGTGCCCGGATTGCCGACCAGCGTTTCGTCCTTGCCGTCGAACATCGTCGTGTAGCCCCACTGGGACTTCACGCCGTCCTTGTTCACCGCGTCGATCGCGATCTTCATGCCTTTGCCGTTGTACGGCTCGTAGGTCATCACGTTGCTCTGTGGCGCCGGTGCATCAGACTTGAGCTTCCACCTGCCGAACCGCGGGTTCGCCTTCTGTGCCGAGACGATGGTGGCGAGCGACGCCATCACGACGAACACGCCCGCGCACATCGTCCAGTTGTGTTTCCGCATCTCCGGCCCTCCTTCCGGGTCCGGCTGAAGCCGGACACTACGTGCTGTCAGGGACGCGGTAGTGTATCCCGATCGCACCAAGATCGAGGCGCTGGTGCCTCACCGCTGACCTTCGCCAGCGAAGTGATCGGCCGCTCGTCAGGCGACACGTCCGGAGCGTTGTACGGGATGCTAAGGGCTGATGGCAGCCCGGACGCGGCCGATGTCGCGAGGCGAACGCCTGGGGCTCGCGTGTCTCGTGTGCGGCCTGGCCGCGGGCTACAGCGTGTACGCGCTGCTGAAGCATTGGCATTTCGACAGCTCGTACGATTTGGCGATCTACGACCAGGCGATCTGGCATCTGAGCCGCTTCGAGCGTCCGGCGAGCTCGATTCGCGGCCTGCCCAGCGTGTTCGGCGATCATTTCCATCCGATCATCGCGCTGTTTGCGCCGCTCTTCTGGGTGGCGCCGTCCGCCGAGACACTGATCGTCGCGCAGGCGATCCTGCTCGCCCTGTCGGTCGTGCCGGTGTTTCTGTTTGCCCGCGATCGCCTGCCATACGGACCGGCGTTCGCCATGTGCGTCGCGTACGGCCTGTTCTGGGGGATGCAGCAGACGGCGATCTCCGACGTGCACGAAGCGGCGTTCGCTCCGCTCGCTGTGGGCTTGCTGCTCCTCGCGATGGAGCGCCGGCAGTGGCCGTGGTTCTGGGCTGCCGCGGTGTTCGTGCTCGCCGTGAAAGAGGATCTCGCACCGTTTCTGGTCTTCGTCGGCGGCTACCTGTTCGTCCGGGGCGAGCGCCGGACGGGCGGGATCCTGGTCGCGTGCAGTCTGGCCGCGTTCATCACGGAGGTCGCGGTCGTGATACCGGCAAGCGGCGGACGCGAGTACGAGTACACCGGTGCGTACGCCGACGTGTGGCAGCGGCCGTGGCTCGCGCCCGTGAAACTGGTGGCGCCGCCAATCAAGATGCTGACGGCATTTCTCTGGGTCGCGCCGTTTGCGCTGCTGCCGCTCGCCTCGCCGCTCAGCCTGCTGCTGGCGCCGTTTGCGCCCGAGCGCTTTCTCTCCTCCAGCGAGAACCACTGGGGCACGATTTTTCATTACTCGGCGCCGCTGGCGCCGATCGTGGCGATGAGCGCGGCCGACGGACTCGCGCGGGTCGGCCGTCGGATTGCCGATCAGACGACGCGCCGAGAGACGATCGCGATCATGGCGGGCGCCTGCGTCCTGCTCGCGTCGCTGCTGCCGGGACATCAGCCGATGTGGCGGTTGTTGTCCTCGAAGCCCTACCAGTTTGACGCGACCGACCGCGCGGGACCGGAGGCGATCGGCCTTGTGCCGCCAAACGCGTCGGTCGTCGCGCAGACCGCGGTGGCGCCGCACATGGCGCATCGGCGCGATCTGTTCAGGCTCGATCCAGAGTCCCCAGACGGGGATTACGTGATCGCCGTACCCGAGCGCAGCCCCTGGCCCAACGCGACGGCCGCCGAGGTCCACGCGCTCCTCGCCGAGCGGCGCCGGCGCGGATACGCCGTCATCTTCGAGCGCGATGGGTGGGTGGTGCTCCGCCGCGGCGGTCGATGAGCACGACACATCGCGGATTGCGGATGGCGGATGCGGTCGACGACCGGCGATGCGCGCAGGAACCGTGCGCTTCCGGTCCATGCCTCTCGCGGACCGGCGACACTGAAGCGTCGCCCTACATACGTGCAATCAGCAATCAGCAATCACCAATCAGCAATTCATTGTTTGGCCCCAGCACGATAGAGACGCAGCTGTTCACGTATCTGCGCGGTCAGCGCGCTCTTGCCGGCCGCGAGCGCCTGTTCCTCGGCAATCGTCGCGGCGCGGATGGCTTCCTCGAATCGGCGTGTCGACGCGTACGCCCGCGCCAGATTGAAATGCGCCTCCGGGTACGTCGGCCGCAGCAGGATCGCCCGCTGCAAGTACGGGATCGACCGCATGGCCTCATCGACCGCCAGGAGCACCGCGCCGAGATTGTTGTGGGCTTCGGCATTCGCGGGACCGGACTGCACGGCGCTCTCGTACTCGCGCCGGGCGTCGCCGAGCCGGCCCTGCGCCAGCTGCAGCGTGCCCAGATTGTTGTGTGCGACCGAGTACGCCGGGTCGAACCGCAGCGCCGCTTCGTACTCGACGGCCGCCTCGGCGGCCCGGCCGAGCGCTTCGAGCGTGACGGCGACGTTGTAACGCGCCACCGCGGACTGCGGCTGAAGGCGGCGCACCACCGCGG
>Ga0137397_10002067_pt1 | contig 14057 bp, 17 predicted proteins | sample czorhiz116metaG_FD_106658 | JGI IMG/M metagenome (GOLD analysis project Ga0137397, IMG submission 106658) | Vadose zone soil microbial communities from Angelo Coast Range Reserve, California, USA - czorhiz1.16 metaG | ecosystem: Environmental > Terrestrial > Soil > Vadose zone | place: USA... | reverse complement strand
TGGCAGGGACCGAGAATCACGACGCGCTTCACGACGCCGCGCGCGGGACGCAGCCGGTCGTAGGCGTTCGCCGCGACCGGCCCGGAATAGACATAGCCGGCGTGCGGGACGATCAGCGCCTTGGGGAACCCCGGCGCCTGAGACTCCTCCCGCGTGCGATCGAGATGGGCCGCGACCTCGTCGGCGAGCTCGCGCGGGTCGTCGGGATAGAACATCCCGGCTACGGCGGCGGGTCGTACCCCGGGGTCTCCAAAGAGGCTCATGGCCTCAATATAGACCTTCCCGCGACGCAAAGGCCCCCGGGGGGCAGCTACCTCGGCATCCGCCGCCGCGCGGTCCAGGGGCCCTTGACGCCCTTGGCACTCACTTCGCCCGACATGGCGTCGCCGTCGGCTTTGCCCACGAACGCCATCATCTTGCCGTCGTACAGCAACCCGAAGCGGACTTCCTCGCCCAGAACCTTCATGTCCCGCAGGTAGTCCTCGGAGTTGCCGTCGCTCACCAGGCCGCCGACGAAGCGAGCCTCCTGGTTCACTTCGAGCGAAAGCGGGACGCGGGCGAGCGGCTTGGGCAGCGACAGCTCCCACAGTCCGCCGATACGCGCGGGAACGACGTAGTAGTAGAGGCGCGTCAGAGTCATGCCGCTGATGTTTTCCTTTTCGGGAACCTCCATCGAAACTTCCCTGTCCGGCGGCCAGGGCAGGAGCGGGTAGTCGTGCGAGACGATGCGCGTGCCGGGGCGCAGCTCGGCGCGGAAGCGCGGCACCAGGCGCGTGACGAACTGCGGCAGCAGGTACAGCGTGATCACGCTCGCTTCCCGGATGTCGGTCTCGAACAGATCGCCCTGGACGAATTTCACGCGGTCGGCGACCTCCTCCTTCTTCGCCCCAGCGTTGGCCGTCTCGATGAGCTCCGGCTGGAGCTCGACGCCGACTCCGCGCGCCTTGTAGCGCTTCGCCGCGGTAATCACCAGCCGCCCGTCGCCCGAGCCGAGGTCGTAGACCAAGTCGTCGACGCGGATATCGGCGAGCTTCAGCATCTCGTCGACGATCACCCAGGGCGTGGGGACGTAGGGGCCGGCGATATGGTCCTTGGCCTTGGCGTCCTGCGCCATGGCCGACGAAGCGCCGGCGAGCGCGAGCGCCGCGGCAAGCAAACGCAGTTTCATTCCCCTTCCTCCAGTCGATCGAGCAAACCCTGCAGCGCGAACGCGACCGACTGCCGGCGTATTGCCTCGCGGCTTCCGCGGAAATGCCGCACGACGCTTTCCGGCGTACGTTTTTTGCGCGACCACGCGAGGCACACCGTGCCGACGGGCTTGCTCCGCGTCCCGCCGCCGGGCCCGGCGACGCCCGTCACGGCGATCGCGACCTGCGCGCGGCTGCGCGCGAGCGCGCCGGACGCCATTTCCCTCGCGGTTTCCTCGCTGACCGCGCCATGGCTCGACAAAGTGCGCGCGCGAACGCCGAGCAACTCCTTCTTCGCCTCGTTCGAATAGGTCACGAAGCCGCGCTCGAACCATTCCGAGCTGCCCGCGACCGAGGTCACCGCCTGGGCGATCCACCCGCCGGTGCACGACTCCGCGGTGGCGAGCTTCAGCTTGCCCTTCTTCAGGCGCGCGCCGACGCGTCTTGCGAGCGACACGAGCGCGTCGCGGGCCATCAGAACAGCACCCGCTTCACGGCCGCAACGAGAAGCAGTGTGTAGAACGCCGCGACGATGTCGTCGAGCATCACGCCCAGGCCACCTTTCATTGTACGGTCGATATGGCGGATCGGCGGAGGCTTGACCACGTCGAAGAAGCGGAACGCAACGAAGGCGAACAGCCACCACGCCCATCCGGTGGGAACCAGCATGAGGATGAGCAGCATCGCCACCACTTCATCCCAGTTCATCGCGCTGTGGTCGGCGACGCCCAGGTCGCGACCGGTGCGAGCGCAGGCCCACACGCCGATCCCGAAAAACACCGCGATCATCGCGAACAGCGCCGGCGGATCGAGCCAGCGCTCGAGCAGGATGTAGAGAGGAAAAGCGAGCAGCGTGCCGAAAGTGCCAGGGGCGACGGGCGCGAGCCCGGTGCCGAAGCCGAGCGCGAGAACATGCGCAGGGTGAGCGAAGGTGAATCGGGCCGTGGGGTGCGCGATCATGCGAAGTGATCGAAGCCTGAGCGGGGACTCGGGACGATCCTGCCCTTGGCGTCGCGCACCCGCACCCCGGGCCGACCTGCGACGATCGCGCCGATGGCAGTGACGCGGACTCCCGCTTTCCTCCCCGCCGCTCGTACTTTCGATCGCATCGACTGCGGCGCGGTGAACACCAGCTCGTAGTCGTCACCGCCCGCGAGCAGGCAATCCTTGGCGAGCGCCTCGTTCCGGCACGCAGCGATCGCCGCGGCGCGGGGAATGTCCTCCCAGCGAAGCTCGGCGGCGACGCGCGATGCCTCCGCGATATGCCCGAGATCGGCGAGCAGCCCGTCGGAGACATCGATCGCGCTGCGCGCGAGGCCGAGCAGGCGCGCTCCAAGCTTCACGCGCGGCTCGGGCGCGTGCAAGCGCTCGAGGCAGGCTTCCAGCGCCCTGCCCTTCAGCTTCACGCGGCCCTTCAGATGGGCCAGCCCCAATGCCGCTTCGCCGGTCGCGCCCGAGAGCCAGATATCGTCGCCCGCCCGCGCCGCGTCGCGCCGCAGCGCGAGCTTCGGCGCCACCTCGCCGATCACGGTGATCGAGATCGCGAGCGGCCCGCGAGTCGTGTCGCCGCCGATCAGCTCCGTGCCGAAACGGCGCGCGAGACGGAAGAAACCTCCCGCGAAAGCGGCGATCCACTTTTCGTTCGCTTCGGGAAGCGCGATCGCGAGCAGCGACCAGCGCGGGGCTGCACCCATGGCCGCGAGGTCGGAGAGATTGACCGCGAGCGCCTTGTGGCCGAGTTTTTCCGGGTCGGCGTCGGCAAAGAAATGCCGGCCGGCGAGAAGCATGTCGGTCGACACCGCGAGCGCCCTGCCGGCGCGGGGACCGATGAGCGCGCAATCGTCGCCGACCCCGAGCATTGCAGTCCTCACGGGCCGCGCGAAGTACTTGCGGATGATCTCGAACTCGGTACTCACCGGGTCTTTGGACGCGACCGCTCTTCCGGGCGCAGCTGGGCAACGAGCTTGTCGAGCACGCCGTTGACGTACTTGTGGCCGTCGGTGCCGCCGAACTCCTTGGCGAGCTCGACCGCCTCGTTGATCACCACGCGGTAGGGGATATCGGGAGCGTTCTTCAGCTCGAATGCCGCGAGGAGCAGGATGCCGCGCTCGACCGGCGAGAGCTCCTTGGGCTTGCGGTCGAGCGCCGGCGCGATCAGGCTCTCGAGCGCACCCGCGTCCTCGATCGTGCCTTCGAGGATGCGCGTGAAATACCGCGAGTCGGCCTTGCCGAACTCCTTGGACTGGGCGAGCTGGGTCTGCAGGCCCGCCGCGCCCTCGCCCGAGAGCTGCCAGGCGTAGAGAGCTTGCAGGGCGAACTCGCGCGAGCGGCGCCGCGCCGACTTCATTTGTGGCTCTTCGCGACGTTCCTGGCGAGGTTCGCCATTTCCACCGCGACCTCGGCGCAGTCTTTCCCCTTCTGCGCCGCGCGCTTCTCCGCCTGCTCCTCGGTATCCACGGTGAGGATGCCGTTCGCGACCGGGATGCCGCTGTCGAGCTGCACCTGCATCAGCCCCGACGCAGACTCGTTGGAGACGAGCTCGAAATGGTAGGTCTCGCCGCGGATCACGGCGCCGAGCGCGATCAGCGCGTCGTATTTCTCGGTATTGGCGAGGTTTTGCAGCGCGAACGGCGCTTCGAGCGCTCCCGGCACGCTGATCACGGTGAGCGCGGCAACGCGCAATTCCGCGAGCCGCTTACGGCACGCGTCGAGCAGCGCGGAGCCTATCCTTTCGTTGAACCGCGAACGGACGATCGCGACGCGCAAACCTTCCCCGCTCAAGTCGGGCTCGATCTCGGTCATCAGCCGTCCCGCGTCCTCGCCGTCTTCTCGACGTAGCCGGTGACCTCGAGTTCCCATCCGGCCATGCTGGGCATCTTGCGGGGCGAGGCCATGAGTCGCATCTTGCCGACCTTGAGATCGCGCAGGATCTGCGCGCCGATCCCGTAAGTGAGGAAATCGGTCCTGGCGGGCGCATCCGGCCGCTCGGGCGACGCGACGCGCTCGATCAGCTGCGCGGCGCCCTCCGCGCAGTTGAGCATCACCATCACGCCCCTGCCTTCGGCAGCGATCCGCTCGAGCGCGTCGTCGACCGGCCAGGAATGCGTTCCCGGGCCCGTCTCGATCAAATCGAGAAGAGACAGCGGCGCATGCACGCGCACCAGCGTCTCCTTGTCAGGCGTGATCTCGCCGCGCACGAACGCGAGCTGGGTCTCTCCGGTGAGCTTCTCGAGATAGGCGATCAGCCGGAACGGGCCGAAACGCGTCTGCACCACGCGCTCGGTGACGCGCCGGATGATCGATTCGTGCTGGCTGCGGTAGCGGATGAGATCGGCGATCGATCCGATCCTCAGATCGTGCTGCCTGGAGAATTCGATCAGGTCGGGCAGCCGCGCCATGCTGCCGTCGTCCTTCATGATCTCGCACAGTACCGCCGCGGGGTAGAGCCCCGCGAGCTGCGCGAGGTCGCAGCAGGCCTCGGTGTGCCCCGCGCGCACCAGCACGCCGCCGTTTTGCGCGATCAGAGGAAACACATGCCCCGGCTGCACGATGTCGCGCGGCGTCGCTTTCGCGGAGGCCGCGACCTTGATGGTGTGCGCGCGGTCCGCGGCCGAGATCCCGGTGGTCACGCCCGAAGCCGCCTCGATCGACACGGTGAAATTCGTGCCGTGCACGGAGCGGTTGCGCGCGACCATCGGCAGGAGGTTGAGGCGCTCGGCGTGCGCCTCGGTGATCGGCATGCAAATCAGGCCGCGGCCGAACCGGGCCATGAAATTGATCTTTTCGGGCGTGACGAACTCGGCGGCGAAGATCAGATCGCCTTCGTTCTCCCGGTCCTCGTCGTCGACGAGCACCGCCATGCGGCCGGCCTTCAGCTCGGCGATGATTTCCTGGATCGAATTGAGGCTCATGGATTCGCCCGATTTCAGGGCGAGAATTTTACGCCTATCGGCGCCGGGCCGCGCCCGGGGAAGCTCCGTCGGCGACGGACGGAGCGCGACGGAGCTACTCCTGGCCGCCCTGGTCTTCGCCTTCGATCTTCTCGCGGATGCGTGCGCCCTTGCCGGAGAGCTTGCGCATGTAATACAGCTTCGCGCGGCGCACATCGCCTTTGCGCTTCAGCTCGACCGAGGCGATCAGCGGCGAATGGGTCTGGAAGGTCCGCTCGACCCCCTCGCCCGAGGACACCTTGCGCACGGTGAACGAGGAATTGATGCCGCGGCTCTTCTTGGCGATGACCACGCCCTCGTAGGCCTGGATGCGCTTGCGCTCGCCCTCGACGACGCTCACGTTGACGATCACGGTGTCGCCAGGGGAAAACTCGGGGAACTTGCGCCCGATGCGCTTGATTTCTTCCTGCTCGATCTGCTCTATCACGTTCATCGCGCTATTCCTTCTTCGTTTCCTGCCTGAATTCCTCGAGCAGTTTCCGCTCGGCTTCGTTCATTCCGCGCCGCTCCAGCAGCTCGGGCCTTCTCAACCACGTGCGCCCCAGCGATTGCTTCAGCCGCCAGCGCTCGATCTGCGCGTGATGCCCCGACATCAGGACCGCGGGCACCGCGCTTCCTTCGTACACCTCGGGCCGCGTGTACTGCGGGCAGTCGAGCAGGCCGTTTACGAACGACTCCTGCTCCGCCGACATCCCGTCTCCCAACGCTCCCGGGAGCTGCCGCACCACCGCGTCGATCAGCGCCATCGCGGCGAGCTCGCCGCCGGAGAGAACGTAGTCGCCGATCGACAGCTCTTCGTCGACCTCGCCGCGAATCAGGCGCTCGTCGACGCCCTCGTAGCGCCCGCACAACAAGACCAGGCGCTTCTCCGCGGACAGCTCCATCACCCTGCCATGGTCCATCACCGCGCCCTGCGGCGAGAGATGGATCACTTTCGCCTCGCCCCGCGCAGCCGCTTTCGCCGCGGCGATCGCTTTCGCGAGCGGCTCGGCCAGCATGACCATGCCGGGACCGCCCCCGTACGGCCGGTCGTCGACCGTGCGGTAATTGTCGGTCGTGAAGTCGCGCGGATTCCAAAGCGCGAGGCTCCACAACCCGTCTTCCCTCGCCCGCCGCGTGATGCCGTAGTCGGTGACCGCGGCGAACGCCTCCGGGAAGAGCGTCACGCAATCGAAGCGGATCACCAGTCCGCTCCCCACTCCACCTCGACCCTGCCGGCCCTCAAATCGACCTTGCGGATCACGTCTCCCGCCACCGGCAGGAGCCGCTCACCGCCTTTGTGCTCGACGCGCATCACATCGTGCACGCCGGCACTGAAAAATTCCTTCACCTTTCCCAGGTGCTCGCCCTTGGCGTTCACCACATCGAAGCCGATCACGTCGGCCTGATAGAACTCGTGCTCGGCGGTCTGGGGCAGGTCCTTGCGCTCGAGCGCCACCTCCGCCCCGCCATACACCTTCGCCTCCTCCGGGCTCGCGCAACCCTCGAAGCGCGCGATCAGGTATCCCCCCTGCTCGCGGCACTCCGCCACTGCAATCTTCCTGTGCTTCCCCGGCTCGCCGATCCACCACTCGGAAAACTTCCAGAGGTTTGCGCCGAAGCGCTGGATCTTCACGGCGCCCTTCACGCCCCAGGGCCCCAACACGCGCCCCATCACCACCAGTTTGGTTGGCGCCGCCAACCAGCCCGCCCGCTACTTGCTTGCGGCTGCGGCCGGCGCCTTGTAGCCCTTGAACAGCCGCGCCACAGTCGGAGACAGCCTCGCGCCCTTGCCGCGCCAGAAATCCAGGCGGTCGGTCACGAAACGCAGCGACTCGCGGCCTTCGGGTGCCTTCGGGTCGTAGAAGCCCACGCGCTCGATGAAGCGCTTGTTTGCGGCCTTGTGCGAGTCAGCGACCACCACATTGAAAAACGGCCGCTTCTTGGCCCCGCCGCGCGCCAGTCGAATCACCACCATATCGGGAAGTCCGGGAGACGAAAAGGGCGTGATTTTACGCGAGCTTAGGTGGGGATGGCAAGGGAAAGCGGAAGCGCGCGGGTAATCGCTTCGATGGCCGAAGATGAAACGTTCATGACTGCCGAACCCTAATACCCGGGCAGCATTGGAGCCGCCGGCCTCGGCGTGAAGAAGTAGTAGTCCGCCGTGTAATCGATGCGCGCAGTCGTTCCTGCCGCGGCCTGGGAGCAATCCGTCTTCGGCGCCGTGCCGCCCGCCGTGCTCACTCGCTGTACGCTCGTGACCTTGCTGAACGAACCTTCCGGGCCGACCGACTTCGCGCTCAGCAGCAGCCAGGGAATGGCGCCGGCTGCCGGCGCATCGGCGCGTTCCTTCACCGTACCCACGACCCGGCTGCCGTCGTTCGATTCCCAATGCGGGCCGGCATAGTGCCGGCCGATCTTGTTGCCGTCCGCGTCGAAGAGATCGGCCTCGGGCGCAACGAACACCCACTCGTATCCCCCGGCTTGATCCTTTCGGGCGCGGCATTCGTAGATCTGCACGCCCTTTGCAGAGGCGATCTTCGCCAAGGTTTCGTTGGGGTCGGGTCTGAGCTTGGCGGGCACGTCGACTTTGGGTTGCGGTACCTGAAAGCTCGCACAGCCGGCGATGAGAAACGCGAATGAGACGGCCGAGAGCTTCGATGTCTTGAGCATGGTGTTTCCTTTCTTGGAGCGTGGTTTGAAGCCCGGAAGGCCATTTTTGTTTCGTTTGTTTCGCGCTACCTACCTCTGCTAGTCTTTATACAATATAGGAGGCGGCATGGCTCGTCGACTCGTAGTCTGCATGGACGGCACCTGGAACGAGCCCGGTCAGAAAGACGAAGGCGTCAACACCGAGACGAACGTCCTCAAGCTCTCCGAGGCGCTCGCCAAGCTCCCCGATCAGATCACCGGGTATTTCAAGGGCGTCGGCACCGACCGCGGCGAGCAGTTGAGCGGCGGCGCGTTCGGCTGGGGTTTGTTCGATCAGATCAAGGACGGCTACCGGTTCCTTCGCGAACAATTCCAGCCGGGCGACTGGATCTACATCTTCGGTTTCTCGCGCGGCGCGTATTCGGCACGCAGTCTTTCGGGAATGGTCTTGCGCTGCGGCATCGTCAAGCGCGACGCCAATCCCAAGTTCCCCGATCTCGGCGCCGACCTCCTCACCACTCAGCAGGACGGCAACCTGAGAATGGACGTCGTCGACCGGATTTTCGCGCTGTACAAGCGCGCCTACGACCCGAAGAACCGCCCCGAGGTCGAGCGCTTCAAGCAGCAGTATTGCCAAGACACCGCGGTGCGCTTCGTCGGCGTGTGGGACACGGTCGGAGCGCTCGGCATCCCCGACGGCGTCGTTCCGTTCCTGAAAAAATTCGACCATGCGCTCGACCAGAAGCTCTACGGTTTTCTCGACACCGAGCTGAACCCGCGCGTGGAGGCCGCCTACCACGCGGTCGCCATCGACGAGCGCAGGAAGTCTTTCCTGCCGACGCTGTGGACCGACGCTGGCGGTGCCCCTCCCCGCGTCAACGTCGCAGACTCGAACGTCGAGCAGACGTGGTTCGTCGGTGCGCACTCCAACGTCGGCGGCGGGTATGCCGACAGCGGGCTCTCCGACATCGCCTTGAAGTGGATGATCGACCGCGCGACGAAGCAGGGCCTGCAGTTCGAGCCGGCCGCGCTCGCCGCCGTCCGCCCCGCTGCGCTCTCGAAGCGGCGCGATTCGCTGGATGAATTCATCGACCTCGGCAAGAACCGCTTCTTCGCCTGGATCGACACGACGGTCACCAAGTTCATGGCCGCCAACCGGCCGATCCGCGACGGTTCCTGGGTTCACGACAGCGTCAACGGGCGGCTTGCCGCGACGGTGGCGAGCGAGCCCGATTCCGATTGCGCGTACAGCCCGGCGAAGACGCTCAAGACCGGTCAGGCCAACGGCGTGAGATCGGTCGACCCGTCGCTGCGCGTCGTTTCCTGAGACCTACCGCATCCCCGGCATGAATCCTTTCATGCCGCGCATCATGCGCTGAAGGTTGCCGCCCTTCATCATCTTCATCATTTTCTGCATCTGCTCGAACTGAGCGAGCAGACGATTCACCTCCTGCACCGGCACGCCCGCGCCCGCGGCGATGCGGCGCTTGCGCGAGGCCTTGATGATCTCCGGATGCACGCGCTCGCCGGGCGTCATCGAGTTGATGATGCCTTCGACGCGGCGCAGGTGCTTCTCGTCCATCTGCGGCGACTGCGCTGCCTGCGCGAACTGCGCCGGAAGCTTGTCGAGCAGCGACGCCACGCCGCCCATCTTGCGCATCTGCCCGACCTGCTGCTTGAAGTCTTCCATGTCGAAGCTCTTGCCCTTCTTGACTTTCTCGGCGAGTTTCTTCGCCTCCTCGAGATCGACGCTCTTTCGCGCCTCCTCCACCAGCGAGAGCACGTCGCCCATCCCGAGGATGCGCGAGGCCATGCGCTCGGGATGGAAAGGTTCCAGGCCGTCGGGCTTCTCGCTCACGCCGGCGAACTTGATCGGCTTGCCGGTCACCTGGCGCACCGACAGCGCGGCGCCGCCACGCGCATCGCCGTCGAGCTTGGTGAGCACCACGCCAGTGAGCGCAAGGGTGTCGCTGAACGCGCGCGCGACATTCACGGCGTCCTGCCCCTGCATCGAATCGACCACGAACAAGGTCTCGACCGGCGAGATCGCGCCGTGGATCTCCGCGATCTCCTTCATCATCGCTTCGTCGATCGCGAGGCGACCCGCGGTGTCGACGATGAGCACGTCGTTATAGTGCTTTTTCGCATGGTCGAGCGCGGCGAGCGCGATGGCGAGTGGTTTTTCGCTCGGGCGGGAGGGAAAGATATCGACGCCGATCTGGCGCGCGAGCGTATCGAGCTGCTCGATCGCCGCCGGCCGGTAGACGTCACAGGAGACGAGCAGCGGCTTTCTCCCGCGGGCCTCCTTCAGGAGCTTCGCGAGCTTCGCGGCGGTGGTCGTCTTGCCCGAGCCCTGCAAGCCGGCGAGGAGGATCACCGCGGGCGGTGCAACCGCGAGATCGAGCTGCGCGCTGTCGCCGCCCATGAGCGCGGTGAGCTCCCGGTGCACCACGCCGACCAGCGCCTGCCCCGGTGCGAGGCTCCCCGCGACGTCCTGCCCCAGCGCCGCCTCGCGCACGCGGGCGATGAAATCGCGCACGACCGGAACCGCGACGTCCGCCTCGAGCAGCGCCACGCGCACTTCGCGCAGCGCGTCCTGGATGTTCGTCTCGGTGAGGCGCGCCTCTCCGCGAATCGTTTTCGCGACTCGCGCGAGCCTTTGGGTCAGGATGTCGAGCACGGTCGTCTGGAACGGGGGAGCGCTGCGCCGGTGTACACTTCGCGGATGCCGGCGATTCTACTCTACGGCGTGGCGTTTCTGCTCTATGCGGCGCTCGCATTTCATTTCTGGCGCACGCGCTGGCGCGGTGCTGGCGCAACTGCGTTCGCGCGCTGGGAGCGGCGCGCGATCCTCGTGCCCCTCGCGCTGCACACCTGGCTCGTCTACGACATGCTGCTGGCTCCCGCGGAGCTGCGCTTCGGCTTCGGACAGGCGCTGTCGATCATGCTGTGGCTGGCGGTGATCATCTACTGGGTCGAGAGCCGCTTCCTCGAACTCGAGGGCATGCAGGCGCCGGTTCTCGCGCTCGCCGCGCTTTGCGTGCCGCTGCCCGCGCTCTTCCCCGGCCTCGCTTCGCTACCGTCCGCGGCCGTGCATTCCACCGAGTTGCGCGTGCACCTCGCGCTTGCGATGATCGCCTATGGCTTGTTCACGATCGCAGCCCTGCACGCGCTCCTCATGACGCTGATGGAGAAACGCCTGCACGGGGGCGCGCTGGTCGGGCCGCTCGCCGTGCTTCCGCCGCTGCTCACCATGGAGCGTCTCCTGTTCCGCGTGATTCTGGTGGGATTCGCGTTCCTGACCCTGACGCTCGTCACCGGAATCGCGTTCTCGGAGACGCTCTTCGACCGGGCGATGAAGTTCGATCACAAGACGGTATTCGCCGTCGCCTCCTGGATCATCTTCGCCGCGCTTCTCGCCGGCCGCTATTTCTACGGCTGGCGAGGGCGCACCGCGCTGCGCTGGACCCTCGCCGGATTCGTCGCGTTGCTGCTCGCGTACGTCGGCAGCCGCTTCGTGCTGGAGGTAATCCTGCGGCGGGGTTTCGCCTAGAGACAATGTCCGCCGGAGCACCGGGCTTGGACAACATTCCTTTACTCGCGCTGCTCGCCGCGCTCGTTTTCCTTCTGGTTCTGTCGGCTTTCTTCGCGATGGCCGAGACCGGGATGATGGCGATCAACCGCTATCGGCTCCGCGCACTCGAGCGCACCGGCCACCGCGGCGCCAGGATCGCCTCCGATCTGCTGCGCGAGACCCACAAGCTGCTGTCGGTGCTGCTCGCGGGCAATACCCTGGTCAATGCAGCCATCACGATGCTCGTCGGCGTGATGACCATCGACCTCTTCGGGCAGGACCGGGTGGTACTCGGCGTCGCGACCCTCGTGGTCGCCTTCCTGATCCTGGTGTTCGCCGAGATCACGCCGAAAGTGATCGGCGCGCGCTATCCGGAGCAGGTCGCGCTTGCCGCGAGCTATGTTCTCAAGCCCCTCGTCAAGGGTTTCGTATGGACGCTGTGGATCGCCGACCTGTTCGTCCGCTGCCTGCTGTGGGTGCTGCGCATCCCGACCGAGGAAAGCGCGCCGCAGCGCCTTTCGATCGAGGAGCTGCGCATACTCGTGCTCGAATCCGGGCAATTCATGCCGAAAAAGCACCAGAGCATCCTCGTCAACCTGTTCGACCTCGAGGCGATCACCATCGAGGACGTGATGACGCCCAGGGCGCAGATCGAAGCGGTCGACCTCGAAGCTTCGGTGGAGAGCCTTCTCACCCAGCTCACCACCGCCTACCATACGCGGCTGGTCGCGTACCGCGGCGAGCTCGGCAATCTCGCGGGCATTCTTCATCTGCGCAAGGTCATGCACCTGCTGCGCGCGGAGGAGTTCGACCGCAAGGCGCTCGCCGGGCTCCTGGCGGAGCCCTACTTCGTCCCGACCGGAACGCCGGTATTCGCCCAGCTGCAATACTTCCAGGAGAACCGCCAGCGCATCGCCCTGGTCGTCGATGAGTACGGCGAGCTGCAGGGACTGGTGACGCTGGAGGATATCATCGAGGAAATCATCGGCGAATTCACCACCACCACGCCGGTGAAATCGCAGGTCTACGCCTGGGACAAGGACGGCAGCGCCCTGGTCGAAGGGTCGAGCGTGCTGCGCGAGCTGAACCGCAAGCTCGGGCTCGCGCTGCCCCTGGACGGACCGAAGACGCTGAACGGTCTCATTCTCGAGCATCTGCGCGACATCCCCGACGCCGGAGTCGCCCTCAAGATCGCCGAGGTGCCGATGGAGATCGTCCAGACGCAGGACCGGGTGGTCAAGACCGTGAGGCTGTTCCGGCCGCGCGCCTCGGATCTCGCACGGGCAGCCTGAAAAAGGCCCCGCGGAAGATCGGCTTTGGCGAGCAAAAAGTCACGCTTCGCCCCTCGATAACACCTTGTCTTCAAGGTATTGCGAAGGAGTCTTGAGACTTTACAAACGTCCTGTGCCCATGCATCATCGACTCTCCGCGGAACATGAATCACCGCAGGACCCGCCGCGCGGAACAAAAGCAGGAGACGCCTCATGGCAACCGCAGCAGCGCCCGTCGCAAAGGTCAAGGAAATCACCTACCTTTGGGAGGGCAAGGACAAGTCCGGCAAGATCATCAAGGGTCAGATGCGTGCCGGCGGCATGGCCCTGGTCAACGTCACGCTGCGCCGCCAGGGCATCGTCGTCACCAAGGTCGCCAAGGCGCGCATCGGCAGGGGCGGCAGGGTCTCCGACAAGGACGTGACGCTGTTCACCCGGCAGCTGGCGACCATGATGAAGGCCGGCGTGCCGCTGCTGCAATCGTTCGACATCGTCGGCAAGGGACACGCCAACCCGGCGGTGGCGAGGCTGCTGATGAGCATCAAGACCGACGTCGAGACCGGATCCGCCCTCGCCGCCGCGTTCCGGAAGTTTCCGCTTCACTTCGACGCACTGTTCTGCAACCTGGTCGCGGCCGGCGAACAGGCCGGTATTCTCGAGTCCCTGCTCGAACGCCTGGCGACCTACAAGGAAAAGATCCTCGCCATCAAGTCGAAGATCAAGGCAGCGCTGTTCTACCCGATCGCGATCGTCGTGGTCGCATTCGTCATCACCGCCGTCATCATGATCTTCGTGATTCCGGCATTCAAACAGGTGTTCACGAACTTCGGCGCCGACCTTCCCGCCCCGACCCTGTTCGTGATGGGAGTGTCGGACTTCTTCGTGCAGTTCTGGTACATCCTGTTCCCCGCGGTGATAGGCGGGGTATGGGGCTTTCTCGAGCTATGGAAGCGCTCCATCCCGGTACAGATCTTCATGGACCGGCTGAGCCTCCGGATACCGGTCTTCGGCGATCTGATCCGCAAGTCGACGATCGCGCGCTGGACCCGCACCCTCTCCACCATGTTCGCCGCCGGCGTGCCGCTGGTGGAAGCCCTCGACTCGGTCGGCGGCGCTTCGGGGAACTACGTGTATCAGCAGGCGACCAAGGAAATCCAGAGGAAGGTGAGCACCGGCACCAGCCTCACGGCCTCGATGCAGGAATCCAATGTCTTTCCCAACATGGTGGTGCAGATGGTTTCGATCGGCGAGGAATCCGGGGCTCTCGACGCCATGCTGGGCAAGGTGGCGGACTTCTTCGAGGCGGAGGTCGACGACGCGGTGGACGCGCTCGCCAGCCTGATGGAGCCGATGATCATGGTCGTCCTCGGTGTGGTGATCGGGGGCATGGTCATCGCGATGTACCTGCCGATATTCAAGATCGGTCAAGCGGTTTAGCAGCGCG
>Ga0137397_10002065_pt1 | contig 14070 bp, 16 predicted proteins | sample czorhiz116metaG_FD_106658 | JGI IMG/M metagenome (GOLD analysis project Ga0137397, IMG submission 106658) | Vadose zone soil microbial communities from Angelo Coast Range Reserve, California, USA - czorhiz1.16 metaG | ecosystem: Environmental > Terrestrial > Soil > Vadose zone | place: USA... | reverse complement strand
TCCGCGAGGTGCTCGTCACCACCGGCGCGCCGGTCGAGTACGGTCAGGCGCTCTTCGTGATCTCGCTCCGCTGACCTTGCCTCGGGTCGACGTCCAGTGTCGCGCCGTGGGCGACGGGTGGTCGTGCGACGTGATGGTCGGAGGCGCCTCGCGGACGACGCATCGCGTGCGGGTCAGCGCCGACGAGCTTCGCCGGCACGGAGCGGGTGACATCAACGCACTGGTGTCCGGCGCGTTTGATTTTCTCCTCGCGCGCGAGCCGAACACCTCGATCCTGCGCGAATTCACGCTCAGCGATATCGAGCGCTACTTCCCGGAGTTCGCCTCGTTCAGGCGTCGCTAGACTCCGCGCTCCATGGGGAGCGTGGCATGGCTGTTCCCAGGTCAGGGATCGCAGAGCGTCGGCATGGGTCGCGAGCTCGCGGAGCGCTACCCGAGCGCGATGCATACCTTTGATGAGGCATCGCACGCCCTGGGCATCGACCTCAAGGCGATGGCGTGGGAAGGAACCGCGGCCGATCTCGACCAGACCGCGAACACGCAGCCCGCGCTGCTGACCGCATCGATCGCCGCACTCCGCGCGGCGCAGGAGTCCGGCGCACTGGCCGAGCCGCTGGTGCTCCTCGGTCATTCGCTCGGCGAATTCACGGCGCTCGTCGCGACCGGCGCGCTTCCGCTCGCCGACGCGGTGCGCCTGGTGCGGCGCCGGGGCGAGCTCATGCAGCGCGCCGACGCGAAAGGCGGCATGCTCGCGGTCCTCGGCCTCGACGCCGAAGCGACCGAGCGCGCGATAGCGGACACAGGGTTCGTGGTCGCGAACGACAATGCGCCGGGGCAGGTCGTGGTCAGCGGACCGCGAGAAGGCTTCGATCGTGTGACGGAAAAGTTAAAAACGGCGGGTGCGAAACGCGCGATCCCACTGCGCACATCCGGCGCCTTCCACTCACCGTCGATGCGCGCCGTCGCGGGCGATCTCGCGGGCGCGCTCGGCAATGCGCGCTGGGACGCCCTGCGGTATCCGGTGATCGCGAACGTCGACGCTGAAAAGCACGAGCAAGCGGCCGATTTCCCGAAATTGCTGGAGAAACAGGTCTGGTCTCCGGTACAGTGGGTCGCCTCGATGCGTCGCGCGCAGGGGGAGGGCGCGACCGCATTCGTCGAGTTCGGACCAGGCAATGTCCTGACCGGGCTGGCGAAGCGAATTCTCCCCGACGCACGGACAGCGAACGTGTCCGACGTGAAGACATTGGAGGAGGCGCTCCATATCCTTCGATAAGGTCCTCATCGCCAACCGTGGCGAGATCGCCCTCCGCGTGATCCGCGCGTGCCGCGAGCTCGGCATCCAGTCCGTGCTCGTCTACAGCGAAGCGGACGCGCACAGCCTGCCGGTGCATCTGGCCGACGAGGCCATCTGCATCGGGCCGGCGCCGGCGCGCGACTCCTATCTGAACATCCCCGCGATCATGTCGGCCGCGCTCATCAGTGGAGCGCAGGCGATCCATCCCGGATACGGCTTCCTCTCAGAGAGCGCCGACTTCGCGGAGGTCTGTCGCGATCACGGCCTGACCTTCATCGGTCCACCGCCGGAGGTGCTCTCGCTGTTCCACGACAAGGCCGAGACGCGCGCGATGATGAAGCGCCTTGGTCTTCCGGTGATCCCGGGCTCAGAGGGGCCGGTGCGCACGGTCGCGGAGGCGCTGCGCATCGCGGAGGCCATCGGGTATCCGGTGATGCTCAAGGCGAAGGCGGGCGGCGGCGGACGCGGGATGCGCAAAGCGACATCGCCGGCGGAGCTTCAGCGGCTCTGGGAGCAGGCGCGGAGCGAGGCGAAGGCATCGTTCGGCGACGAGGGTCTCTACCTCGAGCGGTGCCTCGAAGGCGTTCGGCATGTCGAAGCGCAGATCGCGGTGGACGAATACGGCGCCGGCATCTGCCTCGGCGAGCGCGAATGCTCGATCCAGCGGCGCAATCAGAAGTTCATCGAGGAGGCTCCGTCGGCCTCGATCGGCGAGCAGCTGCGCCAGGAGATCGCGCGCGTCGCCGTGCAGGCCGCGGTGCGCTGCGGCTATCGCAACGTCGGCACGTTCGAGTTCCTCGTCGACGCTGACGGGCGCTACTACTTCATCGAGGTCAACGCGCGCATCCAGGTCGAGCACACGATCACCGAGGCGACGACGGGGATCGACCTGGTGAAGGAGCAGATCGCGCTCGCGTCGGGTCAGCCGCTGTCGTTCAGCGAGGAGCAGATCTGGGTGCGCGGGCACGCCATCGAGTGCCGCATCAACGCCGAGGATTCGGACAAGAACTTCGCGCCCTCCACCGGCGTGCTCACGACCTGGCTCGTACCCGGTGGCCCGGGGATCCGCGTCGACACGCACTGCTTCCAGGGCTACGAGGTCCCGCCGTACTACGACTCACTGCTCGCGAAAGTCATCGCCTGGGGCCGCGACCGTGCCGAGGCCGTCGCGCGCATGCAGCGCGCGCTCGACGAGTTCACCGTCGTCGGTGTCACGACGAACATCCCGGCGCACAAGAAGATCCTCGCCTCGGACCTGTTCCGCGCGGGTCAGGTGACGACACACCTCAACGACACGGTGGGGGTCGACGCGCTCGCGAGCTAGTGACAGGAATACCTATCATGTGATAGGTTTTCCGTTCATGCGACTCCATCATGGCCTTGATGACCTATTCGCGACGGGGAGTCACGTCCGCGTCCTGCGCGCGCTGGCCCAGCTCCCGCACGGCCTGACCGTCAGCGGACGCGAGATCGCGCGCCGTGCTGGTGTGTCGCAGCCAACGACGCTCGAGGTGCTCAGATCGCTCGACCGTCAGGGGTTGCTTGTCATCGGACGCCGTCCCCGGGCCGCGTTCTACCGCCTCAATCCCGAGCACGTGCTCACGCCGGTGGTCCAGCAGCTATTCGATCGGGAAGACGCGCTCAGAGGAGAACTCGAGGGCCAACTCGCCGCGGTGGTCTCGAGCCTTCCTGGCGTGAAAGAGGTCACGCTCTTCGGCAGCGCGGCTCGCGGCGACATGGATCCCGAGAGCGACCTCGACGTTGCCGTCCGATCGACGCGCGATGTCCCGGACGAGATCCCGGCTCTTCAGGCGATACAAAGGCGCTTCGGGAACAAGGTCAACGTCATTCGCCTCCGCGAACGAGGCGCCCGCGGTCTGCGGGAAGCTGTCAAGCGCGAGGGGAGATCCCTTGGCGCAAGTCCGCGCCGTAAGGCCAGGTAATGCCCATCGGCAAGACGGTGACGACACGCCGAGAGGACGCGCCTGGGTTCGCGGACAAGGCCGAAGAGTTCCTTCGCTCGGCGCGGCGGGCCCTTGAGTCTGGTGACCACGATGCCGCGATGCTCGCGGCGATCCACGCGGCGATCACGGCCAATGACGCGGCCTGCACAGCGCTTCTCGGTGTGCGATCGGCGGACCCAGAGGATCAGCGCGCGGTCGATCTGCTCGAGACGATCGGAGATCGCGCTCCCGATCTCGCCGCGCGAGCCCGTCAATTGTCCGCCCTACTGAAGAAGAAGAATCTCGTGGAGTACGAGGCGAGAAGGGCGACCGCGGCCGAGGCGCGCGAGGCGGTCGATCGCGCCGACCGCTTCGTCAGTTGGGCGCGTGGAGTCGTGCGTCCGGGGCCGGGCGCGCGCTGACTAGACTCGCCTCGATGACTACGCTGGACAGGAGACAGATCGAGGCGCTCATTCCGCATCGCGACCCATTCCTGCTGATCGACCGCGTCACCGAGCTCGAACCTGGTGTGCGAGCGGTCGCGGAGCACACGTTCACCGGCAGCGAGTGGTACCAGGCCGGGCACTTCCCAGGGAATCCCATCGTGCCTGGCGTGATCCTCGTGGAATCGATGGCGCAGGCGGCCACCGTGATGGCCATGAGCCTGCCCGAGTACCGCGACGGCCTCGGTCTCTTCGCGGGCATCGAGGAGATGCGCTTCAAGCGCATGGTGAAGCCCGGCGACACCGGGCGGTTCGAGGCGGTCATGGACAAGTTCCGCCGCGGCTACGCGCGCGTGAACGTGCGCGCATTCGTGGGCGACGAGCTCGCGGCGGAGGGCGCGATCATCGCCGTCTTCCAGCCAAACAGGAAGTGAGCAGCACCGAGGCGGAGCAGCTCCGCCGGATGCAGTCGCGACCCGTCGTCGAGATCGTCGGCGTGCCGATGGACCTAGGTGGGAATCGCCGCGGCGTGGACATGGGCCCATCGGGGATCCGCTACGCCGGCCTCGCGAGCAAGCTCTCCGAGATCGGGTATCGCGTGCGCGACCGCGGCAACATCCGTGTGAAGGATCCGGATGAGGGCCGCGCGACCCACACCTACGAGAAGTTCGAGGGCGAGCTACGGAGACCGAAGGCGCACAACGTCGACGAGATCGTGCGCGCGTCCGAGGAGCTCGCGCAGGTCGTCGAGGCCATCGCCAAGGCCGGGAACATCCCGCTCGTCCTGGGCGGCGACCACTCCATCGGCATGGGGACCATCGCGGGGCTCGATCGGGCGGGGAAGCGCGCCGGTGTCATCTGGATAGACGCGCACGGCGACATCAATACGCCGGAGACCTCGCCGTCGGGGAATGTGCACGGCATGCCGTTCGCCGTGGCGCTCGGTCTGGCGGGCGATCCGTTCCCGGCCAGGCTGCGCGGCACGACCGATGGCAAGCACGGCGTGCTCCTCGCGATCCGCGAGATCGACGCGGGTGAGAAGGACAACATCAAGAAGGCGGGCGTGACGGCGATCACGATGGCCGACATCGACCGGACCGGAATGGCGAAGGCGATGGAGCGCGCCATCGCGGTCGCGGGTCAGGCAGGCGGCGGTATCCATCTCTCGCTCGACATGGACGCGCTCGATCCGAACGAGGCGCCGGGGGTGGGCACACCGGTGCGCGGCGGTCTTACGTACCGCGAGGCGCAGCTCGCGATGGAGATGCTCGCGGCGTCGGGCAAGCTGCGTTCGGTCGAGGTCGCGGAGGTGAACCCGATCCTCGACAGCCGCAACTCGACCGCATCGCTCGCGGTCGAGCTTGTGGCTAGCGCGCTGGGAGAGACCATCCTGTAGCGCGCTCCGTTCGATCTCTGACCGGGCGGCACGACGGGTGCAGCAGGAGAGCCGAGTGGCCAAACGTCGGCTGATCCGCCTGGCGATCCTCGCGGGAATCGTCATCGCGGCGTGCGCGTGCAGCGGTGGCGAGCGTGATGCGGGCACACGCGCGTCCGCGACCTCGGCTCAGAGCAACGCGGCGCTGGTCGCTCGATTGGATGGTCTGGTGTCCGCGTTCAAGGGCGGCGTGGGTGTCTGGGTGGGAGACCCCGCGACGAGCGCGCCGCTATATGCGCATCGAGCGGACGAACAGGTCGTCGCGGCGTCGCTCTACAAGCTCGCGGTCCTCATGGAGGCTGAGCGCCGCATCGATGCCGGCACGCTGCGCAGCGATCAGCTGATCACCATCCAGCCGGAAGATCTGACCGGCGAGGGATCGATGTACGAGGCGGGCACGGACGTCACGGTGGAGCAGGCGCTCGAAGCCATGACCACCGCCTCCGACAACGGGACCGCGCTGGCGCTCTGGCGGCTGCTCGGCGACGACGGGATCCGCAGCACGCTCGTCCGAGCGGGCATACCCGACTTCCGCCTCGACATCGTCGGAGCCACGATGGCGACGCCGAGAGCGATCGGCGCCATCTTCACGCGGCTCGCAAAGAGGGAGCTGGTGTCCCGTGCCGCCTCCGAGCGGATGGTCGCGCGTCTTCAGCGGCAGACGATCAACGATCGCCTTCCCGCCGGATTGCCCGATGGCGTCGTTGTCGCCCACAAGACCGGCAATCTTCCCGGCCTGACGCACGACGCGGGCATCATCGTCACGCCATCCGGCCCGCGGATCGTCGTGGTGATGACCTGGGATTCGGACGAGGGCGCCGCGAACGCGCTCATCGCTGACATCGGCGCCGCCGTCTACCGCGCGGCGACGGACCGATGACTCCGGCGGCTCAACCTCGCCGCTCCCCACTCGGGGGTCTCGCCGCGATCGGCGCGGTCGCGATCGCGGTGATCGCCGCGATCCTCGTGCTGAACGTCCTTCGCCCCACCGGCGAGCAGCCCGCCGCGCGGCCGAGCGGCAGCGCGTCGGCGCAGATCAGCCCGTCGGTCGCGCCGAGCGCATCGGGTGTGATCCCGACCCCGCAGGTGTCCGGCCCGACCTCCGCGGTCAAGCGGGACGCACAGCACGGGCTCATCACCTTCGAGAACATCCGGACGGAGGACGACTCGCGCGGGCTCCAGCAGCCGCCGCAGTTCCAGCGCAGCGCGGGTGCGGTGCCGTTCACCGAAGGCATCGGCGTCTCACCTTCGGGCAAACAGGTCGCGCTGGTCCGTACCAGTCAAACGGGTCAGCAGCTGATCACCTTCAGCACGAACAAGCCGAACGACGTCACGATCGTCGTCGACCTCAGCGGCAGCGGCGAGCTCGCGGGCGGCGTCGTGTGGGCGGGCGACGGCTCCGCGACGGTGCTCCTCGCGGTCCACAAGCAGAGCATCCCCGGGCCGGGGCAGGCGCCGACCGTCTACTCGACGCTGCGCGTCGTCGACCTCAGCACAAGGCAGGTCCGCGAGATCGCGCGCGTCACCAACGGCGCGTACTTCATGCCGATCGCGTGGCGACCAGATCGGAAGATCGGAGCGGCGCTCGAGGTCGCGGCCGGTTCCGCCCAGAGCTATGACCTCGTGCGCGACGGCGCGCCGGCCGAGCGGCCGATGCTCGATGGGTCTTACGGTCCGGTAACCGCGTCGCGCGACGGTCTACGTATCGCCGCGGTCTTTTCGCCGGGGCCCGACGCGGGCAACATGTCGGTGCGCTGGTGGCCGATGGATCAGCTTGCCGCCGCGAAGACGATCAGCGCGCCGCCCGGCACCCGCATCGACACGGCGAGCTTTCGGCCGGGTTCACCGGATGAGCTGGGTGTGAACGTCGGTCCACCCTGTTGCCCGGCGGGTCAGGGCGTACCGCCGCCGGGTCACTTCGAGATCTGGAACGCAGTCACTGGGAAGCAGCGCCTCGTGAGCCCGACGGTCGGCTTTCAGTTCTGGCGCGTTGACGGCACGGCTGCGCTCCAGGGCAGCAGCCTCATCGATCCCGACACCGGTGCCGTCACGCAGCTGCCCGGGGGCGCGTTCAAGATCGTCGACGTCGTGCTGTTCTAGGTCTTCTTCCCGAGCACCCTGTCGTGGAGGAGCGCCGCGGCTTCGCTCTGACCGCGCTCGCGCGCGAGATCGAGCGGCGTCCGACCCCGTTCGTCCTCGACCGCCGAGCTCGCGCCGGCGGCGAGGAGCAGACGCACCATGGTCACGTCGCCGGTGAAGGCGGCGGTGTGCAGCGGCGTGCCGCCGGTCGCGCTTCGGGCGTTGGGGTCGGCCCCCGCGTCGATCAGCATGCGCACGATCTCCTTCGCGGTCCCACCCGTGTCGTCGGCGACGGCGGAGTGCAGCGGCGAGAATCCCGCGGGACGCGAGGCGAGGTGCGGGTCGGCACCGAGATCGAGAAGCGCGCGCACCGCGTCGGGTCGTTTGAAGAACGCCGCGAGCCCGAGTGGATGGAAGCCATCGTCCCCGAACGCGTTCACCGATTCCGGATCGCGTGCGCCGAGCTCGCGGATGCGCGCGGCATCGCCGACCGTGGCCGCCTCGCGCATGTCGAGGTCGGGCTGGTGGGTGAGGATCGCGTTGGCCACCTCGGCCTTGCCGTGGTAGTACGCGAGCAGGAGCGCTGAGGTGCCGTGCTCGTCCCGCGCGCCGAGGAGCTTTGGGTCAGAGCGCAGCTGCTTCTCCACGGTGTCCCGGTCGCCTCGTTTCACCGCCGCGAACAGCTCGTCGGCCACGACGCACCTCCCAGAAGCCTTGACGTTCCTTAGGTAGGCTAACTAATATCACGGCGTGCCAGGCAGCGCAAGGGGTACAGATCGCGAGATAGCGGATAGTCTGCATTCGGCGGCGATCCATCTGCTCCGGCGCGTCCGACGCACCGACACGCTCACCGGTATACCCGCAGCGCAGCTGTCCGCGCTCTCGGTGCTCATGGGCGGGCCACGCACGCTGGGCGAGATGGCGACCGCCGAGCAGGTGCGGCCACCGACCATGAGCACACTGGTGCGCGACATGGAGTTGGCCGGGCTGGTCCGCCGGTCGGGAGACGCCGACGACGCTCGCGTCGTGCGGCTCGAAATGACCGCGAAGGGGAGGCGCGTCCTGGCGAAGGGCCGCGAGATGCGCATCGCCGACATCGAGCGCCGCATCCGCCGCCTGCGGCCGGACGAGGCCGGCACCGTCGCCCAAGCGGTCACGATCGTCGAGCGGATGCTGAAGGACGACCCCGCGGAATAGCCCGGGGTTCGCGGCCGTTGCGCGGTCGTACGCTGTGGACGGGGGAGGTCATCGTCCGACTCTTCAACACCCTCACGCGGCGCGTCGAGCCGTTCATCCCCCTGACCGAGGGCGAGGTCCGCATGTACACGTGCGGCCCGACCGTCTATCGCGCGGTCCATCTCGGCAATCTCCGTTCATATCTGCTCGCCGATTGGCTGCGCCGCGCCTTCGAGGCCAAGGGCTGGCACGTCACGCACGTGAAGAACATCACCGACGTCGGCCACATGCGGCAGGACGCCGTCGACCGCGGCGAGGACAAGGTCATCGCGGCGGCGCTGGCCGAGGGCAAGACCCCCATGGAGATCGCGGCCACCTATGAGGCGCGCTTCCACGAGGACGAGCGCGCGCTCGCCATCCTCCCGGCCACGGTGTATCCGCGCGCGACCGCGCACGTGCCCGAGATGATCGCGATCATCGAGAAGCTGGTCGCGCGCGGTCTGGCCTACGTCGTCGACGGCACCGTCTACTACGCGGTAAAGCGCTTCCCCGGGTACGGACGTCTCTCGGGAAACGTGCAGGAGGCGCTGCGCCAGGGGGTGCGTGCGGAGGTCGACCCCGCGAAGCGCGATCCCTCCGACTTCGCGCTGTGGAAGCGCGCCGAGCCCGGACGCCAGGCGCTGATGTGGCCGTCGCCGTGGGGCGAGGGTTATCCCGGCTGGCACATCGAGTGTTCGGCCATGAGCACGCGGTACCTCGGCGAGCGCTTCGACCTGCACACCGGCGGCGTCGACAACATCTTCCCGCACCACGAGGACGAGATCGCCCAGTCCGAGGGCGCGCTCGCGCACGCGGTGGTCGGCACGTGGGTGCACGGCCAGCACCTGCTCGCGGACGGCGTGAAGATGGCCAAGTCGGCGCGCAACACGACCGAGGTCGCGGACCTCGCGGCCATGGGCATCGACCCGCTGGCGTTCCGCTACCAGTGCCTGCTCACGCATTACCGCTCGCGCATGCACTTCACGCTCGCCGCGCTGCGCCAGGCCGCGGAGGGCCTCGACCATCTCCGCCAGCGGGTGCGGCTGCTCGCGCAGCTCGCCGGCGCGTCCGGCTCGGGCGGTGCCGCGACCGCGTGGGTCGCGCGCTTCAACGAGCGTCTCGAGGACGATCTGGACCTGCCCGGCGCGCTCGCGGTGGCCCAGGCCTGCGTCGCCGACGCCGCGACGAGTGCGCGCGATCGCCTCGACGCGCTCGCCCGGATGGACAACGTTCTCGCCCTCGACCTGGTGGCCGTCGCGCGCGAGCACACCGAGGCGCCGGCCAATATCCGCGCCGTCGCCGACGCGCACCAGCAGGCGCGCGCCGCGCTTCGCCTGCGCGACGCCGACGCGCTGCGGGGAGGCCTCGACGGCTGGCGCCTGGACGACCTGGCCGGCGCGCGACAGCTCCTCTCGCGCGCGGCGCGGCGGCTCGGGCCGCGCGGCGCGGCACGCATCTCGTCCGCAGCGCAGCTTCCCGATCTGCGCGCCGAGGTGCCGACACGCTCGTGGTCCGCGTGCATCGTGTCGCGCGAGTTCGCCGACGATCTCGATCGCTGCGTCGCCTCCGCGCTTCGCTTCCTGCCCCCGGATGGCGAGGTGCTCATCCTCGACCAGGGCTCGGACGGGCCGGTCGCCGACCGCGCGCGCGGTCTCGGGGCCAATGCGCGCGTGCGCGTGGTGCTCGCGGACCGCGATCTGGGAGAGGGCGCAGGGCGCAACGCGCTGTTGCGCATCGCGCGTGGCCGTGACCTGCTGCAGCTCGATCCCTCGGTCGAGCTCAGCGGAGATCTCTTCGGCGCGCTGGGCGAGGCGCTGCGCCACGGCGCGGGTGCGGCCGGGCCGTGGGGTCTTCGGGCCACGGATCACCTGAAGCAGTTCGACGAGGTCACCGCCGGCGCGTGCGATGCCATCCAGGGGTACTGCTTCGCGACCCGGCGCGAGCGACTTCTTGCCGTGGGCGGCTTCGATGAGCGTTACCGGTTCTATCGCAACCTCGACATCGCGGTCTCGCTCGCGCTGCGCGAGCGCGGCTGGTCCTCGATCGCGGCTGGCAACGGCCTCGCGATCCGACACGAACATCGCGCGTGGGAGCGCCTCGCGGAGGACGAGCGGCAGAAGCGCAGCCGCAGAAATTACGATCGTCTCGTGCGGCGCTTCTCCTCGCTCGGCATCGGGACGTGAGCGGCGTCCTGGTCCTCGCCGGCTCGGGAGAGTTCACGCCGGCGATGAACGAGATCGACCGCGAGCTGCTCGCGACCCTGCGCCCGCGTGCGCGTGTCGCGATCGTGCCGACGGCGGCTGGTCTCGAGGACACGCCCGATGCATGGATCGCGAAGGGCATCGCTCACTTCCGCGCGCTGGGGGCCGAGCCGGTGGGCGTGCGCGTGCTGAACAAAGAGGATGCGCGCGATCCGCGCTGGCGCGAAGCGGTGGCCGATATCGACTGGGCGTACTTCTCCGGCGGCAACCCCGGTCATCTCGTGGAGACGCTTCAGGGCTCGCCGTTCTGGTCGGCGGTGATGGACCGTCATCGTGCCGGCGCGATCCTCGCGGGCTCGAGCGCGGGCGCGATGATGCTTGGGGAGAGCACCTTCGTGCCCCTCGAGCGCGGGCCCGACGGCCTGCCCACGCGCGCCGTCGTGCGGCCGGCGCTCGGTCTGGTGAAGGGCGTCATCGTCGCGCCGCATTTCGACATCCTTCCGGACCGCCTGCTGCGCGGCTGGTCCGACCTCATGCCGCCCGGTCATCGCCTGCTCGGGATCGACGAAGACACCGCTCTCCTGCGCCGCGATGGGGGCTGGGAGGTGCGCGGGCGGGGCCGGGTCCTTGTGTTCAAGTCGCCCGACGACCGCGTCGTCTTCGCGGACCGTGCGGTCGTGGACCCTCGCTTGCTCGCCGCGCTTCCCTAGACTCAATAGCGTGCAGAGAGACGAGCGGCGACGCGTCGTGGTGACCGGTCTCGGCATGATCACGCCCCTCGGAGCGTCGGTCGACAAGACCTGGGAGGGGATCCTCGCGGGGCGGAGCGGGATCGGCACGATCACGCGCTTCGACACCACCGGTCTCGAAACGACGATCGCCGGCGAGGTCCGGGACTTCGAGCCGACCGATTACATGGACCGCAAGGAAGTACGCCGCGCGGACCGCTTCGCGCAGATGGCCGTGGCCGCCGCCGGCCAGGCATTGAAGGACGCGCGCCTCGAGCTCACGCCCGAGAACGCGCCGCGCATCGGCGTCGCGTTCGGCTCGGGCATCGGCGGGGTGTCGACGCTCGTGGACAACGTGCTTTCGCACGCGAAGGATCCGAAGAAGGTCTCGCCCTTCATGATCCCGATGATGATCGTGGACATGGCCGCGGGCGAGATCGCGATGAAGTACGGCGCGAAGGGACCGAACATGGGCCACGTCTCGGCGTGCGCGTCGAGCGCGCACTCCATCGGCGAGGCCACCGACATGATCCGCCGGGGCCAGGCCGACGTGATGCTTGCCGGCGGCTCCGAGGCCGGGCTCATCAAGATCGCGATCGCCGCGTTCAACCAGGCGCGCGCGCTCTCGACCCGCAACGACGCGCCGGAGAGGGCCTCGCGTCCGTTCGATCGCGACCGCGACGGATTCGTGTTCAGCGAAGCGGCCGGCTGCCTGGTGCTCGAGGGTCTCGACCACGCCAAGGCGCGCGGCGCCACGGTGATCGCCGAGATCGTTGGCTACGGCGCCACCGCGGACGCGCATCACATCACCGCGCCGGCCGAGGGTGGCGAGGGCATCGTGCGGGCGATGCGCATGGCCCTCGAGGACGCGGCCATCGTGCCGACCGAGGTGGGGTATCTGAACGCGCACGGCACCTCCACCCAGGCGAACGACGGCGCCGAGACCGCCGCGATCAAGACGGTCTTCGGGAAGCACGCCTACGCTCTGCCGGTGTCCTCCACCAAGTCGATGACCGGGCACACGCTCGGCGCGGCCGGCGCCATCGAGGCGATCTTCTGCGTGCTCGGCATGCGCGACGGGATGCTGCCGCCCACGATCAATCAGGAGAGCCGCGACCCGGCCTGCGACCTCGACTACGTGCCGAACACCGCGCGGAAGGCGAAGGTCGCCATCTCGATGTCGAACTCGATGGGCTTCGGCGGGCACAACGCGTCACTGCTCATCCGGAACGGGGCCCCGTAATGCCCGATCCGAAGAAGCTGCGCGCCGACGCGAACGCGCTCGTCGCCGAGTTGCTGCAGCGGCTGGGTGGCGAGGGCGTGCAGGAGCTCGAGGTGCGCCGTGGACCGCTGCGCGTGCGCGTGAGCAAGAACGGAGCGAACCCGGAAACGTCGCAGCGTTTCGTGCCCATGCCCGCCACAGCCGCAGCCACCACGGCGGCCGCCGCGCCGACAAGGGAGTACCCCACGGTGAACGCGCCCCTCACCGGCATCTTCTACCGCTCCCCGTCGCCGCAGGCGCCGGCCTTCATCCAGATCGGGAGCCAGGTCGCGCAGGGCGAGGTGATCGGCCTCATCGAGGCGATGAAGCTCTTCAACGAGATCCGCTCGACCGCGGCCGGCAAGGTACGCCGGATCATCGTCGAGAACGGACAGCTCGTCCGCGCGCACCAACCGATCATCGAGCTGGAGTGATGACCGAGCCGCGGTGCGTCATCTGCAAGCAGCCGCTGGGGGAGCATCCCATCCGGATCCGGTACGAGGGCCAGCACTACGCGTTCAACAGCGAGCGGTGCAAGCGCATCTTTCAGGAGAACCCGGACCGGTATCTCGACGCGAGCGGGGGAGTGCTCGACCAGCCGCGCTGACCGCGGCTAGCGGCGGTCGGGCACGTCGTCCCAGAAATATGGCCACGTCCCGGCGGCGGGCACGAGCCCGCGCGAATCGCCGTTGAAGCCGATCGCAGTTCCGGTGCGGCCGTCGATGTACCACACGCCCCAGTACATCGGGATGGCGCGGTCCCCGTCGTACGCGCGGATGTCACCGCCGACCGCGACGGCCCAGACCGGCGCGTTCGCGACGAGCAGCGTCGGCGTCATCGCCGGGTCGCGATTTACGACATCGCGATAGGTCGTGAGCTTCGCATCGATCCGGTCGACGCGAATGACGTTCTTCGTCATCCCGCGCACGCGCGCGACGGCGTCGTCGCGGGTGATCGTCGGCGCGATGAGGACCGGCTTCAACCTGGCGATCGCGGCATCGGTGACGTAGAACGACGGACCGTTCGGGACGCTGCGCGCGTTCGTCGGCAACGTGGCCGCGGCACCGGTGTCCAGATCGATCCGCAGCCATCCGCCGTTCCGCACGTTCGGATCGAAGGTCTGAAGATAGGCGACCCGGCCATCGAGCCGCACAGACGCGTTGCCGACGCCAGAAGGCGCAGGCGACGAGGTCCACACACGCTTCGCCGGACCGGCAAGGTCGGCCGGCCAGATCTCGAGCGCATACGTCAGCGGCGGCGTCGCGAGGCGCACCAGCGCCAGGACGTCTCCACGCGTCCGGCGGTATTGGGCGCCGGCGACCTGCACGTCGTCGACCAGGTCGCGCGTAGCGGTGCGCGTGAACGATTCCGCGCGGAAGACCCGGACGCCGCTGTACCAGTGCGCCGACTCGCCATACCCATACGTCGTCAGGAGGGACGTGCCGTCGTCGTTGCCCACGATGTTCTC